>JAAUYD010191017.1_pt1 | contig 15703 bp, 10 predicted proteins | sample 7278101 | NCBI WGS metagenome assembly JAAUYD01 (sample SAMN14350128, study PRJNA611818) | marine sediment metagenome | isolation source: surface marine sediment (0.6m) | place: French Polynesia: Moorea | collected 2018-08 | reverse complement strand
TCACCCAACACCCATCACCCCGTATTCCGCAGCCCGGCCGCCACCCCATTTATGGTCAGGTAGAGGGCCTGCATCAATTCCGCATCTTCCGGTATATTGTCTTGAGCGTGCTGGCGGACCTTTTTTAGCAAATTGATTTGAATGAAGTTGAGCGGATCGACATATGGATTGCGAAGGCGAATCGATCGTTTGAGCGTGGTTTCATTGTCGAGAATTTGGCGCTGGCCGGTTACCCGAACAATCCAATCATGGGTGCGATTAAACGAGGTCAAAATATGGGCATAAATGGTTTCACGGACCTCTTCATCGCTGACTAAGTTCGCATAGAGACGGGCGATCCCCATATCCGCCTTCCCGAGTGAGACCTGAACGTTATCGAGCATCGTTTTAAAGAACGGCCACTCGGTGTACATTTCTTGCAAAAGAGCCAGGCTGGTTTCGTTAGCGGTGTCGTCTCCCTGCATCACAAAATTTTCCAGCGCCTCACCGACGCCATACCAGCCGGGCAGGACGTGTCGACTTTGCATCCAGCTAAATCCCCAAGGTATTGCACGCAGGCTGGCAAAAATGTCTCCTTTCGCTTGTCGTTTAGCCGGCCGGGATCCAATACGCATGCCGCTCAATTCATTAATCGGCGTGGCTTCCTGCCAATACGCCAGGAGTTTGGGATCATCGTAAACAAAGCTGCGATAGGCATTAAAAGCGGTTTGGGAGAGGGTTTTTACCGCTTCTCTCCAGGCCACTTTGGGGGTTGCTTTGGAGAGATGATGGGAAGAGCTTGAGACCAAAACGGCATTGATAAGCTGCTCGAGATGGCGTTTGGCCACATCCGGATGGCCAAAACGGTTGTCAATCACTTCTCCCTGAACGGTGATGCGAATCCGGCCGTCGACGGTGCCCGGTGGTTGAGCCAATATGGCTCGGTTGGCCGGTCCGCCGCCGCGAGCGATGGTGCCTCCCCGGCCGTGAAACAGGGTCAACTTTACTCCGTGATCGCGACAGCAGTTCCCTAACTGCTCCTGGGCCTGATAAAGTTCCCACTGGGCGGTCAGATAGCCGGCGTCTTTGTTGCTGTCTGAATAGCCAATCATAATGTGCTGATGGCGATTGTGACGGGCCAAATGTTTGCTGTAGCTGGGGTGATTAAACAGCTCGCTCATCACCCGCGGGGCGTTGACCAAATCTTCGCGGGTTTCAAAAAGTGGCGAGACGGCCAGCGCTTCCGGGTTTTCCCCCTCATTCATGCATAACCCATGCCATTTGCCAAACAGCAGCACCGTGAGCACATCATCCACATCTGTCGTCATGCTGATGATAAATGGGCCGATGATTTCCGCTCCGTACAGCTTAACGGCATTCCCAATCACTTTAAACAGAGCGAGCAGCTCGGTCGCCTGAGTTGACAATCCATCCAGCTGGTTTAGGTTGGGGGTTTTTTGGTCGAGCAGTTCGGTTAAAACGGCCGTTTTTCCGGCCACATCTCGCGTCAGATAGTCGGAACACAGGTTTAATTTGCCCAGCAGTTCATCCATCACTGCGTCATGAATGTCGCTGTACTGCCGAAAATCAAGACGAGCCACGTGCAGGCCAAAGACATCCGCCTGGATCAGGGCATCCCGCACGTCGGTATTGGCAATTTCGCGAGCGTTGTTTTGCACGAGACTGTCCTGGATTGAATCAAGAATATGACGGACATCGTCACCGGTGCGAATGTTAGTCATCGGGGAGGTTTCTTCGCCAAACAGGCGGGTTTTTACCGGATCTCGATTGGCATCATCAAGGTCCGAGCGAAGAACGGCCGCCAACAAGCGATACGGTTCTTCCGGATATTGGCTTTTTAAGAACTTGACGTGGGAAGAAAATCCCTCCTCCTCTTCCTCGGCCAGCAATTTCATCATTTGCGGGGTGACTTCGGTCAGACGGCTGGACAAGCTGAGGGAGCGGTCGAGGGAGCGCACTTTATCGCGATGACGGGTGATGGCCAGACCACGATGCAGACGGATGGTTTCCGCAGTTACAAACGCCGTGACGTTGGGATTGCCATCCCGATCACCCCCTATCCACGACCCGAATGACAGGAAGCGGCGCGGCATTTGCAAGCGGGGATAATATTCGGCCAGGGCGGCCTGCATTTCGCGGTAGATATCGGGCACTATATCCCAAATCGGATCCTCAAAATAGTACAGACCGGTTTTGACTTCATCGGTCACCTTCGGTTTTTCGACCCGACTTTGGCTGGTCAGCCATAAAATCATGATTTCCGCCAAAATATCTTCCCGCAGCCGGCGTTCTTCAACGGGCAGCAAATTTTGCTGTTCAAGCGTTTGTAACCCTTCGCGCAGCCGGCGAAGTTTGGACAAAATGGTGCGTCGTTTGGCTTCTGTGGGGTGAGCGGTGAAGACAGGTTCGATTTGCAGGGAAGCCAGAATCTGCTTCATTTCTTCTTCATCTACCCCCTGACGCCACAAATATGCGAAGGCAGCTCGAATCGAATCTTTGACCGGTGCTGGATACGCTTCCTGGGCCTTATTTCGCAGCCGGCGCACGCGCTGCTGATCTTCAGCTAAATTAACCAGTTGGAAATAAACGGTGAAGGCGCGGGCGATATTTTCCGCTTCATGGATGGTGAGCTGGTTGATGATCTCGTTAATTTTGTTGATGATGGCCGGATCATCATCGATGCGGCGAACTTTGGCCAGGCTGCGTATCCGTTCTTCGAGATCAAAAATGTCGACCCCGGCCTGGCGGCGCATGACCCGGCCGAGAATGTCACCCAGAAGGTGAATATCGCTGCTTAACTGTTCCTGTTCAGGGGTATTCTTGGCCATTTTCCTCTTCCTAATTGTATTTTTGGCTGCGGGTAATCACGAAATCATACCAGAGAATTGAGGATACACAATTTCCCGGAAAATGCTTTAAAGTAACCTGCCTCCTATCTATTTTCCGGGGAATTACCCCACCCACCCCCACCTGGCGTTTTGATTTGGATGCGGTCGCCCGGCTCCAGATCAAGGGTGATTTTCCCCGGCAGCAATTTTTCCTGACCGTCGCGGATCAACAAATTTCGGCCGGGCAACCCATCTTCACCACCCTCAAGCCCGTATGGACCTCGCTCGCGTCGTTCGCTCATAATCGTCGCGTTAACCGGTGCCAAAAACTCCATTTCCCGAATCAGCCCGTTGCCCCCGCGATGGCGTCCTTTTCCTCCGGAGTGCGCTCGATAAGCGTATTGGTGGACGCGAATAGGAAATGTCACTTCAAGGGCTTCAATCGGGGTGTTTAGGGTATTGCTCATATGAGCGTGCATGCCACTGCCACCGACGGCCGCGGGACCGGCCCCCAATCCCCCGCCGTTGGTTTCGTAGTAAGCAAATGGCCCGTCGGCGGTGACCCCGCCAAAGGTGAAGTTGTTCATTGTGCCCTGGCTGGCGGCAGGAATGAGGGTTGGGAGGGCTTGGGCAAACGCCCCGAAAACGGCATCCGTGATGCGCTGAGACGTTTCGACGTTGCCGGCGGCCACGGCATGCGGCGGCCGGGGGTTCACGAGGCTGCCTTCCGGGCAGATGACCTCAACCGGGGCAAAGGCGCCATCGTTCATGGGTAGATCGGCATCGAGCAGAGCCAGGGCGATACAGCGTACGCAGTAAGCGACGGCTGATTCGGCCACCGCCGGGACGGTATTGAGGTTGCCCCGCACGGCCGGAGAGGTGCCGGAAAAATCAACCGTGAGCCGCTTCTCGGCCGCGGTTAGGGTCACGCATATGGGAATTGGATTTTCCGATTGCCCATCGTTGTCCAAATAATCGGTGAAAACGTATGTGCCGGCCGAAATTTTGGCAATGGCTGCTTCAGTTAGCCGCGAGGCGTAGGCGATCAGCGACCGGGCCTGAACCATGGTTTCTTCTAAACCATAGCGAGTCACAATTTCCAGCAGTCGTTTGGCTCCAATCGTATGGGCCGCAATTTGGGCGGCCGCGTCGCCGGCCCGCTCGACCGGCGTGCGCACGTTCCGCAAAAACAGTTTCCAGGCCGATTCGTTGCGTTTTCCGGCAGCGACGATTTTGATCGGGGGAATAATCACCCCTTCCTGGTACAGCTCTCGTGAGAGGGGCATCGAACCGGGAGACATACCCCCTACATCGGCGTGATGGGCTCGGGAGGCGACGAAGAATTCGGGGGAAGGGTGGCGGGTATTTGGTGATGGGTGATGGGTGTTGGCGGATGGTGGGGAAACAAAGACGGGGGAAACCATGGTGATGTCCGGCAGGTGGTTGCCGCCGAGATAAGGATCGTTGAGCATCACCACATCACCGGGAGCGAATGGGGCGCACTCGGTAATTGCGGCCTGAACGGATGCCGGCATCGCCCCCAAATGAACCGGAATGTGGGCCGCCTGGGCCAGCATTCGGCCGTCCCCTAGGAAGACAGCACAGCTAAAATCAAGCCGCTCCTTGATATTGGGGCTGTAGGCGGCTTGTTCAAGGGTGACCCCCATCTCTTCTGCCACAGAAGAAAAAAGATTGTTAAAAATGGAGAGGGTTGCTGAGTCCATGATCGCCTTTTGGTCAATCTTCATTGACAAAGACAGGCAAATTTCCCAGGGCCAGGATGTGTGACCAATCAGCCTCTCCCTCGGTGAAAACGGCCGCAATTTCCGTGACCGTGCCGGAGGCGGTGGTGACCACATTTTCCATCCCCTTGAGCGTGCTGCCGGTGCTGATGACGTCATCGAGGATGATTACTTTTTTTCCGGTGACCAAATGTCTATCTTTTTCATCGAGATACAAGGTTTGCTCCTTGCCGGTCGTTATCGAGACAGTTGTGGCGCTTATCGCCTCACCCATATAGCTCTTATAACTTTTTCGCAGCACCACATAAGGCAGGCCCATCAAGGCACTCATTTCATACACGAGAGGCATGCTCTTTGCCTCGGCCGTCAGTAAAACTTCTCCCTGCGACGTTTTTAGCCGTTCGGCCAACACCGCGGCGGCCGCTTTAACGACGTGGGTATCACCCAGCATGTTGAATATGGCGATTCGCACGCCCGGAGCAACTTCAAAAAGCGGCAGATGGCGGGTCAATCCGGCTATTTCGACGGTATGGGTTTCTCGATTGGTCATAGTTTCTCCTAAAACAGCATACAAATTAGCGTGGCCCTGTGGACCTTTTAACGCGGTCTGCAGCGCTTCTCAGCATGAAGCCGACCGCTGAGAAAGGCGAAGCCTTGAGCTATCAGGGACGCAGACCCGCGCTAATATCGCTAATCAAGTTTACCGAACGAGCGGCTATTTGAAAACATCATCTTGGCCGTTAGAAATCTCTTTGGCGGTTGACGTGGGACCCGTCAGGCAGTATACTTCCATTCGCTCTTTTGACTATTTATTTGAAGCGACGGGGTATAGCTCAGCTTGGTAGAGCGCTCGCTTTGGGAGCGAGAGGTCGTCAGTTCGAGTCTGGCTACCCCGACCAGAACAATTTTCAATTGACAATGGTCAATTATCAATGATCAAATAGGCTATAATTAAAGATACCCTTTTTGATCATTGTTAATTACTAATTGATCATGCGGGTATAGCTCAATTGGTAGAGCGCCAGCCTTCCAAGCTGGATGCACGGGTTCGAGCCCCGTTACCCGCTCTTCTAATTAATTAGATGGTTGTGCAAAAGGGCCCGTAGCTCAATGGCAGAGCAGTCGGCTCATAACCGATGGGTTCTAGGTTCGAGTCCTAGCGGGCCCATCTATTTGTTAATGAGTACCTCAGCCCCACCGCTGAGGTATTTTTGTCTTGAAATTGCTGGACCTGCTGGCTTATAATACCTTATCATTGCCATTAGACTTTCTTTTTGGAAATTATTGGGACTCGTGTTTTCAACAAGCGAACCACCGCCTGCATCTGCCATAAAGCCCGCAGATGATGAAGGTGACCCTTGCAGGTCATTTTGGCGAATCAATATCCTCAACTACATAATTCCCCCTGGCAAAGTTGACTTTGCCCTTAACCACTTACCCTGGGTTGACAGTCGTTGCTCAAACAACTGGAGCCGTCCCCTTATCCTTCCTGCTTGTGAGAGGTTAAGTTGATCCAGTTCTTGGTAATTCCGGCAACTATTATTTTGCTCGTATCGATTAATGCTCTTTATGTGGCGGCCGAGTTTTCGGCCGTGGCTTCCCGCAAAACGCGTATTCGACAGATGGCTGAAGGGGGGAACCGGATGGCCGGTATTCTTCTGCCGATCATGGAAGACAGCAGTCAGCTCGATCGCTATGTAGCAACCGGCCAAATCGGGATCACGATTTCATCACTGCTGTTGGGCATGTATGGCCAAAACGTCATCGCCGAAACCCTTTTAGGTTATTTACAGGGAGTCAACGAAGTTTTTGCCACCGCCACGGCCGAATCGGTGGGTATCATCGTCGTCTTGCTCTTGATTACCGCCCTGCAGGTCATTTTAGGTGAACTGCTTCCCAAGTCGATTTCAATCCAGTTTCCCGAGCAAGTTGCCCTGGCACTGGCTATTCCCATGCGCGTGTCGATGCTGGTGTTATCTCCCCTGATCGCCTTTTTTAACGGCAGTGGCCTCTTGATTTTGCGACTGCTCGGGCGGGATCATCAGGAAGGACACAGCCACATTCATTCCCCTCAGGAAATTGAAATAATCGTTTCAGAAAGCCATGAAGTTGGTTTACTCGACGATGAAGAAAAGCAAATGCTGCGCAACGCCTTCCGGCTGCGCGATTTAACCGCTCGTCAGGTGATGATCCATCGCACCCGGGTTATTGCCGCTCCCGTTGATTCTACCGTCACCGAAATTATGCGGCTGTCGATTGAGACCGGTAAAAGCCGTATTCCGCTATTTGAGAATGACATTGATCACATCCAAGGATTTGTGCACATCAAGGACATGTTTCGCCTCTACGTCAATGATGTGGATGATCTCAGCAGTGAAATACGCGACATTGTTCATATCCCAGAAGCGATGTCGGTTTCTGACGTGTGGGAGAAGTTGGAAAAAGCAGGGCAATATTTTGGGATTGTCTTTGATGAATTTGGGGGAACGGCCGGTTTGGTGACCTTAGAAGATTTAATTGAAGAAATTTTTGGCGAGCTGCAAGACGAATCGGATGATGAGGCGGCGTTGGTATACGTCGGCGAAAAGGGATTGGCCCGCTTCCGCTGGGATTGGCTGGTTTCTGACATTAACGAGTACTTTGATCTTCAACTGCCGGAAGCTGATGTCGATACGTTGAGTGGCCTGGTCATCAGTGAACTCGGCCGTCAGCCACAGGTCGGCGACAGCGTCGTCATCGATACAACCATCGTGCGGGTTGAAGCGATGGATGATAAGGGAATTTCCGAGGTATCAATTTCTGATCCGGGGAAACCAAAACTCAAAGATGCTTCAATTTTTAATTTGTTTAGCGACGAGCGCGTGACTTATGATGAGTAAGATCCTCCTGCTAACACCAGCCGTAAGTCTGGCGATAATCGTTGCGGCCGAAAGCGATCCGGCCGCAGGGGTAACCGCATGGATCGTGCCGCTCGTGATTATCGGCATTTTAATCGCCGTCAACGGCCTTTATGTTGCTGCGGAATTTGCCATTATCGGGTCCCGGCCGAGTCGAGTAGAAACCCTGGCTGATGAAGGAGATGCCAAAGCGGTAAAGCTGCTGGAGACCCTGGTTGAACCGGAGAAGCAAGACCGCTATATCGCCACCGCTCAGCTGGGAATTACCATCGCTTCTCTGGGGTTGGGCATGTATGCTGAACCGGCTATTGCCCATCTGATTGAGCCTTATCTGCAGCAGTGGTTTAATCTCACCGGCGACTCGGTTCATACCGTCTCCTATATTCTCGTTTTAAGTCTGCTGACCTATTTGCACATGGTGATTGGAGAAATGGTTCCCAAAGCGATTGCGCTCTCTAATGCCTCCGGTACGGCGATAGCCCTAAGCAGGCCGATGCGGTTGAGCCAGCTGATTTTAGCCCCTCTGGTAGGGACCTTAAACGCCATCGGCAACATGCTTCTTAAGTTACTACAGCTGCCGCCAGCGCAGCCGCGCCCTCACTCAACTGAAGAGATCGAGCAAATCGTGTCAGAAAGCGCCGAAAGCGGATTGCTCAATGAGGAAGAGGAAGAAATTATCCTCAATATCTTTGACTTCAGCGATCGTCGTGTCGGTCAGGTGATGACCCCCCGCCCGCGCGTTGAGGCGATGACCATCGATATGCCGGTACAGGATATGATGCGCATGGCGGCCCAAAGCAACCACACGCGCTTTCCCATCTATGAGGACAATCGCGATCGCATCGTGGGAATATTGCACATGCGCGATCTTGTTGCCCATGCCCTCAATCAACAGGCTGAGTTTGAAATCCGGCAGGTCATGTCGCCCGTGCCGGTTGTGCCACAGGATGAACTCGTTGAAGACATGCTGGCCCTGTTCCGTAGAGAACGGATTCACATGGCCGTGGTGATCGACGAGGTGGGGGGATTGGCTGGTGTGGTGACGCTTGAAGATTTAATCGAAGAGGTTGTGGGGGAGGTCCGCGACGAATTTGATATTGAAAGCGAGCCATTTATCGAACTCGATGTCGGTCTGGTTGAGGTAGCCGGTACCTATTTGCTATCGGATCTCCTCGTAAAAGGGATTATCGTAGATGATAACAGCGAATTGCCAGATGTTGAGACTATCGGGGGAGTCATCGTGACGCTTATCGGCCGGCCACCGGTTCCCGGAGACGGCTGTAAATTTGGTCGCGCTCAAATCACAGTTGTAAGCGTCGATGGTTTGGCCGTTGAACGCGCTCGAATTCATTTTCCACCTCAGCATCGCAGTCGCAATAGAGGTGATTATGAAGGTCACGAACAGCATTGACCCAACTGTCGTAAACGAGGATCAACCTGAACCTCAATCATACTGGTATTCTCTATTTGCCGTCCTCTGGGGGATGGCAATTTTATTTCACCTATTTGGGGACTTTCAAACAATTTCAGCCTGGTCTACCCTGGAACTGGTGCCATTATTCAGCGTTATGACCGCTTTGGCGGCCGTCGTTTTGGTGGCTACCCGTCGCGAAATGGCTCTGGGGATAATGGCCGTACTGCAAATTGTCGTCTTTTGGTTGGCTTTCCCCCAGGTCAGCAATCATTGGATTGTGACCGCCGCAGTAAATGCAGGAATACTAGCTGCTCTTGGGATGAGCTGGCGCGGCGGCTGGCATTTTGATCGAAATAAATTTTGGAAAATTTTTGCCCCCACCGGCCGCTGGACTTTAATCGCCTTTTACAGTTTTGCCGCCTTTGCCAAATGGAACAGCGACTTTTTTGATCCCGCGGTCAGCTGTGGGGTGTTTTTGGCCCAAATCAGCGCTTCTTCATTTGGATTATCCTCTCTCATGGCCATGCCTTTATTCCAATGGGCGGCAATTATCGGATCGTGGGCGATTGAGTCGGCCGTGCCGGAACTGCTGGTTTTTCGCCGAACCCGATATTGGGGAGCCCTGTTGGGGATCACCTTTCATTTTGTCCTGGCGGTGGACTGGGTGCGGCATTTTTACGATTTTTCAAGTTTGTTAATTGCGCTGTTTGTTTTATTTTTGCCGGCTGCCTTCGCAGATTGGGTCGATCGGGAACTTAACAACCGCTTAGGGCCATCAAGACGCAAGCTTGTCGAGGTGGTTGGTCTGGCATTGATCACTTTTCTGGCTGTTGCCCCCGGTTTGGGCATTGAGTCCTTACAGGTCATTGCCTTTATTCTTAATCAGGCGATCTGGTATGTTTATGGGGGAGCGATTATTTGGCTCATCTGGCGCTTTGGCCGGGAAGAGAGCCGCCTTCCGGAAACGGGGATGTGGCGGGTGCGGCCGCTGCTCTTGATGGTGCTGCCTCTGCTGATGGTGGTGAATGGTTTTATGGCTTATGGGGAAACCCGTCGCGGCCGTGGGTTTGACATGTACAGCAATTTGCGAACGTTTGAGGGTCAAACCAACCATTGGGTCCTGCCGGCCTTTTCATTAACCGAAGGGATGTCCGATCCGGTTGTGATTGTATCGACGAGTGCTGAAGAGCTTGATTACTATGTTGATAACGATCTGGCGGTTTCTTTTCTGGCGCTGCGCAAATATATGAGTGCCCACCCTGACACGGCGATCACCATTGCTTACCAGGGAGATCAGCTCGAATTGGCCCGCGCGGCCGACTGGCCACCGCTGGTTGAACCGCTGCCGTGGTGGCAGCAAAAGTTTATGACCTTTAAACCGATTGATCTGCGATCTTCAAACCGCTGTTTTGATCAATTTCGGCCGCTGGATTAAGTGGTCCGTTTCCTAAATAACTAAATAGCCACAGATTATCACCGATTTCTCTCTGTAATCTGTGAAAATCCGTGTTAATCCGTGGCTAAATTTGTGGCTTATTTTTAATTATCTTCTCGTATTTTGCTAGATTACACCGCTACTGAGGCTGACAGGTGGGGCAAAGGTACACCCTGCGTCCGCCCAACACATCTTTGATGATGGGTGTACCACAGTTAAAGCAGGGGAGATTTTCCCGGTTAAATACCCAGTGCCGGTATTTGCTGCGGGGAACCCCCTCATTTTTGAGCTTTTTGGCCAGAGCCAGGTCATTGGTGATCCCTCGGGTTTGATACGATTGGCGGGTCAGGTTGACCGCTCCGGCGGCAAGGGCCTTGATTTGTTCAAGCGAACAGTCCACCGGCCGTTTGTGCGGATGAACCCCGCCCACAAACAAAATTTCGCTGCGCAAATAATTGCCGATTCCGGCCAAAAAACCTTGATCGAGCAGCAGGGTGTAGAGCTTTTTGCGATGAAACTTCTTGCTTTGAAACCGAGCGGTGACCTGTTCAATGGAGATCGATTCGTGTAGTAAATCTGGCCCAACGCGGCTTAAAAACGGATGATTGGCCAGCTCACTGTCGTGTAAGACCGCTATATCAGAAGCGCTGTAAAGCAGCGCTGAGTATGAGTCGTTATGTATTGCCAGCCGCAGTGAGCGGTTGGTTTCCGGATAATCGTACGCCTGACGTATCATCCATCTGCCGTACAGCTGGTTGTGGCTGTAGATGTTGAGGTCATTGTCAAAGCGTGTGACCATCCCTTTGCCATACGTATCAATGGCGGTGACGGTTTGTCCTTGAAGTCGGGATTCATACCGTTGGAGGGCGTCGAACGCAAAATTGATTTCTTTAACCGGCCGGCCGACTAAAGCGCGGGCAATTTCATCAGCGGCCAGCCGGATTTCTGGTCCTTCAGGCATTTTTCCAAGATATCACGGTAAAAGAGGAAAGGTGTTAGAAGTGCTGAGTCCTGAGTAGGATGATTTAAATTGGAGCTTGACTCAAGAAGTCCTGAGTGCTAAGTTGAAAGTCCTAAGTCTGGTGGTCGAAATCGTTACTTGACAGGAGTCAGGTGGGGCTTAAACTGACTTAGGACTTAGGACTTAGGACTTAGGACTTAGGACTTAGGACTTAGGACTTAGGACTTAGGACTCAGGACTCAGGTAAACACCCGATTGGCCATCGGCTGACCCTGACTGACCTGCACGGTGGATTGGGAAGCCATATGGAAGAGGCGACCGAGATCGGCCGGGTTCAAATTGGCGGCTAACCCTTCGCGAAAGCCCAAGTCATCGGCCATTATTTGTACCGGATCCGGCTGCGTGCCGGTGTTGAAGCCCATTGATCGCTGATTGGGGGGCACAAAGGCCACCAGGGCGAAGCTGTAAATCTCTTGCTTGTACAGCTCAGTTACCGTGCGTTTGATATCTCTGGCGCGCTGTTTTGAGGTATTGTCTTGCCCATCGGTATACACCAGAAAAATCGTGCGCACGCTGATGCCCGACTGGCGCAGCTGTTGGGTGTACAAAACCGTGTTGGTAATCCCCCCGGCAATCGCATCGTAAAGGGCGGTGGAGCCGCGCGGCCGGTAGGTGCTGTCGGTGAGCTTATCGGCGTCTTCCGGGTGGACAAAGCCGTTGAGGAGTTCGATCCGATCGTCAAATAAAATGGTGCTGATCAATATGTCATCAGCTGCGGGGGAGGCAACGAGCATGCGCAGATATTTTTCGTTGAACGCCTGCATAAGATCGGCCGCATGCGGCGTCATGGAACCGCTCATATCGATGATGTTCATCGCCAAAGTCACTTCGGTTACCCCTAGTTCATCCAATCCAACCCCAACTGTTTGGGTCATGGTTGGACCGTTCAAGTTGGAAACGACCAGGTCGATGGTGCTGTTGGTTAATCCATCATCGGCCGCTCCCTTAAACAATTTGTCAAGGTTAACTAAACCATTGTTTGCCATGGTGAGAATCCTTTATTTTGGGTAATGGGTAATGGGTTATTGATTATTGGGTTTGTTACGCAAATGCTCATCGCATTTCGTAAATCGTAAATCGTATATCCCTACCCCTTTATCGGATCTTTGCTATCGACAAAATTAACCCCCTGCTTCTCAAACTCTTTAAAGCGCTTGAGGGCGATGGCGTGGAAGTCGATGTCCGGATGCACAACCGGCGAGGTGCAGTCGCGCAGGAAAAAGATTTTTTGCAGCTGATCCGGTTTGTTTCCAAAATCTTCCACGATATCCTCAACCGATTCGAGCACGCAGTGACTTTCCGCTTCGCCGGCGATGTACACCACGTCGGCATCGGCCAGGGTATCGAGAAAGGCTTTGTTTTTTCCGCCCATGGGGTGGGATGGGACCGGGATTTCCGGCTGAATGATAGAATAATGTTCGGTTTGGGGGACGCTTCCTTTTGTCAGGAAGGTGGGTTGAGTTTTGCGGGCCATGCTGTGCCACATGACGGCCGACCATAATTCCTGATCCAGGGCATGACCGATGTTGCCGATCATGGTGTGGTAAGGCCAGATGGTCAACACTTTTTTGGCCTGCTCCTCCAGTTTTTTTACATAATTTATTGAGTGGGTGGGGGCTACAACCGGCTTCCATTTTCCCTGGACGATGTCATCATACGTAATCAGCGTAAATGGTGCCGGATGGTTGCCGGCGGCATCGACCCACCATCCGGGAGAAAAAATCTGGTGGGGAAGATGGGAATCAAGCGAACAGGTGATATTGGTGATTTTTTCCGCATTGGTGTAGATAAATTCTATCGTGCGCTGCAAATCATCAAGGGCACCCGGTACGTTTAGCGTGCCGCTGGCGTGGCAAAAATCGATTTGCATATCGATGATCACCAGATGAACTTTGTTTTTGTCATCGCTGGCCGGTTTGAGACCGGCCTGGAGGGCATCACCGGCAATTGTGGCCACATCCGGGTGGAATAGGGTGCCGATACGGCTGGGATCGTAAAAAGCTGGAAATTGAGTCACAATAAAACTCCTTTTTGGAAGAGGGAAAAATTTAATAGCAATTAGTGTATTGTCTACACTTAGTATGATAGTGTGTTGTTGACACTTTGTCAACCCCTAATTTTCTACTGATGCTTTTCTAACATAGATCTTTTGGGCGTCAACTCATTTCTAAGGTCAATTGAAGAAAATGATCAAATCAATTATGATGGGTGTGGAGGGTTAAATGACAGTTCTTAAATCAACCGGTCAAACAGAAAATATTTCAGCGAATCGGGCGTTATGGGCAGGGATCATATTCAGCTTTCTCTTTTCCCTGCTGATTTGGGTCATCCGGCCGTGGCTGCCACAGATTGACTTTCTGCCTGATCAGGGAGCTTCCTGGTATTACTGGCAGCTTCCCGAACAGACGGTCATGGGTCAAATTACCGCCTGGAGCTTCTATTTTGCCCACCAGGCGTTTACCTGGGGCACAATTTATGTTGCCCAGAGGCAGGGGTTAAAATACACCAAAGGGGTCCATCGCATCAATGTCATCGCCCTTCTAGGGACCGCTTTCTTCATTTCTCTTCATCTGCTGCAAACGGCCGTCTGGTATGATGGGCTGGCCCAGGACACCTCGATCTGGTCCTCGCAATGGTCGGTTATTATCATGCTGGTGTTCATTTTACACATGGAGAACCAGCGGCGGGGGATTTTCTGGGGCAAGAAAATCGGCTTTCTGACCGAAACCGGCCGTTTTCTGCGCAAATATCACGGCTACATTTTCGCCTGGGGGATTGTCTATACCTTTTGGTATCATCCCATGGAAAATACGCTGGGTCACGTCGTGGGATTCTTCTACATGTTTCTGCTTATGACGCAGGGAACCCTCATGTTTACCAGGGCTCACGTCAACAAGTATTGGACGTTTGTGCTGGAGATTATGGTGCTGTTTCACGGCACCACGGTGGCCATCGAGCAAATTTTCACGCAAGGGTACGATATCTGGCCGATGTTCCTCTTCGGTTTTGCGGGGATCTTTATCATCACCCAAATGCACGGTCTGGGGCTAAAAAATTGGCAAAAATGGGGCTTTTTAGGACTTTACATTGTTGGTGTTCTGGTGATGTACAGCGACCGCGGCTGGGTGCGTTTGGAAGAAGTGGCCCGTATCCCCATTATCGAGTATGCCTCAGTTTTTGTGGGGGCTATTTTGATCTGGATTGGGATGAAAATAACCAGCTACTTCAGACCCAAAGGCGATACCGGTAAAGTCGCCTCTGCAGACTAAATGGATCACGATAAGTTTGATTAAAAAACAAGCCACGGATTAACACAAATTTTCACAGATTTCCCACTAGCTACTGCGGAGCTCTGCGAACCTTTGGCTCACACTTACGGGATCTGTGGATAAAGCTTAGAGAGTGGCCATGTTAAAACCGATGTAGGGGCTTGGCTAGCCAAGCCCTTACACATGTTGACAACCTCCGATCTACATTGAAATAGACCCTTTGCGGAAGTCGGTTTTGCCAATAATGGCGTTGAGCAAAACCGGCTTTCCATTTTTAACCGCGCTGCGGGCCTTTTCCAGCGCTTCTGGGACTAACTCCGGATCATCAACCTTGATCCCTTCCCCCCCCAAACCGGCCGCACTGCGCTCGTAATCGGTGTGAGCCAGCACGGTGGCCACGTCATCTTTGAGAATTTCCACCTGCTCCCGGGCTATTTGCGACCAGCCGGCATCGTTGCCCACCAGGGCGATAACCGGAATATCGTGACGGGCGAAGGTGTCAAATTCGGCCAGGGTGTAGCCGACTGAGCCATCCCCATAAATGATCCAAACTTCCGAATCCGGCCGCACCAGTTTCGCCCCCAGGGCAAACCCGGCTCCTACTCCCAACGTGCCAAACGGCCCCGGATCGAGCCAGGTCAGCGGGCCGGGCGGCTGGACGATATATGAGGCGGTGCCCACAAAATCGCCCCCATCCGCAATTAAAATAACGTTGTCACCGGCCTCTTTTTCCATTTCCTGGAAGAGATAAATCGGGTTGATTTTGCCGGTGGCCTGCAGCCCCATGGCTCGAATTTCGGCATCTCGGGCATCGTTGCGCTCGCGCAAATGGCCGATCCATTCGGTCCAGCGCGACCCGGCCGGCAGCTCATCAGCCAGCAGGCGCAAAAACTCACCCGGATCACCGAGCACGCCGATATGCGGCCGTCTATTTTTATTGAGATCGATTTTACTCAAATTGGCCGACACGTAAAAGGAGCTGCCCCGAATATGATTCCCATAATCGAGGCGAAAATCACAGGGAACACCCGCCAGGAGGACAAAATCCGCTTCTTTTAAGGCGTTGCGCCGCTTGTGACGCATTTGCAGCGGGTGAT
>JAAUYD010130272.1_pt1 | contig 15705 bp, 13 predicted proteins | sample 7278101 | NCBI WGS metagenome assembly JAAUYD01 (sample SAMN14350128, study PRJNA611818) | marine sediment metagenome | isolation source: surface marine sediment (0.6m) | place: French Polynesia: Moorea | collected 2018-08 | reverse complement strand
TCTCTCGGCCATCGCGTTCGTGGCTTGCATCGATCCGGCCGACCGGCGGCCGGGCCTCTGGCTCTCGGGTGAGGTTTCGCCGCCGGTCGACGACTGGTCGTTCGTCAACGAGCACCGGGAGATCTTCGTCGAGGTGTCGACGCCCTACGGCCTGCGTCACTCGATCACCGTCGCGTGCGCATCGCTCGACGGGGTGCTCTACATGGGAGCCCGCAATCCCTCGACGAAGCGATGGGTCGGCTACGTTGCGCGGAATCCGGACGTCCGTCTCCAGATCGGCGACCGGCTCTACCTGGCGCGCATGACGCCGCTCGAAGACGAGGCGGACCTTGCGCTCGCGCGGCGGGCCTACGCCCGCAAGTACGGCCGACCCGAGACGCCGCCGGCCGACGCACCGCCCGTCCAGTACTACCGCGTGTCCGCGCGCAGCGAGTAACTCGAACGCCGGCCGTGAGCCGATTCGGAGGAATGCCATGGAGTTCTCACGCCTTGCGAAGAGGGTCGGGGTCGCGCTCCTCGCCTACGTCGGGTTGGTCGTCGTGTTCGAGACGCTGCTCGGGGTCTTCCAGCCCGAGACCGGAGACACCATCGTGATCACCACGACGGATGCCGAAGGCGTGTCGAACGACCGCGTGCTCGGCCGCGACTTCGCCGGCGGAAAGCACTACGCATCGGTGAACCACTGGCCACGCGCCTGGTACCACAATGCGCTCGCGAACCCGCGCGTCCAGGTGACCATGGACGGGACGACCGCCGACTACGTCGCCGTTCCGATCGACGACGAAGAGCACGAGCGGGTCGCGGCCGAGATCGGGAACGGGATCCTCTTCAAGATCATGGTCGGCTTCGCACCGCAGCGATTCCTACGGCTCGATCCGGTCGTGAGCGAGTAGACCCGGCCGGACGCGCGGAGATCCCATGAAGACGCTCGTCATCGGAAGCCATGGCAAGATCGGTCGCATCCTCTGCGGGAAGGCGGCGACCCATGGCCTCGAGCTGCGGGCGATGGTGCGCGACGCGTCGCAGGCGTCGGAGCTCGCGGGACCGGGCGTCGAGGTCGTCGAGGGAGACCTCGAGGGCGAGTTCGCCGAGGCCTTCGACGGGTGCGACCGGGTCGTCTTCACGGCGGGCTCGGGCGGACACACCGGCGGCGACAAGACGCTGCTCGTCGATCTGTACGGAGCCATCCGCGCGATCCAGCTCGCCGAGGACCGCGACATCGAACACTTCGTGATGGTGAGCGCCCTTCGGGCCGATCGACCGCTCGAGGGCCCGCCCGCGATGCGCCACTACTTCGTCGCGAAGAAGCTCGCGGACGATCGCCTGCGCGCGAGCCCCGTGCCGTGGACCATCCTACGACCCGGGCGGCTGACCGACACGCCCGGAAGCGGCCGCGTGACGATCGACATGTCCCGCGCGAGCGGCGTCGACATCTCACGCGAGAACGTCGCCGACTGCATCGCGGCGGCCCTGCAGCGCCCCGCCTCCCGAGGGCAGGTCGTCGATCTGCTCGACGGCGATCAACCCATCGGCGAGGTCTTCGGGGACGGCGCGTAGTCCGCGCCCCGCGGGTTGGAGTGCGGCGCGGCCGCGGCGCTGGGCTTCCGGGATCGCGGAGTCCTCGCGCCGGGCTGTGCGGGTGATCGGACCGTCGTCGATCTGGACGAGCTCGCGTGGGAGCCGGGCACCGAGCGAGCACCGACCTCCGGAGCGGCCGGGCCGGGTGTGCGCGGCTCCCTGACCCGGTCGGCTACCGTGTCGCTCCCTGACCGAGGATCCAACGTGAACGACGCCAAGCCCCGATACCCGGTTCCGGAGAACGTCAGCCCGGAGGCCCAGACCCTCCTCGCGCAGGGCGTGGACCTGAGCCCGGCGCAGCAACCCGATCCGAGCTCCGCCGCCGAGTGGGAAGCGCAGATCGCCGAGAACGACGCGTTGTACGGCGGAATGGTTCGCCAGATGATCGATCAAGCGCCCGTCGTCGTGTCGGAGGCCACGACGATGGGAGGCGCGACGGTTCGCGAGGTCGTGCCCGAACGCAGCGAGGACCTGAAGGAAGGCCGCGTCCTGCTCAATCTGCATGGCGGCGGGTACACGATGTTCGGCGGTGATCTGAGCGTGATGGAGGCGGCAGGACCGGCCAGTGCGGGCTACCGGGTCATCGCCGTCGACTACCGGATGCTGCCCCATCACCCCTTCCCGGCGGGTCTCGACGATGGCGTGGCCGTCTATCGGGAGCTGCTCGGCCAGGTCCCGCCGGAGAAGATCGCGGTGTTCGGCACGTCGGCCGGTGGTGCCCTCACCGCGTCGGTCATCCTGGCCGCGAGGGACGAAGGGCTTCCGCTTCCCGCGGCGGCCGTCATGCACACACCCTGGGCGGATCTCGCGAAGATCGGCGACAGCTACGCCACGAACGAAGGCGTGGATCTCGCCATGCCGAGCTACGAGCTCGTCCGTGGGGCGGCGAAGGCGTACGCGGGTGAACGACCGATGGACCACCCGTTGATCTCGCCGGTGTACGGCGACTTCACCAAGGGCTTCCCGCCGTCGTTGCTCTCGACCGGCACGCGGGACCTTCTGCTGAGCTGCACGGTGCGGCTCCACCGGGCGCTACGAGCTGCAGGGATCCCCGCCGATCTCCACGTGTACGATGCGATGTGGCACGGCTTCTCGGCCATGGTCCCGACCGAAGGCCGCGATCTCGCGAGGGAGACCATGGCCTTCCTGGACCGACACCTCCAGGGCTAGCGCCACGGCGGGCCGAAGCCGCACGGCGTGAGTCTCCACGTCGCGCGTCGCCTGCCCCCGGCTAGGCCGACTCGTGAACGAGCACCACACGGACCGCATCGCGTCCCGGGACCTTGCGTTCGAGCATCTCCATGGCCGCGTCGATCTCGTCGAGGCCGTAGGTCTCCCCGAGGAGCTCCTTCGTCGGAAAGGCGCCCGAGTTCAGCACCTCGCCCGCCTTCGCGAAGGTCGCCGGCGTGCCCCCCGACCCGCCCATCATCGTGAGCGACTTCGTGATCAGGTGGTCGCTGATGATCGGGACCGGCTTCTCGTCCTTCATGCCGCCCAGCAGGATGCGGCCGCCGTAGCCCGCCATCTCGACGGCGTCGTAGACCGGCTGCGCCGCAAGCGCCGAGAGCTCCATCACGACGGAAGGTCCACCGCTCATGCGCGAGCGGATCTCGCCGACGACGTCGTCGACCGCATCGACGTCGATCGTCTCGTGGGCTCCGACGGCCTTCGCGGCATCGAGGCGCAGGCCGTCCTTGCCGGTCCCGGTAACGATGATCTGCTTCACGCCGATCTGACTCGATGCATACGCGGCCGCGATCAGGCCCATGTGGCCCGGTCCCTGGATCACGAGTCGGTCGTTCTGCGTGAGGTTCGTCGCCTCCGACCAGTTGATGATGCTCGACAGCGGCTCGATCAAGGTCAGCTCCGCGGCCGAGACCTCTTCGGTGAGCGGGACGAGCTGGCTGCCCGCGAGGATCCCCATGTACTCGCCGTAGCCACCCCAGAGGCCGTGCTCGAAGTCCGGGGGGATCGTGTACCCGTAGAGGTTCAACCCCGGGCGGTTCGGGGAGGCCATGACGAGCAGGTCGATGCCCACCCGCTGCCCGACGTGGACGCCGAGGTCGGCGTCGGGTGCGAGCGCGTGGACGCGGCCGACGATCTCGTGGCCAGGGACGACGGGGCAGACCTCGCCCGGAACGTGGGGATGCCCGTTCAGCTGGGACACGTCGCTCGCGCACAGGCCGACCGCCTCGACCTTGACGACTGCACCCCCGGGCAACGGCTCCGGGATAGGGAACTCCCGTAGTTCGTAGGTTCCGTTGCCATCGAAGATGACGCCTCGACAGGTTTCCACGAAGGGCTCTCCTCGTTCCTGGATCGGCTCTCGCTCGGCCGTGATGGTTCGGTGGACACCGCGCTGGTGAATGGGGCGGATCCTAGCTCGGGGAGGCCGCGTCCTGGTGAAGCCCCACCCGCGCGTCCAGGTGACCATGGACGGGACGACCGCCGACTACATCGCCGTTCCGATCGACGACGAGGAACGGGCTCGCGTGACGCGCTCCACGCCAGCTCGTCGATCCGCGAGCTAGGCAGCCCGCCGCCTGATCTCCGCGGCGACGAGCCAGAGCCGGTCCTGCCCCCAGACCGCCAGATCCGGCTCACCCTCGGGACCGGACAGCCGAAAGCTCGGGACGCCCCACAGGCCGAGTCCTTCGACCATCTCGTCCTGGTTGCGCTCGACCGTCGCCTTCCATTCGTCGCTGCCCATCACCTTCTGAGCGTCGGCCCAGTCGAGGCCCGCGGCTTCCACGGCCTGTCGCATCCCGGCCTCCGTGTGCAGCCCGACCCCGAGAGCGAACGCGTGGCGGAGGAGAGAGCTCATCAGGGCCTCGTCTCGTCCCTGAGCCGTGGCCCAGGGCAGGAGCGAGTAGGCACGGCGCGTGGGCGTGCCGATCGGCATGATCAGGGGGCCGAACGGAACCCCTTCCGCGTCCGCTTCTCGTTTCGTGTCGAACACGATGTAGCTGGCCTTGGGCCTCGGCGCGGGGATTCCGCGCATCACCATCGGCAGGACCGGCTTGTGATGGAACTCGATCCCGCACGCCTCCTTCAACGCGATCGTCCTGTCGAACACGATCGACGTGTAGGGGGAGTTCAGGGAAGGGTAGAAGTCGAGCCGGAGCCCGCTGGCATCGATTCCGGTGACGTCGGCATCGGGACGCGGCGCGATCAGCGCTTCCTCGGGCTCCTTGCACGCGCCGAGCTCTCGCAGACGGTTCTCGAGGTGGAAGAGGCGATCGACACCCCAGTACCACTCGCCTCCGTAGAAGAAGGTCGCTCCGGAGTAGTGCCCCCGCCGGGCCAGCAGCGCGGACCCCGCATCCAACGCCGCCTCCAGCTCGGCTTCGCTCACTCCCTTCTCGGCCATGCCGGCGAGCGCCGACTCGTCGCCGGACCAGAGCGCTTCGGAGATCGCAGCGATGCGAGTGACGGCATCGTCTCCCCCGGATGCGAGCGCACGGCCGGCGAGCACCTGATGCTCCGGCGCGGGCACGGTGCCGGCCTGAGAAGGAAACGAGAGGCCCAGATGAGGCGCGATGAGCTCGGCATCGCGACGCGCCCAGACGCGCAGCTTCTCGAGCTCGGGTTGCGTCGACCCACCCGACGCGCGGATCAGGTGGAGCTCGAGGTCGATGTCGTAGCGCGCCGCGAAGGCCGCGAGCACCTGAGCCGTCAGGTGCGCGTACGGATCGTCGAGCTGATGGAAGTAGTGGACGACGTGCGGCTCACCACGACGGCGGCGCGCGGCCTCGGCCTTCTTCCGCCGCGCCTGGATCACGCGCGGATCTGCCAGTCGGCCCAACACCCGGCGGCTCATGAGGGTGCGCAGCCAACCCGGCGGATCGACCATGAAGCTCGGGTTCGGGTTGCTCTCGGGTTCCAGCATGACTCGTCCCTCGAAGTCTCGATGTCGCGGCGATCGAGGCCGGTTCAGCGCCCGGCCCTCTCGGCGACCCTGCACGCTAGATCAGGCGTCGCCCGAGCCGCTACCGGCCACCGGTCACGGACCCATCATCTCACCGGGAGTTCGACGCGCCCTCGGTACACGACCTGGCGGCCGTCTACGCGTGCGCACTGCCCCGCCCGTAGCGCCCGAGCGCGACCGGGGAGGCATGACGAGCCGCGAAACCGTACGTTCGATCCCCGATCGACGGAGGCAGCCCGAAGCGATGGGGGAGCGGATCACGTTGCAGCCGGCAACACTCTATGGCGTCCCGCATTCCCTGTATGCCGGGCGAGCCCGGAGCTATCTGATCAAGGCCGGGATCGCCTACCGCGAGCAGGCGCCCAAGACCGAGCACTACCTGACGACGGTCCTGCCGCTGGCCGGAGGGCGTCTGGGCATGCCGACCTTGGAGCTTCCCGACGGCCGCGTGATCCGGGACGGCGCCGCGATCATCGACCACTTCGAGGACGAGACCGGTCACACCTTCTCACCGAGAACGCCGAAGCAGCGCTTCGTCAGCCGCCTCTTCGACGTGATCGGTGCGGAAGGCCTGTTGCGCCCTGCCATGCACTACCGCTGGAACTTCGACGCGGAGAACGCCGCGTTCCTGCAGTCCCACATGGAGATGATGACGCCGGGCGGTGACGTCGGTAGCGAGATGGCTCACAAGATCGCGGACGCGATGCGCCAGGCGACCGTCAGCTTCGGGGTGACCCCGCAGACCCGCGAGCTCGTGGAGCAGGTCTATGCCGAGCAGCTTGCCGCGCTCGATCGCCACTTCGCGGCACACGCCTATCTGCTGGGCGGGCGGCCCTGCATCGGCGATTTCGGGTTGATCGCGCCGCTCTTCGGCCATCTGGGCCGCGATCCGAGACCCCTCTCGCTCATGCAGGCGAACGCGATGCACGTCTTCCGATGGGTCGAGCGCATGAACCGGCGCGATGCCGACCTCGTCGGGCTCGAGCGCCAGGACGAGACCTACCTGGACGAGGACGAGATCCCGGAGACGCTGGTCGACGTGCTGCGCACCCTCTCGGAAGACTTCGTTCCCGAGACCCTCGCGGCCGCGGAGGTGATCCAAGCCTGGATCGCCGAGCAGGGCGAGCTCAAACCGGGCACCGTGTGCGCCCGAGGCGCGGGCCAGGGCGAATTCGAGGTCCGTGGCACCACGGTCAGGGCCCTTGCACAGCCCTACCGCTTCTACCTTCTGAGGCGCGCACAGGACGAGTTCGCGGCGCTCGACGTCGACGATCGGCAGGCGGTCCATGCCCTGCTCGAACGCTGCCACATGGCGCCCTTGCTCGACGCCACCCTCGACCGCGAGATCGGTCGCAAGGACAATCTGGAGGTCTGGATCTGATGTCCGCGAAGGAACGTCCCGTGCGAGTCACCTGGTTGGGGCTGCTGTTCCTGCCGCTGCTCTTCGCGGTCGGCTGTTCCGGCGTCTTCGGCCTGTCGAACTCGGAGCCGACCGACACGACGCAGACGACCGTGGCGCCCCCGGACGCGGCGCTCGGAAGCGACGTGTCCCTGCTCTCGGCGTTCTACGGCCTCGACGATGCGTTGCCGCCGATGGCTCGCTTCCTCGTCTGCCGCGGACAGCTGGGAAGCGACGGCATGCCGGTCGTCTTCTCCAAGGAGCTCGACCTCGAGACCCTCCAGGCGGGCGACTTCCGGGTCGTGCTCGAAGACGGTGGCGCGGGCGAGATCGTCTGCGTCACGCCCGCTCCGGCCAACGACACGGGAGAAATCCGCACGATCCTCATGGTCGGCGACTTCGGCTCCGCCGAGAACCAGCCCGCCCGCGTCGAGATCGGCGGCAACCTGCTTTCCCTCGACGGGCGCTCCAACTTCCGAGGCACCCAGGTCGGCGTCACCCGCTTGGAGGACGGTCCGAGCCTGGTTCTCGCGGAGATCGTCCCGAACGACGAATGGGAGCTCGAGAAGGCGGCCACCCGCTTCCCGTTCGGAGGCGGGAGCGGATGCCCGGAGTCGACGCGCCAGGTCGTTCGCGTCGTCTGGAACGGCGGCATCACGAAGCCGGGCGGCGACGACGTCGACGACGTCGAGCGAAGCGCCTACCGGGTGTTCGTGGACGGCGGCGCCGAGGGACCCACCGAGGTCTCTCCGTTCGCCCTCGGTGACCTCGGCGATGGCGACAACAATCACGAGCTCTGTCTCGATACGGAAGCTCCCGCGGTTCGCGTCGAATTTCCGGCGGGCCTGGTGACGGATCCCCGCGAAGACCTCAATCCGGCGACGGAGGTGACGGTGGCGCGCTGAGAGCTGCCTGACCGCGAAGCGCCGCATGCCGATGAGCTGCGCAGGGCGCTCGGCGGTCGGCCCGCATCGACGCCATTCGGGGTCCCGTTGGCCCGAGGCTCACTGTCGCGATCTCACGTGTGCGCGCGCGATCCCATAGCCCGCTGCGAGCGCGATCGCCTGAATTCCGTGGTTCACGAACGGCTCGACCCCGCCCTTGCCGATGCCCGTGACCGGAAGCCCGACCCAGAAGCCGGCCACCACGCCGACGCCGAGCAGACCCACCGCCTGCAGCGCGTGGGGCTGGCCCTTTCGTAGCGGCCCCAGACACAGGACGATGCCGGCGACCGAGAACAGCGACGCGAGGAAGATCTCGCGGAACGCATGGAACTTCTGGTGTGCGGTCCACGCATCGTCGCGGAGGTGTTCGCCCGTCGGACCCAGCGCCGTGAACAAGGCCAGGCCGAACGCCATGCAGAGAAGGGCGATCGCGATGGGAGGGCACCTCCGGCCCTGCGTGGGACCGCCCGTCGACGTGGACAACCGCTCACCCCTCCCCTGCCCGTTCGCCCACGGCCGGCTCGAAGACGAACCCGTCGTATCCCTTCTCGGCCACCTCGGCGATGCGTTGGAAGTAGGCCGGGCCGCCCAGGTGCACGCTGAACTGCCGGGGCTTGCCGGGGATGTTGGCCCCCGTGTACCAGGAGTCGGTGCGGGGGAAGAGCGTCTTGTCGGCGATCGCCGTGACTTCCCGGTCCCAGCTCCGTTCGGCGTCGTGCGTCGGCTCGACCGCGCCCAGCCCGTGGTCACGCATGTGGCTCACACAGTCGGCAATCCACGCCGTCTCGAGCTCCGCGCCGAGCGGCATGAGGTAGAGCACCCCGGGCGTGCCCGGGCCGTGGATCATGAACAGGTTGGGGAACTCGCTGATCATCATGCCGAGGTAGTTGTGGAACTGGCTCTCCCACTTCTGCTTCAGGCGGATGCCGCCGCGGCCCCTCGGGTCGAGCCGGAGCATCGAGCCGCTGATCGCGTCGAACCCCGTGGCGAGCACGAGCATGTCGATCGCGTGCTCGCCCGCCGCGGTGCGCACACCCGTGGCGGTCATCACTTCGATCGGGTCCTCTCGCAGGTCCACGAGCGTGACGTTGTCGCGGTTGTAGGTCGCGTAGTAGCCGTCGTCGAGGATCGGGCGCTTGGTGCCGTAGAAGTGGTCCGGCATGAGCTTCTCGGCCGTCTCCGGATCGCGCACGATCTCGCGGATCTTGCCGCGCAGGAACGCGCCCACCTCCCGGTTGACCTCCTCGTCGACGAGGAGCTCCTTGTAGTTGCCGTAGACGAAGGCCAGCGTGCCCTGCTCCCAGAGCGCTTCGTAGAGCGCCTGCCGTTGCTCCGGCGTCTCGTCGTACGCCGAGCGGCCGTTGCCCTGCATCATCGGGAGCGCCGCATCGGGAGGCGGAGGAGCCATCATCCCGGCGCGGACCTGCTCCCAGTTGTCCCGGACGGCCGCGAGCTCTTCGGGGGCGAGCGGGCGGTTTCGCGCCGGCACGGTGTACTGCGGCGTGCGCTGGAAGACCGTGAGGTGCTCGGCCTGCTTGGCGATCTCGGGGATCGCCTGGATCCCCGACGAGCCGGTTCCGATCACACCGACGCGCTTTCCCGCAAACGAGACGGGCTCCCGAGGCCAATCACCGGTGTGGAGGCATTCGCCTGCGAAGTCGTCGATTCCGGGGATGTCGGGCTTGTTGGGGGCGGACAACGCGCCGACCGCGCAGATCAGGAACTCCGCCGAGACGCGGCGCCCGGTGCTGGTCTCGACCGTCCAGCGCTGCGCCGCTTCGTCGTAGCGGGCGTCCTGCACCCAGGTCTCGAGCTCGATGTCGCGGCGCAGGTCGAAGCGATCCGCGACGTGCTCCAGGTAGGACAGCACCTCGGGCTGCGACGACTGGGTCTCCGTCCAGTCCCACTCCTTCACGAGCTCGGCGGAGAAGGTGTAGCCGTACAGCGGGGCGCTCGGACCGTCGACCCGCGCGCCCGGATAGCGGTTGTACCACCAGGTGCCCCCGACCGTGGGGGCGCCGTCGTAGGCCCGCACCGAGAGGCCCATCCCGCGAAGATGGTGGAGGGCGTACATGCCGCTGACGCCCGCTCCGATGATGACGGCGTCGAGGTGCTCGGTCGCGTCGCCCGGCTGGACGGAAGGCGTCGTGGTGTTCGTCATGGGTCGATGCGTCCGGAGGGTTCGGTGCCTGCGATGGTAGCCCGCCGATGCCGCCCGCAGGGAGCGAGATGCCGGCGCCCTACCGGCGGAGAGGCCCCGCGGCGCGTCCGCGCGCGGGCCGCGGGAGGCGCCTCCGCTCCACGTGGCCCTCCCCTGCCCACCACGAGGCCTCGATCCCGGGCCCTGCCGTTTCCGCAGAGGAGCTGCGACCCGCGGTAGACTGGGAGCCTTCCAGGAGATTCCATGCTCGATCGTCTCGCTTCGACCTATCGCATCATCCGCCACGGGCTCCCGCTCGCGCGTCTCAAGCCCAGCTCGCCGCTCTCGATCGCCGATCGCATCGAGGCGCAGGCCGAGAGGCGTGGGCAGCATCCGTTCATGCTGTTCGAGGATCGCCGGGTCACCTATCGGGAGCTCAACGAGCAGGCGAACCGGCTGGCCCATTGGGCGATGTCGGCGGGCGTCGGCCGGGGCGACGTCGTGGCGCTGTTGATGCTGAACCGGCCCGAGTACGTCTCCACCTGGGGCGGCTTCTCGAAGGTCGGCGCGACGACCGCCCTGATCAACACGAACCTCACGGGCAAGGCGCTCGCGCACGCGATCGAGTCGGCGCACACCACGAAGGTGATCGTGGGCTCGGAGCTGCTCGACTCCCTCGACACGCTCGATGCGGACTTCCGCGAGGGGTTGACCCTGTACACGATGGTCGACCCCGCCGACCCGAGCCCCTCCATACCTCCCGACGTCCAGGATCTCACCGAGGCCCTCGCCAACCAGCCGTCGACCAACCCCGACAAGGCGGTTCGCGCCGAGGTCTGCGCGGGAGACCCTCACGTGTTCATCTACACGTCGGGAACCACGGGCTTGCCGAAGGCCGCCAAGATGAGCCACCTGAAGTACCTGACGACGGGCAGCGCAGGCCTCATGGCCGGGCTGACCCGGAACGACGTCATGTACTGCGCACTCCCGCTCTATCACAGTGCCGGCGGCGCGATGGCCGTCATGGCCACGATCGGAGCCGGCGCGACGATGGGCCTGCGTCGCCGATTCAGCGCGAGCGAGTTCTGGGAGGACGTCGATCGCTTCGGGGTGACCGCGTTCCAGTACATCGGCGAGTTCTGCCGCTACCTGCTCAACCAGCCGGTGCATCCCAAGGAGAAGACCCACCGCATCAAGTTCGTGGTCGGGAACGGCCTGCGGCCCGAGATCTGGGAGGAGTTCCAGAGCCGCTTCGCCATCCCGCGGGTCGTCGAGTTCTACGGCGCCACCGAGGGCAATACCGCGATGGTGAACTTCGACGGCAAGCTCGGCGCCGTCGGCAAGGTCCCGCCCATCGTCCCTGCCCCGCGGATCATCCGCTACGACGTGGCGAACGACGAGCACCCGCGCGACGCGGCCGGGCTCTGCATCCCCTGCGCGGACGGCGAAGTCGGCGAGCTCGTGGCCGAGATCCCCCGGGACGCGGACACCGCCGCGGGACGCTTCGAGGGCTACACCTCGAAGGAGGCGACCGAGAAGAAGATCCTGCGAGACGTCGTCGAGCCCGGGGACACCTACTTCCGCTCCGGGGATCTCCTCAAGCGGGACGCGGACGGGTACTTCTACTTCGTCGATCGCATCGGCGACACCTTCCGCTGGAAGGGCGAGAACGTCTCGACGCAGGAAGTCGCGGAAGCGGTCTCGGCCTTCCCCGGGGTCCAGATGGTCAACGTGTACGGCGTCGACGTCGCCGGCCAGGACGGACGCGCCGGCATGGCCGCGATCGGCCTCGAGGACCCGGCCGGCTTCGACGGCCCCGCGTTCTTCGCCCACGTGGCGGAGACGCTGCCGACCTACGCCGCACCGATCTTCGTCCGACTGCAATCCGACTTCGAGATCACCGGCACCTTCAAGCTGCGCAAGGTCGATCTGCAGAAGGAAGGCTACGACCTGAGCCAGGTCGCGGACCCGCTGTTCGTGCGCGACGATCAGGCGCAGGCCTACGTGCCCCTGACCGAGCAGAGGGTCACGGCGATCCGGTCGGGCCAGCTTCGGGTCTAGACGGCGGTGGGCGACCTGCCGAAGGCGCTCGAACGGGCCCTGGGCTATTCGACGAACTACGTCGACGGCTGGTCCGTCGAGGGATCTCGCGTGGAGCTGTCGTTCTCGCGCCGCACCGAGCCCTGGCCGTGGCGCGTCCTGCCGCCCTGGCACCCGGTCGTCGTCGACAAGATCCAGTACTTCGGGGCGATCACCGGAGCCTTCGCGAGCGGCAGCTTAGGGAGCGCGGCCCGCACGGCGCTGACCCGGGTCCGCTGGTCGGCGTGGGAACCTGACGCCGGGCCGGCCCACCGAGGCACCTACCGGCCCTTCGAAGAGGGCGACAGCCTGGGCTACGAGCTCGAGATCTTCGACGAGACCGGCCGGGAGACGCTCCGGATCCGCGGCGAAGGCGTCGCCTTCGGGGATCGCGACTTCGGCGCGTGGCGGGGCGCGGCGAAGCAGAAGGCGGCGGCCTCCGCGCTCGCGCCGCCGAGCGAGCTCGCCGACCCGGAAGCCGCAGGTCTCGGGGCCGACGGCCGCAGCCTGATCTCGCCGCTTCGGAAGGAAGGGGAGGCCGCGACCGCGGTCGGATGGGTCACGGCGGCCGAGGGCTTCACGCCGAACCATCCCTTCCACACGGGAAGCGGCGACCACGTCAACGCGGGCCACCTGCTGGACTGCGCGCTCGAGGGGGCCCACCTGCTGCTCGACACGCCGGGACCGCTCACCTGCCGCGGCGGGGAAGCGCGCTTCCGGCGCTTCGTCGAGCTCGACGTGCCCTTCGAGATCGCGCTCCGCGCCGAGGAACCCGTCGACGGCGTCACGACGGTCCACGCCGAGATGCAGCAAGGCGGCCGGGAGACCACGGGTGTGCGGCTGGACCTCATGACCTAGCGCGTTTCGACCCCGGGGGCTGGCCGCGAGCGCTCCAGGCCAGGCGCGCCGTGAGTCCGTCGCGCTCGAGCTCCGGCCCCGGGAATCCCCCGACTTCGCACGCCACCGGGCCCCGGCCGACGCCCCTGTCCTTCGCGTCCGAATGGGCGCACCATGGGCACATGGACTCCGAGCGATACCCCTTCCTGCCGGGCCTGGGCGGCGGTCTCGAGATCGCGGGCACCGAGGGCTCCTTCCTGATCACGCCGGACGGGCGCCGCATCCTCGACGCGGCGGGCGGCGCCATCGTCGCGAGCATCGGGCACGGCCGCACCGAGGTCGCCGACGCCGTCGCCGCCTCGATGCGGCGCACGACCTACGTCGTGCCGCCGTTCGTGACCGAGGAGCGCGTGGCCCTCGCCACGCGCCTGCAGGACGACTGGCTGCCCGGCGACGTGGAACGCTGCGTCTTCACGAGCGGCGGATCCGATGCGGCGGACCTCGCGATCCGGGTCGCGCGCCAGCACTTCGTCTCGAAGGGCGAGCCGAGCCGCCACCACGTGATCGGGCGCGCCTTGTCCTACCACGGGACGACCCTCTCGGCGCTCGACGTCGGCGGCCACACGAAGCGCAAGGCCGCCTACGCGCCCCTGATGCAGGGGCCGCCCAAGGCCCCCGCGTGCTATGCGCTGCGCTGCGAGCTCTGCGACGGCACCTGCTCGCTCGCGTGCGCGGACGGGTTCGAAGAGGCGATCGCGGCGGTGGGCGCCGAGAACGTCGCGGCGCTCATCGTCGAACCCATCGGGGGATCGACGGCGGGGGCGCTCGTTCCGCCCGAGGGCTACCTGCGCCGCGTCGCCGAGATCGCGCAGCGCCACGGCCTGCTGCTGATCGCGGACGAGGTCATGAGCGGCTTCGGGCGCACGGGCGCGAAGTTCGCGGTCGACCACTGGGAGGTCGTGCCCGACCTGCTCTTCGGGGGCAAGGGCCTGGGCGCGGGCTACACGTCGATCGGCGGCGTCTTCGCGCGCACGTCGGTCGTCCAGCCGATTCGCGACGCGGGAGACGAGCTCATGTTCTACACGTTCTCGGCGCACCCGGCGGCCTGCGCCGCGGCGGACAAGGTGCTCGAGATCATGTCGCGCGAGAAGCTCGTCGAGCGCGCGGCGGTGACGGGGGAGCGGCTCGCCGAACGGCTGCACGACGCGTTCGACGACCATCCGCACGTGGCCGAGGTCCGCGGCCGGGGCCTGCTGTTCGGCCTCGAGCTCGTCGCCGACCGCGCCACGAACGCACCCTTCGCGGCCAGCGAGCGCCTCCTGCCGAAGGTCGTCGCGGCCGGGCTCGCGAACGGCGCGTTCTTCTACCCGGGCGGCTCGCCGCCCGCGCAGGACGTCGTGTGCCTGGGCCCGCCGTTCACGATCAGCGACGACGAGAGCGACCAGCTCGTCTCGATCCTGGCCAAGGCGATCGACGCCGCGGTGGCGAACGTGGCGAGCCGGCGGACCTGACCCAGCGGCGTGGATCCGGTGCTGTGCCATCATGCCAGCGCGAATCCGCGACCTCTCTCCGCGGGGTGAGCCTCCATGTCGAAGACGCGTGAACGCACGGATCCGTCCGCCGCGAACGTCGATCCCTTCCGGGACGAGGCGCCCCCCGAGCTCGCGCCGATCCGCTCGGGGGAGGATCTCGACTGGGCCCGGATCGAGGCCCACCTGCGCGCGAATCTCCCCGCGGATCTCGGCATCGCGGGCGACTTCGAGGTCCGGCAGTTTCCGAACGGGGCGGCGAACCTCACGTACCTGATCCGCTTCGGCGAGCGCGAGCTCGTGCTGCGTCGCCCGCCCTTCGGCACGCTCGCCCCCGGCGCCCACGACATGAAGCGCGAGTTCAAGGTGCTCTCCCGCCTGTGGCGCGTGTTCGATCGCGCTCCGCGCGCGGTCCTCTTCTGCGACGAGGAGGACGTCGCGGGCGCCGACTTCTTCGTGATGGAGCGCAGGCAGGGCGAGGTGATCCGGGGTGTGATCCCCGAGTCCATGCGCGGCCACGCCGACGTCGCGCGGCGCGTCGGCTTCGCCCTCGTCGAGGCCATGGCGGATCTCCATCGTCTGGATCCCGCGGCCTGCGATCTCTCGGATCTCGGCCGCCCCGAGGGCTTCGTCGAGCGTCAGGTCGCGGGATGGAAGAAGCGCTGGGATCTCGTCGCGGCGCCCGAGCACGACGACGCCATGCGCGGCGTGCACGCACGGCTCGAGGCGTCGACCCCGGCTCCGCAGCGCGTCTCCTTCGTGCACAACGACCTCAAGCTCGACAACTGCATGTTGGATCCTGCCGACCCGGATCGCGTGATCGCCCTCTTCGACTGGGACATGACCACGCTCGGCGATCCCCTGATCGACCTCGGCACGCTGCGCGGCTATTGGCCCGAGGCCGGGAAAGACGGAACGGGACGCATCGCGCACCCCGGCATGGACCGCATGGGCCTCCCCACCCGGGCCGAGATCACGAAGCACTACGGCGAGCGCTCGGGCCTCGACGTGGGCCACGCGCGCTGGTACGAGGCCTTCGCACTCTGGAAGACCGCCGTCGTCGGCCAGCAGCTCTACGCGCGCTGGGCCCAGGGCGACAGCGCGGACGAACGCATGGAGACGATGGGCGCGGGCGTCGGAGCGCTGGCCCGGGGTGCGGAACGCTTGCTGGACGCCCTCGGAGCCTGAACGAGGCACGGGCGCAGCGGCGGGGGCGCGAGCGCCCCCCCCAGACTGCGCGCGATCGACGTGCACGTCACGCCACGCCCGCC
>JAAUYD010171151.1_pt1 | contig 15721 bp, 14 predicted proteins | sample 7278101 | NCBI WGS metagenome assembly JAAUYD01 (sample SAMN14350128, study PRJNA611818) | marine sediment metagenome | isolation source: surface marine sediment (0.6m) | place: French Polynesia: Moorea | collected 2018-08 | reverse complement strand
TATTAATCAAGAAAGTCTCCGCATTAAAGAAGGCGAAAATAAACCAGAAGATATTCGCCGTCATGCTCAAGAATGGGTTGACAACAATCAAGCGTTATTTAATAGTTGGATAGAAAAAGCGAGTAATAATTAAAATAATGAATCAAAAAGATTTATAAGTTAAAAAATCCTATTTTTTTTATACTATGATTTTATCTTACTGGCTCCTGACTATAGATATTATTTTAAATCCCTTTCAACTTTATACCCTACCTCTTGATGATTGGATTACCGAAATCATTAACTTTGTTGTTGACCACTTTCGTCCCTTTTTTCAGGCGATTCGTCTTCCTATTGATTGGGGCTTAAAGGCGATAGAATGGGGTTTGATGGCTATTCCTCCTTTGATTTTTATCATAGTTATTGGATTAATTGCATGGCAATTAGCAGGGAGGAAAATTGCCTTTTATAGCATCATATCCTTAACTTTAATTGGCTTGGTCGGTGCTTGGGAACAAGCAATGGTATCTTTGGCTTTAGTGGTGACAGCAGTGTTATTTTGTTTCGTGGTTGGTATTCCTGTTGGTATTCTCAGTGCTAAAAACGATCGCCTAGAACGAGTCATTCGTCCTCTGCTTGATGTGATGCAAACCTTACCTTCGTTTGTTTATCTTGTCCCTGTTGTTATGCTGTTTGGTATTGGGGAAGTGCCTGGGGTCATTGCTACAATTATTTTTGCTATCCCTCCCCTCATTCGTCTGACTAATTTAGGCATTAGACAAGTTTCCCCAGAAGTGGTTGAAGCAGCGATCGCTTTCGGTTCAACCCCTTGGCAAGTTTTGTGGGAAGCACAAATTCCCCTAGCTATGCCGACAATTTTAGCAGGGATTAATCAAGCGATTCTGATGGCTTTATCTATGTCTGTTGTTACCTCTATGATTGCTGTACCAGGACTAGGACAGATGGTTTTACAAGGAGTGGGTCGTTTGGATGTAGGACTTGCTGCGGTAGGAGGGTTAGGGATTGTTCTGTTGGCGATTATGCTTGATCGCATTACCCAAGCGGTAAGTCGTTAATCATCAAGATTCAGAGTTCCTTGCTTCTTCTACCCAGCTATTAAATAATTCCTGATTGTTCTCAACCCAGTTTTGAGCATGACGACGGATTTGTGTTGGGGTACTTTCCCCTTCTTGTACGAGTTTTTGTTGAGCATTTACATCCTCAATAGGAACCTCAATCAACTCAAACACTCCACTACAGATTAATTTCTTCTTTTCAAACTCTTAACTAAAGCTTTGAATTGTTGCTTTAAATAGTTAACATTTTGTTCATTTCCCCCGTATCGCCAACTCATATAAGCGTGGGAAATTTCGTTAATAATTTCTGCTTGTTCCTCTGAATGTTGTTGATAGGATACTTGTACATATTCTAGAGGCGTTTGGGCATAATGTTTGGGGTATCCTTTGGCTTTTAATAACCTCAACATTTCTTCATATAATTGTGCCATTGGCGGTAATTTTGCTAAGCGACGATAATAACCTAATTTCTTTAAATGTCCCCACCCTAACCAACCGAGTAACCCTAAACCAACGGCTAATAAAAGTCCCACTAATGTACCAATTAATCCACTGGAAATAAACCGCCATAACCATCCTAAAAAGCTAATACATCCAACAATTATTTTTGTCCAAATCATATTGAAAAAGTTAGCCACAGGAGAAGGCAACCATCCCGCTATCCAGTTCCAAAATTGCTTTAAAACGCTAAAGGTTTGGTCTTCTTCTAATGAGGGAGGGAATAAATCGTGGCCAGGGATAGGATCGAACGGATACCAACCAAAAGAAGGAAAATACACCTCAGTTAACGCATAAGCATCGGTGTTTTTAACCACATAAAAACCAGTTAAAGGATTAAATTGTCCTGGAGAAAAACCAACCGTTAATCTAGCAGGAATTCCCACAGAACGTAACATAATGGTTAAAGCAGTCGCAAAATGATCACGAATCCCTCCTTCATATTTAAACAAGAAAGATTCAACTAAATCTTGATTATCATTAAAAAAGGGTAAATCTTCTTGAATCGTATATTGTTGCTTTATTGCTTGAGTTAAAAATAAAACCATTTCATAGGGTGAGTTAAATGGTTTTTCTGTCTTCTCTAAAATTTCTAGGGTTTTTTGACGTACTTTTTCTTCAATTTCTGGGGGAATATTGAGGTAAGTTTCTTTAATTTTGTCAGAATATTCAGAAGGAGATTTTTGTAATGCAGTGCGATCGCGGTAAGGAACTTCTGAAACAACGGTATAAGTTAATCCTTCTACTAAACCCACTGGCGATCGCAGATTATTAAGATCATCAATTCCTATTTCTTGCGACGGAAAATAGAGATGTTTCGGTTGAGAAAGGGAAGGAATAATATTAGGTAAATCAGCAACTGCTGTGTAACTTTGAATTACTTTTTTGGTTTTCATTGCAGTATTGGGAAAACGCAAGAAAAATCTATAAGACCAGCGATCTCGTTTAATTGTGTCAAAATCTTCCTCATTGGTAATTTCCCAACCTTGTCCCGTATAATGATCAAAAGATAAAGCTTTCCAAAAACCAGGAGACTGCGATCGCACTCTCATAACGATTTTTGGTTTCATCTCTCCCCGTAAATTTTGATTTATTTTAGTATTAAATCCATAGTAATAAGTATCATCAACCTCTCCTTTTCCTTGAGAAGAGTTAGACCCTTCTCCCTCTCCATTTTCTCCTTGTTCCGTGTTCTGATTATTATAACCTGGGTTAATAATGCCTTGATTTTGTCCATTAAATTTTTGACTATCTGCATCTAAAGGACTATCCACAGGAAACGTTTGTAATTGATACCCTGGAAATCGTGGCATGAGGGTAAAAATCGTTAAGCCAAAAACTAACGTAATTGCAATTAATACACTAATGCTTTTAAAAGAAATGGGAGAATAGTTACCAGTTTTACGGGATCTTTTGCGAGATTGAAACGGTATTTTAAACTGTGTGTCTATGGTTTCTAAATCTAAACGCGATCGATAATCTAAGACTAATGTGGGAATAGCTAAAATTAAGAATAATAATAACCACGGCGCAAAAGCGACCGTTTGAGAAATGGTACCAGCAACTCCTAATAAAATTAAACCAATGACCATTGAATAGCCTAAATCTTTACGCCTGGGTAAGTCAAAACTATGTAAAACTTGTAATTGAACTAATAATTCTGCTAACACTAAACGACTATCATTGAGATTGGCAGTTAAGCGAATTAAAAAGAAACAAAGTATCCCTAACATAGCAATGGCCAAGAAAAATTTAAGGGTAATATTGCGATGTTTACGACGATACCAACTCCAAACACCACCGATAATACTTAATGGAATAGCCCATAAACTCATCTGGGTTCCGGCAGCAATATCCGTGGCAATAATCCCCACAATAACTAAAGATTGTACTAAAATACGAAAGATAGCAGATTCTTCGGTTTTTGTTGGTGGTACTGCTTTAATTTGTTGGCGGAGTTGTTGAAATAAGGATAATGGTTTTGTAGAGGTGTTTTTCATACAACAAACAATGTCAAAGGTTGCCAAACGTTTATACTGGTCACAAGCTAATACTGATTAATACCTTGCTATTCTTAGAGTTCCCTATAATTAGAATTTTATTGCAAAATAAGATAACTTACCTCTGTTAAGTACCTAAACGTAATTAATTGCACATTCTGATGTCATTTTTGAATGACTGTATCCTTTCCCTATTCCCTATTCCCTATTCCCCGTTTCGGAGTTCCCTGTTCCCTTTCACCACTAGCAAATTTTATCGAAGGTGCAAGATATCAGTATTACCTCATATTTCATTAGGATCAAGCCCTAAACTTCTTAATTTTTCTTCTAATTGTCTTGCTCTTTGTTGAGCTTGTTGAGCTACCTGTTGAGCTTGTTGAGCATTTTCTCTTTCTTGTTGAGCGATTTGTCGCTCCTGTTTTGCTGCTTCTTCTGGAGTCGGTACTAACTCTCCTTGAGGGGTAAAATATCTTAATTGCTGTTCATAAATTCCTAAATATAATTTTAATTGTTCGCTCCATAACCATCCTTGTTCAGTGGGTTCAATTTGTTGATAGGTTCCCCGAATTAAGGTAAATCCTTCAAATTCTAAAGTAACCGGATCAAACCAAAAATAATCAGGCGTTCGGAATATATCTTGATAAATTTGTTTTTTTTCTTCCCGATCTACTTGAGCAGTGCTATCTGATAAAATCTCGACAATAACATTAGGATATTTGCCTTCTTCTTGCCAAACGACCCAACTTTTGCGATTTTGATTTCTCGTAGTTCCTAACACTACAAAAAAATCAGGTCCGCGAAAGTCTTCTGATTTCTTTTGATTAGGACTGTAATAAATTGTTAAATTTCCCGTTGCAAAATAATCATCCCTATCTTGCCACAACCATTCTAAACATTGAATAAGCAGTAAAATTTGTCTAAGGTGCAGGTTACTTTCCAAGGGGGGTTCATCGCTCCAAAATTCGCCTTGTGGGAAGATTATCTCATGGTTGAGTTCGCTTTGAGGAATAGTTAAAGTTTGAGGGTTAGTCATCGCTTTTGGAGTTGATCTGTGCAACTATTATTTAATACTAGCTTACTTTGAAAAAAAGTAGCTTATTATTAAGTTATTCTACTAAAGTATCCATCGTAATTACCACAGGAGTCAGAATGATCCCATAATATCGATATGAGAAAATCGTTTATCAAGTGCAGTAACTAGATCACAAGAGTTCAATGTTGAATCTGATAAATCAAGAAACACCAGATCAGAAAGTAATTTTAAAGCATAATCTTCTATAGATAACCCTAAATCTGTGGCTTTTTGTCTGAGGCATTGTTCAATTTCAGGGGTAAGATTTAAAGTTACAGTCATGACTAGAATGAGAGTTTAAGATTTCATTTACCTTAATTCTAAAGCAGTTTTGATTAACATTAAAAAATAAGTAAATAGATGTTAACGACCATTATCTTCTCCTGCCTTCTACCTCTATAATCTGCTATTTTTAAACATGACCTAAAATATCTCATTAAAACGATGAAACGTCGCTACTTTCTGAGTAATGCTACATTGGGGGCTACCACTGCTACGGTTCTCGGTTCCTGTCAAACCCAGTCCACAGAAGGAAACGGGACAGGTTCTAGCTTACCCACTGTTCGCTGGAAAATGCAAACCAGTTGGCCTAAGTCCCTAGATACCATTTTTGGTGGGGCCCAAACCGTTTGCGATCGCGTTAAAGCTATGACTGGCGGAAAATTTACCATTACCCCTTACGCAGCAGGGGAGATTGTACCAGGGTTAGAAGTCTTGGACGCAGTACAACAGGGAACCGTCGAATGTGGCCACTCTCCCAGTTACTATTATGTTGGGAAAAATCCTGCTTTGGGTTTTGGAACTGCCATGCCGTTTGGTTTAACCGCCCAACAACAAAACGCTTGGTTTTATCATGGGGGTGGGCTAGAAACCATGCACAAACTCTACGCAGATTTTAACATTATCAGCTTTCCCGCCGGCAATACTGGGGCGCAAATGGGAGGATGGTTTAAACGGGAGGTTAAGTCTGTTAATGACCTCAAAGGCTTAAAAATGCGTATTCCTGGACTGGGAGGAGAAGTAATGACCCGTTTGGGGGTAAATGTGCAAGTGTTACCTGGAGGTGAGGTGTTCCTCGCTTTGGATACTGGGGCCATTGATGCTGCGGAATGGGTGGGTCCCTATGATGATGAAAAATTAGGTTTAAATAAAGCAGCCCCTTATTATTATTATCCGGGTTGGTGGGAACCTGGGGCAACGTTAGACTTACAAATTAATAAAACCGCTTGGGATAAATTACCAAAAGAATATCAAGAGATTTTGAAAAGTGCTGCTATGGAAGCTAACTTAAATATGTTAAGTCAATACGATGCACAAAATAGAATTGCTTTACAATCTTTATTACAGGGAGGAACTCAATTAATTCCTTATTCTGATGAAATTTTAACAGCAGCGCAAACTATTTCTTTTGATTTATATGAAGAAAACGCCAGTAAAGATGCCACTTTTAAAGAAGTTTATGATTCTTGGAATAAATTTCGACAAGAAGTAATTCAATGGAATAAAATCAATGAATTGAGTTATACTAATTTTGTTTTTAAGTAAAAATAATTGATAATTAAACAATGAAACTGGTTATAATTTTACTCCTCAATTTCCTCTTCTTTTTCGCTTATCCTCAATCTAGTCAAGCAGGAGAAATAGCCGATAGATTAGCTGCTTATCCTCACTGGAACGGTAAACCAAATATTAGTCAAATTGATACTGATTTAATTTATCCTGAATGGATGGCAGGAACTTGGACAGCTACCAGTATACTACGGGAACAAATAGCCCCTTTAGCCCCTGAAATTGTTACCCCAGGCTTTGAAAAGAACCAAAAATACTTAAATCAACCTTTTACTTTTAAAGTCCGTTTTAAACCCCAACAAATATCAAATCCTACTATTCTTTCTCTCTCTTCTTTATCCCCTAAAAAAAGTTCTATTGTTGCCGATCGCGCTTTCAACGGAGAGAATATTGCGAAAGCTTATCTAGGTGATGATCAAGTTTTATCGGTTAAAGTGTCTGCTGATAATCCTAATCGTCAAATTACGTTTTTATCACAAAATAATCAATTGGTTTCTACCATAACAGCCCGTAGTCAAGAAACTCCCAATCCTGAAGAATTTTTAACCATTGAAATCACTCAACAATTGTTTCAAAGACCTTCTAGCATTTATCTCAATGAGGTTGAAACTGCTACAGATTACCAACTAATTGACCCTAACACAGTTGAAGCTAAACAAGTCACTGCTATCTATTTATCTCCTGAAGATCCTGACTATTTTAAAGCGATTGATCGTCCCGTTGCTGTGTATCAATATGATTTAATTTTGGATAAAATAAGGGAGAATGAGAATAATTAATTAGGAACAATAATTAGTCCTTCAAAGGGTTGTAATGAGATTTTTTCTGAAATAGTTTTGCTTTTCACATCGTTATGGGTTGATAATAAAATAGACCACGATTGTGTTACAAATGTAGGTGAAGTAAGCAACTCAAATGTACAGCGATCGCTTGACATATTTAACACTATAATAGCTTGGGTTTTTTCATCGGTTCGTGAGTAAGCTAATAGATTGGGATCATCCCCTAAAAGGATTAAGTTTCCTCTCCGCAAAGCTGATACATTCCGCCGAATTTTAATGACTTGTTTATAATAGTTTAAGATAGAATCAGGGTCTTTGACTTGATTTTCTACGTTTCTTTGTTGATAATCTAAGGGTAGCTTATACCAGGGCTTTCCTTCAGTAAACCCACCGTTTAACGAGTTATTCCAAGGCATGGGAGTACGACAACCATCACGTCCTTTGTAACTTGGCCAATCTATTTTTCCCCTGGGATCTTGTACTTCTTCAATGGTATCAGGAGGATTATCTCTCAACCCTAATTCCTCACCATAATAAATAAAAGGAATGCCTTTTAATGTTAGTAAAAAAGTAGCTAATAATTTAGCCACTTGATCGGAGTCTTTTTCCTGTGAATAACGAACAGTAGATCGAGGAAAATCATGATTACTTAAGACAACGGTGGTAGGAAAGTTTCCCAGAGTTCTTTCAAAATCTTCCAGCATTTCTCGACAAGTAACTGCATTGAGTTGAGAAAGTGTACTCAAGAAGAAATTAAAAGGGAGTTGTAATTCATCATCGTTAGTTCCATAGTAGTTAACAAGTTCTTGAGTATTCGGGACCCAAATTTCTCCAATTAATAGGGGATCTTCTGGATGATTGCTACGAATATGTTGCCGTAATTTTTTTAAAACTTCATGGTTATCTGGGTGATTTAGATTATGAATTGGATCTTGATTAAATTGATAAATATTGCGTAGATAATCAGGAACTCCATCTGTAATTGGATTATCTTTTAATTCAGGATCTTCTACTAAATAATTGATAGCATCTAATCTTAATGCAGCTGCACCTTTATTAATCCAAAAGTCACAAATGCTAAACATTTCTGTAATAACATCAGAATTTCTCCAGTTTAAATCTGGTTGTTGTACATAAAAGTAATGATAGTAATATTGTTGTGTTTTTTCATCAAATTTCCAGGTTGAAGGTTCAAACCCTTGCCAGTTATTGGGGGGACTACCATCAGGTTTAGGATCACACCAAATATACCAATCTCTTTTTTCAGAATCCTTTGATTGTCTTGATTCGATGAAAAACGGATGTTGATCTGAGGTATGATTTAAAATAATATCGACAACAATTTTTATGTTACGTTTGTTAGCTTCTTCTATTAATTTATCAAAATCTTCTAAGGTTCCATAACGAGGATCAACCGCTTTATGATTACTAATATCATAACCAAAATCCACATGGGGAGATTGATAAAACGGACTAATCCAAATCCCATCTATCCCTAAATCTGCAATATAATCTAGGCGATTGATAAGTCCTTGTAAATCTCCAATTCCATCTCCATTTGAATCTTGAAAACTTCTTAAATAGACATGATAGAAAATAGCTTCTTTCCACCAATTATTCATAATATTAATCTATATCACTAAAGTTTTTTTATTATATCATTCTCCAGCCAACTTAGAACCATTTAAAACTTTAGCTTTGTTTCGTGTTATGTTTTAATTATTGCCCAAACTCTAAACGAGCTTGTTCTACCATCTCTACTGTAACTTCTTCTGAATCTGCTGCTCTTGCTAATTCTTCAATACGCTGACGTGCTTGAGTTCTCACAAAAAAAGGGATGTTTTTCAGCTTTTTTTGAGCTTCTTGTGTCCAGCGAAGATTTTCTCCTGTATTAAATTCGCTCATGGTTTTGTATATAGATTCATTTCTATTCTTTTCATCATATCATTAGTTTTAGTCTAATTCGATTAAACTTAACAAATAGTAAAATATGTAACTATGAATTAATTCTAGAACTACAATAATCATTATTTATTAATTAATTAGTTATTATGGAAACTGAAAATGAACAGTGGTTAAAGATTTATAAAGCCTTTAAAAAAATTTGGGGTTATGAAGAGTTTAGATCTCCACAGAAAGAGGTGATTAACTGTTTATTAAAAGGACAAGATGCGTTAATTATCATGCCAACAGGTGGAGGTAAATCCGTTTGTTTCCAACTACCTGCGTTGTTAAAAAATGGATTGACTTTGGTTATTTCTCCGCTGGTTGCTTTGATGGAGAATCAAGTTAATGAACTCAAAAGTAAACAATTGCCAGTAGAATTATTACATAATGAAATATCGAGAAAGCAACGAAAAAGTACATTATATAAAATCAATAAAAACCAAATCAGATTACTGTATCTTTCTCCAGAAACATTATTAAGTCCTCCTGTTTTGCAATTATTAACTGAACCTCATATTGAAATCAACGGATTAATTTTGGATGAGGCACATTGTTTAGTGCAATGGGGAGAAACATTTCGTCCTACCTATAGTCGTTTAGGGGTAGTTAGACAAACATTATTAAAGAATAAATTATCAAATAAAAAAATAGCGATCGCAGCTTTTACTGCCACAGCTAATCCTAAATCAAAAGACATTATCAAAAGTAGTTTACAGTTAAAAAATCCTCAAATATTCTCTATTAGTCCCTATCGAAAAAATCTCAATTTAGCAATAAAAATTGCTTGGACTCCTCGTTGTCGTCGTCATCAACTTTTAAATTTTATACAATATCACCAAAAACAAAGTGGTTTGGTTTATGTACGTTCTCGCAAAGATAGTGAAGAATTAAGTCAATGGTTACAAACTTTGAATTATAAAGTAACTGCTTATCATGCAGGTTTAAGTGCAATAGAAAGAAGAGAAATTGAAGAAAAATGGTTAAAAAATAAACTACAATTTGTTTTCTGTACTTCAGCTTTTGGCTTAGGAATTAATAAACCTGATGTCCGTTGGATTGTGCATTATCAAGTCCCATTTTTATTATCAGAATATTTACAAGAAATTGGACGAGGAGGAAGAGATGGGAAGAGAACAAAAACTCTCTCATTAATTAGTGAACCGACAGGATGGCTTGATCCTAGTGATCAACAAAGAAATCAATATTTTCTACAACAATTACAAAAAAAATACCAACAAGCAAAACATTATTTTAAACAAATACCAACCCAAGGTAATCTAATTGAACTAAAACAGCAAATTCCTAATATTGAAGTTAGTTTATCTTTATTATATCGCTGGAAAAAATTGAAATGGATAGATCCTTTAAATTATGAATTAATATCGGATTTATCATCATTAAATATAAATCGAATGATTAAAGAATCTCAACAAGAATCAAAACAAATGCAACGATATTTAATGACTCGTACTTGTCGTTGGCAATATATATTAAATGCGTTTGGTTTTACCAAAGAAGCAAAAGGGTTTAACTGTGGACATTGTGATAATTGTTTAAGAAAACAGTAGTAAGCTATTTTACTTAAAATAAGAGATAGTGGTTTACTGGGGGGAATAATTCGAGGAGGAACCCTGAAACCTTAAGCAAAACTAATGTTTTCTCTAAATAATTGTAAGGGTTTTATTCTTACCAGATTTTTCCATTTTTAGAGATAATTTTGTAATTTTAAATAAAGATAGGGATTACTTTCCTTAACAATATTATTCGGTAAAACAGAAGAGTAATAACATCAATATTTCTTGTTGCAGGGTATACAAAGATAAGATAACGTTGAGGTGTAGTTTTTAACTTCCTAAATAGGAAATGAACATCATGGTTCAAAACTTTGATACTTCTTCTAATTTTATACTTGTCCCAGTTCCTGATCCTGAAGACGACGGTCCAATTAATGGAACTCCTTTCGACGATATACTTACGGGTACGTCAGGAATAGACGCAATTAATGGTCTCGGTGGTAACGATGTAATAGTTGCCCAAGCAGGGAATGATTTTCTGAATGGAGGCTCAGGAAATGATAGGCTGAATGGAGACTTAGGCAATGATAGTCTGAATGGAGACTCAGGAAATGATACCTTAAACGGCGGTTTTGGAAATGATACCCTAAATGGTGGTTCTGGAAATGATACCTTAAATGGTGGTTCTGGAAACGACACATACATAGTGGATAGTACAAGTGATAGCATTAATGAACGGTTTAATGAAGGATTTGATATTGTACGTTCCTCTGTAACCTGGACACTAGGAAGTGATCTAGAACGATTAGATTTAACGGGACTAAATAACATCGGCGGCTTCGGAAATAGCCTCAATAATATCATTAACGGTAATCAAGGCAGAAATTTTATCGACGGCCGTTCTGGAAATGATACCTTAAATGGTGGTTCTGGCAATGATACCCTAAAAGGTGGTTCTGGAAGCGATTATCTAGATGGTGGTTCTGGAAATGATTTCCTTGAAGGCGGTTATGATGAAAGTTCTCCTTTTTCTGATACTTTAATCGGAGGATTAGGAGATGATACTCTGATTGGTACTCAAAGATTTAGCGAAAGCTTTAGTGCAGATGATGTTCTTGGAGAGCGAGACATTCTAACCAGTGGTAGTTTCAATGACAGTGATCTTTTTGTCCTTGGAGATGGTTCGAGTACCCGTAATTATGTTTATTATAGAAATGAGGGGAACCTCGATTATGCTCTCATCACTGACTTTGATATCTATAACTTTACTGGTGATGTGAGCGATCGCATACAATTAGCAGGATCTAGCCAAGATTACCAAGTAACAAATGTCAATATTCACGGTAATTCAGGTGCTGGAATCTTTTGGTCAGCAACTAATGACTTAATTGCAATTGTTCAAGGAAGTGGAGTTAGTGCAAGTAACCTTGATCTTAGTGATTCTAATCAGTTTAATTATGTTGGTTTTAGTGGACCTATCTTTACTACCAATCCTTTAGCCTAATCATTTTAATCTGTTTATCTTTAAAACTTAAATAGATTAACTTAATCTGTTGTTCTCTGACTTTTTTTTAAGAAACTATCCCAAAATAAGTGTCAAATATTAGACTTCTTGCGAAAGTTTTTTATATTATGGTTCGAGTATAAATAAATTACGAAATTGTTCACTAGCAAGGGAATGGGGAATCTTGAAGACCTCATCAAGATAATCTTAAGAGCAAAACTGGAAAACTTCTTAACGATTTAAGGTTTAGGGGTAGATTGAGGGCTACAATAAGCTACTGCAACCATGAGATCGAAGTAGATAAACGATCACCCCTACCAAGACGAATTACTATGGCAAAAGTTCTTGTATCAGACCCCATTGACCAAGTTGGTATTGATATCCTCTCACAAGTCGCCCAAGTGGATGTTAAAACAGGACTCCCCCCAGAAGAATTAGTTAAAATTATTCCTGAATACGATGCCATGATGTTGCGTTCAGGAACCCGTGTCACCAAAGAAATTATTGCAGCCGGAACCCAACTCAAAATTATCGGACGGGCAGGGGTTGGTGTAGATAATATTGATGTACCAGCAGCCACTCGTCAAGGTATTGTGGTGGTCAACTCTCCTGAAGGAAACACCATCGCAGCAGCAGAACACGCCCTGGCCATGATTTTATCCCTATCTCGGCACATCCCCGAAGCTAATCAATCGGTCAAAAACAATAAATGGGAACGTAAACGCTTTATTGGGGCAGAAGTCTATAAAAAAACCTTGGGCGTTGTTGGTTTAGGAAAAATTGGCTCCCATGTGGCGAATGTGGCTAAAGCTATGGGGATGAAATTATTAGCTTATGATCCGTTTATTTCCAAAGAAAGGGCCGATCAATTAGGCTGTACCTTAGTGGATCTTGATCTCCTCTTTTCTGAATCTGATTACATTACCTTACACATCCCCAAAACTCGTGAAACCACTCACCTCATTAATAAAGAAGCCCTGAGTAAAATGAAGCCTAACGCCCGTATTGTTAACTGTGCGCGGGGGGGAACCATTGATGAAGATGCCTTAGTTGAAGCGATCGCCGAGGGGAAAATTGCCGGAGCGGCTTTGGATGTCTTTGAAGCAGAACCTCTAGGAGAATCAAAACTCAGAGACTACGAAAACATCATTTTAACTCCCCATTTAGGGGCTTCTACCGCCGAAGCACAGGTTAACGTGGCGGTGGATGTGGCCGAACAAATTCGGGATGTGTTGTTAGGACTTCCTGCGAGATCTGCGGTGAATATTCCAGGACTCACCCCAGATGTCATGGAAAAAATGCGCCCTTATTTGCAATTGGCAGAAACGTTGGGTAATTTAGTGGGTCAATTAGCGGGTGGCCGCATTGAACGATTAACAGTTCGTTTACAAGGAGAGTTGGCCAGTACCAAGGGTCAACCCATCGTTGTCGCTTCTATTAAAGGATTACTCTCTCAAGCATTACGAGAACGGGTCAATTACGTCAATGCAGCGATCGAAGCGAAAGAACGAGGAGTACGTATCATTGAAACCCGTGACGCTTCCATTCGTGACTATTCTGGTTCATTGCATCTAGCAGCCCAAGGGTCTTTAGGAGAACATTCTGTGACTGGGGCGTTGTTGAGTGATGGAGAAATTCGCATTACAGATGTAGACGGATTCCCCATTAATGTCCCTCCCAGTAACTATATGTTATTTACCGTTCACCGTGATATGCCAGGAATTATCGGGAAAATCGGTTCTCTTTTGGGCAGTTTTAACGTTAATATTGCTAGTATGCAAGTGGGACGGAAAATTGTACGGGGAGATGCAGTAATGGCTTTGAGTTTAGATGATCCCCTACCAGAAGGATTATTGAGCGAAATTACTAAGGTGTCTGGTATTCGAGACGCTTATACGGTTAAACTTTAACGGAGGCAGGGGGCAGGAGGCAGTAGGCAGGAGGAATATAAAGATATTTTCATCCTTGTCTCCAGTGTTCCCCAGCTTTTCTACTTCCTAGTTCCTTTTATTGATAAAAATGTCCTATGTCCAACAGTTGGTGGGAAATCACCATTCTATGTCATCCTCACTTAGAAGAATCAATCAATTGGCGGTTAGATAAGTTTGGCTGTTCAGGAACCTCGCGGGAAATTAAAGGAAAATCCTACGTTATTCAAGGCTACGTGCCACAAATTCAGTATCAGTCCCTAGATATCTCTGCATTATCTTTGTGGTTGCAACAAGATGCCTTGGTTTTGAACTTACCCCAACCCCTAACCCGTTGGAAATTAATCGATGAAGAAGACTGGTCTAGTAGCTGGAAACAACACTGGAAACCGACAGAAGTGGGCGATCGCTTTATTATTTATCCAGCTTGGTTAACCCCTCCGCAAACAACGGAGAAACTCATTCTAAAACTCGATCCAGGGGTCGCTTTTGGGACGGGAACTCACCCCACCACTCAGTTATGTTTAGAGTCCCTAGAAATGCGCTTATCGAAACCAGCAGAAAACATCGTCATTGCAGATATTGGTTCGGGTTCGGGTATTCTCTCTATTGGGGCGATTTTATTAGGGGCCAGTAAAGTTTATGCAGTGGATATTGACCCTTTAGCGGTTAAAGCAGCGACAGAAAACCGCGATCTTAATGATATTGATCCCGAGCATTTGGTGATTAATCAAGGAAGTTTGACAGAGTTATTAGAATTGGTTAGTGATGGGGTAGATGGCATCGTTTGTAATATTTTAGCTGAGGTGATTATTGAACTTATTCCTCACTTTTCTAAGTTAGCAAAACCTAATACTTGGGGGGTTTTGAGCGGTATTTTATTGGATCAATCTCAGGCGATCGCTGATACTTTAGAACAGGAAGGATGGATCGTTGCTGCTTTATGGAAGCGCAAACAATGGTGTTGTTTTCAAATTCGTAAAGCACCAAAAGATTAATAGTGATATTGTGGTACTAACAGTTGATCTCTATACAAACAGTTCTCAATATTTTTGGGTTTCGTTCCTCAACCCAATCTAATACTAATTTCGCAGCTAAAGCTCTTTTGGTTTCCCGTCTATCTCAAACATTTTTTAACAACTCTTTAAGAAGATTAATTTTTTCTTGATCTTCGGTTAATATATACTTAATATGAGTTTTAGTTTAACATCTTATATTTTACTTGAATAAAGCTTATTTTTCGTAAGTAAAGTGAGGCTTGAAATGGCAGATAATAATGGTAACAGTAACGGATTAATAAATGCACTTCTTGTTCCTATTGTTCTAGCACTTACTGTTGGTGGAACTTCTCCATGGTGGTGGCAATATACTCCTTGGTCTAATTCTTCTGTTAATCCTCCTGATCCTCCTGTTAATAGAACTTCAATAACTGTTTCTTATCTTGGAGATATTTATGGTTGTGCTTTACCTTTAACTATGCGTATTGGAGATAGAGAGTTTATTCCCCGAGGTAATTCCTTTTTAATAGATGGAGTTAAAATAGGGGATCAAAATTATCAAATTAACGGAACAATTCAATGCCCTTATTTTGGAGCCTGTCAAGCAGAGGGATCGGGTTCTATTAACATTACTCCTAATAAGATTTATAACGTGGTTTGGCAAAATACACATGTAGGTATATGCAAGGTAACTCTACAATAAATATCATCATTTTTTCCTAATCTGTGGCTTTGTCAAGTTATAAGAGACTGTTTATAAATAGAATCTTAAGACGGTAGGGTGGGCAAGTTAAAGACTTATCTAAACTAACTTCATCCTTGGAAACCTTGCCCACCCTACAAAATTCGTTGTT
>JAAUYD010139064.1_pt1 | contig 15721 bp, 14 predicted proteins | sample 7278101 | NCBI WGS metagenome assembly JAAUYD01 (sample SAMN14350128, study PRJNA611818) | marine sediment metagenome | isolation source: surface marine sediment (0.6m) | place: French Polynesia: Moorea | collected 2018-08 | reverse complement strand
GGCGACATCCGGTCCCTCAACCGCAGTCGTCGAGGCACCTTCGGCTGTAGCGTCATCCGTATTCGTGTCCTGAGCCCAGACCGCTCCGGTCCATCCAAGCGTTACAAGTGTCAGAAAAAAGACGGCCAAGCGCATGGTTCTACATCCTTTTGTTCTCAATGCGGAACACTAACCGCATTGGAGGATCAGGCAAACAGAAATCCGAATGTCAGTAGCCCGAGGCTATCAGCCGCTCAACAATCGCACGGGAACTGGCACTGTTCCAGTCGGCGCCGCCCTGCAAACGGGCGATCTCCCGCCCCTCCCGATCCAGAACGACCGAAACCGGCAGCCCCAGAATGCCGAGCGCCCGCGCGGCACTGCTTTTCGGGTCGAGCCGGGTTTCCAGATGCTGGATGCCCACCTCCTCGTTGAAGCGCGCAATCCCGTCGAGCGAGTTTCGCCCCGTCGCCAGCGCCAGCACCTCGAAATCCGCGCCGCCAAAGCTTGCCTGCAGGGCGTCAAGAGCCGGCTTCTCGCTCCGGCAAGGCGCACACCAGGTCGCCCAGAAATTCACGACCCGGATCTTGCCATTGCTGTCCGATAGCGCCACCGGTGTGCCGGTCTTGGTCTGGAAACTCACCTCCGACACCGCGCGCGGCGCATCATGAACGACCAGCTTCCGCATGCTGCCTTCCCGCAGATCGCGCAGCGCCGCGACCTCGTCCGCCGACATCTGCCCGGCGTTTGCAGTCAGCGCCATCGCCGTGTAGAGCGCTAGGCAAAGCAGGGATCTCAGCATCGTCGGTCTCCGTTCCTTTGGCCCATCCCAAGACAGGACTAACCCATGTCAGACACAACCAGCAACAAGATGTGGGGCGGACGCTTTGCCGCCGGTCCGGACGCGATCATGGAGGCGATCAATGCCTCGATCGGGTTTGACCAACGTCTGGCCGCCCAGGATATCGAAGGCAGCCGCGCCCATGCCGCCATGCTGGCCGCCTGTGACATCATCACCGATAGCGATGCGCAGGCCATCCGGGAAGGCCTCCTCACTGTTTTGTCAGAGATCGAGGGAGGCACATTTCAGTTCTCGACAGCTTTGGAGGATATCCACATGAACGTGGAGGCCCGGTTAACGGAGCTGATCGGGACGCCTGCCGGCAGGCTTCACACGGCGCGGTCCAGGAACGACCAGATCGCGCTCGACTTTCGTCTCTGGGTCCGGGACCAGTGCGATCAGGCGATCGAGGCAATCACCGCGCTGATCGCCGCCCTCCTCGATCAGGCCGAGGCAGGGGCCGATATGGTCATGCCGGGCTTTACCCATCTGCAATCCGCCCAGCCTGTGACATGGGGCCACCACATGATGGCCTATGTCGAGATGCTCGGCCGCGACCGTGCGCGCTTTGCTGATGCGCGGGCGCGGATGAACGAATCGCCCCTTGGCGCCGCGGCCCTTGCCGGAACGTCCTTCCCCATCGACCGCGACATGACGGCCGAAGCGCTGGGCTTCGACCGGCCGATGGCCAATTCTCTGGATGCAGTGGCCGACCGTGACTTCGCACTGGAATATCTGGCGGCTGCCGGGATCACATCGATGCACCTCTCGCGTCTTGCTGAAGAGCTGGTGATCTGGTCCTCGGCCCAGTTCCGCTTTGTTGCCCTGTCCGACCGGTTTTCCACCGGCTCGTCGATCATGCCGCAGAAGAAGAACCCGGATGCGGCCGAGCTGATCCGGGCCAAGATCGGCCGGGTCATGGGTGCCTTCACGGCGCTGATGACGGTGATGAAGGGGCTGCCGCTCACCTATTCCAAGGACATGCAGGACGACAAGGAACCGGTGTTCGAGGCGGCCGACACGCTCATGCTGTCACTCGCCGCGATGACCGGGATGGTGGCGGACATGACCCCGCGCCCCGAGAACCTGAAGGCCGCGGCCGGTGCCGGATTTGCCACCGCGACCGATCTTGCCGACTGGCTGGTCCGCACGCTCAACCTGCCCTTTCGGGAGGCGCATCACGTCACCGGCGCCCTTGTCAAACTGGCCGAGGATCAGGGCAAGGACCTGCCCGATCTGACACTGGCCGAGATGCAAGGCGTCCACTCCGGCATCACCGAGGGCGTCTATTCCGTCCTCACCGTCGAGGCCTCGGTGGCCAGCCGCACCAGTTATGGCGGCACGGCACCCGCCCAGGTCCGCGCCCAGATCGCCCGCTGGAGGGACGCGCTATGATCCGCATCCTCCTCCTCTGCGCAGCTCTCGCTGCCTGCGGGATCAAGGGTGATCCCCTGCCGGTCGAACGCGACGGCCCTGAAGAGACGGGCTAGACGCGGCCGTCTCCTGGGCCGGATGCCCGCGCAACACGGGCGTCGTGAGACCCTTGGCAATGCGCCACCACCCATCCCAAGCCGACGCGGGCCGGGGCCTCCAAGCCCTGCAAAAGGCCGATGGTGAGGTCCCGGCGCAAGACCGGGACAGCGACGCACCCGATGGGCACAGGCCACCTCAGATCGCCCTCCGAATTCATTGACCCACATCAACGCGCCCGCGCGGCCAATTCCGGATACTCGCCGCATCGACAGTCACCGGGGACGGATCATGGGCAATGCGGCAGACAAGCCACCGGAGGGGCGTCCGACCAGCGGCCTGATCTGGATCGCGTTGATGTTTGTAGGCGTGATCCTTCTATCCCTTCTGGTCGAAACGGGCACACCCAGCGTCCAGACGGTCCCCTATTCCGTGGTAAAGGAACGCATCCTCGCCGGCGATGCCAGCACCGCAACCCTGACAGACACGAGCATCTCGGTCGTCCTGAAGGACGAGACGGCACCCCAGCTTCGGGCGGTTCTGCCGCCGACAGGCGATCCCGGCCTCATCGAGGCCCTTGAGGCGCAAGATGTGGTGGTCACCGCGCGCAGCCCGGGCAACACCGGCGCCCTCATCTGGCTACTGCCCTGGTTGCTGATCCTCGCCTTCTACATCTGGACCGCCCGCCGGCTCAGCAACATGACCGGCATGCGCGGCATGGGCGGGGTCGGCGACCTTTTTTCCGGGCGTTTCACGAAACCGGCCGAGCCGCACCAGAAAGTTACCTTTGCCGATGTCGCAGGTCAGGACGAAGCCAAGAAAGAGGTCGCCGAGCTGGTCGAGTTCCTCAAAGATTTCGAGCGTTTCAAGCGCGTCGGCGCCGAGGTTCCGCACGGTGTCCTGCTGATGGGCCCGCCCGGCACCGGCAAGACGCTCCTTGCCCGCGCACTTGCGGGCGAGGCCGGTGTCCCCTTCTTCTCCACATCCGGATCCGAGTTTATCGAGGTCTTTGTGGGCGTCGGCGCCGGCCGTGTCCGGCGGATGTTCGAGGAAGCCCGCCGCCAGGCCCCGGCCGTCATCTTCATCGATGAGCTCGACAGCATCGGGCGCACCCGCGGCACGGGGCTCGGCGGCGGTCATGACGAGCGGGAGCAGACGCTGAACCAGATCCTGGCCGAGCTCGACGGCTTCTCCGGCAAGGAGGCCATCGTCGTCCTCGCCGCCACGAACCGGCCCGATGTGCTTGACCCTGCTCTCTTGCGTCCCGGCCGCTTTGACCGCCACGTGACGCTCGCCCTTCCCGACAAGAAGGCGCGCCGCGCGATCCTTGGCATCCACGCCAACGACCTGCCATTGGCAGATGATGCCGACCTCGACACCGTCGCGGCCGGTACGCCCGGCTTTTCTGGCGCCGATCTGAAGAACCTGCTGAACGAGGCCGCCATCGGCGCGGCGCGTCAGTCCGCCAGTCAGATCACTGCGGCCGATCTCGATGAGGCCCGCGACCGGATCATGATGGGCACCGTGCGGACACTGGCCATCAAACCGGACGAGAAACACCGCCTCGCGGTCCACGAAGCGGGACACACGGCCGCCGCCTACTACACGCCGGGTGCCGATCCCCTCTACAAGGTCACAATCATCCCGCGCGGACAGGCCCTTGGCGGCACACACACCCTGCCAGAGGATGAGCGGCACACGCTGGATGAGAATTATCTCCGCGCGCAGCTCGTCATGCTGCTGGCAGGCCGGGCGGCCGAACAGGTGCTGATCGGCAGCGTCAGTTCCGGTGCCGATGACGACATCAAGCGCGCCACCCGCCTCGGCCACAACATGATCGCCCGCTGGGGCATGTCCGAAGCATTGGGTCCCATCGACCTCAGGACCGCCGAGGATCACCCGTTCCTCGGCCAGACGATTGCCCAGCCGCGAAGCCATTCCGAGCAGGCCGCCTCGCAGGTCGATACCGAAGTGATGGCGCTTCTCAAGGCGTCTGAGGAACGGGCCGAGCAAATCATCCGCGAGCATGAGCCCCGGATCCGTACTCTGATTGACCGCCTGGAAGCCGAAGAGACACTCGATGCTGCCGCGATCGCCGCCTGCCTTGACCCGGACAACAAGGTTACCCGGCTGCCCGACCGCCCGGCCAACAACGGCTGATCATGGAGCTTGCGCCCCTGTTCCTGACGCTTGGCGCCCTGTTTCTGGTGGGTCTTCTGGCCGACACGGTAGGGCGGAAAACACGTCTGCCACGTGTCACGCTGCTGCTCGGCTGCGGGATCGTCGCGGGCAGTTCCGGCCTCGACCTTCTGCCTGCCGAGGCGCAAAGCTGGTACGATTTCCTGGCGATCTCGGCCCTGACCATGGTCGCGTTCCTGCTTGGCGGTGCGCTGAAGGTCGGCACGCTCCGTGAGCATGGCGCCGAGATACTGTTTATCTCGGCCGCAATTGTTGTCGCCTGTATGATCCTCGTCACAGGTGGGCTCTGGCTTCTGGGCTTCGATCTGGCCCTTTCGCTGATCCTTGCTGCAATCGCAACCGCCACCGCGCCGGCCGCCACACAGGACGTTATCCGCCAATCGGGCGTGGAGGGTCCTTTCGTCGATACGCTCAAGGGGATCGTCGCCATTGACGATGTCTGGGGCCTTCTGGCCTTCAGTGTCGCGCTGGTCGTCGCCGGCATGATGAACGGACACGCCCATGAAGGCATGATCGCCGAGGCCACCTGGGAAATCGGCGGTGCTCTCATCCTGGGCATCGCCATTGGTCTTCCGGCAGCCTACCTCACCGGCCGCCTCGACGGGGGCGAGCCGCTCCGGACTGAGGCGCTCGGCATCGTTTTTCTCACGGCAGGCCTTGCGCTCCGGCTTGAGGTCTCGTTCCTGATCGCCGGCATGACTGCAGGCGCGCTGATCGTGAACAGGGCGCGCCATCACACCCGCGCCTTTCACGAGATCGAAAACATCCAATGGCCGTTCATGATCCTCTTCTTCGTCATCGCGGGCGCCTCGCTCGAACTTCATCGGTTGTCCGAGATCGGCCTTCTCGGCGCTGCCTATGTCGCGCTCCGCACCCTGTCGCGGATCATCGGTGGCTGGGTCGGCGGCACATTGGCGGGCGTCCGGGCGGCAGATCGGATGTGGTACGGCATTGCCCTTCTCCCACAGGCAGGTGTCGCGGTCGGGATGGCGCTGGTTGCCGCCAAGGGCTTCCCCGAGATCGGCGAGACCATTCTGACCCTCACCATCGGCACGACAATCCTCTTCGAGATCCTCGGTCCCGCCGGCACCCTGATTGCCATTCGCCGCGTCGCCGGACCGCCCGGGGCCGCCCGCAATGACACACGGGAAGCGAACTAGCGGTTCCCTCCCCGCGGGCGCTCATTCGGTGCCCTGTCCATCCACCCACACCAGACCAAAGCCAGCCCCAGCGCCACAAGCGGGGCCGAGATCGCCCAGAAGACAATGGGTGCCCCCGACATGGCATTGAGGAACAGTGCCGATCCGAGGCCCGCGACCGAGATCAAGACGCCGCCGATCAACTCCCGACGGAACGCCACATAGACCAGAGCGAACAACAGGATCCACGGCATCGTGTTGGGCAGGTTGCGAACAAGGCCGCCCGCCTCTTCGGCGCCGGAGAGCAGCGCAAAGACAAACCAGAACATCGTGAGGAGGACCAGAAGACCACGGGCAAGACGCCTTACGGCTGGCACCGGCGCCCTCATCGCGACCTCCCCAGAAAGGTGCGGACCGCTGTGACACTTGCCACGGGCTGGTCGGTGAACATCATGTGCCCGCTGTTCTCCAGCACAACCAGCTCTCCCCCGGGAAACAGGGCCATCTGCCGCCGCTGAAACGCTGGCCCGACAATCTGACTGCAGGCGCCCGCAAGGAACAGAATATCGCGAGGGTCTTCGCCAAGTCCCGCAAGCAGATCGTCGCGCAATGTCCCGTCGGGCTCGGTCAATGACGCAAGGATACCCCGCGACGCCTCCACTCCAAAGCGCCACATCGCGCTGTCGGGCTCAGCCATCGCACCATTGCAGTGATGGCCGGGATTGGCCCGCGGGGCCATGCGGGTGATGAAGTAATCACTGCGCGCATGACCATCCGGCGCATCGACATGCAGGGATTTCAGCCAGAACCACAGGCCGGGCAGCACCAGTCCGGGATCGAAACGCGGCCCATATGTGATATCGGCCGCTGCCTGCATCTCGGGCGTCAGCGGCACGGGCTCGGCGAGGACAAGCCGGCCGATCTTGTCGGGGTGCCGTGCCAGATAGATCGCCGCCAGCCCGCCGCCCCAGGAATGGCCAATCATATCGACCGGGCGGCCCTGACCGAACCGTTCGACAACAGCGTCCAGATCGGCAAGAAAGGTCTCCAGCGTCAACTCGCCAGGGGGCACGCGGGCCGAAAGGCCAGACCCGCGCTGATCATAGAAGACCACGCGAAAGTCGTCGGCCAGGTCCCGCAGCGACAGAAGCGCGCGATGGTCGGCACCGGGACCGCCATGCACGACGACAACGACAGGCCCGCCGGGGTCGCCAAATGTCTGGGCATGCAAGACGGTTCCGTTGACCTCAATCCTCGGAAGCGCCGGATCCTCTGTGACGGTCCGGGGCACGCCATGGTCGCCCATCGTCGCGACGTATCCCGCGATGAACAGAGCCGCCGCCAACAGGACAACAAGGCCCACGCCCTTGATGAACAGTCTTATCACGCGCATTTTCTGCTGGCCCGGTCCATCCCCACCGCTGGTTCCCTCAGAACTTGAACGATCCGAAGCGGACAGGGTTGAGCTTTCTCAACTTCATGCCGTTCCCACTCAATCCACCGCTGGTTGCGCAGAATTCTGCCGGTTTTTTCACATATATTGGAACTGAAATATAAAGTTCATATTCTGCTCCGGTGTGACGATGCTCTGCAGTGCCTGCCGCTTGAAACAGGAGACACTCCATGGCCGCCATGCCTATGGCTCAGGATCAGCTTGGCCAAACGGCCTGCCGGATGCTCGGTAAAGGCTGGACGGTGTGCGGAACGGTCTATGACAGCCGCCGGACACGGATCACGCGACTGGAGAACCCGAACGCCGGTCGGCAGCTCGTGTTGAAGCGCTACCTGACCGAGAAGGAGGATGCCGCACAGGAATACAGCTTTCTCGCGCGCATTTCAGCAATCGAACAAGCTCCAAGCGTGGTCTCGCCCGTGCTTTTGTTGGCCGACGAGAACGCCTATTGTATGGACTGGCTGAAGGGCGAGACACTTGTCTCCTTCTGCAAGACCTCGCCAGAGAACCACAAGGCCGGCTATCGCGCGTTTGGCGACTGGCTCGCGCAGTATCACAGGATCGACCCGCCGCAACAAAGCCCTCTGCAAGCGGAGCGGCGCCTTAAGACGCTCTCCAAAAAGCTTGCCGGCGCGGCGCCGCGTGCGGACGCCATCGGGCGACAGCGACTTGAAGATGGCTTCACCACGCTCGAGCGCGTCGCGGCCGAGATTCCACACGACGCAAAAATCGACCTCGTCCATGCGCCCTCCGATGCCAATCCGCGAAACTACATGCACCACAATGGGGCCATCACCGGCTTTGACCTTCAGCCGGCCTCGCCCCGTCCGCGTCTCAGCAGCATAGCTGGCTTTCTCGTGCGCCTCCGCGTCATCCTTACACCCGAGGCGACAAGCTGCGCCTGTTGCGGGCCGGATGTCTGGTCCTTTTTTCGAGGCTACGGTATGGCGCCTCCGGCCGGGCCGCTCTGGACGTTCGAGACGCTCTATGCCGCAATTCATCTCTATGCCAGTCAGCTCAAAATGCAGCATGGCCCGCATCGCGGCGAAAGTGCTGCGCTTGTCGACGTGATGACCCGTCAGGCCATGTGAGGCCTCATGCCCGACGGTTTCTGGACGTTTTCTGTACAGCTTCTGTACAGTCTCAACCGACGATATGGGCCCCGAGGTTTCGCTCGAAATCGTGACGCGTCGTGTGGTGGTGTTGCGGCTGATTTCTGAGCGTTGCGAACTCCACAAGAAACGTGTCCCCATGGATCCGGTAGTAGATCGAGCCCCGATCTTCGGACCCTGCCCACCCGAAGTGGGTCGCCATCAGATCCCCTTCCCGAAGGCGCGCAAACTGTTGATTTGCAAGGTTATTTGGCAGATGGTCTGTGGCATAGACACCGACAAGCTCCATCAGGAAATCGATCTCCCCCTGTGTGAGATCGGCAAAGGGAATGCCGGCGCGAGCACCGACACGCCCCTCCCGCCCGGCCGTCGCCAGCACATTGCCGAAGGAGGCTTCCTGAAGCAGCGCCGCCCCACGTGCCTTCGGGGACAAGGCCCCATAGATCTGTCGACCCATAACCTCTTCTTTTTCCAAGGCAATCATGCCTTGATGCGGCCCGCTGGGCACGGCATTGGGGTCCGAGGAGAAGGACGAGGGCGTCACCGAGACCACTTCATTCCCCCGAAGCGTGTAGTTCAGTGTCAGGTGATGTCCCTCAAACCGCCAGCCCCACAGGACATCGCCCGGCGTACCAAAGATAAGCATCGAGAATCGCTCACTATTCCGGTCGGCCGAGCCCTTGCCGATCTCGTCCCTGAGCACGTCCTGCAACAGCATCACGCGCTCCGCCTTGGCCAGTCCTTCCGGGCTGAGACCCGTGGCCAGCAGATCCATCGCTGTTACCTTTTGCGCCGCGTCCATCCGCTCCAGCGGGAGGCCCGGCGACACGCGTGAGCCCGTCATGTAATTCCAGTTCTGCCGCAAAGGGTTAGCGAAATCCGCCGTCGCAGTCCCGTGTGCCTCGGGCGGCAGCAGAGCGAGGAAATCTCGCGCCCTAGCAACCATTTCGACCCCCGGTCCGGCTTCAGCAAAGGCCGCTGTGCCCAAGCCCGCCGCCGCCAATCCGCAAAGGGCTTCACGTCTCGTTAACCAAAACGGTCTAGACTCAACCTCCATAAGCACCCCCCAGCTTGAGTGATCGCATCTACCCTTTAAGGGTGGTGCGATCCATTGCAGCTTAAAGGCCCGGATCACTGTGCTCAGCAAGATTTGAACGAAGATCTTCTGTTGCAGTGCAGCATCAATCAGGGCTATGCCTCGCCCGCAGCCCCAGCTCCCCGCCCTTCCAGACCGGAGATACCAATGTTCACCCTTTCCGCCTATCGCGAGCAATGGCTCGGGAACATCCGGGGCGATCTCCTCGCCGGTCTTGTCGTGGCCCTGGCCCTAATCCCCGAAGCTATTGCCTTCTCGATCATCGCGGGCGTCGATCCCAAGATCGGCCTATACGCCTCCTTTTCGATTGCTGTCATCACCGCAATCGCCGGCGGCCGCCCCGGCATGATATCCGCTGCCACAGCCGCCACAGCCGTGTTGATGGTGACACTGGTCAAGGAGCACGGGCTGCAGTACCTGCTCGCCGCGACGGTCCTGGCCGGGCTTATCCAGATCGGCGCGGGCCTCCTGCGGCTCGGTTTTCTAATGCGCTTTGTCTCCCGTTCCGTCATAACAGGCTTCGTCAACGCATTGGCAATCCTTATTTTTATGGCCCAACTGCCGGAATTGATCGGTGTGCCCGCACTCACCTACGTGATGGTCGCGGGAGGGCTCGCCATCATCTACCTCTTCCCGCGGATCACCACAGCCATCCCCTCGCCGCTGGTTTGCATCATCGTCCTGACAGTGCTCGCCATCGGTCTCGGCCTCGATATCCGCACAGTCGGTGATATGGGCGAGCTGCCTTCAACACTGCCCGTCTTCCTCATCCCTGACATTCCCTTGACCCTGGAGACGCTGCAGATCATCCTGCCCTACTCCGCCGCCGTCGCTGCCGTCGGCCTTTTGGAGAGTCTGATGACAGCCTCGATCGTCGAGGATCTGACCGATACGCCATCTGACCGCAATCAGGAGTGCATCGGCCAAGGCCTCGCCAATACCGCGACGGGCTTCATCGGCGGCATGGCCGGGTGCGCGATGATCGGCCAGTCAATCATCAACGTGAAGTCGGGGGGACGGGGTCGGCTTTCCTGCTTTGCAGCCGGCGTCTTCCTTCTCTTCCTGATTGTCGTCCTCGGCGATCTCGTCCGCCAGATTCCGATGGCCGCCCTCGTCGCGATCATGATCATGGTCTCGATCGGAACCTTCTCTTGGTCCTCGATCCAGAACCTGCGCACACATCCCAAATCCTCATCTGTGGTCATGCTTGCCACAGTCGTGTGCGTCGTCTACACCCACAACCTCGCCATAGGAGTGCTGGTCGGCGTTCTTCTCTCTGGCATCTTCTTCGCCGGCAAGATCGCCCAGATCTTCCGGGTCACCTCAACCCTCAGCGAAGATGCGACCCACCGCACCTATATTGTCGAGGGTCAGGTGTTTTTCGCCAGCGCCGAGGATTTCACACGCGCCTTCGACTTCCGTGAGGCGCTTGTCAAAGTCACGATAGACGTCAGTCGCGCCCATATCTGGGACATTTCGTCGGTCGCAGCCCTCGATATGATTGTCCTGAAGTTCCGCCGTGAAGGGGCTGAGGTCGAGATCATCGGTATGAACCAGGCGTCCGAGACCATCGTCGACCGCCTTGCCATCCATGACGACCCGAAAGCGATGGAGCGGCTCTTCGGCCACTAGTGCTGCTTGACAGCCAAGCCCGACCCGGAAACGCTCCGCCAAATCCGGGTGCTATGCCAACGGGCCCCGGATCCGGCGCAGTCCGGATCGGGGGAGAAAAGACTTGGCGCGGCACGCGCCTCAACTTGGGAAGAGAACGCTCATGTCGAAACTAGCAGCCCTGATCGACGCCTCGGTCTACGCCGAAAGTGTGCTCGCCCATGCGGCCTGGGTCGCGACCCGCTCGGACAGCGCCGTCGAGGTGCTGCACGTCCTCGGCCGGCGCGAGACCACGGCAACCCCGGTCGATCTTTCCGGCAATATCGCCCTCGGCGCCCGCTCTGCGCTGCTTGCAGAGCTTGCCAAGCTTGATGGCGAGCGTGCCAAGCTCGCCCAACAGCACGGTCGTCTGCTGCTGGAAGAAGCCAAGACCTCACTCGAGGAGCTCGGTGTCAAAGGTGTCACCACCCGCCTCCGCCTTGGCGACATTGTCGATACGGTCACCGAGAGCGATGCCGATCTTCTCATCCTCGGCAAACGGGGCGAAGCGGCGGACTTCGCCAAACTGCATCTTGGCTCCAATCTCGAGCGCATCGTGCGCTCGGCCAAAACACCCGTCTTTGTTGCGGCCCGCGCCTTCAAACCGATCGAGAAAGTGCTTATCGCCTATGATGGTGGCCCAAGTGCGATGAAGGCTGTCGACCATATCTCCCGCAGCCCAACCTTTGCCGATCTCAGCCTTCACCTCCTCAGCGCCAGCACGCAGGAGGCGACCGCAATGCGCGATCTCGAGAAGGCCCAAGCCAGCCTCGCTGCTGCCGGCCACGAAGCGACGATCGCCGTCACCCCCGGCCAGCCCGATACTGTCATCAAAGAGGCCGTCGAAAACGACGGCTACGACCTTCTTGTCATGGGCGCATACGGCCACTCGCGGATCCGCAACCTTTTCATCGGCTCCACCACCTCCGAGATGATGCGCTCCTGCAAGATCCCGCTCATCTTGTTCCGCTAGTTGGTGAAAACAGCGATCTCGGCAGGTCCACAGGTGCCCGCTTGCATGCAGGCCTCCAGCGCCGCGATCTGCTCGGGGCTTGGCGCCATTTTTAGCGGCCCGCCACAAGGGCCCATCATCAACCGCAGCCCGTCCTCGCCCTCCTCGAAGAAAACAGCCATCTCGGCCCCCATCGGGGGAAATCCACCGCACCAGACACTAAGGCAAAAGACCGTGATCTCGACCTCCCGCACCGTCTCGGCGCCGAACCCTGACGTACCCATGAACCGCCCCTCAAACCGCGCTTTCACGGTGACCGGCGGCCGCCCGGCCTGATCGTTCTGCAGCACATTCGGGATGACTGGCAATGGCTCGTCGACCTGTAGCGTCCCCACGCCCAGGTAATACGTCGCCTCATCCGCCTGCGCCCTGTTGAAATCCTCGCCAAGGTTGGGCCGCATGCAGGACAAGGCCACAGCCTCCCCCGCCGCCAGCAGTGTCAGACCGACTGCCAGTATCCGTATCATATCGCTCTCCTCATCCAGACAGAGGTTAGACGCGCACGCCCGCCTCAACCTTGGCCCGGCTTGACAAAAAACCACAACCCCACCCTTTTCAACCCGCGCGCTTTCGCCTATAGAGCCGCCTTCCGCGGCGCTTACACCCTGGAGGATCGCCGCTTTCGAATCAGGAGATATCAAAATGGCAGATGCACAAGTGCTGAACGCCACGGCGCGCGAAGGGACAGGCAAGGGAGCCGCCCGCGCAGCACGGCGTGAGGGGCTGGTCCCCGGAGTGATCTATGGCGGTGGCGAAGACCCCGTCACCATCAACGTCAAGTTCAACGAACTGTTCAAGCAGCTCAAGGCAGGCAAGTTCCTGTCGACCCTGCTGACCCTCGATGTCGATGGCGCCAAGAGCCAGGTCATCTGCCGCAATGTCCAGCGCGACGTGGTCAAGGATCTGCCGACCCATGTCGACTTCCTGCGCCTGTCACCAAAATCGCGGATCAACCTCTTCATCCCGGTCGAGTTCGAGAACGAGCCCGAATCCCCGGGCCTGAAGCGCGGCGGCGTGCTGACCATCGTCCGCCCCGAGGTCGAACTCAAAGTGACGGCCTCCGACATCCCAGAGAAACTGGTGGTCGACCTCACCGGCCTTGATGTTGGCGACACCGTTACGATTTCGTCGATCTCGCTGCCAAAGGGCACACGCCCGATGATTACCGACCGCGACTTCGTGATCGCCAACATCTCCGCACCGTCCGGCCTGCGCTCCGCCGAGAGTGAAGCTGAAGAAGAAGGCGGCGGGGAGGAAGCTGAAGGCGAAGCCGAGGCATAGGAAGCGTCTCTCCCGGCCGGATCAGCCGGGAGACCTCTCCAAAGCCTGTGTTCCACCGAGTACCCAAATCCGCGGCACAGCCTTTGATTGGCTGTGCGGGGTGTTACCTTGCACGGACATCCAGCGTGAATTGGGGCTATTGTGGCCGAACAAGACCTGTGCTTGGCCCCGTGACACCCCCGCACCCAGCGCGTGGGTGGGCCACTGACGCAAGGACGAGAAGGTCTCAAAGCTCGAAATTTTATCCTGTATTCAAAGCATTATAAGTTGATCTAGGTGAAGATGGTGAGCGAGAGGTAGGCTACTGGGCGTGTAAGCGACGGAACCAAGTTTTCTCAGGGCTCGCAGTTCGGCACAACGCGCCGTTGTCAGGGTCGTGAGTAGCCAGTTTCGAGCCGATCGCCTGAACTGCCACGGTTTGATGGGCCCTTGTCGCTGCGACTTAAAGATTGAAGGTTTGGCGCAGAGGACTCAATGGAGACCGACCTCATGGAGCAATCGGCGACGAGGTCCCGGCGGTACCGATCGAATAGGCATATGCGCCCCACATGTGCCTGATCCAAGTGCGCAGCCTTTAACTGCGGCCGGGGAAGGGCGGGTCGGCACATCAGTTGGTAGACAGACACACCTAAACCCAAGGGCTATTTGCGGGAGCGGGCTGTGGGATTCTGAAGCCCAAAACAAATCGACTCGATCATGCACCGGGTCCAAGTGTAGAGCGCCTAAGTTAGGGTCGGATAGACTAACATCCATCGCCGAATGCTCCTGGTGCCCTTTAGTTGGGAGATCCCGCAAACACGCTTGTAACCGCTCCCCTAGGCACCTATACCAATTGGTGGAGACGTGGCCGAGTGGTCGAAGGCGCTCCCCTGCTAAGGGAGTAGACGGGCAACCGTCTCGAGGGTTCGAATCCCTTCGTCTCCGCCACAAGTCGGCATGTATCCCCAATTAGACCCCGCCCCTCGAGCGTATTGGAGGCAATGCCCGTCCTCGGAAAGGCAATCCGTATTCGGCTTCGGGCACTTTGCCTTTCCGCCCCGTCGGGGTTTAATTCATCGTGTGAGCGTTGTGGGAGGGCCTGCACAAGCGGGCAGCGGTGCGCTGTACCGGCGCCGGGTGCCACTCCGCAGGGCTGCATCATCCGAAGGACAAAATTTCATTGATTCCAGATGTGCATTTTCACCGAACGGTCGCATTGAAATCGTGGTGACTGCAAGGCAACCCGGTCTATCCGATGTTCTGTTCTAACGTTGACCCAAGTCTAAGGGATATCGTTGAGTTCTGACGCTTCGGCCATGTCGCAAGTCTGATTTGCAGGCAGGGACTACCACAACTGAGGCGATCTGAGGGTATGTTAAGGTGCTCTCATGGCTCAGAAAAACCGGTATCTTTGGTGAGCCCGCATTGTCGAAGCACTTGCCATCAGCATATTTAATGGAACCCGACGGTTTTTATGATGCCGGGATCGGTCGGGGCCGCGCTAGTTTCCTGAACAGAACTGGGAGACCCGCACATGAACCTCGGCTTTTTCACCATGCCGATCCATCCGCTGGACAAGGACTGGCGGCAGTGCCTGGCCGAGGACCGGGAGGCGTTCCTCCTGGCCGACGAACTGGGCTTCACGGAGGCCTATGTCGGCGAGCATGTCACCGACAAGGCCGAGAACATCACCAACTGCATGATCTTCATCGCCTCGCTGGCCTCCGCGGTCAAAACCATGCGGCTGGGCACCGGCACGGTCAACATGCCCAACATCCACCCGGCCAAGGCGGCGGCCGACATCGCCATGCTCGATCACATGCTGGACGGGCGGCTCAATTTCGGCATCTCGCCGGGCGGGCTGGCGACGGATGCCGAGGTCTTCGCCAATCTCGACGCCGACCGGGGCGCGATGTTTCTCGACTGCATCAACACGGTGCTGAAGATCTGGGAGGCCGAGGCGCCTTACGCGCTCGACACCGCGCATTTCGGGCGGATCACGACGGAAGCCGCGCAGATGATCGAGATCGGGCAGGGCATCATGCCAAAGCCCCTGCAACAGCCCCATCCGCCCATCGTGGTCACCGCTGTTGCGCCGTTCTCGAAGGGCGTGACCGAGGCGGCGGCGCGGGGCTGGGACCCGATCAGCGCCAATTTCCTGATGCCGCAATGGGTCGCCTCGCACTGGCCGAAATATGTCGAAGGCTGCGAACGCGCCGGCCGCCCCGCCGATCCGGCAAACTGGCGCGTGGCCAAGTCGGTCTTCGTCGCCGATGACCTCGACACTGCGCGGGCCTACGCGACCGATCCCGACAGCCCGTATGTGTTTTACTACCGCCAGCTCTTTACCAAGCTGAAGAAACACGGGCGGATCAACCTCTTCAAGGAGCACCGCGACCAGCCGGATGACGAGGTGACGCTGGACCATGTCTGCAAGCGGCTGATCATCTGGGGCACGCCCGACAAGGTGACCGAGGACCTGCTGGCTTTCCGCGAAGAAACCGGCGAGT
>JAAUYD010139771.1_pt1 | contig 15725 bp, 13 predicted proteins | sample 7278101 | NCBI WGS metagenome assembly JAAUYD01 (sample SAMN14350128, study PRJNA611818) | marine sediment metagenome | isolation source: surface marine sediment (0.6m) | place: French Polynesia: Moorea | collected 2018-08 | reverse complement strand
TGTTGGTGCTGATTGCGTGGGGCCTCACCGGCTTCTATCGTGTCGACGCTGCCGAGCGCGGCGTTGTGCAGCGCTTCGGTCAGTACATTGAGCCGTTCACCATGCCCGGCCTGCGGTGGCACCTGCCGTTCCCGATCGAGCGTGTCGATATCGTCAACATCGAAGAGGTGAACGACTTCAACTACTCGACAGAGATGCTGACGGCCGATGAATGGTATGTCTACATCGATGTGGCGGTGCAGTACCGGCGTTCCGATCCGGTGAAGTTCAGCTTTGAGGTCGAAGACCCCGAGCAGACCCTGCAGGACGTCACGGAGAGCGCGCTGCGCGGCGTCGTCGGAACCAGCACGCTGGCGTCTCTGATTGGCGAGCGACGCGAGGAGATTCCGGCGCGCACGATCGAGGAGCTGCAGGAAACCCTCGATGACTATGGCGCCGGCCTGACCGTTACCTCGATCAATATCAATACGGTTAACTATCCGTCGGCGGTCGAGGAGGCTGTCGCTGATACGCAGCGGGCGAGAAACGACCGGGATCGTTTCCAGCTGGAAGCCGACCGCTATGCCAATGACATCGTGCCGAGAGCGCGTGGTGAAGCGCAAAGAATCCTGCAGGACGCAGAGGCATACCGGCAGCGCGTTATCGCGGATGCGGAAGGTGAGGCGTCCCGCTTCGAGGCGTTGCTGACGGAATACCAGCAAGCTCCACGAGTCACGCGTGATCGTCTTTACATCGAGGCTGTCGAAGCGGTGTATGGCCGGTCCTCGAAGGTCCTCATCGATACAGACGGCAGCGGCAACCTGTTGATGCTGCCGCTCAGCGATATTCTCACCAGGTCCGGTATCAGCCTGCCGTCGGTAGACGCAGGACCGGGCAGCGCTTCGCAGCTGCGGCCCGCGGAGACTGCGCAAGACGACAGCGATCCGCGTGCACGGAGGGTCCGGCAATGAACAACACACGATTTGGCGCGCTGGTCATCGTTGGTTTGGCGCTCGTCGTCGTCGGTCTGTCGGCCTTTACGGTCAACGAGCGCGAGCTTGCACTCAAGCTGCGATTTGGTGAGATCCGCCAGACCAACTACGAACCCGGCCTGAAGTGGAAGATCCCGCTGATTGAGACCGTCGTGAAGTTTCCGCGCCGCATCCTGAAGATCGATGATGCGCCGCAAGAAGTATTCACGCTCGATCGCCAGAATATGACGGTCGACTTCTTCGTCAAATGGAAGATTGTTGATGAAGAGAAGTTCTACACGTCGACAGGTGGTCTGCAGCGGGTCGCCGTTGATCGTCTGCGAGAGATCATCAAGAACTCGGTGGTTACCGAGTTCGGCAAACGGTCGACCAAGGATGCGATCTCGGTCGAGCGTATGGAGTTGATGCGTGACATGCTTGCGCTGGCTCGCCCGACGGCCGAGGGCCTCGGCGTCGAGCTCGTCGACTTCCGCGTCAAGCAGGTGGAGTTCGTCGCCCGTGTCCGAGAGTCGGTATACGAGCAGATGCGTGCCGAGCGCCAGCAGCTTGCGACGCAGACACGCGCAGAAGGCCGTGAGGCTGCCGCGTTGATTTCGTCGACGGCCGAGAAGGAGCGTACCGTTATTCTCGCCGACGCAAACCGCGAAAGTCAGATCATCCGCGGTGAAGGCGACGCTCGCGCCGCGGAGATTTACGCAGATGCCTTTAACAAGGACCCGGAGTTCTACGCGTTCTATCGCAGCATCAACGCCTACAAGAACTCGATCGGTACGGAAGGCGATGTGCTCGTGCTCGACCCGAACAATGAGTTCTTCCGCTATCTGAACCAGTCGGATGGCCAGCAATAGCCGCTGAGATCTTCACGGCAGTAGCCCTCGTCCTCATTCTCGAGGGCATGCTGCCGTTTATCTCGCCACGGAAGTACCGCGAGATGGTGGCGGAAATTTCACGCCTGGGTGACAATCAGATACGCAACATCGGTCTCGTCGTAATGGTGATCGGGGTTGTCGTACTGTTCATTGTGCGTGGCTAGCGTGCGCCAGGAAGCAAAGCGGGATACTCATGGGTAAGAACGTTGTTGTCATCGGCACTCAATGGGGTGACGAGGGCAAGGGAAAGATCGTCGATTTGCTAACGGATCGTGCGGCAGCCGTTGCGCGATTCCAGGGCGGACACAACGCGGGCCACACGCTCGTTATCGACGGTGAAAAAACCGTCCTGCACCTGATTCCTTCGGGAATTCTGCGTGACGGCGTTCAGTGCCTGATTGGCAATGGCGTCGTGCTGGCACTCGATGCACTGGTGAAGGAGGCCAATGCGCTCGTCGAGAGCGGGGTGCCCGTTTTTGAGCGTCTGCGTGTCAGCCCGGGTTGTCCGCTGATCCTGCCTTCACATGTTGCGCTGGATGCGGCGCGCGAAAAAGCGCGCGGCGCGAGCGCAATTGGTACGACCGGCAGGGGTATTGGCCCGGCATACGAAGACAAGGTCTCACGGCGCGCGCTGCGTGTATCTGACCTGTTCGTGCGCGAAAATTTTGCAGCGAAGCTCGGCGAAATTCTCGATTACCACAACTTCCTGCTGAAAAATTACTTCCGTGCCGAACCGGTCGACTTTGCGAAGACGCTTGACGAAGCGCTCGGTTACGCGGAAGTCGTGGCGCCGGTCACTGCCGATATTACGCAGATCCTCCAGGACCTCGCGGACTCCGACAAGAGCATATTGTTCGAGGGTGCGCAGGGCAGCTTCCTCGATATCGACCATGGTACGTACCCGTTCGTTACGTCCTCGAACACGGTTGCGGCGGCTGCGAGCACCGGCACCGGGGTCGGACCAAGGAACCTCGATTACATTCTCGGCATCGTCAAGGCGTACACGACGAGGGTCGGGTCCGGGCCGTTCCCGACCGAATTGTTCGACGAAGCCGGCGAGCATATCGCGCGTGTGGGCGCCGAGTTTGGCGCGACAACAGGCAGGCCGCGTCGCTGCGGCTGGTTCGATGCGGTAGCGCTGCGGCGATCGATCGTCAACAGCAGTGTGTCAGGTCTGTGCGTGACCAAGCTCGATGTTCTCGACGAACTCGAGACCATTCAGATCTGTGTGGGATACGAAATCGACGGTGAGCCCATCGCCGGCGTGCCCGTGGTCGTTGATCGCTTCGCCGAGTGCCAGCCGATTTATGAGGAATGGGCCGGATGGCAGGAATCGACAGTCGGCGTTACCAACTTCGACGACCTTCCCGAGAAGGCGCGTGCCTACCTGGCGCGAATCGAAGAGCTCGCCGGCGTCCCGGTTGACATTATTTCAACGGGACCGGATCGCGAACAGACGATCATAAAAACGCACCCGTTCGAATAGCAGTAGCGTAAGCAGCCACAACGACAGCGCGCCACCGCCACCACCACTGGGTGCCGGCGCATTCGTTGCGACCGTCACAGAGGCGGTTGCGGAGTCGACCAGGCCGTTCGGGTCTGAAACAGTCAGCTGGAACTGCAGCAACGTGTCCGACGATACGGTCGGCGCCGTGAACGTAGGCTGCGCAACAGATGTATCGCTGAGTGTCACAGCTGGCCCCAGAGTCTGCGACCAACTGTAGGTCAGGGTATCGCCATCGGGATCGTTGGATCCGCTGCCATTGAGCGTGACCACAGTGCCGCCAGTAACCTGCTGGCTGGCGCCGGCAACCGCATTGGGCGCCGCATTCGTGCCAGTGCCGTCGAGAATATCGATGCGTATCTGGCTGTTGGCGAGCGAAGCGCCCGAGACATTGCTGAGGGTCAGCTGGAAGAACTCGTCGCTCTCACTGGCACCGTCGTCGGCGATATCGAATTCGATCCACTGCGGATCGGCGTCGCCGTCCGCCCACGACAGGGTACCTGTGGAAGCCCCGGAATAGTCGCTGCCCGAAGATGCATCACCGGCGGTGACGGCGAAGTCCACCGAGACCGCACCGATTGCGCTACCGCCGCGACGCACCACGGCTATCGCCTTGCCGAAGCCCCGCTCCGGCGCAGCAATGCCCGAGTCTGCGAACCCGACTGTCGATGTTGCGCCTGCGTCGCTGATGTAAAGACTTGCGATGGTGGGCGAGGAGAGCGTTGCGCCGTTGGTCGGCGCTGAGAGGCGCACGATCAGGCGCTCGAGGCCTTCGGTTTGGCCATCCGGGACCAGACCGAGGTCTATCGATTTGTCTGCCGCATCACCAATACCCCAGTTGAGCGTGCCGCTCGCCAACACGACGTCGGACGCGTCAGCCGTCGCGGGCACAACCTCCCAGGCAACGCTCGTAGCGCCCTGGCTGCCGTCAGTGCGGCGAATCGTAATGCGGCTGCTGCCAGGCGTGCCTTCATCGGCGCCAAAACTTGCGGCAGCAAAACTCAGGGTGCCCTGCGGCACGGTTCGCGTCCTGTCATCGACGACGTACAAGCCACTGTCGATATCACTGATCAGGATATTGCCGCTGGGCAGGTAAGGGTACGTTCCCCAGGCGCCCGGAAAACCGACGCCATCACCGGTCGGATAACTGTCGAAGCGGCCTGCCTGTGTCGGGCTCGCCGGGTTGGTGATATCGAGAATCGTCAGGCCGCGCGCATAGTTCGACATGTAATAGCGATTGCCGCGCACGAAGCCATTGTGGTCAATCGCAGTCGTCGGACCGGTCCAGCTGCCGGCGAGCGTCGGGTTGCGCAGATCGCTGATTGAAAACGCGCGCAGCGTCGTGACCAGGCCGCGATCGCGTTCATCCAGCTCGTCCTGCAGGAAGACGTACTGCTGGTCTTCGGACCACCAGCCTGAATGCGAATACCCGGCGTTACCGTAAGGCGTGCGGCTCAGACGTACGGGATTCGCGGGATCGGTTATGTCCCAGATGTCGAGCGTCGACTCGTTGAAATCGAACAGTACATCGCAGTAAGCGGACGCTGATGCGTTAACGCACTGCGAGTCCTTTCGGCTGTCCGTGACGAGCATCGAAGCGGCATCATGCATGTACAGGCGATCGCTACCGGGCTGGCCCGCGGGTGTGCCCGGACGTGCGATGAAACTCGGCGCGCGTGCATTATTGAGCGAGTAAGAGCGGAAGCGACCGTCATCACGGTTCGAACCGGCAAGTATGAGTATCGGCGACTCGCCGGTCAGCGACAGGCCGGTGCTGAAATCGGTCCGTGACAAGTACACGTTGTGCGCTGCCGTGAAGTCGCTCGTGTAGTTTACTCTCGAAATTCGGTGAGGCAGGTCGGTCAGGTCGACGATAAACAGGCCGTCATTGGCATTGTCCGCCGTGATATAGGCATAAGCGTTCCAGCGACTGTCGCTCGAATTCCAGAACTGGTAGACCTTGATATCGCGCCATGTCGTCGACTGACCGTCGACGAATCCGACTTCGAGCGGGTTTTCGGGATCGGTCACGTCATACACGGCGGTGCCGCGACTGTAACCCATGATCGCGTACTCGCGATGCGTATTGAGATCGATGAACCCCCAGATGTCCGCGCCGCGAGCCGAAGGCGTTCGGTCCGAGACATGCGCAAGCAGGTCCACGTTGTCGCAAGGGAAGATGTCGGCAAAGCCGCCCGCGCAGGCAGTGGCCGCCGTATTCGACTGCAACGTGTTTCGTGTTTTGGCGAGCGCCGCGACGGTGTCGCGATCGAGGCCTTTGCTGTCGGCAATCGTGCGGAAACCTTGCGCAGCCAGATCGCCGGCAAACTCGTGCGGCACGCCGATCAGCACGGCACCGGCGTCAGCATTCACCTCGATCGCACCGCTGACGAGGTAGAAGATGTCGCCGGGATCACTGAGCTCGTAATTGCCAGCCGCGACGGATATCCGGCCGTTTTTCCCGACACGGCGCAGAGCGTAGTCAAGACTGCGGCAGGGTTTGTCGAGACAGTTTCCGGTATCGGTCCCCGACGGTGCGACATTCAGCGGCGGTTCCTCAGTGTCGGCGAACGCAGCGCCCGACAGGCCGAGGAGTAGAGCTGCCAGCGAGGCAGTAAACGAGAGTCGTAACATACGATCGGTCGCCGTTCCGGAGAAGCCCCTATAATAACTGCCAAATCCGCAATTCGACGGCAAATACATCAAATCTGTGAAACCGTTCTCTTTGACTTTCAAGGCAGGCGCCGGTGCGCTTGAGTCCATCCGCAAGCACGGATTAGACATATCGTCGATCGGCACGATGGCAGGCGCGTCTGGCGGCGCGAAATGGCTCGTACTGAGCCAGCTCGACCGGGCAATCATCGACACGATCGTCCCGAAGCTCAAAGGTCCCGTGCACCTGATCGGTAGCTCGATCGGTTCCTGGCGATTTGCGTGCTACGCACAGGCCGATCCGCGTGCGGCGATTGACCGCTTCGAAGACCTGTACCTGTCGCAGACGTACAGCGAGAAGCCGGATATCCACGAAATCACGGCGCTGAGCCGCGAGATGATCAATGCGGTGCTGGGTCCGACGGGCATTGACGAGATTCTCGCGAACCCGCTGTTCCGAATGCACGTCATGGCTGTGCGCAGCCGGCACGTACTGGCGTCGGAAAATCGTGCGTTACTCGCGCTTGGGCTGATGGCGACGGCGCTCCTCAATGCAGTAGATCGCGCAACACTTGGCTGGTCGTTTGAGCGTGCGCTGTTTTACGACAAGCGCGATGTGCCACCGTTCTTCGATGTCACCGGCTTCCCGTTGCAGACGATTGAAATGACGGCGGACAACCTGGCCGATTCGGTCCTGGCAACGGGTTCCATACCGCTCGTGCTATCGGGTGTTCGCGACATCGCCGGCGCGCGGCCTGGCGTCTACCGCGACGGAGGCGTTATCGACTACCACCTCGACCTCCCGCACAGCGCCGAGGAGCGGTTCACCTTGTTTCCGCATTTTTACGGGCGCATCGTGCCGGGCTGGTTCGATAAACGACTAAAGTGGCGGCGACCGCAGGCAGGCAACGTCGACCGCACAATTCTCGTGAGTCCGTCCGACGAGTTTGTGGCCAGCCTGCCAAACGCCAAGATTCCGGATCGCTCTGACTTCGTGAATTACGAACCGGCGGAGCGAGAACGTATCTGGCGCGAGTGCGTGGCTGCCTGTGAGGCGATGGCGGCGGAGTTTGTTGAGGTCATCGAGAAGGATCAGCTGGCGGCAAGGCTCGAACCGCTGTGGTAGGCTGACGCGCAAATAACAAAATGGGGGAAGGGAGTGAACAACCCGTCATCGGCCGCTGCCCGGCCATATCCTGAACTCACATGGGTCGCGCTGATCGTTGGCTGGATCATCGGCTGCGTGATCGCCGTGTCGATCGGCTACGCGGCCCTGATTCTCGGCTTCTCGATCGAAGGCTCCGAACTCGCTGCAATCCTCGGCTTCGGCATCCTGCGTGGCATGCTGCGGCGCAAGAGCATCATCGAAAACAACATCGTGCAGACCATTGCCTCGGGCGTGAACGGCGCCTCGTCCGGCATGATGTTCTCGGTACCTGCAATATTCCTGCTTGGTTTTGGGGACCGGTTCGACTCGACGATACTGACGTTCGGCTGCATTGCGGGCGCGTTTCTCGGCATCGCCTTCATCATCCCGTTGCGCAAGCACATGATCGACTACGAACGCCTCACTTACCCGGGCGGCGTCGCTGTTGCGACAATTCTCAAGTCGCCGGGAGCCGGCGTGCGCAAGGCTGTCATTCTGCTGGTTGCCGCATTGATCAGCGCCGGCGTGCATTTCGGCACGATCCAGACTGGCTTTTCCAACTGGAATCTCGGCGCGATCATTGGCTTGCCGGAGTACATGAACGGTGTCTGGTACCTGTCCCTGATGACGATCGGCGTCGGGTTTATCGCCGGGCGCGGCGGTATTGCGTTCATCATTGGCGGTTTCGTGGCGTACTGGTTCCTCGCGCCGATGCTCGCTACGACGGGTTTGTTTCCGAGCAACGCCGAAGGCGAGATCATCAATACGCCAGGCCCACTGCGCCTCGAGCTGTTCCGTCCGCTGGGCATCGGCATGCTGATCGGTGGGGCCATCATGGGCGTGATCCTCGCATCGCCGCTTATCATCAGCGCGATCAAGTCGATGCAAAAAGCCGCGCAGGTAGCGACCGGAAAGTCGAATGACGAAATGCCGATCAAGCTCCTGTATTTCGCGGTAGTAGGCGCGGCAATCCTGCTGTGCTTCATGGCTGTGAAATCGACGGAGTCCGTTGGTCTCGGGCGCGGTATCGCGATGGCGCTACTCGGAACCTTGTGGATCTGGATGGCCGGCATCATTCTTTCGGAAGCTATTGGTCGCACCAACTGGTCGCCACTGTCGGGCATGACGCTCGTTGGTATCACGCTGCTGATTGTGTTGACCCAGGCTTTCAATATGGGGCGCGATGACTCGATCATCGCGGCACTGATGGTCGGCGCGGCGATGTGTGTCGCGATGTCCCAGGCTACGGACCTGATGCTCGACCTGAAGACCGGATACCTCGTGGGTGCAACACCGCGCATGCAGCAGATCGGCCAGTTTGCCGGTGCATGGCTTGGACCGATCGTCGTGATTGGGGTCATCTTCGTACTCAATGAGTCGCACGGCCTCGGCAGCGAAAAGCTCCCGGCACCTCAGGCACAGGCATTGGCCAGCACTATCGACGGAATCATGGGCGGTGACGTGCCAACCGAGAAGTACATCGCCGGTGCGATTCTCGGTGGCATCCTGTCGGCTGTTATGGGCGGTCTTGGCATCACGGTCGGTCTCGGTTTCTACCTGCCGTTCAATATCGTGTTGACGTATTCGCTCGGCACGCTCGCCAGGGAGCTGTCGGATCGCTTCCAGGGCAAGACCTGGAGTGAGGAGGTCGGCATACCAATAGCGGCCGGTCTAATTGTCGGTGAGGCGCTAGTCGGCGTTGGCGACGCCTTACACATCGTGTTGACGTCATAGGGAGTTGGCGATGAAGAATCTTGGTTACTTTCTCCTGGCCGCCGGTTTTCTTGCCGGTGCTTTTGCCACCTCGCTCGATGTCCAGAACGTCAATTGGGTGATGTTCGGGGCGGCCGCTGCCGCTGCGATCATCGGGCTGATCGTGTTCAAACGGCAGGTGTCAGCGCACGCGCGCTCCGACGAAGTCCTCGAGAATAATCGCGGTGAGCTGCGCGAGTCGATCGACAATATCGTGCGCGATCTCGGTGAGATCACGAGCGATTCGTCGGCCACGGGAGCCGCGCTTCGAGCAGCGATCGATATGAAGTTGCGCACTGACTTGCGTCGCTTTGCAGACGCGCGCGAGAGCATGGTGCACCTGTTTGGCCTGCAGACCTACGCCGATATCATGAGCAGTTTTGCGGCAGGCGAGCGCTATGTGAATCGGGTATGGTCCGCATCGGCGGACGGCTACGACGGAGAGGCTGCGACATACCTCGAAAAGGCGGCTGAACAGTTTGCCGATGCGAAAGCGCAACTGCATGAGGCAGTCCAGGGCTCGCAACAGGCTCCGGTGGCAGGCTAGGGTGTTTGCTGGCGCGTTGCGCCGTGGCGACAACGTGACGTCAGTTCCGCTTGCAGGGCATCGACATCCTCATTCATGAGGTAGTCCGACTTGTCCTTCCAGCCGCGCAGCATCGCGATCGTCCGTTCATTGACGAGCAGGTGATGTTCGCTCGCCTGTTCGCCAATATCCCAGCCGGGCACGGCAATGACTGAACGTACTCGAATGTTGTGACCGAGTAGCTGCGAAATTTCTTTCTCAAGACGTGCCGCGCCGGCAGTAACGTCGACGATGGCAACCGTATCGTCGTTGTTCGAAAAGTGCAGCTCATTGCCGCGCAATACGACGTGACTGTTCTTGCGGGCGCGTCGAGCCACTACGTTAACAGCATAGATTCCCGACTGACCGACGAGAACGTGGTCGACGACCCCTGCAGTAGTCGCGACATCGTGAAACACGCGATTTGCGCCCGTGGATATCTGCTGTAGCTGATGCCCGACAGCGATATTGGCGTCGCGTACGAAGCGGACCTCGCGTCTCGTCAACACGGTCCGACCGAGACGCCACGCCGCGAGTATCGCGGCCAGCGACAGGAACGAAATCTGCAGCCACAGCTGCCAGCGTGGGTAGCCTGCAAACAGCTCCTGTGCCTTGAGGACATAGGCTGCGGCGAACAGCACGAAAAAGACCAGCGCGCCGCTGAGATAGATGGACTGGGAAATCGATAGCCGGTCGAGTTCATCTCTAAACCGCTGCGCCGCCTCGTGCATGATGCTGTCGGCAAAGCTCGAGGTCGAACTGACCGTTCGGCTCAGTGCGCTCCATGACTTCGCTATCAACAGGAAGACAATGGTACTGGCGAGGGCTACTGTCGCAGCGCCGCTGATCGCTTCGATGTCCATATCGCCACACCCCGTTTGCGCAATAAGTGATCAACAGCGTATCGACAGATGGCCGCGGTCACTGTGACACAGGTCACATGCAACAGCTGATTCGCCTGTTTTTCCCGTGTTTTTCAGGCTGCGTTCAGGCGCAGGGGCGTATCTGTGAATGTGGTCACGGCATGCTCCGTGACGCCGGGTTAGCGTGTGGATCAGGTCTGGCAATGACAATGGGACGGAGACCGCGATGAACAGTAAGTGGAATGTAGTCTTTGCAGCGGCTGCAATGCTCGTCATGAGCGGCTGCGCGACGATGAGCAGCGAGGAATGCCTGGCGACGGACTGGACCGCCGTGGGCTATGAAGATGGTGCGCGCGGCTACACGACCGAACGGTTCTCCAAGCATCGCCAGGCCTGCGCGAAACACGGCATCACAGCCGACTTCAGTGCGTACCAATTGGGCCGTGACGAAGGACTGGTCGAATACTGCCAGCCAGCTCGCGGCTATAACGTAGGTGCCAATGGCGGGCGCTACTATGGCGTCTGCAACGCCCACCTCGAACAGAGCTTCCTCGAAGCCTACAACGCGGGCTACCACCTCTTCACGCTGCGCTCGAATGTAAGTCGGGCCGACGCCAGCATCAACGCGAAGGAGCGTGAGCTGGAACGTATCGCCGATGAGATTCGCAGCAAGGAAGCTGCACTGATTGACAAGGAAACGCCGACAGAAGAGCGCATTCTGCTGCTCGCCGATCTCAAGGAACTGTCAGAGCGTACCGGTGAACTCGAGGAAGAAATCCAAGTTCTGTACGAAGAGCGCGCCTATCACCAGGTCGAACTCGACAATTACCGGGTGACGGTTGCCGACTACGGCTACTAGCCTCAGGCGTCGCTCTCGCGGCGCCCGGCGCCTCCCCGACGCTCCTCCTCGAACGAGCCACTGCCGCTCGGCGAATAGCCCCTTGCACCAAACGGGCTCCGCCGGTCCGAGCCCGAACGGCGGTCGTCATGGTGCGCGAAACGGCAACGACACTCGAGGGCATCACAATCCGGTAACGGCAGGCGCGGCGCAGCGCTGGCCAGGAAGCGTCGGCCGGTCATTGCTTTCGCGGCATTGCACGCATTCGCTTCAAACTTGATCGAAACGGCGTGATAGGCCGTCCTGGCCGGGTCTGTCTTCGGTGCCGGCGCGTTCGCCTCCGCCGTATACCGGCGTTGTCGCATGACGAGCCACACGATCAGCAACACGAGGACAATGCCAAGCAGCGTCAGTTGCATATGTGCTCCCCGGGCCAGATCCGGATACCAAGTTCTACTTTAGTCCCAATCAGAGCAATTCGTCTACCGCAATCTCATAGAGCCGGTCAGGCAGCCGGACAGCCACGGGAACGGTGATTTCGCGCGATGCGATCAGGTCGGGGATAAAGACCTGTTCCAGCAGCGCATTGACCGTCTCTGGATGGGATGTAGCGAGATTGAGTTCCTTGTTGACCTTGAGACTCAGCTTGTCGAAGTTAGCTGAACCGACGCAGGCCCACCCGTCGTAAACGGCCGCTTTGATATGGCTCATACCCGGGTATTCGTAGACGCGAATGCCATGGCGGAGCAGCGTATTGATAGTGACGCGGTTACTCGCATTGAGCGGGCCATGGTTGCCTTTGGCCGGGATGATGACTCGAACGTCGACGCCGCGGCGCCGCGCTTTCGCGAGCTCATAGATCGTACGGTCGTCCGAGAAGTAGGCGTTCTCGATCAGTATGTAGCTGCGGGCGTTCTGAATGGCCGCGATCTGTGCTTTGTGGATCTGGGAGTTGAAGTTTCGCGTCTGCAGGACCCGGACCGGATAGCCGCCCCGGTCGGCCCGTTCCTTCTTGCCCTGCAGGAAGCGCAGCGCATTGGCAAAGTCGCCAAGCAGCCCGCCACGGGCCCAGGCTTTGTCCGACTCGAATTGCAGGTGATCGACGACCGGGCCGGTGACTTCCATCATCATGTCGTGCCAGTCATAGCGGTACTCGCGGCCAATATTCATCCCGCCGACAAACGCGATGCGTTTGTCGATGATCGTCGTCTTGACGTGGTCGCCCGTGAACCAGGGATTTGTCTGATTGCGAACTTCAACGGCCGAATCGCGTTCCATGTACATGCTCATCGACAGGGGGTGGCGATGGTCTGCCGGCAGCGATTCCGGGTCCGCCTGCGTTGCCAGCATGTTGCCGATGCTATCGAGGAGCACCCGCACGCGAACTTCCTCGGAGCGTTGTTTCAGGCGATCAGCCATCGCAACGGCGAAATCGTCGTTATCGAATATGTAGGTGCGGATGTCGACGCTCTCCTGCGCCGCGTCAATAGTCTCCATCAGCCGGCCGAAGTACTCGACGCCGTCCACGTGGAAACGAATGCGACCCTTGTCCTGGCGGGTTCCCGTGACCTTGTCGAGCGTCCGTTCGAACTCGATGAGGTCCATGGGCGCAGCTTGCGACAGCGGCGGGATTTCGTCCGCAAGGGCCGGCATTTGCACAGTGCTTAGCGAGACACGCTTGAGGAGTCCGCCGGTCGACTTCAAGGCCAGTGAACCGAGCGTGGTGACATGGGAGACCGGGCGGTTGATGGGGTTTTCATAGACGGAGCGCCCGTATACCCAGGTCGCATGCCCGAGCCCCGTCACTCTGCGAGTTATTGACGAGCGCGGGTCCTGGGCGCCGACGGCCTGGCCGCGCGGGACATCATGGCCGGCGGGATACGGCGCCGAGGCGCAACCCGCCATGGCAATCGAGAGTGAGGCGATCAGCAGGAGTTTGGCGTGATTTCCCATGACTGTGCTCCGTTTCCGGTTCGGTCGGTCCGTTTCCGGCCGATGGAGCAAGTCTGGAAAACCCGGTCAGAGAATGACTGACCGTTTGTTGAGCATTACCGGAGGGTCTTCATAGACCTCCTGATGATTTTATGATTATAATTTAAGTTATTGAAAATAATAACTATATTGGCAGCGGAGAGACGCCGAACAGCCACAGGTGGAAGTGGCCCACGAGTCCGAATACAGCGACGCCGACGACCACAGCAATGACATCGGCTTTGGCAGCCGCAGCGGGCAACTCACCGCGTGGTCCGTCTCGACGGTTGCACAGCACGATCTCCAGCACCGCCCAGGCTGCGAAACCGCCGAAGACCAGGACCGAGCGGCTGTCGCCGTTGGTGAGCAGGTGAGCGATGGCCCAGAGAATCGTGCCGAGCATCTGCGGATGCCTTAGGACACGCTTCAGATGGCCACCCATCTGGGAGGCGAAGAACAGGATCAAGCCGACCAGAACGAGGAGCGACGGAATGATACCGGGCATGAGCGGCGGGGCGTAGATGGCGGTCGGCACGGCGTGTTTCCAGCCGAATACGATCATTACGATGGCGAGCAGACTAAGTAGAGAAAAAATGCCCTTGTACGGATTTTCGCCAAGGCGCTCGACCATGATATCCCGGCGACCTGGCGCATAGGCGGGAAACATGTGCACGAGAATCCATAGAGTCATACCTGCTGCGAGCAAAGCCATCCTGTTCTCCCTGACGTTGTTCTTGTTGCAGCCAGTATACTGCGGTCACCCGTCTTTGGAGAAAGTCCCATGAACAGCGCGGTGCAGTTGATCAGCTGGCCCGGCCTCGCATTGGCGATGGTGCCGACCGCGGTTGTGATCCTGATTATGTGGCGCTGGTCCGCCGGGACCGGCACGGCGCTGTACGCGACGTTTCGTATGCTGCTGCAGCTCCTTCTCATCGGGTACGTGCTCGTTTACATCTTCGCAACGCGGGAGCCGCTCGTCGTCATCGGTGTGCTCGTCGTGATGCTTGTCGTTTCGAGCTGGATTGCGATACGGCCAATTCCGGAAAAATCCTGGCGGCTCTACAAAAATGCGTTAATCGCTGTGTCGCTGAGCGGGGTGCTGACGCTCGTGCTCGTTACCCAGTGGGTGATTGGTGTGGAGCCATGGTTCAGCCCGCGTTACCAGATACCGCTTGCCGGAATGATCTTCGCCGGTGCCATGAATACTGTCAGTCTCGCCGCCGAACGGGTCTACGCGGAAACCAAACGCGGCGTCGCGTACATCGAAGCGCGCCGCGAGGCCTTTACGGCCGCGATGATCCCCATGATCAACTCCCTTTTCGCTGTAGGGCTTGTCTCGCTGCCAGGGATGATGACGGGGCAGATACTGTCCGGCGTATCGCCGCTGGTTGCGGCAAAGTACCAGATCGTGGTGATGTCCATGTTATTCGGGGTGACCGGCATGTCGGCCGCGATATTTCTGGTGCTCGAGCGCAACGTACTGGAGTCCGCGGTGTCGGATACTTGATGATTCGCAAGCTCCTCAAACTGCTGAAGTACCTCGTTCTACTGGTTCTGGTTTTTACGTTGCTCGGACTCGTGTGGCTGCGCTGGGACGCGCATCAGCCACGCTCGGACTATTTCGACGAGCGCCAGGGCCAGATCACATCCGTTGCGGTCACAGAGTCGCGCACTCCGTTCGGGCAGAAGTCCGAGCTGGTTTACCTGGGCTCTGATTCCGGACTCAACGTGCGTTTTCGCGTGATCCGAGACGACTCCGCGGCCGCGCCTCTGCCCGTCATGGTTGTTCTCGGCGGGCAGCGCACGGGCAGCGACGCCGTTGATCTGTTCGGGGACGTTGGCGCTCGTGCGGTTGTGGGTATCGATTATCCGTACGACGGGCCGCAGCGCGTCAGGGGCTTCTCGCAGACCGTGTCCGCTATTGCGCCGGCGAGACAGGGTTTTCTCGATACGGTGCCTGCGACGTCACTCGTGCTCGATTGGGTACTGGAACAGCCCTGGGCGGATCGCGACAACGTCATTATCGTCGGGGGCAGCCTCGGTGTTCCGTTTGCTGCGCGCGTGGCGGCGCGGGACGAACGGGTTACGGCAGCGTTGCTTGTACACGGTGCGGCCAATAACCGCCTCTGGCTCGAGGTCCAGATCGCGAGGCGCATTGAGAGCCGGCTCCTCAACGTCCCGTTGTCCTACGTTGTTCACTGGTTAGCCTACGGTCCAGAGCTGAACACATCCGAGCACGTGGCCGCGATAGCGCCGCGGCCCTTAGTCGTGATTGGGGCGCGTAATGATGAGCGAACGCCGGCCGGCGAAGCACAACTGCTCTATGATCTTGCCGGCGAGCCGAAACGCCTGCGCTACTCGGAAGGGTTGCACATCGAAGGGGACAGGCCCGACGTCGTCGAGGCGCTGCTCAGGATCGCCAACGAGGAAATGCCCTTCCTGACGCAATAAAAAAAGCCCGCTCATTGAGCGGGCTTTCGATGTCTGGTGCCCAGGGGGAGACTTGAACTCCCACGAGGTTACCCTCACTAGCACCTGAAGCTAGCGCGTCTACCAATTCCGCCACCTGGGCAGGTCGAACCGCGTACAATGC
>JAAUYD010140009.1_pt1 | contig 15727 bp, 16 predicted proteins | sample 7278101 | NCBI WGS metagenome assembly JAAUYD01 (sample SAMN14350128, study PRJNA611818) | marine sediment metagenome | isolation source: surface marine sediment (0.6m) | place: French Polynesia: Moorea | collected 2018-08 | reverse complement strand
GACCGAGCGGCAGGTTGACACTCCCCAGCAGGGTCATTTCATCGGACAGGCTGTAGTTCGTGACGAATTGCAGTAGCGCGCTCGGATCCTCGGCGTTCATCAGCAGGGTCGGCGTCAGCGTCCACAGCGGCGTCATTTCGACGAGCAAGCTGGCCGCAACATAGTGTCGGCCAAGCGCGTACAGTTCACCACGCGCAAGGCGTGCAGTCAGGTCCGGATTTGCGACGAGCCGAGCGGGGCCGTAATCGCCGCCGTCCAGCCCGAAGCCGTTGTGGTAATACTCGATACTGCCGCTCATGTTCTTGCCGCTCCAGACCCAGGAGTACGTCAGGTTGGTCACAAACTGTGCGTAGGTATCGCGATCCGTGTCGGTAATGACGAGGTCCATGGTCCAGACCGCGCCGCCCACATCCCGTCCATAGCCGAGACCGACAACCGCGTCGCCGTAGCTGCGTGCGACGAGCAGGTCGTATTCGGACCCGCCTGCGAAACCGTGGTACTTGACGGCCGCCGTCGCCTGGTCGGCATCGACGTCGCCCGTCACAGGATCGCGACGCACGACCCAGGCCGCTTGCACGTCGTTGCCGTTGTCCTGCAGCCACTGCAGGTAAAGCATGTCGTCGCCATTCTTGTATTCGGTGTCAATCGAGGCCGGATCGAACGGATTGACGAGATCCATCGGGGCGTACGAAAGGCCGCGGCCCCACGACAAGGCCTGGCGACCGAGCCGCACGACTGCCCGCTCGCTGGTATAGCCGACCCAGAAACGGTCGAGGCGGTGCAGCAGGGCATAGTCGGAACCGTCTGCAATGACGTCAGTGAAGTCGAACAGCCGGCGCTCGTCATCCGGGATTCCCGATATCTTCAGGCCCTCGCCTTGCAGCCCGACGAGCTGCCAGGCCGAATCCATTGTCCACCGGCCGGTACCGAGTCTGAGGTTGAGTCGCAGATCTGCAGCGAGGTCGATCGCGTCAGACCCGACAACGTCGTGAAACGCGCTGTTGTCGGGATACGCTTGACCGACGAGTCGGAACTTGGTGTGTCCTCCAAGTTCCGCTGAGGCTTCGGAACCGAGCAGTCCCGGAATTGCGACGAGCAGCAGTGCGAGGCTACGCCGCATGCTGGGCGATATCCTCCACGATTTGTCCGTCGCGCATGCGCACCAGACGCTTGGCGTAGCGGATCACACCCTGATCGTGTGTCGCGATGACGAAGGTCGTACTGTGGTGGGCATTGAGCTCGGTAAAAAGCTCCATGAGTTCGGCCGCGGTCTTCGAGTCAAGATTGGCGGTCGGCTCATCGGCAAGCACGAGCTCGGGCCGGGATACGATTGCGCGTGCAACGGCAACACGCTGTTGTTGCCCCCCGGACATCTCGGCGGGACGTCGCGTCTCGAGACCCGCAAGGCCGACTTCCTCGAGAATCTCGAGAGACTTCCGACGCCGCTCGGCGGGCGCGACACCCTGTACCTGCATGACGAACTCGACGTTTTCCTGTGCCGTCAAAACCGGGATCAGGTTGTAGGCCTGGAACACGAAGCCGATATTCGCGAGCCTGAGGTCGGCGAGTTCACCCTTGCTCATCTGGTCGATGCGCTTCCCTGCGACCCACACCTCGCCGCTGTCGGGTATGTCGAGACCACCAATCGCATTGAGCAGGGTCGTCTTGCCACCGCCGGACGGCGACATCAGGCAAACGAAGTCGCCTGTCTCGATGTCGATACTGAGGTGATCGAGGGCCTTGATGTCTTCATCGCCCTGGCGATACGTCTTGCAGAGATCCACACATCGTACGGCTGTCATGGTCACACCTTGGTAATTGCTTCGACCGGCTCATAACGCGACGCCCGCCAGGCCGGGGAAAGGCTCGCAAAAAAGCCAAGAAAAATGACGACGACGTTCGCCAGAACGACGTCTTTGAGCAGCAGCTTGGGATACAGGATGCTGGATGCACCCATCATCTCCATACCCTCTGCCACGATCGAGATATCGAGTCCGTCCTTGATCGGTTGCACGCTGGCCCAGGCCAGAATATCGCCAATTGCCAGACCGACGGCGAGCAACAGCATCGATTCGATGATTATCTGGCCGAGGATCGCGGCGGGTTTCATGCCGAGAGCCATCATCAGGCCGATCTCGCGCACCCGCTCGAAGACGGCCATGACCAGCGTATTGACGAGACCGAACGACAGGGCCAGAAAAATGACGACGACCCAGATCAGCACGAAACCGTCCATTACACGAAGCATCGTGCCCAGGTAGGTGTCGATGTCGTACCAGCGCTGTACGTCTACCTGACCGTCGACGGCGGCAACCACCTGCTGATACGTCGACTCGACATCGCGGTAGTCCTCGCCGAGAAAGACGACCTCCGTCGTGGCTCCACCGATGCGCAGCATTTGCTGCGCCGTGTGCTTGCCGATGAAGACGAAGCCGTCTTCGAAGGCCGGCATGCTGGCATTGAACAGGCCAACCACCCGGAAGCCCCGGTCGGCGATATCGTTGTCCGGATCCTGGCTCATGAGTACGACGCGCTTGCCGACAGACGTCTCGAGTGTTCGCGCGAGCTTGGCGCCAATGACAATACCTTTGTCGCCCGGACCTTCGAGGAAACGCCCCTCGACTGCATCGTAGTCGACGAACGACATTGCCTGTTCGGCAACAGGATCGATACCGAGCAACGTAACACCGCGCGACTCTCGCTCACTCGAGATGACGGCGGGCACCTTGACACGGCTCGCCCATGCGACGAATTCGGCATCGGCGAAACGCCTGGCCAGCTCGTCGTCATCGAGCGCTACGCGGTTGTTGATGCTCGGATCGTCCAGATAGTCCGGGTGATGAACCTGCACGTGCCCGGGCAGGACGCTGATCCCGTCAAGGATCATCTGATCCACCATGCCGCGCGTCAGTGCGGTCATGAAAATCATCGCCCAGGTGCCGACGGCGATCGCGCCCAGCATGATGATCGTGCGACGGTGATTGCGCCACAGGTAGCGCCAGGCAAGTCGGGTCAGAACGGGCAGCATCTTCATCCCGTCGCCCTCATCGCATCGACGATGTACAGTCTGTGCAGGCGCAACGCGGGATACACCGCGGCCAGCAGTGTGAAGACGAAGACGACCAGCGGACCGATGAACATGGTCAGCAGATTGACGGTCGGATACATACGCGGTGGCAGGTTGAATCGCGACGCCATCTCATCCATGCCCGGAATCGCGAGGCCGTTGGTCGTGAACCAGGACGTGACGATCGCCCCGGCAATCGCACCGAGTATCAGGCCGATGAGTCCCATCAGCGCCGTCTCGAGCATGACGAGCCGACCGAGCCGTCCGGCCCGCAGGCCGAGCGCCAGAACGATGCCGAATTCGTGGGTACGCTCGAGCACAGACATGAGCTGCGTATTCAGCACGCTGAACGCAACGAGAATGACGAGAATGGCGTACATAAAGAAGGCGCTGCTCATGTCCGCCTGGATGGCCTGTTTGAGTCCTGGCTGAAGCGCGTCCCAGTCGTGGACGACCAGTTTGCCATCTCCGGGCAACAGTCCCTCGACGCGCAGTCGCGTCGGCTCGACCGCGCTCAGTGAATCGGCGAACAACACGACCTGGTGACCCGCACCGTTCATGTAGAAAACGTCCTGGAATGCGCCGAGCGGCATTTCGGCGATGTTGCGGTCGATCTCGGGCACGCCACTCTCGAAGATGCCGACGATCTCGACCACCGCCGCGGCAAACGATCCGTCGACACCGCTGCCGAGCAGGGTCAGCTCGTCGCCGATCCCGGCACGCAGGTTCTTGGCCAGCAGCGCACCGATGACGATTTCCTGCGCATTGTTATCGGTGAAGAAGCGGCCGACGTCGACGAGCCCGGGGATGTTCGATACCAGTGGTTCGAAGCCGGGTTCGACACCATAGATGCCGACGCCGTAGCTGCGGTCGGCGCTCGATGCGAGGCCGAACGCCCAGCCGCGCGCAGCAACCTGGTCAGTGGCGAGCTCGCGACGCAGCAAGGACGCCAGTGAGCCTACATCCGGCACGACCTGGCGCATCTTCTGGTCGTCCTTGTAGCCGGGCGCCTGAACCTGCATGTGTCCCGTGAACACCTGCAGCGAGTTATCGATCATCAGCCCGTACATACCGAACTGTAGCGAGATCATGAACACCAGCAGGATATTGGAGAACACCATCGCGCCGATTGTCAGCCAGGTACGACGGGAATGCCGCCACAGGTTACGCCATGCAAGACGCAGGATGATGTTCACGGAACGTTGCCCTCAAAGCTCCCGCGGATTGCGCAGGTTCGACAGGGTGAACAGGCTGTCCTTGAGTTCGAGCTCGTATTGTACGTCGTCGACGGCGATCTCGGTCCATTCGTCCGGCTCGTCAGTCTTGATCATGCGCTGCCGGGTGGCGATCGTTCGTCCCCCCATTTCGGCAATCTCGAGGGACTTCAGGGTTTTGACGAGTTCACCGTCCTGGTCGTAGAACGCGTGCTCGATGACGACGTGGTCGTCACGGATACGCAGCACCTCGCGGCCCCAGACAACGGCCGCCTCCTCATGCGGGATCGACTCGATTTCATAGACCGTCAGCCCGTCCTCATCGAGGCGTGACAGGATCGTGTGGTCATACTGGTCGACGATGTCGTCGGCACGCGCGACGTCCTTGTTGGAGAAATCGGAGCCCATCCAGCTCTGCCCCATCATCGACGATGGCACTTTGATGACGCGATTGATCTTCGGCGAGTACGTCCACATCTTGTTGTCGTCAGTGAGCGTGCCGTTGCCGCGGTCTTTTTTGGGCGCGATGACACGTACCAGAGAGCGGTCGTCACCCTTCGTCCAGGCCTGCATGGTCATCGTTCGTTCCCAGTCGGGCCGGTGAATCACCATGGTCATTTCCGTGTAGGAGGACAGGCCGCGCCAGTGATCTATAGCGTCCTTGACGATTCGGGTCGCCTCCGGCTCGGCTGCGGCAGCAGGACCCGCCAGAAGCAGTGATATGAGGACAATCGGCTTGTTCATGGTGTTTTCGACCATTACGTTAGGCTTTTACTCAGTATTTTACATCCGTAGTAACCGAGGATTTCGGCCTGGCCGCGCCCTGCCGGCCTGCATACGTGTTTTTCGCAATGACACCGGGGGCGGCCGTGACTAGACTGAACAGGAGCGCCAAAGAGAAGAACGAGAGAGGACAGCACCATGTTCAGCATCGACGCCATCATGAGCACCAACCTGATCACGGTCGCTCCGGATGCGACCCTGGCCGAAGCCCGGACGCTGATGCACGAGCATCGCATTCACCATATACCCGTCGTCGACGGCGACAGGCTCATCGGCCTGGTCACACTGACCAATGTGCTGGCCGCCACCGATAGCTTCCTGCGCGACGACGACAATCGCATTCATGCCAATGACATCGGCATCAGCGATGCGATGGTGACCGACGTCGCTACGGTCGAGCTCAATGCCAGCCTGCGGCACGCCGCGCTGTTCCTCGAGAAACACAAGATCGGCTGCCTGCCGGTTATCGACGAGGAGAAACTCGTAGGCATCATCACGGACACGGATTTTGTCGCCGTCGCGATCAATCTGCTCGAACAGCTCGAGGAGTCCGAGCCGGTAGCCGAGGACTACGAGGACGTCGACGTCGCCTGAGCCTCGGTTTCCTCTCTCGACCTGCTGCGCAGTGCGTGCACGGCGTCGCGCTCCGAGCCCAGCAGAATCGCCACCCAGCGCGTCCGCTCATCGTTCTCCAGCGCCATTTTCAATGTCATAGTCAGCGGCACCGACAGCAACATGCCGACCGGGCCGAAGATCCAGCCCCAGGCGATCAGACCTACGAACACGACCAGCGGCGAAATGCCAACGCCGTAACCCATCAGCCGCGGCTCGAGGAAGTTTCCGAATACGACATTGATGCCGATGAAGCCGAGCGCGGTCGCTCCGGCCGCCCCCGGCCCGATCTGCACGAGTGCGAGCAGGATGGCCGGGACCGCCGCGATGATAGAGCCGATCGTCGGCACGTAGTTCAGCAGGAATGCGATCATCGCCCAGAGCAGTGGAAAATCGAGACCGAGTGACCAGGTGAGAAGACCTGCGCAAACGCCGGTAGCCATGCTGACGAGCGTCTTGATACCGAGATAACGACCCAGGTTTTGCATGAAATCGCGCGCACCCTCGATGGCATCGGCGCGGCGTCCGAACGCAGCCTCGAACTTGGTCTTCGCTGTCGACGCTTCGAGCAGAATGAAGATCATCGTAAAGACGATCAGGAAAGTGTTCGTCAGGACCTCGCGCAAGCTGTTCAGAAGGCCCGCCACGAGCCCCATCGCAAATCCCGGATCGATCATGTCGGTGATGCTGTCGGTCGATTCGTCGAGCTTGAACGTCGTTTTTATCCACTCGAATACGCCGGCAACGATGTTGTCCAACCGCGCCTGGTAGGACGGCAATGCGTTGGTGAAATCCGCGATCGAGGTTCCGAGGATCATGCCGACCATCGCGAGAATCAGCATCAGTGTCGTCACGATAATCAGGGCCGCAAGAATCGACGGCACACGATGCTCCTGCATCCACAGCATCGGGCGCACGGTAATCAGCGCCAGAAATGCGGCGATCAGGAACGGTACGAGCAGCACCGACATCAACTGCATGCCGTAGATCACGACGACCACCGCGGCAAGGATGATGATGGCGCTGCTCTTGTTTTGCTGCGACTCCTTCACGCGCCGATGATCGCATACCGTGTTAACGCAAGCGACTCTTGCCGACCAGGTCCCGGAACCGGTCTGCGAGCTCCAGGCCGCGCCACCACAGGTATTCGCTGTTACGAAAGCGCCATGGCAGGAAGCGAGTGTCCACATCCGCGTCATCGTGCAGGATACTCCGGGCCATGCGTCGGCCGGCGTCGGCGCAGCTAACCAGGCCGCTTGCACCAACCGAATAACGCACGCCATTGTGTCTGCCGGTGTGCCCCTTTCGATCACGCGTTGCAGCGATCATGCCTACCCAGGCGTGAGTGAACTCGACGCCGGTCAGGTCAGGGAACAGCTTTACGAAGTATTCGTGCAGGTGCTGCGCATTGTCGTGTGGCGATGCGGGGACCTGGCCAACGGGTCCACCCAGCACGATACGCCGCCCGTCGGCCGAAGGCCGGCAAGTGTAAGTGCGATGCCGGTTGATCATCAGGACGCGTCCTGACCGGCAGATATCGCGAACTTCGTCCTCGGGTATCTCCTCGCTGGCTGTGGCGATCGATGGCAGACCCAGCGTCCTCGCGCGCAGGTAGGGTACTGCGTCGCGGGTGTAACCGCCGGTGGCCAGAAATACGTTCTCGGCGGTCAGATCGCCGCCATTGGTGACGACACGAAAGCCGTGTCTGCTGGGCTGCACATCCACCACCTCCGTGCGTTCGCAGATGACGACGCCCAGGGCGCGTGCGTATTCGGCGAACCCGACGATCATCTTCGCCGGCTGAACGAAATGCGCGTCCGACATCACGAGTCCGCCGGCAAACAGCTCGGTCACCCGCCCGCCGGCCTCACGCTCGAGGTCTGTCGCACCGAGCATGACGTCGGACGATTCGTACCAGGCATTGCGTGCCTCGACCGTGCCCGCCAGTAACTCGGCATTGCGTTGCGTCGGCGCCAACAGCACTGCACCCTTGCGAAGATCGCAGTCCGTGCCGCATTCCTCGATCAGGCGCAGCAGGTAGCGCTGCGCGGCGAGTCGCTCCCGGTGCCAGCGCTTGCGCGGCCGGCCGGACACGATCTCCTCGGGATCGCCGAAACCGATGCCGGAAGCAGGCGTCGAGAGAACACCAAGGCTCCCGCCGGTTGCACCGGCGCCGACATGGTCCGCCTCGATGACCACGACCGCCTGGCCGGCACGGGCCAATTCGATCGCCGTGACGATGCCGGTAATGCCGGCACCGACGATAGCGGTCGTACTACGGTCGGGAAGTGCCTGGGTGACGCCTCGGTCATAGCCTTCCCACCAGTAGGGGAAGGCGCGAATCAGGGTCGTTCCTTGGGCGTGTAGCGCTCGGCCTCCTCGCGCGTGAGCTGATCGATTTTCACGGTCCAGCGCGCAAGCGTCGAACTGATACGCAACTGGTAAAGGCCGCCCGTATGGAACAGCCGCACCCCGTTACCGCGGCGTTTGGTGTGAATCACGCGTCCGACGTGACGGCTGTTCTTTGCCTCGATCAGCGTGATTTCAAGGGCGAGCAGCTGATCGAAATCGCCATCGAGGCGCCAATCGAGCACCCAGGGCGAGTCGACGCGAAACACCGCGGTGGTCGTATTGCCGGAGCCCCTGAACTCGGCGACGCGTTGCTTGGCCTCTGCCGGCGCGGCGGACAGTGCAAATAGGAGTGCAATCAATACGATACGGACTATCACGTTCGGGACCTCGTTAACGAGACACCGAACTATAGTCGCGCGGCTGCCTCGGTCGCAATATGCTGGGTGTCGTCTTGGACCACGTCGACGCTCAACCAGTTCACGGCAACGATTATTTCGTTGCGGCGCAGGAACCAGGGCGTGAACGGGCTGTTGTAGCGGGCGACTTCGGGTTCACCGCTGGTTTCGACCTCGAGGGCGGCAAGGCCGTCGAGCAATGCCTGTGTATGTTTCGCGAAATTCCGTTTGCTCCAGCGACCCGAAAACTCCCGCACTGCGACAATGCGTGCAGGACGCTGCAGTAGTCGAATGCGCTCGTCGTTCGGAATGGGCAACGCGCCCATCGAGTATTTCGACTCCATGACGAAAGCATGATCCCGGCCCCTGGTCTCGACCGGTGCCGTCATTTGCATTTTCTGTTCCTCGGCGTTATCGCCGAAGATGTAGCCCGCGAGGATGCGAAACGCTTCGTTGGCGCCGTCGACCGTTACCTCGGCGACGATGTATGGCTCGTAACGCCGAAACTCGATGTCGCCCTGCTGCAGAAGAACCTCGTAGGCGGGTTCTTCAAGCGCCACGACGGCACCGGGTGTGATGGCGAGCAATGCGGTCAGCAGCAGTCGTCTCATGATGTCGGGTTGCGGTCATGGATCGTGAGAATAGGATCGTGAGAATAGGCGCGGCACGTCCGTGTGCCGACTTTGGGGGAGTCAAATGTCCTTCCTGAAGATGGGCGCGCTACCGACGATTGCCGGGACCGGCAGCAAGGCGTTCTGCTCCGGCGCATCGACGGGACGGCCCTGCAGTACGATGACAGCGATGAGGCTGATATAGATGACCATCCAGGACCGGAAAGGGTTTCGGATCGAGCGGTTCACGCGGTGTATCTCTTCAGTTAAGGACTATGTCCTAGAGATTAGCCGCGTCGGACGACGTGTCGGTGTCAGTTGTGTGAATGTTTGTAACGGGATGTTTCAATCGTTCAGATAGGCAAGGCTGTCGGCGTCGAGAGGCCGCGCGTCACGACCGATGAGCTGCTCCAGCGCCGTAGCCGGAGCGGTATTCCCCTCGGCGAGCATCGTCAGCTGGTCGCGTGTCACCGGAAACACGGGCAGCCAGTCGAACAGCGTCGCGCCGAGACGCATCACCTGTAGCGGCATCGGCACCACGATCTTGCTGCGACCGACCGCAGCGGCAATGCGCTCGAGCATCTCGCGCCAGGTCAGGACTTCGGGGCCGGCAAGCTCTATGGTCTTGCCAATCGTCGAGTCGTCGGTGAGCGCAGCCAGAAACGCCGCCGCGACGTCCTCACACCAGACCGGGGACATCCTGACGCCCGGGAACGCAATCGCCGGCAGTGGCGGGCGCACCATATCGTTGTAAAGCTGGGTCGCGAATTCCATCGTACCCCGCGGGTTGCCGAAGATGACCGAAGGTCGCAGTACAGTGACATCGAGGCCGCTGGCAAGTGCGTGCTGTTCGGCCCGGTATTTTGTCGCCTGGTAGGGTGTACCAGGGTCCTTGACGCCGATTGCGCTCATGAGCACAAAGCGCCCGACGCCGGCGTCACGGGCGGCGGCTACGGTGTCGACGACGCCCTGGTATTGCGCGGCTTCGAACGTGATGCCATGGCGCGGGAACTCGCGCAGCAGGCCGACGTTGTAGATTACAGCATCGGCGCCCTGCAAGACTTTCGCGAGCGCCTCGTGGTCGGCGAGGTCTCCGGGCACCGCGTCGACCGCATCGCGCTGCCGCAATTTGGACTCACTGCCCGCTCGCAACAGCGTACTCACGTCATGACCCGCTCCGATCAGAGCATCGATGAGATGGCCACCGACAAAGCCGGTGCCGCCTATAATTGCTACTCGCATTTCGTTACCAAAGGTTACAGACCTGCAAGAGGTCAGGTTTCATAATACCTGGTATGCGTACGACAGCTACAGCGATCGTTTGGTTTCGTCAGGACCTTCGCCTCGCCGATAATCCTGCGCTTGACGCAGCCGCAACCAGTGGCGCCCGGGTTTTGCCGTTGTTCATTCACGATGATGAGACCGCCGGCGACTGGGCCCCGGGACAGGCGAGCCGCGCATGGTTGAAACGGAGTCTCGCAAAGCTCGACGAGTCGCTGGACGGCAACCTGCTCGAACTCCAGGGTGATCCGCTCGACATTATCCCGAATCTCGTCCGGGACTTCGGCATCCAGGGCGTGTACTGGAATCGGTGCATCGAGCCATGGCGGCGGCGCGTCGACAGGGATATTAAAGAGCAGCTGCTTGCCATGGCGGTCCCTGTCAGGACCTTCAATGGGTCGTTGCTGTGGGATCCATCGACAATCAAGAAGCCCGACGGAACGCCGTATCGTGTGTTCACACCGTTTTATCGCAAAGGCTGCCTGAAACTCGGCAATCCGCCCCGTTTGCCGGTGCCGGCGCCTGACGGGCTCGAGTTCATGCCCCTTACCGAGTCTCGTACGTCACGATGGCAGGGCGCTGCTACCGGCATTCCGGCCGCCGAAATCGACGCGACGCTGTGGCAACCCGGCGAGGCGGGTGCGGCGACTGCACTGAGCCGTTTTCTGGATGCCGCGATCAACGCATACGACGAGCAGCGCGACTTGCCTGCCGTTGCCGGGGTGTCACGGCTCTCACCCCACCTGCACTTCGGTGAAATCTCACCCAACCAGGTCTGGCACGCAGTGCATCAGCGCAGCACCGGCGGCGTACTTTCGAAGGACGCGGATCGCTTCCTGAGTGAAATCGGGTGGCGCGAGTTCTCCAACTATTTGCTGTTTCACAATCCCGAGCTTCCCGACGTCAACTTGCAGCCCCGATTCGACCGGTTTCCCTGGGGCGACAACGACGCGTTACTGGACGCATGGCAACGCGGCGTGACGGGCTTCCCGATCGTCGACGCGGGCATGCGCGAGCTGGCGACAACCGGGTACATGCACAACCGTGTGCGCATGGTGACGGCGAGTTTTCTCGTCAAAAACCTGCTGATCGACTGGCGTCACGGCGCTCGCTGGTTCTGGGACAAACTCGTGGACGCGGATCTCGCCAACAACAGTGCGAGCTGGCAATGGGTCGCCGGCTGCGGCGCCGATGCGGCACCGTATTTCCGGATATTCAATCCCGTCACCCAGGGCAAGAAGTTCGACCCGGACGGTACTTATGTGCGCCGCTACGTTCCCGAACTGCGCGACGTTCCGGACCGGTACGTTCATGCGCCCTTCGACGCGCCGCTCGATGCGTTGCGCCAGGCAGGTGTCCGGCTCGGCGACAACTACCCTCAGCCCGTTACCGATCTCGCCGTCTCGCGGCAGGTCGCGCTGGACGCCTACCGGAGCACTGGCAACGCAGCTTGAGTCACTTACAATTCGCGCATGTCGTCGACACGCGCACTCGTAGTCCTGTCACTCAGCGCATGCGCCGCGCTGGTCCTGCTGCTCTACCTCGGTCTCGTCCTGCCGGCCGCGTTCGCCAAGCTGATTGCATCGTCGGCTTTCGTTGCCATTGCGCTGCGCGCCGGCGCAACAGAAACGAGGTTCGGCCGACTCATCCTCGTCGGACTCGCGCTGTCCTGGTGTGGCGATATGCTGCTGATCGGCAGCAGCGAAGTCTATTTTCTGACCGGCCTCGTCGCTTTCCTTCTCGCCCACATCGCCTATGTCTCGGCCTTCGTGGCACACGGCTATCGGCGCAGCTGGGTCATTGCGGCTGCGGTGCCCGTGACGGTTATCGCGATTGCAGTCTGGTCCTGGCTCGAACCACACACCCCATCCAACCTGTCGTTACCGGTGCGGGCCTATATTGCCGTCATCAGCCTGATGGTGATATTTGCCGTCGGCACGCGCGGTGTGCGCGGATCGTGGCTGATCGTCGCGGGCGCGGCGCTGTTCTTCCTGTCGGATCTCTCGGTTGCGGCTCTGCGCATCGTGCAAACCGATCTTGCAACTTACGTTGCAGGTTTGCCGCTGTACTACGCCGGTCAGGTCTGCCTCGCGCTCAGCGTCTCACAGTCGCGGTCCCATTGAGGCTTACCGGCAAACCGGTCGGCGAGAAAATCAATAAACGCCCGTACGCGGTACGAGAGGTGCCGGGTCGGCGGATACACCGCATAGGCCGGCGAGACCGGCCAGTCGACATCGCGCAGTATCGGTACGAGATGGCCGCTACGAATCGCTTCGGCTGCCAGAAAGGTTGGCTGGATCACGATACCGAGGCCGTGCGCCGCGGCATTCGCCAGGAAATCACCGCTGCTGGCGCGCATCACCGGGTTGATTTCGATTGAGTGACGTTTGCCGTCACGATCCGTCCATGACCACGTATCCGGATCGGCGAGGTTCGAATACACGAGGCAATCATGGTCGAGGAGTTCGTCCGGTGTCGCCGGCGTGCCGTGCATCTTGAGATAGTGCGGCGACGCAGAGACGACCGTATGAACCTCGAAAAGGCGCCGCGCGATGAGTGACGAATCGGCGAGATGTCCGATACGAATCGCGACGTCCATGCCCTCTTCGACGAGATCGATGCGGCGGTCGTTGAGATCGAGGTCGAAACGAACGCGCGGATGGCGTCGCGTAAACGCGGCAATCGGCTTGCACATGTGACGCACGCCAAACGACAGCGGCAGCGCCACGCGCAGCGTTCCGCGCAGCGCGCCGTGCTCTTGCTGCACGGCCGCCTCGGCCTCGTCGAGGTCCGCGAGAATCCTGGCGCTGTGCTCGTAAAAGCTGCGGCCCGTATCGGTCAGATTCAGCACCCGGGTCGTACGTTGCAGCAGCTGCACTCCGAGACGTTCCTCGAGCGCCGAAACGCGCCGGCTGACGGCCGACTTGGCGGACCCGAGGCGCTCGGCCGCCGCGGTAAAGCTGCCGGCCTCCACAACCGCGACAAATGCCTGTAAATCCTCAAATTTGTCCATATTGTTGCTTATTCCAGAACAATCTTATCTTCAGACTATTGTTTATCTCCAGATTGTCAACAGGGAAACTGCAGTCATCGACTTACACGACCATGAGGAATGGCCACATGAAACAGTCACTGAATGTCCTGGCGATCCACAGCAGCGCCAGGAAAGACACCTCGATCAGCCGCATACTGACCGCTGACCTGCTGCAAGCGCTGGAAGACCGGCACGGCGAGGTCGACGTCCTCGAACGGGACCTGGCCGATGGCCTGCCATTCATCGACTCGGGCTGGATCGAGGCCAACTTCACACCCGACGGACAGCGGACGGATGCTCATCGCGATGCGCTGGCCGTGTCCGACTCACTCGTTGCCGAACTCGAGGCCGCTCAGGTACTGGTTATCGGCGCACCGATCCACAATTTTTCGATTCCGGCAGTGCTCAAGGCCTGGATCGACATGATCACGCGGGCTCGCCTGACGTTCCGCTATGCCGATAACGGGCCCGAGGGCCTGCTGACCGGCAAGAAAGCCTACGTCCTCGTGCCCTCGGGTGGCGTGCCGGTCGGCAGCCCGGTCGATTTCGCCACGCCGTATCTGAAGCATGCGCTGACGTTTGTCGGCATCACCGATGTTGAATTCATCGGCGCGCAGGGTGCGGACCGCGGTAATCAGGAAGCCCTCGACGACGCACGAGCGCGTATCGCAGCGCTCGTGCACCTTTCCCCGCAAGCGGCCTGACAAGGAGACCATCATGATTGACGTCATTCGATCGGAATCGCGCGGCGGCGCGGATCACGGCTGGCTCAAGGCGAAGCATACTTTCTCGTTTGCCGAATACTACGACCCGGAGCGTGTGCACTTTGGCGACCTGCGTGTCATCAATGAGGACCGCATCGCCCCGGGCCAGGGCTTCGGTACTCATCCGCACAAGGACATGGAGATCGTGACCTACATCATCGAGGGCGCGATCGAGCACAAGGACAGCATGGGCAACGGCACCGTGATCAGGGCGGGTGAGGTCCAGCGCATGACGGCGGGCACCGGTGTCTTGCACAGCGAATTCAATCACTCGAGCGACAGCGAGCTGCACCTGCTGCAGATCTGGATCATTCCCGAAGCGAAAGACCTGCAGCCCGGCTATGAGCAAATCCTGTTCGATCGCGAATCCAAGCTCAACCGTTTGCGCCTGATCGGTTCTCGCGACGGCCGGGACGGCTCAATGACGATTCATCAGGACGTCGACCTCTACGCGAGCGTTCTCGAAAAGGGCGAAGACGTCGCCCTAGATCACGTCGCAAACCGCCGAATCTTTGTCCAGGTCGTCAGCGGCGACATTGTCGTCAACAATGAAGAACTGTCGGCCGGCGACGGGGCCGCGATTGCCGAAGCAGACACAGTTCGGATTTCGGCAACGAGCGACGCGGAGTTCCTGCTCTTCAACCTGCAGTAGTGCGCTTGCGCTAGAATGCCGGGCATGCGAACACTGACTCTCATGGCCGGCATCGTCTTGCTCACCGCCTGCGGCAGCGAAGGCGGCGGCGCGGCAAACTCAACGACACCGCCGGCTGACGGCTCACTCAACATCGGCGCCATCCAGGGATCCGGTGCGACAAGTCCGCTCAATGGCCGTACCGTAACCGTCACGGGGTTGGTTACCGGCGACTTTCAGGAAAATGACGGCGACGAGCGCCGCAACCTCGGCGGTTTCTACCTGCAGGATACGCGCCCCGATGCCGACCCGTCGACGTCCGACGGGATATTCGTGTTCGACGGCAACAGGCCCTCGCTCGATGTCTCGGTTGGCGATGTCGTCGAGGTAAGCGGTGAGGTGGCCGAGTATTTCGGGGAGACGCAGCTCAACGCCAGTGTCATACGTGTCATAGACTCGGGGACGCCCGAACCGCTTCCCATCGTACTGCCCGCAGGCGCCACGACGACCAACAGCGACGGCGACGTCATTGCGGATCTCGAGCGCTTCGAAGGCATGCTGGTCAGCTTCGCCGACGCCCTGACCGTGACGGATGTGCGCGACCTCGAGCAGTTCGGCGAACTACGACTTTCACAAGGCGGGCGCCTCTTCCAGTTCACCAACGGCAACGCCCCGGATGCGGTTGGCTATGCCGCGCACAAGGACCTCAATGCGCGGCGCGCGATATTCCTCGACGACGGGCTGCGGACGCGAAACCCGGCGACGATTCACCATCGGAATGTTCGCGCCGGCGACACGGTAACAGACCTGGTCGGCAACCTGCGCTACGCGCGCGGCAGCGGCGCTAACGGCGACGAAACCTGGCGACTCATGCCCACGATCGATCCCGATTTCGAGTCGGCCAATCCGCGCCCGGGTCCGCCCACGGTGGGCGGCACGGTGCGGTCTACCAGTTTCAATGTCGAGAACTTCTTCACAACGAT
>JAAUYD010081887.1_pt1 | contig 15727 bp, 14 predicted proteins | sample 7278101 | NCBI WGS metagenome assembly JAAUYD01 (sample SAMN14350128, study PRJNA611818) | marine sediment metagenome | isolation source: surface marine sediment (0.6m) | place: French Polynesia: Moorea | collected 2018-08 | reverse complement strand
GTGAGGAAAAGGATGGGGATATCCAGGGTCCTCTCATCGGCTTTGAGTTGTTGGCAGACCTCGAAGCCGTTCATGCCCGGCATCATAATATCCAAAAGGATGAGGTCAAAATCCTCAGAAGCCGCCATCTCCAATGCTTTTTCACCGCTGGTGGCATAGGACACGGCATACCCCGCTTTGCCGAGCACACTGCCCAGCAACTGGATGTTTTTGATGATGTCATCTACCACTAAAATCTTGTCTTTGGACATATCATGTTTCCTTGCGGCTCCTGCTCATGCGGCGGCTCAGGATAGCGTCATATATGGGCAGTATTTTTTCCACGTTATAGATGTCAAACCCTTCGGCATAATCCTCCAACTCACGTCCATACTGGATCAGCATACCGATGTGATACCGCTCTCCCGCGTCCCGCACCTCACGGGCAAAGGCGATGATGTCAGGAATGCTTTGCTTGCTGCACACCTGTTCCCATCGAAATTTCAGTGTCTTCGTTAAATACGCCTCGGCTTCGGAGGGGCATGACCATGGGGGTTGCTCGGTTACAGCAGTGGCTGTCATTGGCGAGGGTTTCTGCGATGCAGCCTGCTCGTTTTGCAATGCATGTGGCAGGTATCGCTGCAGAAGACGAATCAGCGCATCCTTGTCAAAAGGACGAATCAGGTAATCACTGAATCCGGCCATCTGAATTTTTTCGATATCTTCTTTCATGCCGGCTGCGGTTGTGGCCACAATGGTCGTCGCGCCGTTTCGCCGTCGCCGGATTTTCTCCAAAGCGCCATAACCATCCATTCCTGGCATGCGTAAGTCCATCAAGATTAAATCGTATCGATTATTCATGGCCATTGAAACGGCCGCCTTGCCATGAACCGCCTGATCAATTTCAAGGGGGTAAGACGCTAAGGCCTCGACAATGAGGCGGCGGTTTACCTCTAAATCATCAGCTACTAGGATGGATGCCGGTTCAAAGATGATCTTCTTCTCGAATGGCAAATCCACCATCTTTCCGGTGGTTCCAGTCATCTCGTCAGCGGCAACCACCTCGGGCACATGGATAGTAAAACGGGCACCTTTTCCCTGTACTCCTGCCACATCGATCCTTCCCCCCATCATTTCGATCAGACTCTTGGAAATGGCCAATCCCAATCCGGTGCCCTCATGGTCCGAAGACGCTTCGCCATGGTGGTGCTGTATAAACGTTTCAAATATCTCTGCCTGGACTTCAGGATCGATACCAATGCCGGTATCCTGCACTTCGATCTGGAGTCTCCAGGCGTTTTCTTTTTCAGCAGGAGCCCCCTCAGCCCTGCACCTCACCCAGCCCTGGTCGGTAAATTTTACGGCGTTGCCAATGAGATTGAACAGCACCTGTCGCAGACGCACCCGATCCAGGATTAAATAACTTGGTAATTCTGGCGCCACCGTCATTTCGAGCTGAATTCCCTTTTCCTCAGCCGCTATGGAGAAGATGCGCTGTAAGTCATCGAAGATGAGCTGCAGATTGACAGGTCCCAATTGGATCTCCATGTGGCCAGCTTCAATTTTGGAGAGATCCAGAATGTCGTTGATAAGGTGAAGCAGATCCGCCCCGCTGGTTTTGATGGTCTGGGCATGACGCTTTTGCTTTCCATCCTCTATGGCGGACTCAAGAATATCGGCAAAACCTAAAATGGCATTGAGTGGGGTGCGGATTTCGTGGCTCATATTGGCCAGGAATTCGCCTTTGAGTTTAGTTGCCGCTTCAGCCTCTTTTTTGGCCCTGGCGAGTTGTTCCGCCTGAGATCTCAAATTTCTGATGACGCTGTGAAGCTGATCCGTCAACCGGTTGAATCCCACGGACAGGGTCACCAACTCCTCAGGGCCGGTGAGCCGGGCGCGGCTGCCCAGGTCCCCTTCACTCATGGCGGATGCCGTCGCGGTGAGGTCCTCAATAGGCCGGGTGATAACCCGCGCAGCTGCAATGGCACCCAGCACGCCCAGCGCCATGGCCACCAAACCAACAAGCATGGCGATCTTGGTCGACTGGGTGACCCCGATCAGCGCATTGGATCGGGTCCCACTGACGACAATCTGCCACCCCAGGCGATGCAAAGGGTCGCTGATGACGTTGTAGGCGGTACTCAATGTTGAAAACCCGATCAATGCGGCATCTTCGTGGTGATCCTGGCCAAGGTCCCAACCTGACCTGTACGCAGCTCCGGGGGAAGGTGTCATCGTACTGAGTTGTGACCAGACCAACTCCCCTGTCATCTCAGACAGGGTGCTGGCGATCACCCGTCCATCCGCATCGGTCAGACTGATTTGATCCACAATATCGGGCATAAAGTGCTGAATATCCTCTAAAAGCGTCCTCAGCAAATAGGTGGAGGAGAGCATCCCGATAACCTTGTTGGTGGAATGATCGACAATGTCGACGGCGATCCGAATTCTGGGGACACCCGTTCTCCGGTCCCTTGTCAGGTCGCCGATAAAGATATTGCCCAATCCGCCATTCCAGGCAATCTCCCACCAATTCTGGTCATAAAAGTAAAATCGCTCCGGCTTTTGCCCCAGACTCGCCACAAGCCCCCCATAACCATCCACCAGAACAAGATCGTTATGAAAACTGTTGTGACCGCGAAACCTGCTGAGCGCTGTGATAATCGGGTTGTTCAGGTAACTCATCACAAAAGCGTTGTCTTTTTCGGCTCCCTGCCAAAACCGGTTCTTATGCTGGAGCCGCTTTTTCGCAGTGTTCCGATTGTCATATTGGAGATTGGCGGTGGAGAGCGCCTCTTTAAATATGGGGACTTGCGTGGTGAGCATCTGCAACTTCTGGGTCTGCTGTTCCAGATGAGAACCCACCAGCTTGGCGAAATTTTCGGCAATGGTCTGAAATGACTTGCCCACCTGATTGATCTGGGCGTTTCGGATCTGATGCGCCATGACCCCGGTCACCAGGATGGTAACCATCGCAGAAATTCCCGTAAACACAAGTGCATACTGTGTCGCAACGTTTATTTGGGGGCGTCCTTTGCGCCCCTTCACCTTGTAGTGTTTGTGGGTGGTCAGACCGAGGCAGGCCAGGTAGACGATAAATCCCATGCCAGCTATAACCCACACCTGCGGCCCCTCAGCAACAAGTCGCCATGACGCTACAGGCAGGACCAGATCGATCAAAATGGTTGTCGCGGACGCAACGAAGATGAGAAACAGGATAGATGGCAATTGCTTGAATTTCCCGGTGGCGGCCACCTCCAGGGGAATGGAAACCAACAGGAACAGGCAGACCCAGTGCGCATTGTGGACGAAAATCGGTATCACGAGGATGCAGAGCAGAAACACGGATATGAAAAACCAGTTGGCTTGGGAGATCTTATCTCTCGTTCGGACATGCCACCATGCCGTAATCTGCAGACCGACGAATAGCGCCGCCAACAGAGCTAAAACAAGATACGGATAGGCTTTGGTGCTCCAGTACTGGTAGAGCATCAGCAGCACAACCATTGACGCCATGCCCATGTGGACAATGGAAAAGTGAGCTAAGGGAGGCATTTGATTGCGGACCTGCAAATTCATCCGGACCATCCGTGAACCATATCGTCAAGCTTAGCATCCATACCCTCTTCTTTGATGAGCAAAGAGGGATCGATCATTATTCTGGGGACTTTGAAACTCATTGACTGCTTATTTCGATTCAGGAAGTGAAATGGACGGATTATCCAGCACGTTGGCTCTTGCCGCCGCGATCTTCTCAATGCAGTCGGCCGGTATCTTTCCTTCCCATTCGTGAAAAGGCGCCAGGCCCACGGCGTTGTTGCGCAAGTCGAAAGATTGGATCCCCGGTTTGAGACGGCCTTCAGCAAAGGTTTTAACCGTTATGCCCGCAGCGACATCAACATTTTTAACAACGCTGGTAATCAGAGCGCTGCCGGCTTCAGGAAAAGTGATATACTGATCCACATCCACGCCGACAGCCATTACATTGGATTCCTTGGCTGCCAGCAACCCTCCTAATCCGGTGGTGCCTCCGGGACAGAACAGGACGTCAGCCCCTTTGGAAATGAAATCCATGGCGACCACACGACCCGTATTTTCATCATTAAAATCTGGTATATATCGTTTTAACACGCTGATATCCGGCTGGACCGACCGTGCACCACGGATATAGCCTTCAACAAACCGAACCACTGGAGGTATCTCATAACCGGCCACGGCGCCGATGACCCCAGTCTTTGACATGCAACCCGCCAGGACCCCGGCCAGATATGCCGGCTGGTCTTCGGCAAAAAGGAGGCTGGTGACATTGGCGAGCCCACCTTCCGGGGTATAACAATCTTGAACGGTTTCAGGGCACCCGCTACCGGGATAGTAGGCATAGTCCATGATGACAAAACGGCGGTCGGGATATCGAATGGCCGCTTTTGCGGTGGCATTGGCCAATGCAAAACCAACCGTAAAAACCAGGTCCGCACCCTCGGCGATCACTTTATCGATGTTGCGCTCGAAAACCCCGGTGGATTCAGAAGCCACATAGTCAAAGTCAATTCCTGCGGCGTCCGCCGCATCCCGGGCCCCTCTCAAGCTGTATTCATTGAAGCCACGGTCCGTATCTCCGCCAGTATCCAACACCATGCCAACCTTCAGTTTTTTTACCGGTTTTTCATCAGATGGGTTGCAGCCGATAATGAGGTTCGCTGCGAGAAAACTTAGAATTAATCCCCGTATGATCGTCTTCACCATATCCACATCCCTTTTCGTGTCGCGTTCAGGTGATCGAACAACATCCATCGCAATCGAATGATAACCATCACCTGATAATATAGGCACAATAGGCTTGAATCTTTAAGTTAATCTGCAATCGTGTCATTGAATCCAACTCCAGGGACACCGGACCATGCTTCAGTTAGGGTCAAGATAAGCACCATATCTCATCTGTCGTCCTGTCGCATATTTCGTTATGGAAGCGGGCCCGGTTGACACGCCAATCGGACAAGCTTATCTTCTTTCAAGCTTTGAGACAACATACCTCATTGAAAATTCTACCGAAAGTGATTGGACACCCAAACACATAAAAAGGTGCACAAACAACCTGAGGAGGCACCAAATGAAAAGACGAATGGCGATTGCAGCGATCTGCATCAGCCTCTTGATCGGCTGCGCAACCAGCCCCACCGGCAGGAAGCAGCTGCTGATCGTTTCTGAAGCATCTGCCATCGCCGCTTCGAAGCAGGCGTATGTGCAAATGCTTCAACCATATGCCAAAAAAGGTAAAATCGACAACCAGCCGGCCTTAAAAAACCGCGTCTATCGCATCACCGGCCGACTGATCGCACAGGCGATCAAGATGCGTCCGGAAACCAAGAATTGGGATTGGAGCATTAAAATCATCGATGAACCGGAAACTGTGAATGCCTGGGCCATGGCCGGCGGAAAGATGGCGCTTTATACCGGATTGGTCAATAAGGTCAAACCGACCGATGACGAGCTATCCCAGGTATTGGGGCACGAAATTGCCCACGCCCTGGCCAAACACTCGGCTGAAAAAATGTCGGTGGCCATGGCCAGCAATGCTGGTATTTTGGCGGTGGGGATTCTAACCGATACGGATGGGTTGGCATTGAGCGGCGCTGCCATGGCAGCAGCCGTGGCCGTTCAGATGCCCAACAGCCGAGCCGCCGAAACCGAAGCTGACCGTATCGGGATTGAGCTAGCCGCCAAGGCGGGATACGATCCCCGGTCTGCCGCAACGCTGTGGAAGAAAATGGCCAAGGCCGGCGGAAAAGGACCACCTGAATTCCTGAGCACCCATCCGTCGCCGGGAAACCGCGAAAAGAGACTCGCTGCGCTCGCTCCGCAGATGATGAAGTACTACCAGCAAAAAGGAGAACGCCCCACCTACCAATTGAAATGACCTGTTCGCCTGTCACAGAGGCGCTACCGTCTTGACAGCCATAGAACAATACCCATCTATGTTCATCGTCTTTTGGAAAGGAATCGCAGGTTGATAGAAATGTCGGGGACTGGTATGCTGTTCTCACCTCTAACTATTTTGCATGGCGCTCTTCCAGAATAGTTGGTCAATGGATAAAGCAACACAAAGCTGCGTCTTGATACTAAACCAAAGAAGGAACACGATGAACAAATTTTTATCTATTCAAGGTGTCATTATCTTTCTTGGCATTGTCCTAATTTCACACCTGCCTTTGTCTTTGTATGCTGCTGACATAAAGGTCCCGCTATCAAAAGGCCAGCGTGTATACGTACCCGCCTATTCACATATCTATAGCGGCAACAAGCAAAGACCATTCCTGCTGACCGTTACATTAAGCATTAGAAACATTGATCCTGAGCGCCAAATCACAATCACCGTAGTTGATTACTATGAGACGCAAGGAAAGCTGTTAACAAAACAAATTGATAAGCCGTTGACATTGAAGCCATTGGAATCTGTCCGATATATCATACCGGAAAAAGATAAAAGCGGGGGATCAGGGGCCAATTTCATTGTTGAATGGCATGCTGAAAAAGCTGTTAACCCGCCAATCATTGAAAGTGTAATGATTGGCACGCAATCGAGCCAAGGTATTTCTTTTACATCTCGTGGTCGAGAAATTATACGCAGCGAATAAGGTTATTGAATGGTACCGAACTGAGTTAGCTTCAGACGGATAACCAGAACATACGCTCTAAAAACAATAAATTCTATTGCTATTCCGTTATATTCAAAAAAAGACAACTATAACCCGACTGTCTTTTCCCAGTTTTCCATTTTGGTTTTGCATCGGATGCAATAGGACGTGACGGGTCGAGCCTTCAGTCGGCTGTATGGAATATCATTGCCACAAGACTCACAAATTCCGTAGTCCCCCTCATCCATTTTCTGCAATGCGGCTAGAATTTTGCGTATTAGCCGGCTTTCTCTCTCACGGAATCGGAGACTGCTCTCTCGTCCGCTGTCCATTGTAGCCCGGTCAAGTGGGTCTGCGGAACTGTCACCCTCTCTCGAGAGGACATTGACAGCCTCTTTTGCTTTGTGAACCAGCTCTTTCATCTGATCCTCAAGAAGCTGCCGCAGTTCTTCGTATTGGTATTGCTCTGAATTTGTCATGAGCTCATCTTTCGTGAGTCCAGAAATTTCTGCACTTTTATTCACTGCTCGTTTTTTCCTTTTTAACTTCTGGCGCTGCCTTTAAAAGTGGGCACGATTGGCACCAAGGACGGTGTTTGGATGTTCTGAATTCCGTTTCACACACATCTGCAAAATAGTGGTTACGGGGATCTTTGGGGCAAATGTTGATACGTCTATCGCCTTTGATAGTTTTCATACGAAGCCCTTTGTATTCTGAAATAGATTCGATATCTGGAAAGGGAAAGTAGCTGACCTCTTGATTGTCGCGATAATTAGACGACTCTATACTTTTTGATATTAATACTCCTGAATGATTTTTTGGTTCGCCTTACAACGCCGGTGGCCTCGATGAATTCCTGTATCAAGTCGAAGAACTTGTCGCTATTCTCGATATGATACGCTTCATCATCCGTCGCGCATAGCGCTACTTCAGTGATCTGGTCACCTTCCCATTTGACAGGGGTAACAACTCCCATCAATGTCTCTCGAATTCTGCTATCTTTTCTTTTATGCATTGCTTCAGGTCCCTTTTTTTGCTTCCGGATGGATGATGGGCGCCACAGGGCCAGCGCCTGTGACGCCCATTGGCACAAAGACACGAACATTCGTGTGTCGGCTTGCCTGGTGGGTGCGCTGGCTATTTCGTAACTACCGTAAAACTGTCTACGGTAATCGTTTTTGCCCCTTCGGCTTCTTGTACCGTGCCGGTTACTTTTACGATTTCGCCAACCATGGAAGCCAATTCATCGCCCTTTTCGGTTTCGGCAATGGTATAGACGGTCCCATCTTCGGTAATAATCTCATTGGAGTCTCCCACTTCGCCTGTGACAGTGGTGTTGGCCGATACCGGCAGCGCAACGAAAAGGACAGAAAGTGCCAGTGCGACAACGGCTAAGGTTTTAACGGCATTTTTCATCTTTTTCTCCTTGTGAACTAAACGTTTATTGGTTGAAATACCTCTCGATGTTCCACTGAAAAAGTAATCAAAACACGTGCCAAAAGCGTAACCCGCTGTTAATAAACATATAAACGAAAAAAACGGAGTGACAAGAGAGTAAAATATCCGCTTGCAAAGTTCGATTACAGAGGTTGTTTTAGGGCTTATGTCGCGAAACTGAAAGTCAAGGTACTGATATATTTGTGAAAAATATTTTCTGCTGTGTGGATTCCGAATTATGCAAAAATCGGAATTTTGAGTTCATGATCGACGACAACAGAAGTAGCGACCTTATAGCGTGGGTCTGGATGTATATTAATATTGCGCTATCCCATCCAATTTAATAAAAAGCATGCACTAAAAACCGATTCCGGGAACGGGGGGATGCCATGCAACGGGCCCTGATTGTTTCAACATCATCTGCCGATAGAGCCGAACTTTTCTCAGTATTCAAATCTACTGCTCGTCTTGAGGTTATCAACGACCTGGATAGAGCCATCCATGCATTAGGTCGAGTGCGATATGATATGTTATTTGCCGATCTTGGACTCCTTATGCAGGGGGCCAGGAATACTTCATGCCAGGATGTTCTTAAGGATATACAGGGGCGATGCCCCACTATCAAGGTCATCGTGATGGCCCGCACTGACGAGATGCATCAGGCTGTCCAGTGGGTGAAGGCTGGGGCCAGTGACATTCTGAACTATCCCTTATCCCAGGCACAAATACGATTGGTCACGAAAACCATTACAGAATCTGTTTTGAAACAATCAGAATTGGACTACCTCCGGGATCAATTCTGGAAGGCCGATGCTTTGGAGGTTGTGCGCACAAAGAGTTCGGCGATGAAAGATGTGTTCAAGAAGATTCAATCGGTGGCCCCCACCAAAACAACGGTGTTGATGTCCGGAGAAACCGGAACAGGCAAGACGGTCCTGGCCAAACTCATTCACCAGCACAGCAACCGTCATAACGCACAGTTCATCAGCGTACATTGCGGTGCCATCCCGGACACCTTGATCGAAAGTGAACTGTTTGGTCATGAAAAAGGCGCATTTACCGGTGCGATTAAGAAAAAAATGGGAAAGTTCGAGCTGGCCAACGGCGGCACCATCTTTCTGGATGAAATTGGTACCCTGACACCGGCTGCGCAGATTAAGCTTTTACAGGTTTTGCAGGACGGGAGTTTTACACGCATCGGGGGCGAGGAAACCACAGAGACCAATGCCCGTGTCATTGCCGCAACCAATGACGACCTGAAAGCATTGTGTGATGAGGGTCGTTATCGAAAAGATCTCTACTACCGGCTGAATGTATTCCCCATCGAGATTCCCGCCTTAAGGAAACGAACTGAAGACTTGCCGGATCTAATTGATCAATTTCTGCTGCGAATGAACCGCGAGTTTCAAAAGCAGATTACCAATGTCCACCATGAGGTGATCCGTGCACTGTCGCGATATGACTGGCCGGGCAATGTCAGAGAACTGGAGAACCTGGTAGAACGAGCCTATATTCTTGAAAACAGTTCAACCCTGACCCCTGAGAGTTTTCCATTGGAGCTTTTCGAAGAGCGGGAGACAGCCCTTTTGCCTCTGGACATGCATTCAACTCTGGCTGACGCACGTAAAATAGCACTGGAAGATTTCGAGCGCCAATATCTCAAAGCGTTGCTTTCGCGAAACAAGGGCAAAATCAATACCTCTGCCTCAGAGGCCGGCATCAGCACACGTCAGCTCCACAAACTGATGCGCAAATATGACCTTCAAAAGGAAACATTTAAATCAACTTCAAACATTTGATGTTGCTCAACCCGCGGAGGGAATAGCGGTTGTAACCTCGCGATAGCTATTTGGGTCCGGGTTCCCCTCAGATGGATCGAAGTCAAAAAGGAGGATGACCATGATCACTTTAAAGGGCAAAAGAGGCCTTGTGGTGGGTATTGCCAATAAGGACAGTATTGCGTACGGCTGTGCGAAAATTTTCCGACAGTTGGGCGCAGAACTGGCCATCACCTTCCTCAACGAAAAAGCCGAGCCCCACGTACGGCCCCTGGCCGAAGCGCTGGAGAGTCCATTGATCCTTCCGCTGGACGTGCGTGTGGAGGGGCAACTCGAGTCGGTTTTTAATGTCGTTGCAGATCGGTGGGGCAGGCTGGATTTTTTGTTGCACGCCATTGCGTATGCGCCCAAAGAGGATCTGCACCGTCGCGTGGTGGACTGCTCCAAAGAAGGCTTTACCATGGCCATGGACATCTCCTGTCACTCCTTTGTGCGCATGGCCCATTTGGCAGAGCCGCTCATGCCGGACGGTGGGTGCCTTCTCACCATGAGCTACTACGGTGCTGAAAAAGTCGTGGAAGACTACAACCTGATGGGACCCGTAAAGGCGGCGTTGGAGAGCGTCACCCGTTACATGGCGGCCGAGCTGGGTCCCAAAAGGATCCGGGTTCACGCCGTTTCCCCCGGGCCGCTGAAGACTCGGGCGGCCTCCGGAATCAGCCGATTCGACGAACTGCTGGAAAAGGCGGCCAAACGTGCCCCCAAACGCCACCTCGTCGATATCGAAGATGTTGGCCACACAGCGGCCTTTCTAGTAAGCGACGCGGCATCGGCACTGACGGGCAACGTGACCTATGTGGATGGCGGGTACCATGTCATCGGTGTTTGAGCGCACCCCTAAATGCACGGCCAGCTTCGACGCCAAAACATTCCCGTACCTGTTTGCTATTGATATGGCGAACCACAATGGTATCTTTGCTCCTCTCCTCCCATTTGGGTGTATTTGATCTTTCATGACCAAAGGAAGACTCCATGAGCGATAAAATCTATGTCTCGCTGACCAGAAAACTCTTCGAGCAGGACCTCAACGCCGCCTCTCACATCCTGGAGAGCATGAAAGAGGAGGAGGTGGCCGTTGTATTGGCCGACCTGCCGACGCCAATGACACTGCGCATGTTGCAGAACCTGCAGGTCAGTTTTGCTGCAGGCGTGCTGGGCCGGGTCGACGATGCGCTGCTGCAGCGGATTCTGCCCCAGTTGGACCCTCAGTTGCTGACCACGGTCCTGATGCACCTTCCCCAGGACTCCCGTCAACACCTGCGCAGGTTCATCTCCGGCAAGATCGAAGAGCAGGTACGCGATCTGCTGGAGTATCCGAACGGCAGCGTCGGACGGATCATGACGTCGGATTTTCTCTCCTTTCGAAAAGACGTGCTGGCCCGCGATGCCATCGCCCGGATCCGGGCCCTGTCCAAGAAGCGGGTCCCCATGTCCTATGCCTACGTGGTGGACGAGGACAAACGGCTGGTGGGCGTTCTCAATATGCGCGACCTGATGATCGCATCGCCCCAGGCGCCCCTCGATTCTATCATTCGCAAGGATGTCTTCACGGTTCACTGCTTCGTCGACATGCAGGAGGCGGCCAACGAGCTGGCCAAGCGAAAATACTTCGCCGCGCCGGTGGTCGACAGCGAAAACCACATCCTGGGTATCATCAAAGCCGAACGCATGATTCGCGGCGTGCAGGAAGACTCGGCCCGGGACATCCAGCAAATGTTCGGTGCAGGCGCGGACGAGAGGGCCTTTTCCACCATTTGGTTCTCACTAAAAAAACGCCTGCCATGGCTGCACGTCAATCTGGCCACAGCCTTCATGGCGGCGGCCGTGGTAGCGATCTTCGAGGACATCATTGCACGCATTACCGTGTTAGCGGTCTTTTTACCGGTGGTGGCCGGACAGGGCGGCAATGCCGGCGCCCAGTCACTTGCCGTGGTGATGCGGGGACTCGTCATGCGCGAAATTCCGGAAAATAAGAGATTGGCGCTGGTCATCAAGGAGGGGAAGCTCGGCGCGATGAACGGCGTCATCGTCGGTGTCGTGACCGCCCTGGTCGCCTGGGTCTGGCAGGGTAATCCCTACCTGGGGCTGGTGATCGGGCTGGGGATGGTGTTCAACCTGATCTTTGCAGGGCTGTCCGGTGCCTCCATCCCGCTTTTGATGAAGCGAATCGGAATCGATCCGGCGCAAAGCTCCAGCATTATACTGACGACGGTGACCGATGTCATGGGGTTTCTTGCGTTTCTGGGGTTTGCTGTCCTGTTTCAAGGGTACCTGGCGTAGGACAACACTCGGGCGGTCCGCGATATCATCGAATCGAACGAGTAGAGGAAAAAAATCGTCTACCACAACTACACCGCCGCGCAGATGCACTTCTCATACGCAGTACTGCGAAAACGGCTCTCTTCTTTGGTCAATGTCTTTTTCGGGGGAGAGACGATCGGGTGACGATGGAAAAAGGGTCGAATATCAGATATTCTGCGGTTCGAACCACCTCGTATAATAAGCTTCCCCTTTAGGGATTGATCCAACACCAGGCCCACCGGGCCTGCTAAACTGAGTGAAGAGGAGAATCTTGTCATCATGTTCGACACGTCCATTCTGCTGACCGGCGCGCTGGTCTTCGTGGCCCGAATCGTCGATGTCTCCATCGGCACCATTCGAACCATCGTCACGGTGCAAGGCCGGACCGTGATCGCCTTCTGGCTTGCAATCGTGGAGATTACCATCTGGGTGGCGGTGGCCAGCACGGTCATCAACCAACTCAAGGACCAGCCCCTGCTGGTGGTTTTCTACGCCTTTGGCTACGCTACCGGCAATGTGGTCGGCATCCTTGTCGAGCGCAAACTGGCCTTCGGATTGATGGTGTTGCGGGTTATTACCCAGAAAGCGGGAAACACCATTGCACAGGCCTTGAGGGATAAAGGGCAGCCGGTGACGCAACTTATAGGAGAAGGGATGCATGGACAGGTAGCCGTGCTATACATCGCATCTCGCCGGCGGGATCTGAAGTGGATATTGCCGATAGTGAAGGATAAGGACCCAAAGGCATTTTACGTGCTTGAGGCGGCCCGGGATGTGAGCCATATCCTCAAACCCACCGCAACCGCCATCGGCGGATGGCGAGCCCTATCCAAGAGAAAATAGAGTGGATTTGCCAAAGGGAGGACGACGCTGAATCCAAGCCGATTGAACAGTCTCGGGACGACAGGCTATTTCACCTGAATGCGCACTTCCACGTCGGGCCAGCGTTTGTCCGCCGGCTGGATCGACGGCCGGGCGATGATCTTGCCCTGGATGACCGTGTCGCCGGTAATGCTCTCCAGATAGATCGGCGTGGTGATGACGCTGGCCGGTTCATACGCATCCTGCTCATACGGTACCAGTGCCGGCACTTTGCCCGGAATAACGTCGACGGATTTCAGTTTGAGATTCTGGGGCAAAGAGCCGATCAGCTGTGGGCGGATTTCAACGTCTTTTTTCACGATGGCCGCCAGAGTGAGTTCCACGCTGGATGGCACAATGTCGACGAGTTCGACATCCCTGGGCACACGAATATTGGTTTCGGAAATTAAAAAACTCTGTTTGCCGGCGCCGGCTTTGGAGAGGTCGATTTTGACGGACATCATATTCGGCGACAGACCGCCGATCGCTGATTTACTGCCGGCAAGGTGGAGTCGAATCTCTTTCTCCTTGTCCCCGACCAGGGTCAGCCCCTGAGCCGTGCCGGTATACTCCACCGGTACAGTGATAATCTTTTCTAAAATCTCTCCTTGGGTAACGGTCAGGGTGATCCAGAAAGCGACCGCCACAGCCAGGCTGGCGCCGATCTGCACCGCGTCGGGCCATCGCCCTCCGCCGACCGGGAGGTGCAGGGAAGAGGTGGCCGTCACCTTCCAATGCCGGGTGAGGGTGGCGAGAATGGCGTCCCGGTTGTCGAGCACGTGGTGTCGACCGTTTTGAAAAACGGAAATGACACCGCGCTCTTCCGACACCACCAATACCAGGGCATCGGACCGCTCTGCCAGACCCATGGCGGCGTGGTGCCGGGTTCCCAGCTCGTCAGAGAGCCGGGCGGATTGGGAGATCGGCAGCCGCGCACCGAAACGCGCAAACTTTCCATCTTGTATGACGAGGGCGCCGTCGTGCCCCGGAGAATTGGGGTCGAAGATGCTCATCATCAGCGGAAAGCTCGGAGCGGCATCCAAGGCATGCCCTCCGGCGAGCCACTCCTGAACCGGTTCTTTTCCGGGAAAGACCAGTATGGCGCCACGGCGCTGCTCGGCCAGCTTGACCAGCGACCCGGCAATGATCCCGGGTAGCTCGTCGCCAGTCCCCGCTTCCATGCGCCGCATGGAGGCGGCCCGTTCGAAGACCTTGCGCAGTTCCGGCTGAAAGATGATGATCAGCGCGATCACCGCCACCGGGCTCAGATTGCTGTAGAGCCACTCGATGGCGCGCAAGTTGAGCAGACTGGCCGCGGAGAAGAAGACGAACGCCAGCAGGATGCCGGTGACGATCTTCCAGGTGCCCAGCCGCAGCAGGGTGCGATAGAGAAAGTAGAGACCGGCCGTGACCAGGATGATATCCGTAGCCGCGCGAAGAGTGAAAAGTTCTCTAAACAGAAAATTGGTGCCCATGGTTTCCAATGCCCGGTTTCGCTTTTTTTTTGATGTTCGAACATCAAGTTGCGGTGGTGACCATCACCGATAAATAGAGCACGTAAGCAGCCAGCATCAATCCGCTCTCCCACCGATCGACCCGGTAACGCCCGCCGGTGAACATGAAAAGAAAGAGCAGCAATGCAGCCAGCACCACCATCCCGATGTCGAGATTGGCGCCGGCGGCCAGGGGCAGCGGTCGGATCACGGAACTGACCCCTAACACAAATAGGATGTTGAAGATGTTGGACCCCACCACGTTGCCCACAGCAATGTCGGCGTTGCCCTTTCGAGCGGCCATGACGGAGGTGGCCAGTTCGGGGAGCGATGTCCCCACGGCCACCACGGTCAAACCGATGACCGATTCGGGCAGTCCGGCCCACCGCGAAACGGCCACCGCGCCGCCGACGATCCAGTGACCGCCTGCCATCAATCCGGCCAGCCCCCCGGCTACGAAGGCGGCCGTTTTGCCGGCGCCCATCGCTTTGGCCGGTGCATAGTCGCCGGCGTCCCTCACGTGCAGGGCGCCTGAAGCGGTATAGTACATGAAGACGGCAAAAAGACAGAGGAAAATCATTCCATCGCTGCGGGTCAACCGGGATGCGGTTTCGCCGTTCAATACCACGTCGTTCGCCAGGATGGCCAGTACCGCAGCGGCCAGCAGGCTCATGGGTATCTCCCGCCACACCGTCTGGGCGGTGACGCTGAGCGGCAAAATCAGTCCGCTCACCCCCAAAATCAGAAAGACATTGGCGATGTTGCTGCCCAGGACGTTGCCGATGGCCAGGTCGGTGGCGCCTTTGGCCCCGGCCAACACGTTGACCACCAGCTCTGGTGCGCTGGTGCCGAAGGCCACCACGGTGAGCCCGATGGTCAGGTCACTGACGCCGAAGCGGCGGGCCGCTGCAGCAGCGCCCTCTACCAGAAGGTCGGCCCCCTTGATCAACAGGACAAATCCGACGATCATCAGCACGATAGCGGTCATGATGCTCCCTGAAATTGAGATCGTTATCGAATCATCGATGCCATCAAACCAGGAACTGAGACACGCCGTTCATGGAATATCGATATTCGCCCTCCCCCCTTCTCTGTCCATTGGCGCCCGATGCACTCTCCAGCAGACTATGCCCTCGACGGCTGTTTTTCAAGTGTCGATGGTTCCTTCGCGTCCAGGGTGCGGTCG
>JAAUYD010257958.1_pt1 | contig 15728 bp, 11 predicted proteins | sample 7278101 | NCBI WGS metagenome assembly JAAUYD01 (sample SAMN14350128, study PRJNA611818) | marine sediment metagenome | isolation source: surface marine sediment (0.6m) | place: French Polynesia: Moorea | collected 2018-08 | reverse complement strand
ATTTAATAAATTTAATTAGTCATTTTTTTTTAGAAAACGTTTAAAATATTTATCTCAACTTATCAATATAGTCAAATTAAAAACTAAAACAAAAATAGCATTGTAAAAATGCAAGCTTAACCAGTTACCGCATCTTGCAAAAGGCTAATTTTTGGAGTTGTTGAAGTAGAATTTCTTCAAGCAAGTAGATACCCTCAGTATTTCCCTATGCGGAACACAAGCTGGACGGGTTTCACCTCTTAAACTGACCTGTGTGGATAGGGTTCTCATAGGGTAATAATTTTACCTGCCTATTTAACAAGGGACTTATCTGCCTCCAAAGCGTATTGCATTTTAACTAATTTACTGTTTTTATTTCCATTTGAGAATAAAGCTTAAAGCTTACCTTTACAAGGGGGATTTAGGGGGATTTGGGAGAAGATGAAAAGTAGTTGAGCTTAATGTATAAATTAACAAAAAAAATTATGATATTAGATGGTATATTTAATTGAATTATTGTAAATACATATTCACCTTGATTAAAAGATTGATTATTAGTGACATCTTAGAGTAATTTATAGTTTGATAAGAAGAGATCGATTAGTTGTGTTAACTCACCTTGTTTATTAAAACAAAGTATTTGATATAGCCCTTCTCCAGCAATGACTTTGCTCATTTAAGTTAATGCTTAGAAAAAATCATTCTCTCAGTAGTTGCATAATATTTAGCAACTTTGTTTTTAGCACTGAACTGCATTTCATGTGATAAATTGAGCGAAGAAAGACAGAATGTAGAAGGCTTAATCATAATTAATACAAATTATCCTTCTGAATTCTATTCTTTTGTTAGGATGTGCTCTTCCCTGCTTATGTCTGTATTTATTTTAAGAGCAGATATTAAGGGCAGTTCGAATGATGGTGATAAGCTAAACCCACTACTAGAGGTGCATCAAAACTTGTGATGGATGAAACGAATCCATGATTTCAGAGCAATTCACTTATTCGTCCCTTATTTTTTTCTATATTCTGACTCCTATTTCCACTTTGCTGCAGACAAAAGCCCCCGATCGATCTCTTATCCAAGCCAGTCACATACGCTGGAATAAGAGTGCTGTATGTCCTAACTTCCGATTGTGTTCTTTAGCTCATGTTCTTTAAAAACATCAGCACTCACGCAAACTCTCCAATAAAACTCCAGGTTTTCACAGGAGTAAAAATCGTTTTACTTGGTTAAATACCACAAACCCTGTTGAATAAAGCGTAAGTATCAAACACAAAACTTTAAAGAGCATCTTTTTGCTCAAATACTGGTGCCTTTATTTAGGAACAACAGTTAAAATCTAAGAAATTACTAGTCATTAACGATGTTAAAAACACCTTGGTACCCTAAAATTATTTTTTCGTGTACCCTTACACACATACTTAGTTGGTAAAAACTTGATTAAATATGGATTACAGAAGATTAATTTAATTGAATTTTTGTAAAGCCTTTTAAATTTTATAGTCAATATACGGAGTAAAAATGTAAAAGATAAAAAAAATATTAATTTTCTAAATAATCATCGACCATCATTCTTGCTGGCTAGTTAAATCCTTCTAGCTAGGTTAATATTGGGCTTTATATAGTTCGAATGCTAAATCAATCCAGAAAATTACAGCTTTCTGGGTTTTGAGTAAATTCTTAAAGGATTTGAGTCGTCATAAGCGATAAATATAAAGCATTTGAGCCAATAAGCTTTTGGTTGACTTCTTTCAATTAACTTAATGAATTTATTATTTTCCGTGAATGACAGTTCTTCCAAAGTTGTCTCTAATCATTTATTTTCGATTAGGGCAACTTTTGCTACTTTACGTAAGATGACAATGATGTACTGAGGAGTCGTAAATTATTATGCAACTACTTCCACGGCCTCAGAATGACAGCCAGCTATCTGAGAAGTTGGACACTGAGCAACGTTTGGAACAACCAATGCTAAAAGTTATCGAAAAGCCAGAGATTACAACCAGTCCTAGCATGATGCCTGGTCCGGGTCTGGGTTACCCTGAGGACTCCAGGTTGCGCCAAAGAGTCGCCATTTTCATCGATGGTGCAAACTTATTTTACGCGGCGATGCATCTTGGTTTGGAAATTGATTACACCAAACTACTGCGTTGTTTAACTAGAGAACGCCAACTTTTGAGAGCTTATTTTTATACTGGCGTAGATCGAACCAACGAAAAACAACAAGGTTTTTTGTTATGGATGAGTCGTAATGGTTATCGCGTGGTAACAAAAGAGCTCGTGCAGTTTCCTGATGGTTCTAAGAAGGCAAATCTGGATGTAGAGATTGCCATTGATATGATGAACTTCGCCAGATATTGTGATACTTTGATACTTCTAAGTGGAGATGGCGACTTAACTTACGTCGTTGACAACATCACTTATCAAGGAGTTCATGTTGAGGTTGTTAGCTTGTCTTCCATGACCAGCGAAAGTTTAATCAGAGTAGCTGATTTCTACACAGATTTGGAACATATTAAGCAAGAGATCCAAAAAGAACCAGGAACCTAGTTAATTAGCAGTCTAAAAGCAATAAAGAGTGAAAATAAAGTTTATAGGGGATATAGCGCCAATTCCTTGTGTATCCATGCCGAGGTGTTGTATATGAATGCAGCAAATTTTTGCCGCATCGTAATAACTCATAAAATAGGGATTTATCAAAAATCTCATATTTTGCTCGTGGGGATCGGGAAAAATAAAAATTACTACCTTCCCAGGTAGTACATGAAAATTGATTCGGGTAGATTTCTCTGTCCAGCATCGTAAGCTGTTGTTAATACATCACTCGCCCCTCGAAAGCCAAAATTGCTATTTCTAGTTATTTACAATAAGTACTTTACGTACGACATAATGTAGAAATTAGAACAGATAAATAAAAATTTAAGTCATTGCTATGGGGCACATAGTGTATCCTAATCGAGGATCAAATCATTTGAATTTCGCTTTAGGAAGTACCCAAATCTATCTATAGCCCAGACTATAATTTAGAGCGTGCGATAGTGGAGTGTAAATTCAGTTATACAGCTTGGGAAAAGTTAAGTGAATCAATAGGTTTTTTCTTTCCTTGTCCGATTCGAGGAATATCTATCAGGATAAAAATCTTGATTATCCACCAAGAGTGCTTCTATACCACCTGATAGTTAGTGCTATGGCGGTTAAATACTAACTGTTAATCGCTTAAAAAATGATTGCGTTAATCTGTTTGTTTTGTATGCCGTAGCTACTAAATTTATTTATTTGGTGAGTACTAGTTGAACGGTTAATACGATAATAAATACACAAAACCCGGTTTGAATGAGCAACCGGGTGATAAAAATTTATTTGCTGATTGACCTATTCTTTGAGAGATATAATCAAGAAAATCTTATAAAAATACCTCATCAAGAAAATATCATTGAGAACACCTAATCAAGAAAGACCTAATCAAGAAAACCCATCAGGTTGTAACTATCATCAATTTCATTTGATGCTATTGGTCGGTTACCCATCACAGAGTAGGTTTCCGAAAGCTGAATTGTACTTGCTGCAATTGGACGAATTCCAGAGAGATTCATTGTATTCACGACCTGTATCGTATTCGCAGCAATCGGACGAACGCCCATCAAATTAACAGTTTCCACAATTTCTAGAGAACTGGTACCAATTGGACGTAAACCAGCGATCGCCATCGTTTCTGCTACTTGCAAGTCACTCGAAGCAATAGGACGAGTTCCAGCGACAATTAACTTGCCATTTTCCTCATTTTTTGGCTGAGATTCTTCTTTTGCGGACATGTTAGCAGCTTTCCCTCCCTTCTCATCATTACTTACACTTTCATCAGATTTTTTTTCTACTTCCACTGTTGATTCTTCCTGGTTTTGAGTAGGTTTTTGCCCAGAACTTGCTTTTTTTTCATTGCTGCTAACGCTCATAAGCTAATACCTCAAAATTGATAAATGAATTTTACTTAGATTTAGAAAGATTGAAAGATTTAGAAAGATTGAAATTTTACTTATTTCTTAAATTTTAACTTTAAAAATCATTGACTATATATAAGTATCTTCAAGTTTGATACATAAGTCAAACCTAATAATTAATATTTGTAACGATTATTGTATGTTTTTTGTAGTCTTAGACAAACAAAATTGATTGTAAATAAATTAGTTGATTTTTGAGGAAGATTAGAGTCAAGGGTCAGGATTCAGAAGTAGTCAGAACAGACCGCGCTCTATAGCGTACCGGCGTAAGCACAGCAGAAGTCAGAAATCAGGGTTTGGAGTTAGGAGTTAGAAATTAGGAATTAGTTTTACTCTGAGAAGTAACAGTATTCGCTACGATGAGAAAGATTAAAAGTGTCCGATAAATTCGATGATAGATTTTTCTTTACAAGCTCCTTTTAAACCAACAGGCGATCAACCAAAAGCAATTGCTCAACTGATTGATAGTATTAATTCCGGAAACCGTTTTCAAACTTTACTTGGAGCTACTGGAACTGGGAAAACCCACACTGTAGCCAGAGTCATTGAAAAAATTGGTAAGCCAACTTTAGTATTAGCTCATAATAAAACTCTTGCGGCTCAACTTTGTAATGAATTACGGGGATTTTTCCCGAAAAATGCCGTTGAATATTTCGTCAGTTATTACGATTATTATCAACCAGAAGCTTATATTCCCGTTACTGATACTTATATTGAAAAAACCGCACAAATCAACGATGAAATTGATATGTTGCGACATTCTGCAACCCGTTCTTTATTTGAACGTCGAGATGTTGTTGTAGTTGCATCAATTAGTTGTATTTATGGTTTGGGGATGCCAACAGAATACCTCAACGCAGCTATTCCCTTTGGTGTGGGAATGGAAGTAAATCAAAGAGAAATTATCAGAAGTTTAGTATCAGTTCAATATAGCCGTAACGATTTAGAAATGGGACGGGGACGATTTCGAGTTCGGGGTGATGTTTTAGAAATTGGTCCGGCATACGAAGATAGAATTATTCGAGTGGAATTTTTTGGTGATGAGATTGATGCTATTCGTTATGTCGATCCAATAACTGGAGAAATTCTTCAGAGTTTGGAAGCTGTAAACATCTATCCAGCTCGTCACTTTGTTACCCCCAAAGACCGCTTGGAAGAAGCCTGCAATAATATTCAAACTGAATTAAAACAACATAAAACCCAATTAGAGGAAGTCAGCAAATTACTTGAAGCCCAACGTATCGATCAACGGACTCGCTATGACTTAGAAATGTTACGCGAAGTTGGTTATTGTAATGGTGTAGAAAACTATTCCCGACATTTAGCTGGGAGACAATCAGGAGAACCACCAGAATGTTTAATTGATTATTTTCCGAAAGATTGGTTACTAGTTATAGATGAGTCTCATGTTAGTGTCCCTCAATTACGGGGTATGTATAACGGCGACCAAGCACGGAAAAAAGTATTAATCGATCATGGTTTTCGTCTTCCTAGTGCTGCTGATAATCGTCCTTTAAAAGCAGAAGAATTTTGGTTAAAAGTCAATCAGTGTATTTTTGTTTCTGCAACACCGGGAAATTGGGAACTTGAAGTATCTGATGGTCATGTAATCGAACAAATTATTCGACCCACTGGTGTCGTCGATCCTGAAATTTTTGTGCGTCCTACAGATGGTCAAATTGACGATCTATTAGGTGAAATTAAAGATCGTGTAGATCTGAACGAGAGAGTATTAATTACAACACTGACTAAACGAATGGCAGAAGATTTAACTGAATATTTAGAAGAAAAGAATATTCGAGTTAGGTATTTGCATTCAGAGATTAATTCGATTCAAAGAATAGAAATCATTCAAGACTTGCGGGAAGGTCATTTTGATGTTTTAGTTGGGGTTAACTTATTGCGGGAAGGTTTAGACTTACCGGAAGTTTCTCTTGTCGCGATTTTAGATGCAGATAAAGAAGGATTTTTGCGCACCGAACGTTCTTTAATTCAAACTATTGGTAGAGCGGCGCGTCACATCCGGGGACAGGTTATCATGTATGCCGATCGCTTAACCGATAGTATGAAAAAAGCTATTGAAGAAACAGAACGTCGTCGCAATCTTCAAATTGCACACAATAAAGAAAATAATATTACACCCCAACCAATTATAAAAAAATCAAATAATGCGATTTTATCTTTCTTGGAGGTTTCTCGAAGGCTAAATCTTCAGGACTTAGAAACTGTAGATGAAAACATTAACGAATTATCTCTAGAAGATATTCCTGACTTGATTAATAAATTGGAAGTACAAATGAAAGAAGCAGCAAAAAATCTTGAATTTGAGGAGGCTGCCAAATTCAGAGATAGAATTAGAAAATTACGTGACAAATTAGTAGGACGTTAAATAGTTAAGTTGTAGTTTATCGTATGTTTAAAATTTTAATAAAATAGGGCATAGTTCATAGTACATAGGATATTGGAGATTGGGCATTGGAATAGGGAAATTATTTATAAATAAAATTTGTGTTTTTAGTTGCACTTGAATGCACTATTAATTCAATTTTAGCCCTACATCTACTTACTAATATTAGTATAATTATTGGTGTAGTCTTGACATCAAAGTTAGTGCATAAGCTCGCAGCATGTCATCATCAAAACAAGAAAAAATATTCATTCGTGCTATATTTAACTTGCTTTAATATGACTGTAAATTAGAATTTGATATTATATTTAGCACTGTTATATTTTTTTGTATTTATACTCTTAAAGCCGGCATTAATGCTTCATAACAGTATTGGAATATCAATGAAACATTGAAGCTGGAGAAAACGTCAATTTTCTTAAGTAATAATATAACGAGTAATTTAATCTAGATTATGTTTCCATGGTCTAGATTAGTCATTTGTGAAAATTAAAATACTAGTAAGAATACCAGTCAAAATACAAGTAAAAATAACTAAAATCCTAATTACTATGAAATATTACTACCAGTTATCTAAATTGCAAATAAATCCTTTGGGAATTGCCTTGATACTACCAGCTGTACTTGTATGTGCAATATCTTTCGATAACCCCTTACGCAATAATAAATTTCCTATCCAATTCCAAAGCGCGATCGCCCAAGGTTCGGGTCAAGGTCAACCCCTGCAAATTGATGGCGACCTAATACAATATGATAGTAAAACTCAGGTAGCAACAGCCCGTGGCAATGTGCAAATGTTGTATAAGGCACGAGGTATTCGAGCAACTGCAGCCCAAGCACAATTATTTAATCGCGAACGTCGCATTGTTCTCAGTGGTGACGTGTATATTTTGCAGAATGGTGCTAATAGTATCAGGGCTGAAGTTGTCACATATTTGATTGACGAAGGACGATTTGTTGCTCAACCAAAAGCTAACCAACAAGTACAATCTGTCTACATCGTAGATGATGCTAACCTTAATAATAACAATGCTACACCAGCCCCCTCCACTCCTGCTTTTAAACGCAGTAATTAATGTTGAAAACTTAATAAGGGGTGCGAGTTAGTTGTGAAAATTGTTTTAGATAATATACATAAATCTTACGGTAAGCGGGAAATCGTCAAACGCGTTAATCTTTCAGTTTCCCAAGGAGAAGTCGTTGGTTTACTCGGTCCAAATGGAGCTGGTAAAACAACGACCTTTTATATTGCTTGCGGCTTAGAAAAACCAAATCAAGGTAGGGTTTGGTTAGACAACCAGGATATTACGCCATTAGCAATGCATAAACGAGCAAGGCTTGGTATTGGTTATCTTGCACAGGAAGCAAGTGTTTTTCGTCACTTGAGTGTTCGGGATAATATCCTTCTGGTAATGGAGCAAACCAGTATTCCATCTCGGGAATGGTCGGGGCGTTTACAAGCTTTGCTACGGGATCTCAGCTTAGAAAAAGTTGCTAATTCTAAAGGTATTCAACTTTCTGGGGGCGAACGACGACGAACAGAATTAGCAAGAGCCTTAGCAGCAGGGGTAGATGGACCAAAATTTTTACTCTTAGATGAACCATTTGCTGGAGTTGACCCCATCGCTGTTTCCGAAATTCAAGAAATTGTCGCCCGACTGCGCGATCGCTTCATGGGTATTCTAATTACAGATCACAATGTTCGTGAAACCCTAGCTATTACTGACCGAGCATACATCATGCGTGAGGGAGAAATTTTAGCTTCAGGTAATCCAGAAGAACTTTATGCTAATCCTTTAGTTAAACAATATTATTTAGGCGATAATTTTCAAGTTTAATAAGTACCAAGTCAAAATTACAGTCAAAATGAATTAAACATTTTGTCGAAATAGGGAACAGGAAACAGAGAACAGTTAATATAACTCGATAGTAAACATATAAAAAATTTTGTTTATTTACTTTTGTTTATTTACTTATTTGTCATTCTTCATCAGTTCCCATTACCACAATGACACTGTCGTTTCACGCAATACCTACGGTTATCCGCACTACGAACGCCGGAGGCGCGTCAAAATACGCTTATGCTAGCCGCTAACGCCGTAAGATGCGGGCTTTTATCCATTTCCATTACCAATCTCCAGCAACTACAATGGCTAAAAATAAGTCCTTTTATACTTTAAATTCGCTGTTACCGTTTTCGATTATGGATCGATATCTTGCAAGCGAATTGCTACCACCATTTTTGTTTGGTGTTGGGGCTTTTTCTTCCATTTTGGTATCAATCGGTGCAGTATTTGAACTCATACGAAAGGTTGTCGAATCCGGTTTACCACTAAGTCTTGCTGGACAAGTGTTTCTGTTAAGACTACCGGAATTTATAGTCTTGGCTTTCCCTATGTCTACGCTACTTGCGACTTTAATGACCTATAGTCGCCTTTCCAGCCAAAGTGAATTGATTGCTTTGCGTGGCTGTGGAGTTAGTGTTTATCGCATGGTATTAACTGCAGTCATACTGAGTTTGTGTGTTACGGGAATCACTTTTATCTTTAATGAGCAAATTGCACCAGTAGCAAAATATCAAGCAACTGTAACTCTCAATAAGGCTTTAAAATCAGAAAGACCAACTTTTAAGCAAGCCAATATTATTTATCCCGAGTATCGCAAAATTAGACGAGAAGACGGTAGTAAAGAAAAAGTTCTTTCACGCTTATTTTACGCTGACCAATTTGACGGCAATCGAATGAAAGGTTTGACAGTTATTGACCGTTCTCGAGAAGGTTTGGAACGTTTGAGTCAAATTGTTGTTGCAGATACCGGTAAATGGAATCCATTGGATAATGTTTGGGATTTTTATGACGGTACCATATATTTAGTATCTCCTGATCGTTCATATCGCAATATTATTAAGTTTGAGCATCAACAAATCAAATTACCTCGTACCCCGTTAGATGTAGCACAAAAAAGCCGAGATTACGGTGAAATGAATATAGCCCAAGCCTTAGAACAACTGGAAATTGAACGTCTTAGAGGTGACGATAAGAAAATTCAAAAACTCAAAGTTAGAATTCAAGAAAAATTTTCTTTACCCTTCGTTTGTGTAATTTTTGGCTTGGTTGGTTCCGCAATGGGAAGTGTACCCCAAAGAAGTGGAAAAGGTACAAGTTTTGCTCTGAGCATTTTAATTATCTTTACTTATTATCTTGTATCTTTTTTTGCTAGTGCTTTAGGTCAGGCAGGTGTTCTTTCTCCCTTTATGGCGGCTTGGACTTCAAACTTTTTGTGTTTGGGCATAGGTATATTTTTATTGATGCGAGTAGCAAAACGTTAGATAGATTAACAAGTTATATTTTTCTATTCCCTGTCCCCAACCAATTCCTAGTCGCCAGCCTCCAGTCCCCATATGCCGCTCGCTCGCTATGAGCATGCGGCTTGCGCCACGACACGGCAACACGTAGTGCTATCCCTTAATCTTCATAACTTAATCTTCATAATAAATTCGACATTCCGGTGCATCTGGATTTGCGGCACAATACTCTTCAAAAGAAGCTTTGGTAGATATGATATTTTCGGCTTTTTGATGGGCTGCTTGTGCTTGTAGTTCTTCCACTGCATCCCAAGCTGCAGTACATACTTTGGAACTAGCACCATAAATCGCACAAATCGTACGAGCTTCTTCTACTGCTTTCTGGATTACTTCTTCAAATAAAATGGCTTTGGGACTATCAATGAAATTATTTTTGGTCAAAATATCTGTAATTGACACAATTCCTAATAATTCGCCTTGGACTACAGGTGCGATCTGGATACCGGTATTAGCAAACATTTTAGCGACATATTCTATACCCAAATCTGGATTAATAATAATACAGGGCTTGGACATAATTTCAAATACCCTTACCTGTCTGGGGGATTTACCGCAAGCCGTTACTTTATAAATGATATCTGTTTCAGATACTATTCCATAAGCATCATATTCATGGCAGCGTTCGACAATCAAAGCCCGTATTCCATGATTTTTCATTAATGTAACTGCTTCTGCGACTGTCGCCGAGCCTTTAATGGTAACTACCTCCTTACTCATGATATCTTCGGCTTTCATCATTGCTCTAGCCTCCGCTCATTAAATTAATTCGGGGTCGGGGTAATTATTACTTTTTTATGAATGACTTTTTTATGAATAACTGTTTTGATTGTAAAAATTGACCTATGTATACATTGGTAGTTACAATCAAGAATTTAAATTACAGAATTATTAAATTACAGAATTACTGCTGCGATTTCGTAAATATTGTTATAAAAAATTTCGTAAATACTTAACTAACATTAGTTGGAGTTTATATATTTTAGTTATGGCTTGAGCATTGTCCAATATCAATTTAAAGTACTAAGATTCAGCTTTATTCTGTATCCTCTCTCGCTACAATATTTCTGCTTAACGCTCAAAGCGAGAGAATATCAGCTAAACTCACCCAAATACTAGCCACATTTATATTGGAAATAAATTAAGAATAATAACGTTGTCTCAGGATTGGGGAATAGGGCATTTTGAATAGGACATTTGATATAGAGTATTGAGTATCAATTATGTACTACTAATAAATTCTGTACGCTGCATTCTTTTTTCTATCTCCCATTCTCTTTCAACTAAAAATTCTTGTGAAATAGTAAAAATAATAAAAACGGAGAGGGGGGGATTCGAACCCCCGTTGACGTTGCCGCCAAAACGCATTTCGAGTGCGCCGCATTCAACCACTCTGCCACCTCTCCAGGTAAAAATATTTAATTAGACTAGACCTTGGTCCAGAGGGAACTAAAAGTTTCGCATTCTATTCTAACAAGAGTATCACGAGTTGAGAATAAGTTGACAAGAACTAAATTAATATTCTTCTGTGATTTTCCTTAACTTGTTACCCTTTAACTTGTTGCCTGTGTATTTGCCGGCTATCTAGATTTATATAGTTGCAATTGGTAACAAATTCTGTAACGACAACAAATTATTAGCGAATTTCAGTCTAAATTGAATAAAAATAATCAAAAAATAAAATGATTACCATTATATAAAGGTAATGCTTTTTCAAGACCTTAGAGACTACCAAATACTATTCCTTACTTTGTTTTTAGTCTTGGGAATTGCTACAAGAGATTGGACTTTGCGACCGGAATTAATTTTAGTTGCAATTACAACTTGTGTGATCACCCAATGGATATTTACTCGAGGTAATGGAGATAAGACTTCGAGTCTATCCCTGCGCAGTGCCTTAATCACTTCATTGGGGTTAAGTTTACTCTTGCGGGCTGACCATTGGACAACAATAGCCATAGCTGGATTTTGTGCGATCGCCAGTAAGTTTATCTTCAAATTAGGAGATAAGCATTTTTTTAATCCCGCTAATTTTGGCATCATTGCAGCACTGATACTGACGAATGATGCTTGGGTGTCACCAGGACAGTGGGGGGAAGATTGGTGGTATGCAATGTTATTTGTTGGTGCAGGTGGAATGATTTTGCAAAAAGTTGGTCGCTGGGATACTACAGTGGCTTTTTTGGGTGCATATGCAGTTTTAGAGGCTATTCGCAATATTTGGCTGGGTTGGACTTGGGATGTTTACTCACATCGTTTGATAAATGGATCTTTATTACTTTTTGCCTTATTTATGGTGACCGATCCCCGTTCTATTCCCAATTCCCGTATCGGTAGAGTGATTTGGGCAATCTGCATTGCCATATTGACTTTTATTCTCAGAAATTACTTTTTAATGTCCACTGCTGTTTTTTGGGCGCTATTTTTACTTGCACCTTTGACTGTATTGTTTGATGCGATCTGGTCTGCACAGCGATTCTCTTGGAACAGTGAAGTGATAATTGGAGATTAGGGAGTCGTGGCTGGATAATTCAAGATATTTGTGTTAACGCACCCCGTTCTCTTCGATAACAAATCAAAATGAGGCTTTAATTAAATGCAAAAAGTATTTCGGGTATTAATTTCATTACTACTAACTATTGTCATAGTTTTTGGCTTTACACCTACAGCTTGGGCTTTTTGTGGGTTTTACGTTGCTAAAGCTGACAGCAAACTATATAACCAAGCTTCCCAAGTTGTCATTGCTCGTAAAGATAATCGTACTGTATTGACAATGGCAAATGATTATCAAGGTGATGTCAAAGATTTTGCCATGGTTGTCCCTGTTCCAACAGTGTTAGAAAAAGAACAAGTAAAAGTTGCGAAATCAAAGATTATTGAAAGATTGGATGCTTTTAGCGCACCGCGTCTAGTTGAATATTTTGATGAAGACCCTTGTAACCCAATTGTATACGAAGCCGGATCTAGAGCCGTACAAAATGCCGCTCCTCAAGCAGCAAGACGTTTTAAGAAAGGCAATAATTTAGGCGTAACAGTAGAAGCCAAATTTAATGTTGGTGAATACGATATCGTTATTCTCAGTGCAAAAGAGTCTAACGGTTTGCAAACTTGGTTACGACGCAATGGTTACAAAATTCCCAGAGGTGCAAGAAGTTTATTGCGACCTTATATCCGTCAGGGAATGAAATTCTTTGTTGCTAAAGTCAACTTAGATAAATTTGAGGAAAAAGGTTATCAATTCCTCCGTCCTTTGCAAATATCTTACGAATCTTCCAAATTCATGCTTCCCATTCGTTTGGGAATGATTAATTCTACTGCAGAGCAAGATTTATTAGTTTACATTATCTCTCCCAAGGGACAAGCAGAAGTTACTAACTACCGCACAGTAAAAATTCCTTCAAATACTAATATTCCGGTATTTGTTAAAGACGAATTCAAGGATTTTTATAAATCCATGTTCCAAAAATCATATACAAAAGAAGATAAAAAAGTTGCTTTTCTCGAATATGCTTGGGATATGGGTACTTGCGATCCTTGTTCTGCAGACCCCCTGAACAGAGAAGAACTCAAAGACGCTGGTGTATTTTGGTTGGAAGAACCTGCAGTTAATCAACCAATACCAATAAATCCAAGAGTTCCCAGATTCCGTCTTCCTCCTTCAAGTAATATTTTCATTACTCGTTTGCACCTTCGCTATACTCGCGATAAATTTCCTGAGGACTTGATGTTCCAAGAAACATCCAACCGAGAAAACTTCCAAGGACGTTATGTTTTGCAACATCCCTTCAAAGGTGACTTAAATTGCAAAGCTGGTCGAGAATATAAAAGGTCTTTACCCAAACGCTTTGAGAAAGAAGCACAAAATCTTGCCAAACTTACCAACTGGAATATTCAAGATATTCGTAAGAAAATGAGTCTAAAGGAGCAGTCAACCAACTCTTGGTGGGAAGGTTTCTTACATTGGGTAGGATTTTAGGTTTTAGTGATCTCCTCGGGTAGAGAGACGCGACATGTCGCGTCTCTACATTTAGTTACTTAGAAAAAATTATACGCCGCTAACTTGTTCTGTTTTTTGCTTATTAAGCAGCGCAGCATACAACCTATTAAGTGCATTAACATATGCCTGTGCTGATGCCACAATGATATCTGTATTTGCTGAGTGACCCGAGAAAACCCTATCTTCATATTGCAAACGAATGGTTACTTCTCCAATTGCATCTATACCAGCTGTTACTGATTGCACTGAAAATTCAATCAGTTGGTTAGGCACATTAATTACTCGGTTAATTGCTTTATACACCGCATCTACTGGTCCTGTACCAATTGCAGCATCTGTTAATTCTTTACCATCAGGCTTGCGAAGAGTTACTGTTGCAGTCGGACGGGCGCTATCGCCACAAGAAACTTGCACTAATTCTAAACGAAATAAATCTGGTGCTTGTTGAATTTCATCATTTACAAGTGCTTCTAAATCCCAATCAGTAATTTCTTTCTTTTTATCTCCTACTTCTTTAAATCTCACAAATGCTTTATTCAGATCATTTTCTGATAGTTCAAACCCTAATTCTTTCAGACGAGTACGAAAAGCATTTCTACCAGAATGTTTGCCCAATACTATTTGATTAGTATTTAAACCTATTAATTGGGCATCCATTATTTCATAGGTCAATTTGTTTTTGAGAACGCCATCTTGATGAATTCCAGATTCATGAGCAAAAGCATTTGCACCAACAATTGCTTTATTTGGCTGTACTAATAACCCCGTTAAATTAGAAACTAAACGGGAACTTTTATAAATTTGTTGAGTATCAATATTAGTTAGTGGTGCTTCTGAGTTAATGGGACGTCCTAAAAAAGGATTAAAATATTGTCTTCGGACATGTAATGCCATTACTAATTCTTCTAAGGCTGCATTTCCTGCTCTTTCACCAATACCGTTAATTGTGCATTCTAATTGTCTGGCACCATTCTTCACTGCCTCTAGAAAATTAGCAACAGCCAAACCTAAATCATTATGTCCGTGTACAGAAATAATTGCTCGATCAATATTAGGAACATTATCTTTTATTCCCTTAATTAATGCTCCAAATTCGCTCGGAGTGGTGTAACCAACTGTATCAGGAATATTAACAGTAGTTGCTCCTGCTGCAATTGCTTGCTCTAATACTTGATAAAGAAATTCTGGTTCAGAACGAGCTGCATCTTCAGGAGAAAATTCAATATCATCTGTAAAACTTTTGGCATAACTTACCATTTCGCTGGTAATTGATAGCACCTCTTCTCTAGTTTTTTTCATCTTATATTGGAGGTGAATATCACTAGTCGCAATAAAGGTATGAATCCTTTTGTTCGCCGCTGCTTTAATTGCATCTGCTGCTGATTTTATATCTTCGTGGCGTGCCCGGGCTAAACTACAAATGACGGGACCATCGGGCGTTCCCACTGTTTCGGCTATTTTACTTACAGCTTCAAAATCTCCAGGACTTGCAAAAGCAAAACCAGCCTCAATTATATCAACTCCCAAACGGGCTAACTGCTTAGCTATGACAAGTTTTTCATCTATGTTCAGGGTTGCTCCCGGACATTGCTCGCCATCTCTAAGCGTAGTATCAAAAATAATTATGCGCTCTGATTTGGTATCCATTATCCCTGTTTAATCGTATTTTTTTTGTTTTTACTTGTTACTTAAAATACTTAATTCCTTAAGTTATTTTTTATTTTTGTTAATAGTTATTAAGATTATTGGCCTTCTACTTTTTCAATTGATTCTCTAACAGCATTCATATCTATATATCTATCCGTGGCATTACGTAACTCTCTCGCTATCATTCCTTCAGTTGATACTACTGTAATATGAGTATTTTTTGAGCGTAGTAGTTCAATAGCCCTTTCAAAATCACCATCTCCACTAAACAAAACAACTCTGTCGTACTGGTCTACTGTATTAAACATATCTACAACAATTTCGATATCTAAATTTGCTTTT
>JAAUYD010232539.1_pt1 | contig 15730 bp, 15 predicted proteins | sample 7278101 | NCBI WGS metagenome assembly JAAUYD01 (sample SAMN14350128, study PRJNA611818) | marine sediment metagenome | isolation source: surface marine sediment (0.6m) | place: French Polynesia: Moorea | collected 2018-08 | reverse complement strand
GGCCAAAATGGATATTGCAGTTAACGAAGAGGAATTACTTGCCATTCTCGAGGAATTTCGTACTGATTATAACCGTTACCATTTTATTCGTCGTGAAGAATTTGCCCAAACATGGGAGCATATTGATGGGGATACCCGTCGCTTGTTTGTAGAATTTTTAGAACGTTCCTGTACGGCGGAATTTTCAGGGTTCCTTCTCTACAAAGAATTAGGGAGACGGTTAAAAGATAAAAGTCCTGTTTTGGCTGAATGTTTTACCCTCATGTCCCGTGATGAAGCGCGTCACGCAGGGTTCCTCAACAAAGCTCTTTCTGATTTTAATATGTCTTTGGACTTAGGGTTTTTAACCAAGAGTCGGAGTTATACTTTCTTCCAACCTAAGTTTATTTTCTATGCCACCTATTTATCTGAAAAAATTGGTTACTGGCGTTATATCACCATTTACCGTCACTTAGAACAACATCCCGAAGACAGAATCTATCCGATTTTCAACTTCTTTGAAAACTGGTGTCAGGATGAAAATCGTCATGGTGACTTTTTTGATGCCATTATGAAGGCAACCCCTAACATTTTAAACGATTGGAAAGCTCGTTTATGGTGTCGTTTCTTCTTGTTGTCTGTGTTTGCAACCATGTACCTCAATGATATCCAACGGTCAGATTTTTATGCGTCCATTGGACTCAATGCACGGGATTATGATAAATATGTAATTGAGAAGACCAACGAAACAGCCGGACGGGTTTTCCCCATCGTTTTAGATGTCGAAAATCCCGAGTTTTATGGCAGTTTAGAAGTCTGTGTCAAGAACAATGAAAAATTGCGGGAAATTGACGCTTCTAATAGTCCAACCCCTGTGAAGTTCTTGAGAAAATTACCTGCTTTTATTTCCAATGGAGTTCAGTTCTTAAAACTCTATTTCATGAAACCTATTCGGGTTGATCATTTAGAAGGAACTGTTCGTTAAAAGTTTCGAGTTAGTTTACGTTTTGAGTACCCGCTACGGCGGGTTTTTTCATTCACGTTAACACAGGCTGATTGCTAGAACAAGCCTGTTCTATAATATCAGCAGCCCGTTTAACACCGCCGGCTTGTTCAATTAATTGTTTGAATTTGTCTGCATTCTTTTGATAAGAATTGTCCTTTAAAACTTGTTCAATGGCAGCTTGCAGGTTAGAAACGGTTAAATCACTAAGACGCAACACCTCTCCGGCCCCTGTTCTTGCTATACGACTAGCGATTCCAGGTTGTTCATTGGTAATAGGAATCGCAACCAAAGGAACGCCACTGCTTAATGCGCCCAAAGTTGTGTTCATACCAGCATGAGTAATCACTAAACTCGCCCTATCTATTAATTTTTGATGAGGGGCAAAGGATACAACAATAGCCGTATCTGGTAAGTTATAGTCTGAAGGTCGGTTTTGAGGATTGCCTAAAGAAATGACTAACTGTACATCTAGTTTAGCCACTGCTTCAGCAATACACTGAAATACATACGGTACTTTATTTTGTAAGGTCCCTAAAGAAGCATAGATTAGGGGTTTATCGGTCAACTTCTCCCAAGGAAAAGAAATCTCTGGAAAAGATACAGATTCCAAACCGGATGGGTTTTGTAAAGGGCCAGTGTAATGGAAACAGGGAGGCAGTTTTTCTCTGGGGAAATCAAAATCTATAGGTAACTGACAAATTTGAGCTAATGTTGAATAGGCATCGTCTCGCTTATTATACGTAGGGAGTTGCCACTGTTTGCGCTGTTGTTGAACTTCTTTCCAGATAGGCAGTGAGATGCGATTAATAATAATATTTCCTACTTGATTACGAAGTCTAGCCCATTTTGCTGAATTATATGTCCAATGGGTGAAATAAGGGGGAACTCCTGCTTCTCGATTAATTAATAAGGCATTACATACAGTTACAAAAGGTATATTCATCTTATCGGCGATTGTTCCTCCTGCGGTAGAAACTTGATCGACAATTAATGCTTCTACTCCAGCAGATTTTATGGCTGCTGGAACATTATTAAAAAACATTTTAGTTTCCTTTAAAAGCAATTGTACTGTAAATTTTAATCCTTTACTACCATCCAATTTTCCTAGCTGTTTATATTGTTTCTCCAGGGACCCCAAAGGAAATTCTTGTTCTCCAATTAACCAAAAATTTAAACCCGAATTTTTGACTTTACTTTCTATATCTGCAATACCAAAAATAGTAACCTGATGATTACGTCTCTTTAATTCTCCCCCTAAAGCACACATCGGATTAAGATGTCCAATGGCCGCAGGGCAAATAATTCCGTAATGAGTCATGGGATTTATTACAATTAGGACTAAAGCAAACTATAACATCTCTCGGACTCATGGGGTAGATGATAAGGTCTTATGGGTTTCTTTTTGCTGAAAATTAGGCAATTTCACACCACCTAGTACAAACATTGCCATCCCTAATTTTCTTGACAATAAGCATTCATTTCTGTGCCTAAATCTTGTTCTTTTTTCCCTAATTGTTGAACCTGTTGCTGCATTAATTTAGCGGTATCAATATTTTTATCATTCAAAGCAGCAACGAATTGACGGGTGGTATCTGCATTACCTTGATAAATATCAGCAAATCCTAATTGATATTCTTGTAGTTGTTCATCTTCAATTTTTAATTGTTTCATTTGTTGGGACGTTTCTTCAAATAAATCTGCAACTTGTAAAACTTTTTTAATGTCAGTGGTTTGACGATAAGTTTCGCTTTCTTCGGCCATTTTTTGTGTTAAAAGTATGATTTTTTGACACTGAGATATTTTAGTTTCAGCACAACTTATTAGAAATACGCTTATTAAAGTTGTTAGTAAAGATAGGGTTGAAGAAAATTTGATCATGTTAGGTTGCTCTTTTTAAGGAAGTCAGGAGTTTAGGAGTTTAGGAGTTTAGGAGTTTGGGAGTTTAGGAGTTTGGGAGTTTGGGAGTTTGGGAGTTTGGGAGTTTAGGAGTTTGGGAGTTTGGGAGTTTGGGAGTTTGGGAGTTTGGGAGTTTGGGAGTTTAGGAGTTTAGGAGTTTGGGAGTTTGGGAGTTTGGGAGTTTGGGAGTTTGGGAGTTTAGGAGTTGTTTTTGTAACGAGGATTTAGCCTTGCTTTTTAAAGCAAGATTTTAAACCTTATTATTTCGATAAAACTAATTTTTTGTCAAGATAATCATGTTTTTATTCTTGGTTATTTAAACTGTTTACTAATGTATGAATCAAATAAGTTAATTGAGTTAGTTGTTCCCTCGATTCGGTTTGTGCATCCACTAAGGTTTGAATTGACTCACTTAACGCAAAGATTTGATACCCTTGTTGTTGAATTTGTTGTTCTTGTTGTTGGATTTGTTCAACAAGATTTTCCATTTTTTCTGCTAAACTTTCCACGGTTTCAGTAGTAGCAATAACCGTTTCACCCATCCGTTCTAAAATTGTTTCTATTTTTTGCATATTTTGAATCATTTGTATATTAATTATTGAATTTTTTATGTGTTAAATTTGAATATTTAAGAATTGCCGTGACGTTTTTGATGCCATTGCCAAGCGTGATTAACAATCGTTTCAAGCTCAAAATATTGAGGTTGCCAACCTAAAACTGATTGTGCTTTTTCACTACTTCCTACTAACATAGGGGCATCCCCTGGACGGCGATCGCTTTCTTTAACCAGAAAATCAATTCCGGTTACTTTTTTGGCCATTTCAATGACTTCTCTCACAGAAAAACCATTACCATTCCCTAAATTAAACATCTCGCTTTCCCCCCCATTTAAAAGATATTCTAATCCTAAAACATGGGCTGATGCTAGATCATTGACATGAATATAATCCCTAATAGCAGTGCCATCGGGTGTATCATAATCGGTACCAAAAATAAATAAATGATCTCGTTTTTTCAAAGCAGTTAATAATGCTAAAGGAATTAAATGGGTTTCTGGGGTATGATCTTCTCCTAAATGACCCGATGGATCAGCCCCTGATGCGTTAAAATAGCGGAAGATAACAGATTTTAATCCATAAGCGTCATCGAAATCTTTAAGGATTTTTTCCACCATATACTTGCTACAAGCATAGGGACTTAATGGATTATTGGGGTGCTTTTCTGTCATGGGAATTTCTTGCGGCATTCCATAGATAGCACAAGTAGAAGAAAAGACAAACTTATTAATATTAGCAGCAATCATTGCTTCCAATAAAGTTAAAGTGCCGACTACATTATTTTGATAATAAATAGCCGGTTCTTTGACTGATTCTCCGACAGCAATAAAAGCAGCAAAGTGCATCACAGCAGCAATATTTCTGGTAGAAAATAACTGATCTAACAAAGCGCGATCATTGGTATCTCCTACAATTAACTCAGCCTTTAAAACATCTTTAATAATCTCAGGATGGCCATAGGAAAGATTATCAAAGACAATAACGTTATAGCCAGCTTTTTGTAAAGATAAAACAGCATGGGAACCGATATATCCGGCCCCTCCTGTAACTAAAATGGTGGGTTTGGTGTCAGACACAAGCTACTCCTGAGAATAAGTTAAAGGGAATCATCACAGCGATCGCACTTAATGGATTTCACTTATTTAGGATAGGGCATTTTTCCCCTTAAGAAAAGCCAAAATACAGGATTGTTGGTATTAATTGCTTCTATACTGGAAAGTCTATTCATAGCTTCATAAATACTCATTATCATTTAACCATGTTAGATAGTCTCGATCTCAAATTAACCTTAGATAAAGAAACTTACAACAGTGAAATAGAAGCATTAATGCGACAGTTGCGATCGCTACAAAAAAACTGTTGGAATAATAATCTATCGGTGATCATTGTTTTAGAAGGATGGGCCGCTGCTGGGAAAGGAAAGTTATTACAGAAAACCATTGGTTATATGGACCCCCGTGGGTTTAAGGTTCATCCTATTTTAGCGGCCACAGAAGAAGAGAAAAAATACCCTTTTCTTTGGCGATTTTGGCATAAATTGCCCCCAAAAGGAAGTATCGGCATTTTTTATCATAGTTGGTACACCCATGTCTTAGAAGATCGTTTATTTGGAGTTGAAACGGATGGGAGTATTCCCTTGTTAATGCGAGATATTAACGCATTTGAGAGGCAATTAGTGGATGATGGGGTGGCAATGGCTAAATTTTGGATACATTTGAGTCAAAAAGAACTGAAAAAGCGATTGAAAAAATATATGTCCGATGAGTTAGAATCATGGCGTGTTCGTCCCCAAGACTGGCAACAGGCCAAAGAATACGATCGCTACACAGCTTTTGCCGAAGAAATGTTAACCTATACCAGTACAGGTCACGCCCCTTGGACTTTGGTGGAAGGAGACTGTCAACGTTGGGCAAGAATTAAGGTATTATCTCAAGTGGTAGCCACCATTACCCAAGCCTTAGACCGTCTTAAACTGCCGAAAACCGATATTCCGTCTTTACCCCCTCAAACGGAGTTACAACCCACAGAACCGGATTTTTTAGGGAAAATAGACCTAGGGTTACATCTACCCAAGGATGATTATAAGCAACGGTTACGGGAAACCCAGGTTAAGTTGCGACAGTTACAGTTAGAAATATTTAAAAAAAAGGTTCCCGTTTTAGTCTTATTTGAAGGATGGGACGCAGCCGGAAAAGGTGGGGCAATTAAACGTCTTACTGATACGTTAGATCCCAGAAGTTATCAAGTTCATGCTTTTTCTGCTCCAACTTCCGAAGAATTAAACTATCATTATTTATGGCGATTTTGGCGACAAATTCCAGCAGAAGGAACCATCGGTATTTTTGATAGGACTTGGTATGGAAGGGTATTAGTAGAAAGGGTAGAAGGGTTTGCTTCTGAGTTAGAATGGCGACAATCTTATAAAGAAATTAATGAATTTGAGGCACAGTTAACTGCATCAGGATACGTTATTGTTAAGTTCTGGTTACACATTAGTTTTGAAGAACAATTAAAACGGTTTGAAGAGAGAAAAAATAACCCGTTTAAATCCTATAAATTAACCGATGAAGACTGGAGAAATCGAGAAAAATGGCCATTATATTACGTTGCAGTGAATCAAATGATTGCTCGTACCAGTACCCCTTACGCCCCTTGGACAATTGTACCTGGAAATGATAAATATTATGCCCGTGTTCATGTCTTAGAAACAGTAATTAATGCTATTGAAATGGAGTTGAAAAAACGGATTTAATTATCCGTTTACTGATATCCTTATCGTTGTGATGATTAAGAGAAGGTGAAGCCCATTTTATAACGAGATAAACCTAGACAACAGTCCTCTAAAGGAGAAATACTGACTTTTTATCCTAAATTTGAAGAATCATAAAAAACTTAAATGATTGATAAACATTAAGTTTCTTGACTCTTTCCTCGAAAATAAGTTATATATTAAGCGGACTTATTATTTCAGTAATCATTCCTAAAAAATTGTGAGGAGGATTAAACAATTGTTTAAATTACGTTACAGTCTACGGGCAGCTTTCTTAGCTATTCCCTTTGCTTTAGCTACAATTCTCTTAGGATCTGGTAATGCTCAATCTAGCTCAATTAAAATTGACGATTTTGAGGTAGAACAAGATGTTGGCTTTATCGGAATTCCTAATTTTATACCATCTAGCAGCCAAGTGGGTCCTGATAGTAGTATTTTAGGTGAATTTCGGGATATGCAAGTTCGAGGAAATGCTAACAATTTCCTTGAAACTCGTCTACAAGTAGTAAACGGACAAATCAGTTTTAGTAATAATGTTGGTACTATTGGATCTGGAATAATTGTTTGGGATGGTGATGATGATCCAACAGTAGTAGACACTCAAGGTTTAGGAGGAATAGATATAACTAATAATAACGGTTGGGACCTAGATGGTATATTTTTAGACATTATTTCAGCTGATCTTCCTGGTTTAGAGTTAACTTTTGCTATTTATGATACTAATAGTAATATCTCAAGACTTTCACGGAGTTTTAATGAGTCTATAACAACTCCACAAACTAAAAGTTTTCTCTTTAATGATTTTATTGGTAATGCAGATCTTACAAATGTTGGTGCTATTGAATTAGATATTAATGGACCTGCAGAAATAGATGCAACTATTGATATCATCCAAATTGACAAATCCCAGAATCCATCAGAGATTAGTAGCATTTCAGAGCCGACGACACCATTGTGGGTGTTTGTAGGTATTTCTATATTAGGAAGTTTATCAACAAAAAGCAAAAATTTTAATAAGGAATAATACAGGTTTATAATATGCCTTTGATAATTCTAACGTGAATTCTTTGCGAAGAAGACGGCCTATACTTGGTAATAAAACCCCGCCGTTAACGGCGGGGTTTTATATGTAGGTGAATAGCATAAGCACAGTGAGAACTCTTGTTTAGTGGGGTTGACATTTTACATTAGGTGGAGAGATCCGTTCTATTGAAGAACCCCAACTTACTTCGTTGAAGTTGGGGATTCTAACAGGGAATCGCTTCCCCATTCACCCACTCGAAAAGACTTAACTGACGAGGGGTGCTAGCGTCATTATTGCTTTTTGTGATGGATTTACCCTTAATTTATATTGGTACGCTCAAATCGAGGGTTTAGAAAGGGCTATCCAAACTTTGAAAATTGTTATAATTAGATTAAGAAGTTCTTTTTCTAGAACGATCAGTCATTGGAGGTAAGAACCATGACAGAAAAACTTTATTTAATTATTTCTGGTGTCATTTTCGCCTTAATTGGACTGTTTCACCTGTTGAGAATTCTGTTTCAATGGCCAGCAATGGTAGGAGTATGGACTATTCCGTTTGCTACGTCTGTGATAGTCATCATGGTGGCAACAGTTTTGGCTTTCTCTGCTTTCCGTCTGTTTAGAACAGTGGTGTAAAAGCTTCATGAGAAAAACGCAAATGAGAAGAGACGCTAATTATAGCGTCTCTACAAGGTTGTCATGGTAGTAGAAAGATGGATAGGTAATAAAGCTTCTAGAAGCCCATACCCATACCACCCATACCGCCCATACCACCCATACCGCCCATGCCGCCCATGCCGCCCATATCAGGCATAGCAGGGGGTTCAGGTTCAGGTTTTTCTACCACTAAGGCTTCTGTAGTTAACACCATCCCAGCAATAGAAGCAGCATTTTGTAAAGCAGAACGAACCACCTTAGCTGGGTCGATAATACCGGCTGCAATCATGTCTTCAAACTCGCCACTCATGGCATTGTAACCGATGTTAAAGTCCGTTTCCCGTACTCGTTCAACAATGACCGAACCTTCTAAACCAGCATTGTTGGCCAATTGACATAAGGGGGCTTCTAAAGCCTTGGCTACGAGATCGGCAGCCACTTTTTCTTCAACATTGGTCAAGCTATTTTTATACTCAGCTACCTTAGACGCTAAGTGAATTAAAGTTGTACCACCGCCAGGGACGATCCCTTCATCTACCGCTGCTTTGGTAGCATTGAGGGCATCTTCAATACGGAGTTTACGATCCTTTAATTCGGTTTCAGTGGCAGCCCCCACTTTAATTACGGCTACCCCGCCAGCTAACTTAGCGATACGTTCTTGTATTTTCTCGCTATCGTAGTCGGAGTCAGTTTCTTCTAGTTGTTTACGCAACTGTTCGATGCGTTTTTGTACGGCAGCTTTGGTTCTATCGTCGGTAGTGGCGACGATGGTAGTATTATCTTTAACAATGTTGATTTTGGTGGCTTGGCCTAACATATCTAAGTCCACCGTATCCAGACTTAAGCCCACTTCTTCGGAAATAACACTACCACCCGTGAGAATGGCAATATCTTGTAAAACCGCTTTGCGTCTTTCACCAAAGGCGGGGGCTTTGATAGCAGCTACATTCAACACCCCTCTCGCTTTATTGACAACTAAAGTTGCAAGGGCTTCCCCTTCTATATCTTCAGCGATGATTAATAGGGGTTTCCCTGCGCGGGCAACATTTTCTAAAATGGGAACCAGATCGGCGATCGCACTAATCTTCTTATCTGTAATCAAGATTAAGGCATCGTCAAATTCTACTTGTTGCCGTTCTTGATCGGTAATGAAGTAGGGAGAAATATAACCGCGATCGATCTGCATCCCTTCCACCACATCCAACTCGGTATTGAGGGACTTAGATTCTTCTACGGTGATCACCCCATCTTTGGTGACTTTTTCCATAGCCAAAGCAATCATTTTACCCACTTCTTGGTCGTTACCAGCAGAAACAGTGGCAACTTGGGCGATCGCTTCCCCTTCTACGGGTTTAGCGACATTTTCGATCTCTTTGACTAAATAGGCCATGGTTTTTTCCATACCACGACGCAAGGCCACAGGGTTTGCCCCTGCAATGACATTTTTTAACCCTTCTTTAATCAAAGCTTGACCAATGACGGTGGCGGTAGTTGTACCGTCTCCGGCCACTTCTTTGGTTTTTGAAGCAATTTCTTGGATTAATCTTGCCCCTGTATTTTCCAGGGGATCTTCTAATTCAATTTCTTTAGCAACGGTGATCCCGTCGTTTACAATTTGGGGTGCGCCAAATTTCTTTTCTAACAGTACGTTACGGCCTTTGGGACCGAGGGTAATTCTAACGGCATCAGCAAGGGCGTTTACCCCTTGTTCTAATGCGCGTCTAGAGTCATCACTAAATGATACAATTTTTGCCATATTTGTCGGTTTACTCCTATAACGCCTTATTAGGGGACTTGTGGCAATGATTTAGAAGAGGTTTGCCTTTTTCCCACTTATGTTAATTTAGCACTCTTATGGTGTGAGTGCTAAGGCTTTAGGACAAAGAATCGGAAAGTTTTTCTTAAGTAACACCGGATCAGGTGTGGAAGTTTAGGTAGTCAAGGTGAGGATATCTAGAAAAGTTCTCTCGTGATAGGATAGCTTAATGTAACTTAATAATCTGAAGTTTATATTCTTACAGTTGTGAATACTCCTATTTTAATTTCGACTTTCTTCCTGACCCTTCTGTTAATGGTCGGGTTATTTTTCTTTATTCGTGCTTCGGTTAAAGATCGCACTGAGCAAGTTAAGCTTATCTCAGAGGTTCCCAAAACCACTTTATTAGAAGAACTTAAGACTTATTTTACCCAACGGGCTTACCAAATCATCCCTTCTCAACCAGGCCAAGATACCTTAACTTTTGAAGGTTTAGTGCGTCCTAGTTGGTTTTTAGCTATTTTCTTGACAATTTTGGCAGCACTGGGGTTACTTTGCGTAGTCTTAGTTCTATCTTTTGTTTATCCTCCCCTAACCCCTTTATTTTTTGCTTTAGAACTTTTGTCCCCCATAGCAGGGATTTTTTATTGGAAAAAGGCTTGCAGAGTCGAAACCGTATCCTTATCCTTAGAAAGCCTTACCCAACAAAGCAGTCTCTTAACCTTAACAGCACATCGGGATGAAGTGATCCAATTAAAACAAACTTTTCCCCTAAAATCGGCCAATTAAGATATAATAATCAAGCAAATAAAAATCCCCCTGAATTACGGTGGGGGACTTGATTGGTTTGTTTGTTGTTTAGTCGTCGTTAACCAGTTACAGCAGGAGTCTTCGTTTGTGCTTTTGGCACCTGTGGCTGGTATTCTTTTAGACTAGGAAAGAGGAAATGGTTTTCTTCAACGTACTGTGCGCCAAATAAACCTTTCTCTGCCCAAAAATATCTATCTGTGGTGTGTTCGTTTCGTCTTACAACGAGTAAGGCCGGCGGTTGTATCCCGATTTCATGGATATATTTTCTAGCAGCAGTAACTGGTTTATCTTCGCCGCTTTCAATATTATACTGGGGTACAAGCTCGAGAATTTTCCGGCCTTCCTGGCGACGACGACTTTTACGTTTACGCTTTCTTGCCAACCCTTTTACCTCCTGTTTGGACTACAGAGTGTAGTCATAGTTACAAAATCCGAGGTCATTATATCCCTTTAATCTTCAAAAATCAAGTATCGCTTACATATTTTTTTAATTTTCAGAATCCTCTTTATCCCTCACTATTCATGATATTGTGCAGTTTATCTCAGTCCACCGTCCTTCTCCTTTGTTACAAAAGTTAATTTTTTGTAACAAAATTTAATATAGTGGTTTCTATTCTCTTATGTTTTCTGCTACTGCAAGCGTTCCCAATCCCAGTCAAGATTTTATCGCTTTATGTCAATCCCAAGTAATGCTGTTAGGGAAAACCTTACAAGCAGACTGGAGTGTGGTTTATCTAACGTCTGAAGAACAAGGACAACCGGTTAACTTAATTCCTGTGGTTGTCTATCCCTTGAGGGAAACAGTGGACAAACCATTGGATAATCAAATTCAAATGAGGGAGGAGAAAGGGGAGGTAACGTTAGGTAACTTATCCAAGTCGTTGCCGAGTGATCTCAGTCGCTCGTTAATTATCTCAGAAAATGAGCCTATTCATTCAAAAGATTATCAAGTTGTCTTACCGTTAGTTTATCAAGAAGCGGTGTTAGGGGTTTTAGTGACACGAAGGGAAGCTTATCCTTGGAAACCAGAGGAATTGAGCCAAATTGAAAAAATAGCGGATACTTTAGCCATCGCACGTTCACTAGATCAGCGTCAAAGCTGGTACCAAAAACAATTGCAACAACAGCAATTACAGCAACAGCAACAACGCGATCGCCTTGATGATTTGTTTCACCAGTTACGCAACCCCTTAACCGCTTTAAAGGTATTTGGCAAGTTATTACTCAAGGGTTTAGGAGCGGACGACCAAAATCGTTCTATAGCCAATAATATAGTACGAGAAGGGGAGCATTTGCAAGAATTAATTAAAAATTTTGAAAGTCATCAAAGTTCTATAGAAAATGATGCAGAGATTATTACTTTAAATACTGACTCAGTTGCCATTTCTGATGTATCTTCCTCGTTACCACCTGCAAATTCTTTAGAGTTAACCCCCGTTTATGTTTGGGATATACTAGAAACCGTTCTTATGTCTGCGGAGTCTATTGCAGAGAATAAAGGAATTGATTTACAAGTTGAAAAAACTGAGAATTTAGATTGTGTGTGGGGGAATAAATCAGCATTAAGAGAAGTATTTAGTAATTTAATCGATAATAGTATTAAATATACTCCCATCTCAGGAAAAGTGACTATTAAATTAGGGTTATCTAAAGTAAGTGATGATAAAAAATACCAAGGAATTTTAATCGAAGATACAGGTTATGGTATTCCTGATGAAGATAAAGAGCGTATTTTTGAACGACATTATCGAGGAGTTCAAGAAAATAGTAATATTTCAGGAAGTGGGTTAGGATTAGCTATTGTCAAAGAATTAGTGACACAAATGGGAGGATTAATTGAGTTATCTAGTCCTATTAATTTAGATAATTATGCTGGAACTAGGTTTATTGTTTGGCTAGTTAGTAATTAAGGATTAATTACTGATCAATGATTACTGTTCCCTGTTATATTAAATATAATAAGTTTATTTAAGTTATTATCATGAGTCAAACGACAAATGCTGATTCTTCAACCATGAAATATGGAGAACGGGAAATTGAACAAGGGGAATTAATCACCTTTCCTAATCCTCGTATTGGTCGTCATTATACCATTAACATTACCTTACCAGAATTTACTTGTAAATGTCCTTTTTCTGGTTATCCTGACTTTGCCACTTTATATTTAACCTATGTTCCTAATGAAAAAGTTGTGGAGTTAAAAGCGATTAAATTGTACATTAATAGTTACCGCGATCGCTATATTTCTCATGAAGAGTCTGTTAACCAAATTTTAGATGATTTTGTAGCAGCTTGTGATCCTTTAGAAGCAACGTTAAAGGGAGATTTTAATCCTAGAGGAAATGTTCATACTGTTGTCGAAGTCCATCATAAAAAAGATAAGTAAAACCTTAAAACTGTAGTGGACTGTTTTAACTCAAATGGTGGGTTACGACGGATTGTTATATTCCTATAATAACCTGAATTATGGCCGTCTAACCCACCCTACTGTAATGCACGATCGTTAGTAAACAAACCTATAACCTATTAATATTAACACGATAATTACCATGATCTTTTGCTCAAATATCTAACTATCGATAGATGTGTGCTTTATAAGCTTTTGTTAAATTAAAAATAAAATAAATTAATTTACAAACTCAAAGGAGTCATTAATGCCTATTAAGATAAGAGAAGATATTGCTTATATTCTGTTAAATAAAATTAATGAAGCTAACCAACAAGGAAGCGAAAAAATAGACTTTAATAATACAGACTTTACAGGAAGAAACTTAACAATTTCTGACTTTCTAGGCCATTTAGATTATTTCAATCAAAAAGGTTATATTGAAGCTGAATTTACAGGGAATGCTTACGCAAAACAAGAGGATGTTCCCTCATTAGTGGAAGCGGATGACATTGATTTTCGTATTGCTAATACATTAGGTGCGCCTGATGGTCCTCTCCCCCATTTAATTCGCTTCAAAAAAGCTTCTTTAACAGAAAAAGGTCACAAAGCTTTACAACGTATGCAAGAAAATTATCCCCAAGCTTTAGAAAAGGGTCCAGCAGTTCCCATTGCAACCAAAGACTTACCTTTTCTAGAAAAAGTTCAACTTAAAGCAGAACTTCCTGACATTTTCGATGCCAGAGATTTAACCATTGTGGTGTATCGAACCTTACGAGATTTGATGACAACGGAATCATCTGAAAAAATCAAATCAGAGTTGAAAGATAACCGAGAGGAATTACATGAACTCTGGAAAGATAGCAATCCTTTTGTTGCTTGGTTGAGTAAAATTCGTCCCCCTCTTACTTTCGATGGAGAAACTTTTTTAAGACGTATTGAACAAGAGGGTGGTGTACCCCGTGGAACTAATGGTATTAAGGTTATTAAAGCAGTTTTCTCTGCAACAAAGGAAGAATTATCTGATGCAATGAAGAAAGAAATAGAAGCAGTTTTACCTGATAATATCAAAGAAATTTGGCAAGCTGCTTAGTCTTAACAAGAATTATCCTCTATTTATTATTCCTTAAATCATTAAAGTAGAGACGTTTTACAAAACGTCTCTACTGCATCTTATGAAAGGTTATCCATTAATGTATGGTGGACAATATTTATCATAATGTCTAGATAATCATTCTAGATTAATATTACCCACCTTACCCAATTAAGCAAGGGAAACTTTAACCACTTTGTGCTTTTCTTCTTCAGCTTTAGGTAACGTTAGGTTTAAGATTCCGTCTTTGTATTCTGCGGTTACTTTTGTATTATCAATTAAAGCAGGTAATCCAATAGAACGAGAAAACTTACCATAACGGAACTCGCTGCGAGTGACACCGTTTTCCTCGGATTTCATTTCTTGTTTGCGTTCTCCTGTAATATAAACAGCTTCTTTTGTAGCTTGAATATCTACATCTTCTGCTTTAACTCCAGGGAGTTCTAACTTAAGCATGACTGCATCATCTGTTTCGGAAAGTTCAGCAGAAGGAGTAAACTTGAGTTCATTAAATTCCCGTTCTGAAGAAGTTAAGAAGTCTTCATTAAACAGTTGATTGATTTGACGTTGTAAAGCGTTCATTTCTTTCCAAGGATTGTAACGGACAAGTGCCATAGTTTTTATCTCCTGATTGTGCTTATTGCTTGTTTTTTTCTTGGTTATCTTCATCTTAGCTATAGAAAAATTCCTAGACAATACGGTTTCTCCAACCCAAAATGGTGTATTTCCCCCATTCAATAACTATTAATTATTAATTATCAAAAGGATTATAAAAAAAAATAAAAGAATCCCCATGACCCCATAAACTCAAGGATATATTGGTAGTCAGCCAGAGGTGTGATCCCAATTCTCTTTATTCATCATAAGATTGTTAGTGGAGGTAGGCAGAGGAAGTAGGGGCAGCAGAGGGAGCGGGGGGAGAAGATTGTCAATTAAGTCTCCAGTGACTTTTGGAATTGGTGTGAGAGTTATTTAATCAGGCATTTAGCCATTAAATGGAGTGATATCAGACTAAAAAGGTTAGGGATTAATTCGCAATAATTCCTAGGAACCTAGTCTTTAAATTTAATGGAAGTAATGGAATTTTTGTAATATAATTTTAAGGAATTAAACATGATGACTCGTTGGTTATTTTCTTCTCTACTGTTAGGTTTATTATCCTCTTTAATGACTCCTAATAACGTAGGGATAAATGCTGAACCCCCACAAATAGCTTATAACATAGCGCAACCTTGTAATAACTGTTTACATTTAGTGCCATCTGGGATGACTAATCAACAAAAAAATCCCATTTATTTATTGAGAGTTTATCATCAAGGTCAACTTTTATATACCTTTGAAACTGTTGCTGGTCGCCATTTTACCCAAACTCGTAACCGTCATCAAGCAGGAACAGAAGCACCATTACCTGATGGAAATTATCGAATTAGTTCCCGTAGTGTTCCAGGAACTTTAGTTGAAGTGGGGGGACGTTTTTTACCCGTTTATCCCCAATTTTCTACCGGTAGAAGTGCTTTAGGCATTCACTATGATCCCAGTTATAATAAGAGTAATGGAGAAGATGGAACGGCTGGTTGTATTGGCTTGAGTTCTCGCCAACATTTTGCCACATTATTAAGTTTTGTAGAAACCTATAAACCTCAATTATTAATTGTTGATATTCAATAAACTTAATTCTTTTCATCTTTGAGAGACTGTTCCTAAAGAAATAATAACAACGAATTTTGTAGGGTGGGCAAGGTTTCCAAGGATGAAGTTAGTTTAGATAAGTCTTTAACTTGCCCACCCTACCGTCT
>JAAUYD010044745.1_pt1 | contig 15731 bp, 14 predicted proteins | sample 7278101 | NCBI WGS metagenome assembly JAAUYD01 (sample SAMN14350128, study PRJNA611818) | marine sediment metagenome | isolation source: surface marine sediment (0.6m) | place: French Polynesia: Moorea | collected 2018-08 | reverse complement strand
TGAAAATCTGATCCTGCCCACCCAGCCGGGCATGAACATCGGCTATCTGTCCTTCAACCACACCAAGGAGCCTTGGAAGAGCAACGTCGATCTGCGCAAGGCCATCCGCCACGCCATCAACCGCGAGGCCATCGTGGACAACCTCTACCAGGGCATGGGCCAGGTGGCCCGCAATCCGATCCCGCCGACCCTGTGGGGCTACAATAAAAATGTTCCCATGGTCGAATACGACCCGGCCATGGCCAAGGACTACCTCCAGAAAGCCGGCTTCCCTGAAGGCGAGGGCCTGGGCGAAATCACCCTGTGGTCCATGCCGGTGCCGCGTCCCTACAACCCGGACGGGGTCAAGATCGGCGAGGCCATGGCGGCCGACCTGGCGCAGGTGGGTATCAAGGCCAAAGTGGTCACCTTCGAGTGGGGCACCTATCTGAAACGCCAGCGCGAGCAGCCCGACGACATGGACCTTTTCCAACTGGGATGGACCGGCGACAACGGCGACCCGGATAACTTCCTGGCGGTGCTCTTCGACGGCAAAGCCTCCACCTCCATCCGGACCCAGTGGATCAGCGACGCCTACCACGACCTGATGGTACGGGGACGTGAAACCATCGACCAAGCCGCGCGCGACGCGATTTACCAGGAAGCACTGCAGATCTTTTATGACGAGGCCCCGGCCATCGCGGTGGCGCATTCCACCGTTATCTGGCCGGCCCAGAAAACGGTCAAGAACTTCAAGCTGCATCCCACCAGCTCGGTTCGACTCAAGAACGTGGATCTGGATCTTTAGTCTGAAAAAGGGACATGAGGAGACGGGGCGGTCCCGTACCGCCGTCGTCTCCTCCTTTCCCGGGATTTACGCATTCGGGGCCCGGGGCCCGGCACATCCACCTCAACCAGAGTCCATTTGATGCTGGCCTACATTATCCGCCGCTTGATGATCATGGTCCCCACCCTGCTGGGGGTGACGGTGATCGTCTTTCTGATGCTGCACGCCACGCCCGGCGATCCGGCCGAGTTGCTGCTCGGCGAGCGGGCCACCGAGAAAGCCCTGCACGAGGTGCGCGAGCATTTGGGGCTCAACGAGCCCCTGCACGTCCAGTACGGGCTGTTTCTCAGACGCCTGATGAAGGGGGATCTAGGAGAGACCATCTGGACCCGTCAGAAGGTCTGGACCGAGGTCAAGCAGCGCTTTCCGGCCACCATCGAACTGGCGCTGGTGGCCTTGTTCATCAGCTGTTTCGCCGGCATGATCCTGGGGATCATCTCGGCCACCAAGCAGTACTCCGTTTTCGACTATGTCAGCATGCTCGGTGCCCTGGCCGGGGTCAGCATGCCCATTTTCTGGCTGGGGCTGGTTTTCATGCTGATCTTCTCCCTCAACCTGGGATGGCTGCCGCTTTCCGGACGGCTGAGCATCGACGTCGATCTCGACATCATCACCAATTTCTATATCCTGGACGCGATCCTCACCCGGAACTGGCCGGCCTTCAAGGACGCCGTCTGGCACATCATCATGCCGGCGGTGACCCTGAGCACGATCCCCACCGCCATCGTGGCCCGCATGACCCGTTCGGCCATGCTGGACGTCCTGCGCCAGGACTACATCAAGACCGCCAAGGCCAAGGGGCTCTCCCGGCTCAAGGTCATCTTCAAGCACGCCCTGCGCAACGCCATGATCCCGGTGGTGACCACCATCGGCCTGCAGTTCGGGGTATTGCTGGGCGGCGCCATCCTGACCGAAACCATCTTCGCCTGGCCCGGCGTGGGCAAGTGGATGTACGACGCCGTCATGCAGCGCGACTACATGGTCATCCAGGGGGGCACGCTCTTCATCGCCGCCCTGTTCGTAATCATCAACCTTTGCGTGGACGTGCTCTATGCGGTCATCAACCCGCGGATCAGCGTCCAATAGGCCTATGCATTTAAGCGACCAAGAGTCTTCATGAGCAGCGCAAGCAACCCATACGACCGGCACCCTTTTTTCGAACAGCTCGGCCAGCTGTGGCGCAACAAGACCGCCATTCTCGGGCTGTTCATCATCACGGGCTTCATCCTGGTGGCCATCCTGGCGCCGGTGCTCAGCCCCCACGATCCCGTGGCGACCTCGCTCTACGATCAACTCAAACCCCCGGTCTGGCACGAAACCGGCACCTGGAACCATATCCTCGGCACGGACGAGCTGGGCCGCGACACCCTTTCGCGCATCATCTACGGGGCGCGGGTGTCCCTGACCGTGGCCATCGTCAGCGTGGGGATCGCCTTCACCCTGGGCACCCTTCTGGGTTGCATTTCCGGATATTACAAAGGCATCGTGGACAGCCTCATCATGCGGGTCATGGACATGATCCTGGCCTTTCCCTATCTGCTCCTGGCCATCGTGGTGGTGGCCTATCTGGGACCCAGCCTGCAGAACGCCATGATGGCCATCGGCATCACCTACGTGCCCCGCTTTGCCCGCATTGTGCGCGGCAGCGTGTTGGAGGAGTGTGAAAAGGACTACGTCATGGCCGCCCGCGCGGTGGGCGCCCGGGACATGCGGATTATTTTTATCAACATCCTGCCCAACTGCCTGGGGCCCCTGATCGTCCAGACCACGCTGAGCATGGCCTCCGCCATCCTGGACGCGGCCGCCCTGAGCTTTCTGGGCCTGGGCGCCCAGCCGCCCACACCGGAATGGGGCGGGATGATCGCCCGCAGCCGGGCCCTGATCCTGAGAGCCTCATGGGTCATGACTTTTCCGGGCATCGCCATCCTGCTGGCGGTGCTGGGCTTCAACCTGCTCGGCGACGGCCTGCGCGACGCCCTGGACCCCCGGCTGCGCGACTGATCCCCGCAAACGAACGGCGCTTTATGGAAGCTCAACCTCTGCTCAAGATCGACCACCTCCAGACCTACTTCTACGTCAAGGGTCAGGTGGCCAAAGCCGTCGACGACGTCAGCCTGACCATCCCGGCCGGGCAGACCCTGGGGCTGGTGGGGGAATCCGGGTGCGGTAAAAGTGTCACGGCCCATTCCATCATCCAGTTGATCCCCGATCCCCCAGGCAAGATCGTGGGCGGCCGGATCGAATTCGAGGGCCAAAACCTCGTGGAACTGCCCGAGGACCAGATGCGCAAGATTCGGGGCAACCGGATATCGATGATTTTCCAGGAGCCCATGACGTCGCTCAACCCCGTCTTCACGGTGGGTGACCAGGTGGGCGAGGTCATGCGCCTCCACCAGAATCTCACGCGCCAGGCCGCCCGGGAGCGCACCGTGGAAATGTTCACCAAGGTGGGCATCCCGGCCCCGGAGACCCGCCTGGACGATTATCCGCACCAGATGAGCGGCGGTATGCGCCAGCGGGTGATGATCGCCATGGCGCTGGCCTGCACCCCGCGCCTGATGATTGCCGACGAGCCCACCACAGCGCTGGACGTGACCATCCAGGCCCAGATCCTGGACCTGATGAACGAGCTCAAGAGCGATACCGGGGCTTCGATCCTGTTCATCACCCACGACCTGGGCGTGATTGCCGAGATGGCCCAGCACGTGGCCGTGATGTATGCCGGCAAGATGGTGGAGTATGCCGACGTTCAGACCCTGTTCGGCGCGCCCAAGCATCCCTACACGGTGGGGCTCATGGCCTCCATCCCGGTTCTGGGCCACAAGACCGGTGAGGGCCGTCTGAGCACCATCAAGGGCACGGTGCCCTCGCTGTTCAACCTGCCGCAGGGATGCACGTTCAGCGACCGCTGCCCGGACGTCTTCGACGACTGCCGCCAAGTCAACCCCGACATGTATCCGGCCGGCCCCAATCATATGGCACGGTGTCTCAAATATGCCTGAATCCCAACCATTGCTCGACGCGCGCGGGCTCGTCAAATACTACCCCATCAAGGGCGGCGTGATGCTCAAGGAAATCGCCGCGGTCAAGGCCGTGGACGATGTCAGTCTGAGCATCAAGCCGGGCGAAACCCTGGGATTGGTGGGCGAATCCGGCTGCGGCAAGTCCACCTTCGGCCGGGCCATTCTGCGGCTGGAGGAACCCACGGCCGGCGAGGTCTGGTTCGACGGCGAGAATATCCTGACCTACGACGCTGAACAACAGCGCGCGCTGCGCAAAAAGATGCAGATCATCTTTCAGGACCCGTTTTCATCGCTCAATCCCCGCAAGCCCGTGGCCTCGATCGTGGGCGAACCCCTGCTGATCCACGGGATGAAAAGCCGCCGGCAAAGGGATGCGCGCGTGCTGGAGCTTTTGCGGGTGGTGGGTCTGCGCCAGGAGCACATGCGCCGCTACCCCCACATGTTCTCGGGCGGCCAGCGTCAGCGTATCGGCGTGGCCCGGGCCCTGGCACTCAATCCCAAGCTGGTGGTCTGCGACGAAGCCGTGTCGGCCCTGGACGTCTCGATCCAGGCCCAGGTGCTGAACCTCCTCAAGGATCTCCAGGAGGAATTCGGCCTGACCTACCTGTTCATTTCGCACGACCTGCACGTGGTGGAGCACATCAGCGACCGGGTGGCCGTCATGTACGTGGGCAAGATCGTCGAGATCGCCGACAGCGATACGATTTACGCCCGGCCCCTGCACCCTTATACCCAGGCCCTGCTGAGCGCCTCCCCCATGCCGGACCCCACACGCCGCCAAAAACGCATTATTCTCAAAGGCGACGTGCCCAGCCCCATCGATCCGCCGCCCGGCTGCCGGTTCCACACCCGCTGCGCGTTTGCCAGATCCGTGTGCGCAACCAACGAACCGGCCCTGCGGGAGATCAATCCCGGCCATCATGCGGCCTGCCATTTTGCCGGCAAAGTCGGCCTTTGAACTGTCAAAACCAAATCGAATCTGAAAAAGCAGACATTTTGGTTTAATACGTCGGCCCAAGATCCGACGAGCCTCAACGCACGATATGCGGTCTGGACCCTTGACGCGGCCCAGCAGGAATCAATATGTCGCCAGCACCCAGACCGCGTGAATTTTATTTCATCATGATCAAACCGACCCACGACGACGATGGTTACCCCATCCAGTGGCTGCGCTCGGCCCTGCCGTCCAATACCCTGGCTTGTCTGAACGGGCTGGCCGAAGGTGCCCGGCGGCAGATCGACATCGACCAGCAGGCCACCGGCCGTCTCGCAGGCAAGACCGGCTTACAAACCCTTGGTTTGTCGGATTGTCGACCATGACATCTTCACCACGAGAAAAGAAGCGGCAGCGGTTTTTAAGAGGGGGCGCGTTGATTGCACCCGCTGTGAGGGTCGGGTTGCGCGGGGGGCGTCGGGGACAGGCCGAAGCCTGCCCGGGGGCTAGACAGGGAAATAGGTGGCCGCAGCGTTGTCCGACTCCCAGGCGGTGACCCGGGATACCTTGACATCCGGTCGGTCCAGGCGGGTGTTGAGGCCATCGGCCACATAGCGGGCGATGTTCTCCGAGGATGGTGGCGTGCCGTTCTGGAAATAATCGAGGTCGTTCAAAAATTTGTGATCCAGCGTTTTCATGAGATCGCGCACGTGGGTTTTAATGATCCCGAAATCAACGAGCACCCCGCCCTCGTCGAGCTTATGACCCTGGATGTAGACTTCTACCTTCCAGTTGTGCCCATGGAGGTTCTCGCACTTTTCACCGACCATCGTCAAGCGATGGGCGGCCGCGAATCCCGTCACGACTCGCAGTTCAAACATGCGGCACGCTCCTATCGATTTTGCCACCGGCATCGCGCCGGTCGGGTTCGGGTGTCAAAACGATCTCTGGTCAAGCCCGGGCGGACTCGCTCTTTAGTATGTTTTTCAGCTTGCTGGACAGCTTGTTCGATTCCAGTTTCTCAAATTCTTTGAGGAGCGTTTCCTGTTTTTTGCTGATGCCCGTCGGGGTTTTGATGATCACCTGGATGATCTGGTCACCGCGGCGGCCGCTGCGCAGCGAGGGAATGCCCTCGCCTTCGAAACGGAAAACATCGCCGTACTGCGTGCCCTTGGGGATCTTGAGCTTGCGTTCGTCATCCAGGGTCGGAACCTTGATGGTCGCTCCCAGGGTCGCTTGAATGAAGGATATGGGTATACGGCAGATGATGTTGGTGTTGTCGCGCTCGAAAAAATCGTGGGCTTCGACGTGGATAAATACATAGAGGTCACCGCGCGGTCCCCCATTGCGGCCGGCCTCACCTTCACCGGTGAGGCGCAGGCGCGAGCCGGTGTCGACTCCGGCGGGGATTTTGACGGAGACGGTTTTGCTGGTCTGGATTTGGCCCGTACCGCGACAAGCCGCACAGGGGTTGGTAATCATCTGTCCGTTGCCGCGGCAGTGGGGGCAGGTGGTCCGTACGGTGAAAAAGCCCTGGCTGCGTGAAACCTGACCGCTGCCACCGCAGTAGCTGCAGACTTCAGGCTGGGTGCCCGGCGCACAGCCGTTGCCTGAACAATCAACGCAGATATCGAGTTTTTCGAGATGGATTTCGGTTTCCGTGCCGAAGGCGGCATCCATGAAGCTTAACTGAAGGTCGTAGCGCAGGTCGGCGCCGCGCTGGGTGCGGCTGCGCGAACGACGGCCGGTGCCGAATCCAAAAAAATCCTCGAAAATATCCCCGAAACTCGAAAAAATATCCTCGAAGCCGCTGAAACCGGAAAAACCCTGGCCTTCCAGCCCCTGATGACCGTATTGATCGTAGATGCGGCGTTTTTGGGCGTCCGATAGCACGTCGTAAGCTTCGGCGGCTTCCTTGAACTTGTTTTCAGCGGCTTGGTCCCCGGGGTTGCGATCGGGATGGAACTGTAGGGCCAGCTTGCGGTAGGCCTTCTTAAGATCGGCGTCACTGGCCTCGCGGCCGACGCCAAGAACGTCATAATAATCGCGTTTGTTGCTCATGCGCAATTCCGATGACTGCTAAAAGGTTTTGAGACCCCAAACACAAGAAAACAGCGCCTTGACATTCAGCCGCTGTCTGGAATCGTTGGATATATTTTAGACATCGGTGGTGCGTTCCGTTAAGCGTTTGGCACGTCACCCTTCCCGGCATCATATGTTATTCGATTGGCCCCGAGAATTGATGCTTAAATCTAACGCAAATTCCTTTGATGTCAATCCAGTGGAGCGGCCTCGCCAGCGGGTGCCGGGGCGTCTGTGTGCCAGTACCGGAAGGCCGCGATCCCGCCAAGCATGATCAAGGCACCCACAGGGAATGCCCAGGTCAGTTCGAACCAGTCCATGGCTATGCCGGCCAACAGGGCCCCCGTGAGCATGCCGAGGCTGTGGGCCATGGTCAGCAGAGACATGACCGAGCCCATGGCGTCGACATGCACACCTTTCTGGACGGCCATTCCCATCAGGGCCGGCATGGCGATCCCGCCCCCCATACCAAAGGCCACGCTTCCCAGGAGCATTTCGGCGAAGCTGTCCGCCCAGGTGAAACCCAGCAGGGCGGCGCTGGCGAGAAGGCCGCCGCCCATGACCATGAATGGCTTGTTCAACCGGTCGGCCAGGTAGCCCATCGGCACGTGCAGCAGGCCGCTGACCAGAACCCCGGTCATGATCAGCAAGCCAATGGCGGCCGCGCCCGGCTCAAAACGCTGATCGGCGTAGATCGGCAAAAACCCCCAGATCACACCAATTCCCGCCGTGTAGGCCAAACGAAAGGCGAAGAGGCTGCGGATGCCGGTATCACGGACCAGCCGACGCCAGGCAATGGGGGGGATGCCCCGGCGCAGGGCCGTCTCCGATCGGGTGGGCGGCAGCAGCAGGGCGCAGGCCAGAAAGCCAAAGATCGCCAGCAGGCCCATCATCACAAAAGCGGCATCGATGTTCCAGTGATCGCTGAGGACCCCACCCATCAGGGGGCCCAGGCTGAGGCCCGCAAACGTGGCCAGGTTGAAATGCCCCATGGTGAAGCCTTCACGGCCTTCAGGGGTGATATCGCCGACATAGGCCTGCAGCACCGGCATCATCATGGCCGAGGCCAACCCTTGGAAAAATCGCAATACAATCAGTGCGGGCACGCTATTGGCCGCCACGAAAGCCAGAGAGATAATGGCGTAGCCCAGCATGCCCCCGACGATGAATGGTTTGCGCCCGCGGCGGTCGGAAGCGCGGCCGAAGACGGGGATAAACACCGTGCGGGCGATCGAGAACACGCCGAAAAGCATGCCGATGGCAAAACCGCCGGCGCCCAGATCACGGGCGAAGACCGGCAGCAGCGGCACAACGATCCCCACACCGGTTACCGCAGCGAAAATAGAGAAAAAGAGCACGTTAAAAATGCGGGTATCCTGGGGCGGCATGGGATGGCCGGTGTGAAAGGGCATGCGCGCGATCCTACCAGCCCACGGCGATGGCGGCGATGCCGGCAATCCAGCAGTAGGGGGCGAAGGTGAACAGCTTTCCCCGGCCAATGATATAGACCAGGATGGCCAAGGCGGCGTACCCGATTACCAGGGCGGTCAGGCCGCCGACCAAACAGGGTGCGAGTTGAACCTGTCCCTGGGCCCGCGCCTCGACCAGGACCAGCAGGGCGGCCCCGGCCACGGCAGGTATCGACAGCAGAAACGAAAACCGGGCCGCGGCCTGGGGGGCCAGTCCGACAAACAAACCCGCGGCAATCGTGGTGCCCGACCGGGAAATGCCGGGCATCACGGCGAATCCCTGAACAACACCGATCAGCAGGCTGTCGCGTACCCGAACGGCGTTCATGGGCCGCGTCGATCCGGGATTGATCTGCGCGGTGACCTGGGGGCGGCGGGTCAGGAAAAGGATGAAACCGGTGACGATCAGCATCACACCGGCGATCAGGGGCGAGGCGAAAAGCGTCGCATCGTAGCGTTTGATGACCAGCCCGATCAGGGCCGTGGGGACGGAGCCCAGAATAATCAGCACGGCCAGCCGGGCGTCGATATCCGTGTTGCCGGCGGTCGCGGATGGCCGGGGCGCCGATGGACGCCAACGGACAAGCGCCAGCAGGAGAGCCCGTATGTCATGCCGGAAAAAAATCACCACCGCTCCCAGGGTGCCCACGTGGACGCTGACGTCAAAGGCCAGGTCGGCATGCCGCAGCCCGAAAAGGTGCTGACCGATGACCAGGTGCCCCGAGCTGCTGATGGGCAGAAATTCGGTGAGCCCCTGGACGATACCGAGAATGAAGGCCTGGAGGAGGGTCATTTTAGCGATAGTGTTTGTAGCTTATCCCGAATTTTTGGGCCTTGTAGGCGAACTTGCGCACAGTGGTCTTGAGCAGATCGGCGGCCTGGGTGATGTTGCCGCGGGTGTTTTTAAGGGCGTCGATGATCATCTCCCTCTCCAGATTGGCCACGGCCTCCTCCAGTGAAAGGGCCGGGAGGGTGTCGGATTCGGGCCCGGTCTGCAGGGTCGGGGGCAGGTGGTAGCTGTGGATCACCCCTTCTTCGCACAACAAGACTGCGCGTTCGATGCAGTTCTCCAACTCGCGGACATTGCCCGGCCAATGATAGGCCATGAGCATGTCGATGGCCGGTGTCGAGAAGCGACGGATATCCTTGTTGTTCTCCTTGGTGTAGCGCTCGAGGAAGTGGTCCGCCAGCAGCAGGATGTCGGTTTTGCGTTCCCTTAGCGGCGGCAGATAGATCGGGAAGACATTCAGGCGGTAAGAGAGGTCGCCGCGGAAGGTGCCCTCTTCGACCGCATGCTCGAGATTTTTATTGGTGGCGGCGATGATGCGCACATCGGTTTTGATGGTTTTCTGCCCGCCCACGCGTTCGAACTCCTTTTCCTGGAGCACGCGCAACAGGTTCACCTGGACGTCAAGCCCGATCGAGCCGATCTCGTCCAGAAAAAGGGTGCCTTTGTTGGCCAGTTCGAACTTGCCCAGTTTCTGTTTGATGGCGCCGGTAAAAGCGCCCTTTTCATGCCCGAAAAGTTCGCTTTCGATCAGATTGACCGGGATCGCCGCACAGTTGACCTTAACAAAGGGCGCGTGGGCCCGATTGCTGTTGTAGTGGACCGAGTTGGCCACGAGTTCCTTGCCGGTGCCGCTTTCGCCGCGCACCAGCACCGTGGCGTTGCTCTTGCAGACTTGGGAGACCATCTGGAAGACCTCCCGCATTTTGTTGCTGTTGCCCACAATGTTGGTGATGCGGTATTTATTTTCGAGTTCGTTCAACAGCCGCTTGTTCTCGTCCCGCAGGGTCTGTTTCTCGAGGCGGATGGTTTCGAGGTTGATCACGTGGCGGGCCACCATGGTGGCAACGACACTCAGCAGCTTTTCGGCTTTCTTGAGGGAGTATTTCTGGTCATAGGGTTTATCCACGCTAAGCGCGCCGATGATCTGCCGCCCCTTCTTGATGGGTACACAGACAAACGACAGCTCCAGATCTCTTTTGCTCTTGCGGGCCACCGTGCGATTGAGAAACAGGGGTTCCTCGCTGATTTTGGGAATCGAGACCGGTTTGCCCGTCTGGATGACCCGTCCGGTGATGCCCTCGCCCAGCTTGTAGCGCACCTGTTGCATGGCGTGCCGCGTGATGCCGTGGGCCACTTCGATGCGGATTTCGTTGCGTACCGGATCCAGCAAGGTGATCGTCCCTCGGGCCATGTCCATGGAGTCGGACAGGATATCGAGAACTTTGTATAAGGACTTTTTAAGCTCCAGGTGCGCGTTGAGCGCTTCGCTGATCTCGTAGAGCAGCGCAGTTTCTTCGATCTTGCGCATCGGCCATTCACTCCTTCCAGGCCCCTTGTCCATCCGATCACGGCCGAACGACCGCGGGACGCATCGTCACAAAAAGATGGGTACATATAACAATTTTGTAACCAAATGCAAGCTTTTTGGACATTATTGTTTCATCGGCGGACGCCTGCCTTCCGATAGGCGGCGTGATCCGGGGGGCGGCATGGCCGCAAAAAAACAATCTGAAAAAGCGGGGGTATCGGCCGGCGGGTCAGAGCCGGCCCTTGCGGATGATGGCCACCAGGAGCCAGAGACCCATCACGGCCCCGGTGATGAAAACGACGATGCCGAGCAGCGAGATGCCGTAGAATAACGGTGGAACGTTGGAAACCACGATGATGGAGGACCCGATCATCAGCCCGGCGATAATGATGGCGAAGGACAGCCGGTTGCTGATCTGGTCATGGGTTTCAAGCATGGTTCTCAGGCTCTCCAGTTCCACGTGCACGGTCAGCCGGTTTTTGCGGATCAGGCGGGTAATGTCGAGGATATCGCCGGAGAACTGCTGCGTGAATTCGATCAAGTCGGCCCCCAACTGCATGGCGTCGCCGGTCAGACGCCCGGGTTGATAGCGTGACAACTTGACCCGCTCGATAAAAGGGGCGGATGCTTTGAAAATATCGAAGTCGGGGTCCAGCGCCCGGGCCACCCCTTCGACGGCGGTGAGGGTTTTCATCATCAGAAAAATGTCGGGGGGGATGACCAGGCGATGGTCGGCCGACAGTTCCAGAAGGTTCTGAAGCAGCGGGCCCACCTGGATCTCTTTAAGCGGGCGGTAAAGGTGCTGGCCCATGAAATCCGCCACGGCCCGCTCGAAGGCGCGCATGGGCGGCCGCTCGTCCCATTGGGTGATTTTGAGCAGCACCTGGGCGGTGCGGGTCTCCCGGCGGTGAACCACGGCGTCCACCAGGTCGACGAAGTCTTCGCGGGTCTGGCGGGCGACCGTTCCGACCATGCCGAAGTCCAGCAGACAGATGACCTCCCCGGGCAGTACGAACAGGTTGCCCGGGTGCGGGTCGCCGTGGAAGAAGCCGAAGTCGAAAATCTGGCGCAGGAGGATGGTGGTGCCTCGGTGGGTGATCTTGCGGCGATCCAGCCCGGCCGCGTCGAGCTTATCGATGGCGGAGATCTTGATGCCGTCGATAAATTCGGCGGTCAGCACGCGTCCGGTGGTGAAGTCCCGGTAGACCTTGGGAATGTAAACGGCATTCTCCCTTAAGAATTGGTTGGCCATGCGCTCCATGTTGGTCGCCTCGAACGTGTAGTCGATTTCACGCTCGAGGGTCTTGGCGAATTCCTCGACAATCTTCACGGGGCGAAAAAAGGCGATCTCCTCGACATGGTTCTCCATCAAGGTGGCCAGATGGAGCATGATTTCAAGATCGACCTCGATGATGCGTTTGATTCCGGGGCGCTGCACTTTGACGGCCACCTGCTCGCCGTCGGCCAAGGTGGCTTTGTGCACCTGGCCGATCGAGGCGGATGCAATCGGGGTGTCATCGAAGACCCTGAAGAGTTCATCCGGGGCGGCACCGAGTTCATCGGCCACGATACGCTTGACCTCCTCGGTGTCAAAAGGCGGTACTTTGTCCTGCAGCTTGGCCAGCTCGGTGATGAAATCCACCGGGATCAGGTCGGGGCGGGTCGACAGGACCTGGCCCAGCTTGACATAGGTGGGGCCGAGTTCTTCCAGCGCCAGGCGCACCCGTTCGGGGCGGGAGAGTTTTTCGAGGCGTTCGCGCCGGTTGCGCGATATCATCTGTAGCCCGATTTCGATGTATTGGTCGATTTTGAGGAGGTCGACCAGATCGCCGAAACCATAGCGGAAAAAAACGGCCAGAATCTGGCGGTAGCGGGTCAGGTGGCGGTAAGTGCGTCCGATGACGCCGATTTTGCGGATGCTCAGCATACTGGGCGGGCTTTCGTCCGGCCGGGTCGGGCGCGCTTGCGGGTGAATGCGGTCGGCGCGAACCGCTTCGCCTTCATGTGGATTAGAGCCGCCCCCGCGACCGCACTGGGGCAAGGGATGCCGAGGCTAACGCTTAGTCCTCTTGCGCGCCTTGGCTGATGGTGCGCTTGAGTTCCCGGATTTCCTTCTTAAGGGCTTTGAGCTCGTCGGAGGTGACGATATCCGCTTTCTTGAGGAATTCCTTGACGCTTTTTTCCACCCGGGATTCGAGTTTCTCCTGGGTATCCTCGTAGCGCTTCTGGACGTCATGGAAGAACTTTTTACCCTCTTCCTCGCCCATGTTCATCTTCTTCTCGAGTTCCTTGGTCAGGTCCTCGACCTCGTCCTTGGCCGTGAGCGCCAGGCCGAGGCCTGTCAGAAAGGCTTTTCTGGTAAATTCGATTACATCCGCCATGCTCGCCTCCTTGTGCATGCTCGGCCGGCAGAAAGCCGATCATGTTGATTGGTCGGCCGGCCGGTCCGGATCGCGCGTATTGATGGTTGTCGATGCTTCCGCCGTTTAACGCCCTGTCCAGCGGCGGCGGAGAACGGATAACTTGCAGAAGAGGTTCAACGAGCCTGTGGCCCAAAGGTTTTTTCTTCTATCATAGGCCCCCGGGCTTTGCAAGCAGCGGTCCGGAATGACGAAATCTATCCGCCAGTTAGCCCGGTCACCGCCGCCGGCGGCGACGTCCGGGGGCCACCAGTGAAAAGGCTGTCAGCCGACCTTCGGCAACCAGTGACGGCACGGACGCCTCGAGGCTGTTCCGCGCGGCGGCCGGGGCGCCAAAAGGCGCTTGACTGTTGGGGGCAACTGTCTTAAGTCATTTTATATTTTCGTAATCATCGTTGCAGCGGCAGCTTCGGTTTATTTGCGGAATCGCTGGCGACAACGGTAAACGGAGCGCCCAACAGGGCACGAAAGGAAATAGCACGATGCCGTTCTCGATTGCCATGGCCGGAAAAGGTGGTACGGGCAAGACCACGATGGCCGGCCTGTTGATAAAGTATCTGATGGCCAACGACAAGACGCCGGTGCTGGCCGTCGATGCCGACGCCAACGCCAATCTCAACGAGGTCCTGGGTGTTCTGGTAACGGACACGCTGGGCGACGCGCGCGAAGAGATGAAAAAGGGGCAGGTCCCCAGCGGCATGACCAAGGATATTTTCATGGACATGCGCATGCAGCAGGCCATCATCGAGCACGACGGATACGATCTCGTTGTGATGGGCCAGCCCGAGGGCGCCGGTTGCTACTGCGCGGCCAATTCGCTTCTGGCCGGGTTTATGGAAAAGCTGACCGACAACTATCCCTACCTCGTCATGGACAATGAGGCGGGTATGGAGCACCTCAGCCGCCTGACCACACGTGATGTCGACATCCTGCTGATTGTCGCGGATGCTTCCCGGCGGGGTCTGCAGGCGGGCCTGCGGATCAACGATCTGGTCAAGACACTGAACATCGGGGTCAAGCAGACGTTCCTCATGATCAACCAGGCCAAAGGCGAACCGCCGCCCCAGGTGATGGCCCTCATCGAGGAGGCCGGAGTGGCCTACGTGGGCACGGTTCGGGAAGACGAGACCCTTTATGAATACGATCTGGCCGGCAAACCGACCATCGAGATGCCCCCGGAGACCCCGGCGGTACGGTCGGCCTTCACGATTTTCGACAAGATTCTGGCCTGATCTGACGGGCCGTCAGGACAAGGCATGAAGCGCACAGGGCTGTTATACGACGAGCGATTTCTGAAGCATCTCACCGGCGCGAATCATCCCGAAGTGCCCGAGCGGCTGACCGCCATCTATGACGGCATCCGCACGCGCGGGCTACTCGATCACCTGCAGGTTTTCCCTGCCCAGAGCGCACCGCGGATGTGGATCGAAACGGTGCATGATCGCGACTATGTGGATCGATTCGAAACCGCCTGCCAAGACGGCAGCCGGACCTTCGAAAGCCCGGACAACCAGATGTGTGCCGAAACCTTCGAGGTGGCGCTGCTCGCCGTGGGCGGTATCCTCGACGTGGCCGACCGCATCGTGGCCGGTGAGATCGATAACGCCTTCTGCGCCGTGCGTCCGCCCGGACACCACGCCGAAAAGGCCAAGGCCATGGGCTTTTGCTACTTCAACAACGTGGCCGTGGCCGCCACCTATCTGCAGACCCAGTGGCTGATCGAGCGCGTGGCGATCATCGACTTCGACGTTCATCATGGCAACGGTACCCAGGCCATTTTTGAGGACGACCCCACGGTTTTCTACTACTCCATCCACCAGCACCCGTCTTTCGCCTATCCCGGCACGGGCCGCGCCTTCGAAGACGGCGTTCAGCGGGGGGTCGGCTACACCTGCAACACCACCGTTCTTCCGGGCCAGGGGGACGACTTCTACCGAGAAGCCGTCGAAAAGGACTTACGCCCGGCCATGACCCGCTTCCGTCCCCAGGTGATCATCGTTTCCACCGGGTTCGATGCCCATGCGGACGACGACATGGCCGATGTGGCCCTCTCGACCGCGGGTTATGTCTGGATGATTGAAGAGATCATGAAACTGGCCGACACTTTTGCGGACGGCAAGCTGATCTCGGTTCTGGAAGGTGGCTACTGCCTCGAGCGTCTGCCCGAGCTGGCGGCGGATCATGTCCAGGCCCTATTACAGATTTGAAGACGGCGCCCTTCCGGGGCGACCGATCGGGAGGCATCGATGTTTATCAGCAAATCCATGACGTCAAAGGTGATTACCACCCATCCGCGGGCCACCCTCCTGGAGGCCCGCGATCTTCTCAAGGCGCACAATATTCGGCATCTGCCTGTGTTGGGCGACGACGGTCGCCTGGCGGGGATCATTACCGACCGTGATATCCGCAGCGCGCTGCCAGCGGCATTTTACCGCGATGACTGCCCGCCGCCCGAAGGCGCGGACTTCACCCAGGTCACCGTCGGCGACGTTATGACACCCGACCCGATGGCGATCTCCCCCCAGGACACCATCGAGGACGCGCTGCTGCAAATTCAGAAAATGCGCGTGGGCGCCTTCCCGGTGGTGGACGACGACGGATTTCTGAAAGGCATCATTTCGGTGCGTGACCTGCTGCGCGCTTTCATCAACGTGTTGGG
>JAAUYD010138177.1_pt1 | contig 15740 bp, 12 predicted proteins | sample 7278101 | NCBI WGS metagenome assembly JAAUYD01 (sample SAMN14350128, study PRJNA611818) | marine sediment metagenome | isolation source: surface marine sediment (0.6m) | place: French Polynesia: Moorea | collected 2018-08 | reverse complement strand
GAATTTACCCCAGAGGGTTTCCTGAAGATTACAGGATTAAAGAAAAGTCGCTTTAAACTGTCCACAGGTAAATACGTCACCCCAGAACCATTAGAAACAAAACTCCAACAATCTCCCCTTATAGCATACGCGATCGCGGTAGGTTCGGAACGTAAATTCTGTGCCATGTTAATTTTCCCTGATTTACAGCAGTTAAGTTTAATCGCACAAACCATGGGGATTAACTTACCAACAGAGGAGTTATTCAACCACCCTTGTATTATCGCCCTCTATCAGACACTAGTTGACGAAGCTAATTGTCACTTACCCTATTGGTCAACTGTAAAACGTTTTCAACTGATTAATTTCATCCCCACCGTTGAAAATGGAATGTTAAACCCTGAGGGGGAGTTGATACGGGTAAAAGTGTTAGAGGTATTTTCTCCGCAAATACAAGCCATCTATAACCAGGTTAAAGACTCTAAAAATCAGAAAAATGGTGATGGGAAAGTAGGAACAGAAGATATTTTAGCATCTATTTGTCCTTCTATTCCTCAAGCTTCATGCCCGGCCTTTGCGAAGTCTTTGAATTCTTGATTTATCTCACGCAAAGACGCATAGAAGATATTATATCAAATCCGGTTACGCCGGAATGATTAAAAAAACCACAGAGGCACAGAGAGCGCAGAGGAAGAGGGAGAAGAAGAGGGAGAAGAAGGAAATTTAAATATTCCGATACAAACGGAAACGATATTACACCAGCATCATAAGGGAGAATGAAATTATGTTTAAACCTTTTACAACAGCCGCAATTCTTGGTGCAGGGGTGATGGGTGCCCAAATAGCCGCCCATCTAGCTAATGCTGGATTAACCGTATATTTACTCGATATTCCTGCCAAAAATGGATATAAAAATAAATTAGTAGAAACCGCATTTAAAAAAGCAAAAAAGCAATCTCCCCCCATATTTTTTACAGATAAAACCGCTCACAGAATTACTCTGGGGAACTTTGACGAGCATTTCCATTACCTTGCTGATGTGGATTGGGTAATTGAAGCTGTGGTAGAAAATTTAACCATCAAACAGCAACTAATGGCACGGGTAGAGAATACCATCCGCGATGACACAATTGTCTCCACAAATACCAGTGGTTTACCCATCCATACAATTGCCCAAGGACGCTCCGAGTCTTTCTGCAACCGCTTTTTAGGCACTCACTTTTTTAACCCACCCCGCTACCTCAAGCTACTAGAACTAATTCCCACAGCCCATACATCCCCAGAAGTACTAAAAAGGATGGAATGGTTTGCTAGTTTATATCTGGGTAAGGGAGTGGTTGTAGCTAAAGATACCCCCAACTTCATTGGTAATCGCATTGGGATGTATGCAATGATGCTCGCTATCCAGGCAGCAACGAATACCGATAATGGCGGATATACCATTGAAGAGATTGATACCCTCACTGGAACTATGGTTGGTAGGCCCAAATCTGCCACCTTCCGCACCGTAGACTTAGTAGGATTAGATACCCTGATGTATGTGGCGAAAAACCTCTACCCTGCCATTCCCCATGACGAAAACCGGGATATGTTCCACGTCCCCCCATTACTGCATAAACTAGTAGAAACAGGCACATTAGGAGCAAAAACAGGTCAAGGATTTTACAAAAAACAAGGTAAAGAAATTCTCTCCATTAATCCCGTCACCCTAGCTTACGAATCAGCCAAACCCATGAACTTGGGAAATATAGAAGCGATCGCTAAAATACCAGATTTAGGCCAACGCTTACAAGCTTTATATCAAGACAAAAGTCGTGCCGGTAAATTCTTCCGAGGGTTTATTCTTAAAGTATTGGCATACAGCGCCCAGCGGATTCCGGAAATTGCCGATAACCCCGCAGATATTGACAGAGCAATGCGCTGGGGATTCGGCTGGGAACTAGGGCCCTTTGAAATATGGCATATCCTAGGATTCGAGACAGTTTTGGCTGATATGGAAGTACATGGTATCTCCACCCCAGACTGGGTAAAAACATGGAAATGGGAAGACACCCCCATAGAAAATGACATTAAACTGAGTGTAATCAAATCCGACCCCAAACATATCCTGTGGGAGAACTCCGAAGCTGCATTACTAGACTTAGGGGACGGAGTTGCCCTATACGAATTTCGTTCCAAAGGTAATACCCTCAGCCTGAAAGTCATCGAAGGTTTCACCCACACCCTAAACATGATCGAAACCGGGGATTTCCGGGGATTAGTAATTGGTAACGAAGGTGTCAACTTCTCCGCTGGAGCCAACCTAGCAGAAATGGGAATGCTAGCACAATCAGGCATCGAACCCATTGTTAACCTCATCGTCACATTTCAATCCCTCCTACAAAGGATTCACTACTTCCCCAAACCCATCGTAGCCGCCATTCACGGACGAGCCTTAGCAGGGGGTTGTGAATTAGTCATGGCTTGTCCCCACATAGTCGCAGCCGCCGAAACCTACATCGGACTAGTAGAACTCGCCGTAGGACTGATTCCCGGCGCTGGCGGTATCATGCGGATGGCCACATGGGCTGCAAATCGCGCCGCCACAGCATCCGCCCATCATATCCAACCCTTCCTCACCCAAGCATTCCAAACCATCGGCACGGCAAAAGTTTCCAAGAGCGCCTACGAAGCCCAAGAACTAGGCTTTCTCCCAGCCGATACCAAAATCGTCATGAACGCCGACAACCGCCTGTATATTGCCAAACAGGAAGTCATCTGCTTAGACAAAATAGGGTACATACCACCCCACCGTAATCCCATCATGGTACTCGGCCATCCCGCCAGAGCCATCTTAGAACACGCAGCCTGCACCTTACAACAAGGAGGATACATCACACAATACGATCGCTACCTCGCCAATCGCCTAGCCTACGTCATCACAGGCGGCGAACTCTCAGCCCCCTCCCTCGTGGATGAAGACTACCTACTGCAACTCGAACGAGAAATGTTCATCCCCCTACTCCAACAACCCCAAACCCAACAAAGAATAGCCCATATGTTGAAGACAAAGAAACCACTACGCAACTAATACAATTTTGGATTTTAGATTTTAGATTTTGGATTGGAAATCATCCTCTGTATTCCGGTTCCTTCTCTCCTCTCTCTTCTCTCTTCCTCTGCACCTTTGCGTCTTTGCGCGAACCCTTGAACCCAAACCTGGTAAACCAACAATGAAACAACCTTACATCATCTCCACCGTGCGGACAGCCGTAGGAAAAGCCCCCCGAGGCACCCTACGCCACATGCGCCCAGACGACATGGGAGCAACCGTAGTCAAAGCCGCCATCCAACGCATCCCCACCCTACAACCCTCACAAATTGACGACATCATCATCGGCTGTGCCTTCCCAGAAGCCGAACAAGGATTTAATCTCGGACGAGTCATAGCCCAAAGGGCAGGATTACCAGACTCCGTTGCCGGTTGCACCGTCAACCGCTTCTGTTCTTCAGGAATCCAAACCATCGCCATGGCGCACCAAGCAATTGTCGCAGGACATGCAGACATCATAGTTGCCGGTGGTGCCGAATCCATGAGCTTAATACCCATGGGGGGAGACTACTTAGCCCCCAACCCAGAAATGATTGCCCAGGCTCCCCAAGCCTACTGTACCATGGGAATTACCGCCGAAAACGTCGCCCAAGAATATCATATCTCCCGGGAAGACCAAGATGCCTTTGCTTTGCGATCGCACAAACGGGCCTTAGCAGCCATACAACAGGGAAAATTTGAGCCAGAAATTATACCTTTAATTGTAAGTGAAACTCTCTATATTGATGGTCAGCCCCAGGAGGTAGAGCAGGTATTCCAAGTGGATGAAGGGCCCCGTCCCGATACTAGTTTAGAGGCTTTGGCACAATTGAAACCCGTATTCCGCCTGAATGGTACGGTAACTGCGGGTAACTCATCCCAAACTTCCGATGGTGCGGCGGCGGCGGTAATTATGAGTGGGGAGATGGTGGATAAACTCGGCGTACAACCTTTGGGTAAGTTACTGGGATTTGCAGTGGCGGGGGTGCCACCGGAAGTTATGGGTATTGGTCCGGTTGTGGCTGTACCGAAGGTGTTGCAGCAAATCGGTTTAAGTTTGGATGATATTGGGTTGATTGAACTCAATGAAGCCTTTGCGGCTCAGAGTTTGGCGGTGATTCGCAAGTTGGGGCTAAATGAGGAGATTATTAATGTCAACGGTGGTGCCATAGCCCTGGGTCATCCTTTGGGTTGTACGGGGGCAAGGTTAACTGCAACTATTCTACATGAAATGCAGCGTCGTGGTGTTCGTTATGGGTTGATTACTATGTGCATTGGTGGTGGGATGGGGGCTGCTGCTGTGTTGGAATGTTTGTAAAACTCACGCAGAGGCGCAGAGGCGCAGAGAAGAAAGAGTAAAGCTGTAACTGTGTCTTGCGTCTACTAATCAATCACATTAATTTTGTCGGCTAATTTATCCTCTCTTTTTCTTTCTCTGCGTTCTCTGCGCCTCTGCGGTTCATTATCAAATTTATTTGGTGGTAAATTATGATTATTTTTTTACAAATTCTCTCTGTACTTATACTGCTGTTAATCCTGGGTTATGTGGGAGTGCCTCTATGGGTATGGTCCTTATATAGCCTGGCTGTATTAGCTATGGTCAATGCACCTATTTGGCTGTTGGTAATGTTTACGGCGGTAACCGTGGTAATGAATATTCCCCTGCTCAGGCGATCGCTTGTTACTTTCCTGGTAGTTAAGGGTATAAAAAAGTTTAATATTCTCCCCAAAATTTCGGATACGGAACGGGCTGCGATTGAAGCGGGGACTGTATGGATTGATGGTGAGTTCTTTTCCGGTAAGCCTGATTTTCAGAGGATTAAGAAGGAGCCCTATCCCCAGGTGACGCGGGAGTTGCAGGAGTTTTTAGATGGTCCTGTGGAGAAGGTTTGTCAAATGGCAAGTGATTGGGAAATTTACCGTCGCCAGGATTTACCACCCCAGGTATGGGAGTATTTAAAGCAGGAACGGTTTTTTGGCATGATGATTCCCCAGGAATATGGAGGTTTGGGATTTTCTAATTTTGCCTATAGTACGGTGATGACAAAGTTAGCATCCCGTTCGTTTACCCATGTGGCTACTGTGAGTGTACCTAATTCCCTGGGCCCGGCAAAGTTGTTGCTACGTTATGGAACTACTGCACAAAAGGACTACTATTTACCCCGCTTGGCTAGGGGAGAGGAAATTCCCTGTTTTGCCCTGACGGAACCAAATGCCGGTTCGGATGCGGCTAGTATTCAGTCATCGGGGGTGGTGTTTCAAAAAGATGGTAAACTATATCTGCGGTTGAATTGGAACAAACGTTATATTACCCTAGGTGCGATCGCAACTTTGTTAGGATTGGCTTTTAAGTTGCAAGACCCGGAAAATCTCTTAGGAAAAGGGGAAGATGTGGGTATTACTTGTGCCCTAATTCCTACGGATACGCCAGGGGTGGTTTTGCAGAGAAGACATGACCCCATGGGTGTACCTTTTTACAATTCTCCCACCCAAGGGCATGATGTGGTGGTTCCCATTGACCAGATTATTGGCGGTGTAGAACAAGCTGGTGCAGGCTGGAAAATGTTAATGCAGTCCCTTGCTGGGGGTAGGGGTATTAGTTTCCCGGCTACTTGTACAGGAGTGGCGAAGCTGGTATCAAGGGTTACAGGGGCATATACTATAGTCAGACGGCAGTTTGGTTTACCCATTGGTAAATTTGAGGGAATTGAGGAACCTTTAGCCAGGATTGGTGGTTTAACTTATCTGATGGATGCAGCCAGGATTTATACCTGTGGTGCGGTGGATAAAGGAGAACAACCGGCAGTAATTTCCGCGATCGCAAAATACAATCTGACGGAACTTTCCCGTCAAATAATCAATGATGGTATGGACATCATGGGAGGTGCGGGCATTTGTCGGGGGGAAAGAAACCTATTAGCGAATATTTATACAGCTATTCCCATTTCCATTACCGTGGAAGGGGCAAATATTCTCACCCGCACCATGATGATTTTTGGTCAAGGAGTAATTCGCTGTCATCCCTACGTTTATCAAGAAATTGAGGCTTTAGAACGAGGAGATATTCAGGCTTTTGATCGTGCTTTATGGCATCACCTCGGTTTAACTATACGCAATATTTTTCGGACAAGATTGCTCAGTATTTTTCGTGGTTATTTAGCTCTTCCTTTTGTGGGGGGAGTAACAGCGCCATATTATCGCAAACTGGAATGGGCATCTGCGAGTTTTGCCTTGATTGCAGATTTAGCTTTATTTAGCTTTGGCGGAACTCTGAAGCGACGAGAAAACCTCACGGGACGCTTTGCTGACATTCTGTCCTGGATGTATTTAGCAACGGCGACCCTGCGTAGATTTGAGGAGGAAGGTTGTCAACAAGAAGACTTGCCTTTTGTGCATTGGGCGATGGAATATAGTTTTGCTCAGATTCAGCAAGGCTTGGTAGGAATTTGTGAAAATTGGTCTGTGTCATTTATTGGTCGATTGTTGCGACTTGCCGGTTGGTGGTGGCGCATGAGTCCCATTGGTACCCTACCCGCAGATAAAATTGGTAGCAAAGTTGCTCGTAGTTTGCAAACTCCAGGGGAACAGAGAGATAGACTTACTCGTGGTATTTATATTCCTACTTCTGAAGAGGAAGCCTTGGGAAGGTTGGAGAAAGCATTCTTGCTGTCATCCCAAGCTGAACCAATTATCAAGCAGATTAAATATGGCATTCGTACAGGTAAGTTACCACAGAAAAGGCCAGAACAGTTAATTACGGAAGCTTTAGTCGCGGGGTTAATTAGTAGGAAAGAAGCGGAGTTAGTTTATGAGGCGCAGATGGTAAGGAATGATGCGATTCAGGTAGATTCCTTTACCTTGGAAGAGTATCACACAGATAGTCAAGTAGCCATTCCTCTCACCTAAGATGAAAATCCCAGAATATTTTTAGTCTACTTTAGTAGACTTTTTTTATGAGCCTCGGAATTAATTCCGAGGTGGAATCACAACGAAGCGGTTAATTTGTCAGTTATCATATCATGTCCGCTTGAACAACTTATCATTCAAGCTCACGCTCCAGGCGCTCCAGACGCAGAGAAAATAAGGAGTTTTTGTCAAATGAAACCGAATTTTGAAACAATGAGTAAGGCTGAATTAAGAGCTTATGTATTAGAACATAGGGAAGATTGGGAAGCTTTGCGTGCTTTGATGAGTCGTCGCAATCCTAATGGGGTTAAGTATAATTTTCCCAATACGGAAGAGGGTAGAGAACAAACGAAAGCAGTGATTAAGCGTAAAATTGAGGGGATTTTGTAGGCTTACTCTGATTCTTCAATTTCAGAAATACCTACTAAGGTAACAGGTGGGCGATTGGGAAATTCCACAGTCAGCTTTAATTCTCCTCCCATTGCAGCAACATATTTCCGCAAAGTTGAAAGCATCAAATCGGTGCGTTGTTCTAGTCGAGAAATATTCTCTTGGTCAATTTGTAAAAGTTCTGCCATTTGTTCTTGAGTCAGCTTCAGTGCTTGTCTTAATTGCTGTCTTGTCATTTCCTCAGCAATTAACAGATTGGATTCTTCTACAATTTTTTCCCGTCTTTCTGGTGATAATTGTTGTAATTTTTCTTTCAAAGTTTTGCCCATAAATTACTTTTCCTTTTCTCTTTCCTGAGTTTTTAGGTAGGCTAAATGTTCATCAAATCTAGCATCAGCAGTTTTAATAATTTGCTTATAAAAACGATTTTCATTACCACCTGATTTATCGCCTGCAACTAGTAATATTGCATGCCGTCTGGGGTCAAATGCAAATGCAACACGCCAAACACCATCTGCTGCTTTAAACCTCAATTCTTTCATATTCCTATGTCGGGAACCGTTTAGGGTATCAACATTAGGTCTTCCCAATTCAGAACCGAAAGCTTCTAAAAGACTAGCACGGGCAAATAACTTGTTTTGCACTTCTTCTGGTAAAGCATCAAACTCAGGCTCAAAATCTCGATGAAATTCAACAACCCAACTCATTAATTATGCGGTTAAAAACATATATTTTCAAGGGTATATTAAATCTGTTTCTACTTCCCATCGCACATCATGCAGAACCCCGACTTTTTGAATCAGTCAGGGAGCTATCTAGAACATACCACTTGATTAAATCATTACTAGTTAAGCCTGAAAATAAAAACTGGCGTAGTTGTCAATATGATTGTTGGGTTTCACTTCGTTTCACCCAACCTACCCCTACTGTATAATGGGTAAATCGCTCATCAAGCATCTAAAAAAAATAAAAATTTCGCGCTTCGCGCGAATAGAGGGAAAAGTTAAGAAGTGTAAAGAGCAAAAGGGTTAAAGTCTAAAGGGCTAAGAAGTCCTGGGGCCAACGACGACAACCCGGAACCCGACGAAGTCGTCGTTCGAGTCGTCACGCACGCCCCTAACGCGATACGCGCACCGGCAGTACCTCGGAGCGTTGAGCCACGAACCCCCGCGCAGCATTCGTAAAGAATTATTACCATTTTCATCTATCCAAGCACTGCCATAATTTGGCGCACCATCGTAGTTTTCATGCCATGTGTCTTGACACCACTCCCATACATTTCCATGCATATCATATAAACCGAAGGCATTGGCTGGGAAACTACCAACATCTGTGGTTTGTTTGCGATACTGACCTTTTGGAGCAGAACCATAGGTGTAATCCCCGTGATAGTTTGCTAGGTCAGTGGTAATGGTTTCACCAAAAGAGAATGGAGTATTAGTTCCTGCTCTACAGGCATATTCCCATTCTGCTTCACTGGGCAAGCTATAGGTTTTTCCACTCATCTTATGATATTTTAGCACAAAATTCCACCGCATTATCCCAACTTACACATTCAACAGGTCTTTTTTTACCTTGGAAATGGGAGGGATTTTCACCCATAACTGCTTCATACTGTTCCTGGGTAACTGGATATTTACCCATAAAAAAGGGTTGGATAGTGACATTGTGCTGTGGCCTTTCATCATTACTGCTTTCTAGTTCATTCTCTGGGGAACCCATGACAAACTCCCCACCAGGAATCGCCACCATATCTAACATTACACCACTACCCAAGTCTTCTGGAAAAAACTCCGCACTTCCTGGACGGGTGTTAATAGTTTCTCCCTGAGCATTTACAGTTATGATGTCAAAATTAAACTGGTTTGCTGGTTTTGTTGGAGGAGATTTTTTAACGGCAGTTGCTTTAATATCAGGTTTAGAAGGTTTTTGTTGACCGATTATTTTCCCTTCTATAGCAGCTACATCCTCATTCCTCAATCCTAAATGTTGCTGATAGTCTCTCAAATCATTGAGGGTATTTTCACTCAGATTTGGCTCCTCTGCAATTGTCTCCTGCAAAGTTTGCTCATACTCTGTTAATTTGCGCTGATAATCTAAATATGGCTGTTTAACCTCCGCTTCAATTGCTTCAGTAACTTCACGCTCCAATTGTAACTTTTGGCGCAGTGAATTTAGTAGACGACGGGCAGGAATGGAAAACTGACCCTTACGAATGCGCTTTTCTACTTCCTGACGGTATATTACCCTGGGGTCATCTTTAGGAGACTTTGCCAGCAAAATTTTATGCCCTTCTTCCACCGGGTAAAATTTAGGAGTCATAGCTGGGGAAGCTTCTTTTACCTTGCTACCAGCATACTCGTGCAACTCATCAACAGAAATCCAACCATCCCCGTCTATATCTGCTGCACCCGTATCAATCCCTTCCACCAAATACCGGGTATAAATCGACAGTTCAGAGCCTTCTTGCTCAAAGGAATACTGGGTAGAAGTAGAAGAAGTAAGAATCGCCCTGCCCTTACCCCCTAACTGTGCTTGCACATTAACACTACCATCATCCTTCACCCTCATCCCTTGAGCGATCGCACCACTAAAACAACAGTCTAGAATAATTACCTGTCTTTGGGAACGGCTATCATTAATATTTTCATGTAAAAAACTAGCAGCAACAGCCGAAGGCGTTACCAACTTGCCATTATCTTTTCTAGTAGCACGGGTGGAAAAATAAAGATTGCCCCTGTCATCTTTAATCCCATGACCAGAGAAGTAAAATAACAGCAAGTCATCCTTCTGGCGATTAGCAAATAAATGATAGATGGCATATCTGATATTTTCTGGCTGGGGATTTGTGAGTACCGTGATATCCCCATCAGTAAAATCACCCATTTCTGGGTTTACCAAAACACGTCGCATCGCCTCCACATCTTTAACAGAGGCTGGTAGGGGATTTAATCCCGGTTCATATTCACTTACCCCAATCAGCAATGCTACCTTTGCCATCCCCCCATCCTACTCACCTTTAGTATTGTTGAGAAAATTCTGAGCTTGCTCCATCGCAAAACCAAACTCCTCTCTACTGCTGGCTTCCAGATTTATCTCCCTACCGTCAGGAGCTTTCAGTGCTAGTTTAATGGTTTTATTGCCAAAGCGATCGCGCAGGAACCCAAAAACAGTTTTAATATATCCTGGGTTAATAATTGTTTCTAACATTCCCAAAGAGAAACCCCCAAAAGCCTTTGCGCCTCGGGGGGCTTCCTTAGCCTCCACTAAATTTGCATCCTCTACCCCATCTACTTCTTTAATTTGAGGGAGCAAGGTTTCTATTTCCGTTTGCAATTCTTCTGCGTCTAAACCCAGTTCTGAGAGGGAAATGGTGAGTTGAATATTGGATGTTGTCATCATGGGAATGGCTGGAGTGATTGTGTGTATTTTAAACGTTTCCGTATTCTGAATACAATCATGTAACCGTAAAATCCGCAAAAATATACAATGGTGATATTTTCACCTCAGTTAGCCTTTGATATGTGCGCCAGCTTTGGCATAAATTCATACAATTTTATATTGCATAATTGCGTGAAAATTTGGATAGTTTTGTGGGATGGGCATCTTGCCCGTCCCTTTTATTTATAAGGCAGACAAGATGATTGTACTACTCATATTCATATCAAATCCGGTTACATCGGAATGATAAAAAACCACAGAGGCACAGAGAGCGCAGAGTCAGAGGGAGAAGAAGGAAATTTAAATAATTCCGATACAAACGGAAACGATATCATCCCTTAATTCAGCAATGCCCAATTTTTTCATCCAATTTTTATGCGATCGCAACGCTTTTTGTAACTATCTCCCCATTCAACTCCTCGATTTTTGAAAAAAGTCGGAAATCTATACTTCGTGAACAAGCCAAAGAAATCTATAAGTGGGTAGGTGTAGTTAAATGTAAGACTTAACCTCACCCCTTCCCCTCTCCTTAATAAGGAGAGGGGTGGCTTTAGCCGGGGTGAGGTTTTATCTTTAATTTGACTCAGTGATTTATTACAAATGTGAACGCAAAAGTAAGGGATATTGCGTAATTAGATACAATAGTCATGATGCATATATATAAAAACTACAAGATAAACACTACAAGTTTAAATACCCATGACTACTAATTTAGAATTTACTGTCACCCCCACCCCTGAGCAAATCAACCGTACCCAAGCACGCATAAATACTTATATTCAAAGTGTAGAATCAAACCCCAATTTCCGACCCGGCTCAACCCCCTATTATGGCTTTCACGAACCAGGAAAGCCAATACGCGGTACAGTAATTATATTTCACGGCTTCAGTGCCAAACCCACCCAGCTCAAAGAACTTTCCGATTACTTGTTTGCCAATGGTTTTAATTATTACCAGGCTAACTTAGCCAATCATACCCTACAGCCACCGGATAAGTATTGGTGTCAAATTGACTTAAAACCAGAAATTCTCAACCCATTACGGGAAAAAGTGCAAAAAGACCGAGTTTTGATGAATTTTATTCAAAATTTACCTGAAAATCCCAATCAATTTCTGCGTCCTTCGGCAATACAGCAAGTGAGCTTAATATCGCGGTTATTGTTGATTGAACCACGACTAATAGATATTGTCCCAGCAATTGAAAGAGATCAAGACCCGGATTTCGATCGCTATTTCAATTCCAATCATATGGATTACTTAACTGATGCGCGGCAAAGATTGGCTGAACTCGATGAAATGCCGGGACGAATTTATGTGATTGGATTATCAGTTGGAGGTGCAATCGCCCTAGGTTTAGCTGCGGATAAGCCAGAGCGTGTGACAAAGGTTGTCACCTATGCACCTTTGTTGAAGTTGTATGAGGCCACAATGGAACGGTATATTCATTTAACCGGCCCACTGGATATATATGAAAAAAGCTGGAATCCTGATGAAAGTTTTCCCGTGGGTGCCCTCACTGCATCGGCAAAATATGGCGCATATGTGCGTTCAGCAAAAAATGTCAAAGCTTTGCAAAAAGTCCCAACATTGATGGTACTTACAGAAAATGAAGATGCAGCCCATATTGACACTAATAAGAATTTTTTCAATGATATTGGTGGTGAACAAAAGGGACATCGTTTTTTTATTTATCAGAAAGGTGATTTAGTTCCCCATCCTTTTGCCGAACCAAATGTCATCAGTCAAGGCATGACCAATATTTTTTGGCAGAGTTTATATCAAGAAACTTTAAGATTTTTGAATACCGGAGAAATTAATCCCGAGAATATGAATAGTGTGGAGCAAGATGCTAATTTACCCCTTGTTCCAGCTTTGAATAGTTAAGAAATATTATTTTTGCTAAATGAATAAAAAATAATAACCCCCTGAAGAATAAATTCACCGAATTTTAGATTTCTAATTTTCAGTTAAGGAATTGAAAATTAAAAAAGGTCTGTTCGCGTAGCGTCCCTCATATCAGGTTCGCTTAATTAGTTATGATAAAAATAAATGCAGACTCATTTGCACCTTTGCGTGAGCTTTTTGTGATAACTGTTTAAGCGAACATGATATATAAAGACTTACAGTACTTTAACAAATTCATTTATTTCCAGGTGAAAATTTAGACTAAACAAGGTTGCTGCAAGTTGCTAGATAATACGCACTTTTAGTAGAATCACGTGATCGCAATTTTTTTTTGACAACCCTGTTTTTTTATAATGTGAGTAATTTTAATTATGTTAATTGATATTACATTTTATCAAATTAATCAAGTACACTTGTCGATGAAATTACCTTTTAGCTATAAGAATAGCATTTTAAACACTTGTATTTGATGCAACTGATATTGAATATAAATTAACATTGACTCTTATTCTAGTAATATAGCAGTATAGTAATTAAGGCTTGTATAAAAATAACGTGAACAAGTTTCATCTAAGTGAAATTTGTACAACTGAAATTTTGACATGATGCCTTACTATCAATGACCTCTAGAAATTTACGAGCATTGATATAGAATAGATGGGTGCTATACAAACAGAAATTTGTCAAGACGTTAAGTAAGAATATTTACGTATTAAGTAAGGATGTTTACAAATCTTACAATAGGAATAATACTTCTACTGTTTTTAAGTGTTTTATTTTACATACAATTTAAGTTGAAAATAGTAGAATCGGCAAGACTGACCCGCCCTCTAGCAATTTTTGTCATAGTTTCCGTGGCGATTGCTAGTGGAAGTTTTGTGTCAGCGCAAACTACATCCCCACAATCCCTCAAGGATGTAGCGATTCCCAAGCCTGACAATCTGGGGGAATTTGTTAAAGACGAAACAGCTCTAACCAAGTTAGGAAAAGCCTTTTTCTGGGATGTCAACATTGGTAGCGATAATAAGACTTCCTGTGCTACTTGTCACTTCCATGCAGGAGCAGATAACAGATCTAAGAATCAGATTAATCCTGGTACTTTAGCTGAACTCAAAGATACAACTTTCCAAGTAGGTGGTCCCAACTACCAACTCGCCCAGGCAGATTTTCCATTTCATAAACTAGTCGATCCACTTAAGCCCATAACCGATGGCGAAAATGGTGAGGGTGGAAGCAATGTTGAGAGAACCACTAATGATGTAGCTTCTTCCCAAGGTGTGTTCAAGACTAAGTTTGTCAAGATTAAACGGAATGACAGGGAGAAAGTTGAGGTTGTCAATGATGATGTTTTTAACGTCAACGGTATCAATACCCGTCGAGTTGAGCCACGCAATACACCGACGGTGATTAATGCAGTCTTCAACAAATTCCAGTTTTGGGATGGCCGTGCAAAGGACATATTCAATGGTAAAGATATCTCCGGGAGTGACGACGCTTATGTTTACCAAAAAACAGCAAATGGCTTGGAAAAAGTGAAAATTCAGCTAGAAAATTCTTCTCTAGCTTCCCAGGCTGTAGGACCACCACTCAGTTCTATTGAGATGTCTTCTGAGGGTCGTGAGCTTCACAACGTAGGTGATAAGATTGTTCAACGAAAGAAACGGAGGAAAAGATGGAGGAAGAGAGGTAAGAAGTTACGTATGCTCAGACCTTTAGGAAAGCAACTTGTAGCTGCGGACGACAGTGTTTTAGGTTCTGACAGCAGATTCCCGGCAAATGGTCTGAAGCAAAAAAGCTATGAGCAGCTAATTAAGAAAGCGTTTCGGAATAAATGGTGGAAATCAGGAAATTACATTATCCGCGAAGATGAGGAGACTGGTGAAACAGAGGTAGTCAGGCAACCAGGCGGTCCAAAGAAGAACAACGAATACACCCTAATGGAGCATAACTTCTCCTTGTTTTTCGGTTTAGCAGTACAAGAGTACGAATCGACCCTTGTGTCTGACGAAACGCCTTTTGACAAGTTTATGGAAGGAGATACCAGTGCCATGAGCCAGGCACAACAAAGAGGTATGGCTTTGTTTAACAATAATTTATGTAATGCATGCCATGTCGCTCCAGAATTCACTATTGCTTCGGTGCGTCTTTCCAACGGTAGTTTACAAAATTTTGATGGAGGTGGCTTCTTCCGCATTGGTGTAACCAAACCCACAGATGATCTTGGTAGTGATGGTGCAGGAAGTTTCAAATCAAGTGGACTCCGTAACATAGAACTCACGGCTCCATATATGCATGACGGCGGTTTACTGAGTCTGGAGCAAGTAGTCGAATTTTATGCTCGTGGCGGTAACTTTGGTAGTGGTCTCCCCAATACTGGTCTCCTTGTCTTAGATGGTAGAATCGTAACAAATCCACTTGGAACCCTGAAGACTGATAACCTACTAAATGGCTCTGAGGGTGCTCAAAATAGAGCTGATTTGGTCGCTTTCCTCAAAGCACTCACCGATGAGCGAGTCCGCTATGAAAAAGCACCCTTCGATCATCCATCATTGCGCGTACCCAATGGGCATAAGGGTGATGAAAATTCCGTGACTGACAGGGGTAATGGTACTGCTAAAGATAAAATGACGAAAATACCAGCTGTTGGTCGTAATGGTCGTTCTACTCCTCCACCAAATTTCTTGGATAATCCTCCAAAGATTTGAGAGTAGTTAGAATATGTAAAACACAAGATATAGGCTTGTAGTTACTGAAAAAAGCGACTACAAGCCTGTATCTTGTATGCAGTACTATTATTGACATACCTCCTCGGACTTTAGGACGAGGATTCCTTGACGCTTCCTTGGGTTGCGCTACTGAGGTAGTCTTACCATCCCTCCACGTCCGTTTAAAGTCTCCCAACATAAGACATGATACAAACGCCAGATTATTTAAACAAGTAATATCATGTCCGGGGGCATACCCATAGTATGTCATTGCGAGTGGAACGAAGTGAAACGACGCATAAGCCCTAACGGGCACGCTCCGCGAACACAAGGTCTTTGGGATT
>JAAUYD010020297.1_pt1 | contig 15743 bp, 19 predicted proteins | sample 7278101 | NCBI WGS metagenome assembly JAAUYD01 (sample SAMN14350128, study PRJNA611818) | marine sediment metagenome | isolation source: surface marine sediment (0.6m) | place: French Polynesia: Moorea | collected 2018-08 | reverse complement strand
CCTGCCAGGTAAAGCTCTTACGCTTTCCTCCCCGTCGATTAAGCCATTTGAACGGACACTCCGCAGTCCAAAAATAAAAGCGCCATAGTAATGGCAAGTTTCCGGGAATATAATGTCTTTTTGCACGAGCCATTTTTCGTAGATTCTCTTGTGTAGGCAGTTTTGGAGATAAACCGGTCGATTAAGGCCGATTTAGAAATGTTTTTAGGCCATTCTTTCCACAATGTCAATCACTTGGCGTGGGCAACCCTTAGCCAAGAAACAGCGTAACACCGGTCAGGAGCGGAAAAATGATCGACTTTCAATCAAATGTCACGATTAAATCTTGGGGGTGTCCGATACATGCGTGTGCACCAGAGTTTTCAAGTTCCTCTTTTGTACCATATCCCCAAAGAACACCAATACCGACTATCCCATTTTCGTTTGCGCCAATCATATCATGCTCACGATCTCCGATCATGAATGTATCAGATGAAGAGATTGATTCATCCACTTTGTCTTTGTCATAATCCATAATTGTCTTTTCTCATCAAAAAATAGTTTTATCATTTGTACAGCGAATAATTGAGCAATATTCACAGATTAACAGTTTATTCTAATCAATTAACTATTTAAGAATCAAGGAGATATTGTGAAAAGGTTGCCAGCAAATCTATTTGTTAGAGTCAAATAATTGCTTGACAAAGTCAAATAAATGGCATAATCCATATCCGACTGAAACGTCTTTCATCCTAACATTCCATCAGATCAAATCAATCCGATAGCAATATGATGGCTAAAAATCAACTTCATGAGGATACCGTCCTGTTTCGCAGGTTTAACCGGTTTTATACCCAACAAATCGGGCTTCTCTCCCAGGGGCTTTTAAAAACCCGCTTCCCGCTGATTCAGGCCCGGGTGCTGTATGAACTGGCACAGCAGAATCAGACCACCGCCAGCGCACTGGTCAGCAAGCTTGACATCGATCCCGGCTATCTCAGTCGAATCCTCAGTGCTTTCGAAAGAGATAGGCTGCTTCGAAAACAGCGATCAGCTTCTGACTTCCGGCAGCGGATTCTGACGCTCACGAAAAAAGGACAACGGTCATTTGCGGAACTGGACGAGCGATCCAGAAGAGATGCTGAAAAGATACTGCAGGACTTGACTGCGGAAGATCGACATCGGCTGTTGCACGCCATGCAGACAATCGAGAGCATTCTTGACACCGGACCGAACCGACCGGCATCCTTTTTGCTCCGACCTTATCGGCCGGGTGATATCGGTTGGATCATCCATCGACACGGCGCCATATATGCCGAGGAATATGATTTCGATGAGACATTCGAGGCTTTGGTGGCAGAAATCCTGGTGAAATTCATCCGTGATCATCATCCGAAGCGGGAAGGCCTTTGGATCGCTGAGCAGGAAGGGGAACGGATCGGATCTGTCATGATTGTGGATGCCGGCAATCAGACCGCCCAGCTACGGTTGCTAATAGTTGAACCAAAGGCCAGAGGGCAAAATGTCGGCAAACGCTTGATTGATGAGTGTATCATATTCTCAAAACGCAACCGCTACCGGAAAATCAAATTATGGACCCAAAGTAACTTGCTGGAAGCCCGCCATTTATATATGAAGGCAGGCTTTAAAATGGTTTCGGAATCACCGCACCAGAGCTTCGGCCAAAACTTGACGGCCGAGATCTGGGAATTATCGCTGGGCAGCTAAATGCCAGTAGAATAATTCAGTCAGGATTCTGGCCAGGACCATGCTTTGGTATAATCCTGGAACGTTGAACCTGTAAACGGGCATAGAAACCAACGATAATTCAACCAGGAGTACATTTGATCACATCCCAGTCAAAATCGAGCGGACTAATCTGGCTATGCCTGGCGCCGTTGTTTTATGCCGCTCTGAGCATTTCAGCCAAATTGGCCGGGGCCCACCTGAGCGTCTGGCAGATCAGTGTCGGCCGGTTCGGCCTTGGGCTATTGATCCTGCCGGTCATTGTCAGGGTGCTCGGACTTAGCCTCTGGGGTCAGCGACGCCTTCTCCTGTCGGCCAGGGGTCTGTGCGGCGCAATCGCCTTTCTGCTTCTGGTAGCTGCCTTTCAGAGGATCCCCCTGTCATTGGCGATGGTCCTTTTCTATCTTTACCCTGCCTTCACAGCTATTTTATCGCCCTGGGTCACCGGAGAGCCCACCGCCAAATCTGCCTGGCCTTTTATCTGTGGCGCGATCATCGGCACCAGCCTGATATTATGGCCGTTTGGGGAATCCACAGCTTTCAATCTAGGACACATATTTGGTATCATTTCTTCATTTCTGTGCGCTATGACCGTTCTGCTGGTTCGACGCCTTGGCCGGGAAAACAACATCTACACCCTGTATTTCTACCTTTGCCTCACCGGGACATTGGCTGGCATAGGCCCCTTATTAATGCAAGCACATCCGTTTCTGCCTACAAGCGCTGCCGCATGGGTTGGCATTGCGGCCGTATCCGTATTTTCAATCGGCGCTCAACTTTCTATCAACCAGGCCTTGGTCCGTTTTCCTGCGCCGAAAGTCAGCGTGATAATGACCGTTGAGGTACCGTTGGTAGCTAGCTTTGGCGTCATTTATCTGAATGAACCGCTAACCTGGAATTTCGTCGCCGGCACCCTCTTGATATTCGGCAGCGGGACCGGTCTCAACCTCATGCCGATCAAATCAAAATAAGGTATCATTGGCCACGAAACCCACGAAATCGCACCAAAGAAAAATAACATTTCGTGGTTAAAATTATCATTTGCTGCTCTGATTCGAGCGCTGGAACTGGAATGTTTCATAAGCAATTAAGCACTTTCAAAGACAGGAGACCTACTATATGAGCTTGTCAAATACAAAAAATGCCGCCAACTTAATTGATCGTAAATCCTTTATACTCGGCATGATGACGGCTTTTGCCGAATGCGTCACAGGTGAATGTAAAAAGATTGCTCTCTCACCACCCTTTTATCCTGAAGACTACGATGCCGTGGTGTCCGAGGCCAAGCGTATTGCAGAAGAACAGGGAATTTTCTTATGGTTTGATGAAAACCGGGATATCCCTGAAGATCGCCGCTTGAACTGGTTTGTGTTGTATAAGTTCTCCGATTTACTGGAAGAATACCGCAGGTTAAGAAAGCGGGGATACAATCCAGCCTGGCACTTCGCCAAGTTTTCCGATTTGTTCAGTTATGGAACGGCCTGGGGAGACGGGGCCGATGCGGTGGTAACCAAAATGAGAGAACCCAAAAATACCATCGATACCTTTGCTAGAGTTTTGCTCAAGCCTGATGATTGGCCGATTCCCTTCGAGTAATGTCAGAAAAAAAGATTCATGACCTCAACCACATAACCGGGTTTGGAATTCTTGAATTTGATGATTGGAATTTTTTTGAGTTTCAGCACTTTTTATGCAGTAGGGAAGCTAAATATAAAATCACCTCCAAAAATTAGTGCTCGATTTCTGCTGACCATAGCCCAAGACATCATCTAACCAGATAAAAAAGGAGTTCAGCTTGGCGGTGCGCCGGCTGACAGCCGGAACAATATCATGCAAAATGTTCCTTGGTTTGTTGTACGGACAGACCCGAATGCAGACGGTACAATCCATCCGGTTGGCTGACCAAAAGGAAAAACAATTTTCCGGATTGACATACCATTTCAGCACCCCCGATTGGTTGGAAATCGATGGACCATCGCTGGTCATCTCCTTTTGAGAAATGGCATGGGATGGGCAATGCTTCGCACATTTTTTGCAGGTTTGACAAAATTGCTGGACCCCGAAGGGCCGGTAATCATCGCTTTCAAGGGGCAGGTCGGTGAATACCTTACACAGTCTAACCCGGGGACCGAATTTCGGAGTGATCAAAAGCCCCATTCGACTGGACTCACCGAGCCCGGCCGCCATCGCCAAAGGGACGCTTAATGCCGTGTCATTGCCACAGGGAATCGCCTGATAGCCCAAGCCGCGAATAAAGCAGGCCAGTAAATTGGCGGCAAAGGCCATCTTGGAATACCCGAGGCCGGTGGCCGAGCCCCCAATGCCGCTGGGCGCTGAACGCATGGCCTCGTAATCCATTGCAATCGCCATGACAACAGCATTTTTGCACCCTTCCGGGATATCTATGGCGTAATGTTCATCATTGGTTAAATTATATTCGCGGGAGTATATCCAGTTGGGATGCACGTTTCCGATGCCGACCAAATCGGCGCCAAAGAAACGGGCGGCATTTTTTACATAGGTGGTCATCTCTGCCGGAGATTTTTTAACGGGACCGTCGGTCTCGGCGAAATGACGAATTTTTTCGGGAAGCCCCTCCCAGGCGTACAGACCGAAATTGCTGCGCGAGTTGCCCAGTGCTGCGCTCCATTCCAGATTCCAAGAGGCATTGCGCAGGGCATAATCCCTTTTTTGATACCCGGCTGTCTCTTTATATTTGACTTCCTGGTAAAAGCGAGCTGCGAGATGTTTCATTTTCGGATCCCAGCGCACCCTTTTAAACATTTCATTTTTCTGGTCAAAGCGATCGGCGGGAACCGGAAACGGGAAATCTGGTTCGAATGAAAAATTTTTGTATGTCATTTTTGATTTTACTAGGTATGGGTAATTTTCGCTTAATAATTGATGTTGTTCATCACCAGGGAATCTTGCCTTAGCTTTTCCGAATGATCGAGAATATTTTTTTTTACAATGTTGAGATGGACTTCGACCGCCATTTCCGCTTTTTGCGAGTCCTGGGATTTGAGAGCTTTATAAATTTCAGAAGACAAAATGTTCTTGTATTCCAAGCTGTTCGGCAACATAGTGGGCGACCGCCTGGCCAAGCCAGTTCGGCTGATGGGCATCCGAGCTGACGACAAATTTGAAGTGATCCTTGAATGGCAGGTAAAACTGTTGCCAGTCCGTCCGCCAGACATAGCGGTTGTTGATCTCAATCAAGCATTCGGGGGGAACTCGATTCAGATCGGTATTCAACATATTGGGATGGGCAATAATGACCGGTTTGTTGGTGGCGAGCAGGTTGTCCAGGGACAGATAATCGGCGTTCTGATCCCGGCAGTGAAAAATATAGTAGTCGACCGTATAATCAGCTGCGTCGGCAACCCAGCCGTGTCCGTCCACCTCGACACCGACCCTTAGTCCGGTCTGTCGAACCTCCCTCTCGTATTCTTCAAAGCGTCCATCAACCAGGCTGTCGAAGTGATCGCTGATTCCCACGATTCCGGCGTGATTGACGGCAGCGACGAGGGCAACGGTCTGCTCAGGTGCAACGGCACTGTCAGTGATCGAGTAGGTGGTGTGAATATGCAAATCCTGTGACAGCATCATCAATCCTGCCCCGGTTCTCCGTTGTATGATAAGTGAAAATAAACTGAAAAAATCCACACATGGCATTAAGATTTTTACTAGGCAATGACGTCATGATACCAGCGACTACGGGTACTTGATCGAATCGCAACCATTTCCGTATTCCGAATTCAATCCCCTATGCTCATTTATATTTTCTAATCGCCCTTTCAAACCCGAACATCGATTTTTTAATCGTGTCATCTTCCACACAAAAAGCGATGCGAAAATAGCCGGGTCCGTTAAAGCCGCTGCCGGGCACCACCAGGATACGTTCTTCTTTCAACGTATTCACAAACTCGACATCATCCGAGATCGGAGACCGTGGGAAAAGGTAGAAAGTTCCCGGCGGTTTGACGAATTCATAGCCGAAGTCGGCCAGACCATCACACAGCAGGTCACGTTTACGGGCATATTCGGAAATATCGACACTCATTCCCTGCATACAGGCGACGATACGCTGCATTAATGCAGGGGCATTGACATAACCAAGAATTCGATTGGCAACGGTCATGGCTGCCATGAGATTTTCTCGGTAAGTCGCGGCAGGGTTCACGGCGATGAATCCGATACGCTCGCCGGGAATGGATATATCTTTGGAATAGGAAGTCCCGATGATACTGTTTTTATAGGCTGTGAATATGCTCGGGACGACAGCACCGTCATAGACAATTTTTCGGTAAGGCTCATCTGACAAGAGATAAATCGTTCGATTAAACTCTTTGCCCTTTTGCTCCAATATTTTCCCAAGGGCCTTAAGACTCGCTTCGGAATAAATTTGCCCGGTCGGGTTGTTAGGAGAGTTAATCAAAAAGACCTTGGTTTTCTCCGTGATAGCCGCTGAAATGGCTTCCGGATTCAACTCGAAATCGGGTCTGGTCTCAACGGTTTTCAGAACACCACCATGGTTATCGGCATAGAATTTATATTCGACAAAACAGGGAATCGGTGTCAGAACCTCATCGCCGGGATCAAGAACGGCTTTCAGGGCGACATTTAGGGCACCAGAGGCACCGCAGGTCATCAGCACATCATTTTCGGTGACCGCTGCCTGTTGCTCTTTGGCAAGGTATTCGGCCACCGAACCGCATACCAGCGGATATCCGGCGTTGGGCATATAGCAATGATCGTCCAGCCCGCAGGTACTTACCGTTTCTCTGAGAACCTCATTAAACTTTTCCGGCGGCGGCACATTAGGATTCCCCAGGCTGAAGTCATAAACGTTCTCAGCCCCGAATTGAGATTTCAGTTTGGCACCTTCCTCGAACATCTTGCGGATAAATGAGGAGCCGGCGATAATGCTTTCAATTTTCCTTGAAATGGTCATAAATCAATCCTCGCGTTGCTAGTTTTGGGGTATGTGTTGAGGGTTTTGTGATCCGAGTTTCGCGTTGCAAATTTCGAGTTGCCAAATAGACATCAAAAGATTCTTAATGTAAACTACAGGAAATAGATTAAAAATAACTGAAATTATTATGTGAAATATAACGTGAGACTCAGAGCATACAACGTCAATTTAATGAAACACCGCTCTCACAACACCTTAAGTCCCATTCCAGCAGCATGCCTACTTGATAGTGTCAAATTCTCTCCACTTATAGTCAATGAGCTCGAGCAGAACGCCATTCATCTTTTTGGGATGAACAAACGCAAACTCACAATCCCTGAACGGTCGGGCACCTCCGATAAACGGATAGTCTTTTTGCTTTAGCTCGTCCATAGCTTCGCGGGTGTTGTCGACATTAAGACTGATCAACATGATTCCCTCGCCTCTTTTTTCAATAAATTTGGCAACATCGCCATCGGGCGTAGTGGATTCCATCAGCTCAAATCCGACTTCACCGACCCAATATCTCGCGACTTTAATTTTTTCAGGTTCATCAATATAGGCGTCGTCCGGTTCGGATTTTCCCAAAACAGGTTCCCAGACTTTACGTGCTTCATCCAAATTTTTAACTGCGATACAGATATGGTCGATTTTATTTGCTTTCATTTTTCCTCCTCATAGTTTCAATGATTTGCCTTATAAGCGTCGATCATGAGTTCAAACGTGCTTTCTAAGTTTTCAAAAAGGGAATATGACATATCTTTTAACAGCCAGCGGCTGATAATATGATCCATCGTTCCCACAAATATATCCCGTGCTGCGCGGGAATTGAGGTCTGCTTTCATTTCTCCGGTTTGACGGCCTTCCTCAAATATATCGATTAAATATGCATAAAAGTTTTTCACCTTGGAATAGACTTCGGTATTTAAAAAATTGGCGTTGGTCTTCAGAAACAGGTAGACGATTTTGGCGTCCATGGGGGATTGCTCGACCCGGCGCATGTACCACCACATGTATTTGCGCAATTTGTTGACGGTGCCTTTAACGCCAAATAACTGCTCGTCCAGATCCCTGACAAGCTCCGATACCCACAGGTCAGGGATCATTAGGAGCAAGGCCTCCTTTCCTTGAAAATATTCATAAAGTGCGGCTTCGGAGAGTCCCGCCCCCCTCGAGATATCAACGATGGTCGTCTTTTGATATCCCTGATCGGCAAAAAGTTTTTTGGCGGAATTAATTATTCGTTCGCGCGTGTGTGCTTTGGAATTATTTTTAGCCATTATTGTGAAATCTACAACTCATCGGAACGGAAAATTAGTTAATCTTATAATTCAAGTATGGCATATAAAAATTTGTATTAATTAGATTTATAGGTTTAGCTATGTTGGTTAATCCACAAACTTATAGAAAATTTATAGAATCGATTATAATATTGATCGATATCAGGATAAATCAATCAAATCTTTTAGTATTGCATTGATTAGAATCGGAATTTCTTAGTCGATTTATATTGCCATTAGGTCTATATATATTTGGAATAATTATACTTTTATTTAATTATTGCAAAAAATATATAAAATCCTAATAGCATTCGGCATATTGGCTGTCAAGTAAAAATAGCGTGTTACCGACCAATTATAGCGGTTGTCATAAATTTTCATGCCATATCGGCCACAACGAAGCATGAAACAAAAGTATTTGTTGAAATGTCATAGCTAACCTCTACAACATATGTGGCATGAAAATTTTAAAGAAAAAAAGAGGACAGCTATGACACGCAAAAATAAAAACAAAATTATCTCGGTTGTACACCCCATCTGTTGCGGATTAGATGTTCATAAAGACATGGTTTCGGCCTGTATCATTTTTTTAACATTAGAAACAGTTCTAATAGGTAAAAAGGATTATGATGTCATATCTTCGGTTCTAGCATGAACGAAAAGCAGGCTGATGACTGTTTCTAATGAATATGTTCCGTTTCGTCTTGGCCGCAACCATTTGAAAAAGAATATGCATAACGGTATAAAATGAATCAAATTGATGACAACCGCTATATCATTATTAGAGCGTTTGGAATAAAGCAGCTGGGGTGTCATTACCATTTAAAGTGGCATTGCCTAACTGCCGCTAGCGGAACGTTATTCTGCCAAACGCTTTAATAAACTGACGATTTAAAAAAAGCCACCTAAAAGGAGAAGAGATAATTATGGGGTTTTTCGATTTAGAAGGGAAAGTGGCAATTGTGACCGGCGGCAACCGGGGAATCGGTTACGCCATCGCCGGAGGTCTGGCCCAAACAGGTGCAGCGGTTGTCATTGCCAACCGCAACGCTGAGACCGGACAGAAGGCTGCAGAGGCAATTAAGGGCCAGGGTTTCACTGCCGCATCCGTGACAACGGATGTATCTAAAAAATCTTCGGTAGAGAATTTGGCAGTCACCGTAATGAAAGATTTCAACCGCATCGATATCCTTGTCAACAGCGCCGGAGTCATCGATCGGGGGCCGGTTGAGGATTTTACCGAAGCCCAGTATGATTACATTATGGATATCAATCTGAAAGGCCTGTTCTTCTGCTGCCAGGTTATTGGGAGGGAAATGATCAGGCAGAGCAGAGGTAAAATTATCAACATATCATCCAATGTATCTGAGGTCATTCAGGCCGGACGGGTGGTTTATGCCGCTTCCAAAGCGGGCGTCTCGCATTTGACCCGGGGCCTGGCCTTGGAGTGGGCCAAACACAACATCAACGTCAACGCCGTCGGCCCGGGCCCGACCATTACCGAACTAAACAGAAAATACTTCGAGGAAAATCCTGCTGATCTACAAGAACGCATAGATTCCATCCCCATGGCGCGGGTCGGGAAACCGCCGGACATGATCGGGGCGGCTATATTTCTGGCCTCCGATGCATCTGATTATGTCACCGGCCAGACACTGCTGGTGGATGGGGGATCAACCCTCTGGTAGCCCCGAAGGAGCATAATATAAAAAATGACCTCAATCATAAATTGTATATGGGTTTTCGCGGTTTTATTACGCAGCAAAGCTGTATTTGTATTTACCAATAAAGATGATGCTACTGCACTTCGCGGCCAATGCTCTGTTATTTTGAAAAACATCAACTCCAAAAGGGTATAACTTATCAAGATCATTAGTGTCGATAAATATTTGAATAAAATCTCTGCCATCTTTTTTAAGCGTATTGATTAATTCACAAGCTGAATTACCGTCAAAATCACCACATAGCTGCAAATGCAGGCTATCTTTGTTTTTATAGGATAAAAGTTGGAAATTCGATGCCATAGTTATACTCCCTTCCAATCTATTAAACTCATATCTTAGACGACTCGTTTGATATTATCTAAAGAATTCATTCGAGGCATGCCGAAAGAGTTGGCTCCATCGAATTTCGAGTAACTGTTTGATAAATTATTTCCTTTTTCTGGGAATGCCAACGATTCCGACGACACTGAGATATAGCAGCATTGTAAAATCGGAGATTGGGAGTATGGTTGAAACATTAATCCCGGTGAATTTCATAACTTTGAAAATGTCCTCTATGAAATAAGTTGCTACAATAACTAGAATCACCAAAATTGATGTTTTTGGAACAAAATAAATTAGACTCTTTTTCATCAGAACACCTCGAGTTTATGATTTATTACATGTGCCAGCAGAAGCCATTCAATTGAAACTGATTAGGGTTGTGAGGGCCACCGGCTCGCGGCTTACCAAAAGCCTGAAGGCCGCCTTGATTCCAAATTCTTTGGCAACGATCAAAAAGTGTCTTTTGGTAACCACGCCAGCCATTTTCTCTCTCCTTTTTTAGTGTTTATGTTGAATTGCCCTTTTAGTATCTTTAGCTGTCACCCCATCAAAAAATTGTTGGAATAATTTAGAAATTTTTTAAAACCAGCCGGGATCGATACGGGGGAAGGGTTGCCCTAAAAATTTAGAAATTTTACTTGAGTTTATTCTGGTACACTCCAACTAATCGATATAAATTAGGATTTCTAAAAGTTTGAGGTACCATTTCTCACTGGTGTTGGGATTGAATTGAGGGGGGTCTTCTATCTATCCAGCATTTGAGAATTTAAACGCCATGTGATACACAAATCATATCACCACGCATTTCGATAACCGTCGAATTAAAGATCACGACAAGAAAGCATCACCTCAACATATAAGTGTGCCGAATATTTAATTACTACAATGTAGTGCATTATAGTAAATTCTTGACAGTAAGAACGTCTTCAAGTAAATTCAAAATAAAATTCATTAACAAGCGTGTCGTTTGGATTGGAACCGAAAAGCTGAACCTCACATCTTTCTATCTGCTGACCTCATTCAGATCTTCACTCTAAGTTGAATTACCTCCTGAACCGAAATTAATATAGCGGGAACCTTTCTAATTATTTTTGTTCTGAAATAGAATTTTTTTCACTTGGATAAAAAATTGGGTAAAGTTTCGATGGAGAAGCCCCTAAAAATGTGCATGCTTTGCTCCTGACAGAAACCATAGAGCTTTTGTCAGGAGTGAAAATGAAACGTAAGATCTATCAGCAGGAGGTCTCTAATATAAAAGCTTATACATAGGTAGTATTTTTATAAACCATGAAAGGGGGGGAAATGGAACAGGTCATACCCATTGAGGAATGTGCAAAACAGCGTTTGCAAGTGCTCGTTTATGCGTACTCGTTATTGGTTAAGCACCTTAGAGAAGAAGGTGTTGACCTTGAAAAAGTAAAAAAGGCCAGCGATAAAGTATGGACAGTTTTAGGGCAACAAGCAGCCGAGCAGATGAAACAGGTGTTGGGAGAAACTATTAATATCGAAACGCTTCAGAAAGCAGGCGCAATCGCAGAAAATATCCATGGAATAGAAGCAAATCAGAAATTATCAGAAAATCAAATCCATACCGAATTCGTGAATTGCCCCTGGCATGAAGCCAATATAGCTCTTGATATGCCAGAAGATTGGAGGATGTGCCCAAGTGGGCACACAGCATTTACAGAAAACATGTATAAAGGTTTAGATCCAAAAGCAGCTTACAAGTTGACGAAGAGTATGCCTGCTGGAGATCAGATTTGTGAAGGTATATCTTCAATATAGTCCCAAAAGTGAAGTGGGTAGGAAATCAGTCCTACCCACTATTCACCAAATATCTTAAAAATTGCCAAACTATTCTAAAAAGTCTATTTCCGTTTAATACCTTTATTGTTAAATTGTGCACGTCTTCATCGATCCCTATCAGTCCTTCGATGGGAAAAAAATGGTCCGCCGACTATGGAAGCGTTTTTACAAGGGTCCGGGTTGAGGTTGCCTCGAAAGGCCGGTAGATTAAACGGTTCATTCTAAATTTCTGGCGGAAAGTCCCTGGCAGGGGGGTGATTCCGTGAAACTCATAGGCTCCTATGTCCCATTCGGCTTCACCATCCTCATTACCATCGTGGGGTCGTAGCCTTCCGTCCAGGTCTTCTTCAGGCATGCCCCAACTATATCCCGTGTCAATGCAAGGGGAGCCGGGTCTCAAATGAAAATCCCCTGTTTCCGGGGATATAAAATCCGGGTTCTCAACACTGTTATCCTCACCGCGGCCGGCCCAGCCGCCTTGTACGACGGATTGACTGACGTAGTAATGTGTATTGGCCGTTACAATATCGAGCTCGTCGGGCGAATTTTCCCAAAAGATACTGTTACGAACAAAGGGCGCATCAGATAAGATATTGTTATGATAGGCTCCGCCGGAGATGCCGGCGCTGTTATCATAAAAAGTGCAATTCCAAATCCGAGGAAAAATCATATTAGTCGCAATCGCCCCTCCCCAACTCTCGGCAGTGTTACCATGAAAGATGGAATTGATGATGTGAGTTAATCCTTCAGTTTCCGGATGGTTGAAAACTCCAGCTATAGCGCCGCCACCGATTGAACCGGGTAACGTTGCGTCATTGTCGCGGAAAATACATTTTTTGATAGTAATTGATGAGCTAGCGTGAAAGACGCCACCGCCCGCCCTGGCCACGTTTCCCTGGAAAGTGCAGCTTTCGATCTCAGTGTTGGACTCAAGGTCATAAATCCCGCCCCCAAAACTGGCTGTGTTGTTTTCAATCCTGCAGTTGCTGATCTTGGGGACGTGGTAATAATCATCCATTGCACAGTATTCTGGTGCACTGTTAATGTACAATCCTCCGCCAGCATCGTCGTTTAAGCCATTTCGGATGACAAATCCATCGATAATGCAAGGCCCTGTAATTATCAGGCAGCCTGTCTCGTTTTGCCCGTCGATGATCGAAGGAAAATTTTTCCAATCTCTGATACCACTATCGTTGTAACCTCCCAGCAAGATGACATACTTGCTGATTTCAATTGGACTAGTTAAGTTGTAAATGCCCTGCCTAACATGGATTTGGTCAGTTGGTAGCTCACACGGTGTCATAGTCCCCGATGAAGCGTCCACTGCCTGCTGAATGGTCTGAAAAGCACTGCTCCACGATATACCATCTCCATCGTCGGGAGCGCTAGGATCCACATACCAATCTGCACCGTAAACAGATGTCCAGGCCAATATTATAGCCGACAACAAAAAGATTCCGATATAATTACGATATACTGTTTTCATAAAATCCCCTTTCATCCAAGTCAATCGTATAAGACCGCTTGTGATCATTAAAACAAGAATAAGGTTGAAAATTGTTCTTTTTTACTCTCATTAATACGAGATTGTCTAATTCTAGATTTAGAAAAATAAAATTTCTACAATTTTGATTTTGTTATCCTAACACATCTCTCATCACCTCCTTTCGTTTAAACAGCATGTATGTACATCATTTAGATTTTTGTCGCATTTTTAAACCCTCTGATTTCTTTGGCAAACTTATTTGAAGCAGAAGAAAAAAGGAATAAATCTAATCTCGAAGCTAGAAGAGTTAGTGAATGTGCAGGTCTTATGATAGAGTGACTGCTAATGAAATACTGAAGATGGTCGATCGGTAAAGATCGGCATCTGGTACATCAGCCTCCGGTAGCGGAAGGTAGGCTGCTTGAACCTGGGCCAAATGTATTCCAGTGTCCTTTAGATAACATCGTTGTAAAGGATTTCACAGGCGGCAGCTGGGTTGGCGTAGCATCAAGCTGGAGAAATGGCACATTATATCAGAATGATGCTACTTTAGGTTGGAAAAAGGTGATGAGTGTCACTCCTTCTGCATTGACTTCCAGTGTAAAATTGGGGATTAGTTGCTCTAAAACAAAATCCTGAGCAGAGTCAATAACGGCTCGGTCTCAATAACATACTGCTATCTATCAGGCATTTGACAGCTTTAAAAAGTGCGATATATCCAAAACTTATCTTCATCTATTTCGATATTTGTCGATTTAAATTTGTGGCAAGAAAAGCTAACCATCGGCAATCCTATAAATCAGGGGCAATTTTCGAGCATATCTTAAATTTTGTCGGCGTTCATAAAATCTCAATGTATCGCAACTCGGGTGACATTTGGTTTTTGCCATATGATATCACCAACTGTCAGAACTTTTGAAAATGATTGACTAAATCCCACCGATTTGTTTATAAATGTTGTTACACAATCTTTGAAGTACTTATTCCACCGATCCTGCTGCTGTTTTCTAATTGCTGAATCGAAATCTACCGCTCCTCGGATAATGCATTTCCGCTTATGATCCACATACTGAGTTCCTAAGTTTGAAACCTTAACACGGGGGTGCTGCCATGTCAGATGAAGGCTTCAAGCGTAAACTCGCCGCTATTCTCAGTGCAGACGTCGAAGGCTACAGTCGCCTCATGGGTGATGACGAAGAAGCGACCGTCCGCACACTAACAGCTTGCCGTGAGGTGTTCTTCACTCTCATCCAACGGCACAACGGCAAAGTGCTGGATTCCCAAGGTGACAATCTGCTGGCAGAATTTGTCAGTGTTTTTGATGCTGTGCAGTGCGGTGTAGCCGTACAGAAAGAAATCAGTGCATGAAATATCGAGCTTCCTGAAAGCCGCAGAGTGCAATTCCGCATTCGTATTAACTTAGGTGACGTCATTCAGGAAGAAGGTCTTATATACGGTGACGGTGTAAATATCGCAGCCAGACTTGAAGGATTGGCTGAGCCAGGTGGAATCTGTATTTCCAAGACAGCCTTCGACCATATCGAAAGTAAACTACCGTATGGATATGAGTCTCTGGGCGACCACACCGTCAAGAACATCTCTGAGCCGGTGCGGCTGCATCGGGTGCAAATGGATCCGGAGGCACCGGCGGATATCACCGCGGAAGAAAGCCATCCATTTCAGCCCGATTCCGCCAAACTGGTATTTAAACTACATGACCATGGCCTATCGTATGATGGAGCGCTATGATGAGTCGCTTGAAGTCAGCAAGCAAGCGCTTCATTTCAAGCCCAATGATTTGTATGCTCACCTGTCTTTGGCCGTAACTTACGGGTTGTTAGACCGCGAGGCGGAGGCTCGCGAGGCCGCTGCAAAAGCCCTCAGAATAGCTCCCGATTTTTCGATCGAATATTTTGCAAAGACATCCCCAATCAAGGATCCGGCCGACAGAAAGCGCTTGATTAGCGCTTTGCGCAAGGCAGGGCTCATGTGATTTGAAAATATTTTGACCAATTAAACGCCTAAAAAAGGGGGAAACAATGGCGCACAATACTTTCAAGATAAAGTCAATCTTGGCCGTATTCGTTTTATGCTTTTTATGCGCGGGTCAACCCATCGGAGCGGCATCCCCGCCGGCATCCGATACGACGGCCAAGCCGGTGATTCCAGAAAAAGATGATTCAAAGGGAACCGGCGACCAGCTGGCCGTTCAATTCAGCGAAGAAGAAATTCAAGCCATCGCGGAGGCTTTACCCGACGGTGAAGCCAGGCAGATGTTCAACCAAAAGGTCGCCAAAGGTGAGGGGCTGAATGACGCTGCCTCTGATGAAGAATCCGTCAGATCGGGAGAGGAATTTGCCGTGCTTCTAATCGATGGTGAAAAAGCATTTTCCCGTGCTCAGAAGCGGCTGGTTTCGTTTTTCACCCACCCCACATCCGCCATT
>JAAUYD010257195.1_pt1 | contig 15754 bp, 12 predicted proteins | sample 7278101 | NCBI WGS metagenome assembly JAAUYD01 (sample SAMN14350128, study PRJNA611818) | marine sediment metagenome | isolation source: surface marine sediment (0.6m) | place: French Polynesia: Moorea | collected 2018-08 | reverse complement strand
TAGTCAACAGCAAGTCTGGACTGGTACCTTAGAAACCATTGTGGAACAAACGTCTGGTCAGTTACTTTCCCCCACGGTAATTGTAATTGGGGAAGTGGTGGAACTCCGCAGATACTTACAATTTGAGAATATATCTTTAGATAATTCTCTTGCCACTGGCAATACTCAACCAAATATGACCGAAAAATAAACTGGATATAAGCCGTGTGGATTTATCCGTGGAGAAGAAACAAACGGTTTTATCATTATTTCAAACCCCTAGCTTTAGACATGGGGTCACGACTCCCGCTACCCAGAGCGACTTCCGTCGTCGCGGGTTCGCTCGTCAATCCCGGACAGTTGTTCATGGGGGAAACCAACGCCAGTCGTCTGCGGCGGGAAACCCCTTCGGGTTCGCCACTTGCTTTATGCCGGGGAACCCGTCCACCGCAGTGGCTTACCGTCCGCAACGCTGGCTCCCCAAGACCACAGTGTCCTCAAAATCCAAAATCCAAAATCCAAAATTGAATGACCAGCAATTTTTCTCCTCTTCCCCTCAATGGTAAAACCATTTTAGTCACCCGTTCGGCAGGACAGTCGAGTCAATTTACCCAACTCCTTACCGATGTTGGAGCTACCGTAATTGAAATGCCAGCCTTAGAAATTGCAGCACCTTCTAGTTGGGAAGATTTGGATTTTGCGATCGCTAATTTATCTACATTTGACTGGTTAATTCTCACTTCCAGCAATGCCGTCAATTATTTTTTTGACAGATTACTGGAGCAAGGTCGAGATGTCCGTAACTTGGAAGGAGTTAAAATTGCTGTGGTGGGTGAGAAAACTTCCCAAAGCCTCAAACAAAGGAGTTTGCAACCAGATTTTATCCCTCCTAACTTTGTGGCAGATTCCCTGGTGGCAAACTTTCCCGCAGAATTGCTAGGGAAGAGGGTATTATTCCCCAGGGTAGAAAGTGGTGGTAGAGAAGTACTAGTGAAGGAATTTACTGCTCAGGGTGCGGAAGTTGTGGAAGTGGCAGCTTATAAATCCTGCTGTCCTCGTAATATTCCCCTAGAGGCAAAAATTGCTTTGCACAATCGTACTGTAGATGCCATTACCTTTGCCAGTTCCAAAACAGTTAAGTTTTTCTGTCAGCTACTAGAACAGACATTTACCAAGAATGGGAATGAGAATCAATCTCAGGCGATAACAGATTTGTTGCAGGGGGTTTGTATTGCCTCCATTGGTCCACAAACCTCAAAAACTTGTCTTTCTCTGATTGGACGGGTGGATGTTGAGGCAGAGGAATATACCTTAGATGGATTGACTCAAGCACTGATTAGAGTGATGGAGTGAAGGAGGGAGTGAATATAAAATCCAAAATCCAAAATCTAAAATCCAAAATCGAATGACCAAACGCATTATCGGTTTAACTGGTGGTATTGCTACAGGTAAAACAACCGTCGCTAATTATTTAGCCAAAACTTACAACTTACCCATTTTAGACGCTGATATCTACGCCAGGGATGCGGTGGCTGTGGGTTCACCAATCCTCCAAGCGATCGCAAAAAAATACGGGTCACAAATACTACTTGCAGGTGGCAGTCTAAACCGCCAAAAACTGGGTGAAATTATTTTTCATCAGCCAGCAGAACGCATCTATATAGAAGATTTAATCCATCCTTATGTACGCGATCGCTTTTTGGATGAAATGAACAAATTACCAGTAAAAACACTAGTATTGGTTGTGCCTTTATTATTTGAAGCTGGGATTACCAACTTAGTAACAGAGATTTGGGTAGTTTACTGCGATCGACAACAACAGTTAACTAGGTTAATACAGCGCAATAATTTAACTGTAGAACAAGCACAAGCCAGAATTAAGAGTCAAATGCCTCTGGGGGAAAAAGTAGCCCTTGCTGATGTGGTGTTAGATAATAATTTAGGGATAGAAAATTTATATACACAAATAGATAGAGCTTTCTCCGGTTAAAATGCTCATTCGACTTATCCTATTTCCCTGACAACTTTACGGAATTGTTCCACCACAGCAGATTCATCACTTCGTCGCCAAGCCATATTTATTTTCACCGTTGTCGCTTTTTCTTCAATTTTCCGATAGACAACTCCTTTGCGCCGGAGATTTTTAGCATTAGCAGGAAGTAATGCAATTCCCACCTCTCCAGCAACAAGTCCCAAAATTGTCAGCATTAATGCAGCTTCTTGAGTAACTTTAGGCTCAAAACCTACTTTTTTGCACAAATCTAAAATTTCCTGGGATAATCCTGGAACCAATTGACGGTCAGGAAGAATGAATTTTTCTCCTTGAAGTTCTTTTAAGGGAATTTGCTTAGTCCTCGCTAATTGATGATTCTCTGGTAACACTATAATTAAAGGCTCTTCTAAAACCGTAGTAAAACCCAGTTCTTTATCCTCAATTGCTGATTTGGGCAGATGTAAAAGACCCACATCAATTTGGTGAGAGCGAAGTGCTTGAAGTTGGTTGTGGGTTGTCATTTCTCTCCAGATTAGTTTGACATGGGGATATTGTTCGCGGAATTTTCTCAAAATATCCGGTAGGATACTATTGGAAACAGAACTGGTGAGAGCAACGGTTACCTGTCCAACTTTTCCCTCACTCCTTTGTTGGGCGTTCTCAAAAGCGCGGTCAATTGCACTCAATATTGAAATGGCTTCTTGAAAAAATTCTTGCCCTACCGTTGTTAACTGTAGGGGACGTTTTTTACGGTTAAACAGCGCTACCTCTAATTTCTTTTTATTGTCACGTAAACTTAACTTTTTTTCCAAGTTCTTAATTGAAGCACTGAGGTTCGACTGTGCCATACCCAATTGCTTCGCAACATCGCTAATGCTACAGTCTTCGTGACTAGCTACCTCAACAAAGTAGCGTAAATCCTGCAATTCTAACCTGTCTGAATCTCGATAATTCATGTAGATATATATTATCTAATATACTACAATCTCAAATATATGCTTTTCTAGATAATACTATCTCCTTTACACTGGTGACATAAACAAATCTTAAAAATCGAGATAGGCTATGGTTTTGCCAATTCAACGAGTTGCCTTAGTGGGAGGAACCCACGGTGCCGAACTCACGGGAGTCTTTTTAGCTAAGAAATTTCAACAGTTTCCCCTGCAAATTCAACGTAATGGTGTTGAAACTATTACATTATTGGCAAACAAGAAAGCGATCGCAATGGGAAGAAGGTATATTGATACAGACTTAAATCGGTCTTTTCATCCCCAAGATTTAGCCAATCCCCAATTAATGAATTACGAGCAATCAATCGCCAAAACTATTGCTCGACGAATCCAGCAAGAAAAAATTGATTTAATAATTGATTTGCACAGCACAACTGCAAATATGGGGTTGACAATAATTTTACGCAGCACTCATCCTTATCTATTGCGATTAGCTGCATATCTCACAAAAATTAATCCTAAAGTGAAAATTTTACAACATCCTCCTGACCAAAATACATCTTATTTGAGAAGTCTGGTGGAATTTGGTATTGCCATCGAAGTGGGAGCAGTTGCGAATGGTTTATTAGATGCACAATTGTTTCAAGAAACTGAAGATTTGATTCACTCTATTCTGGACTATATTGAAGCTGACAGACAAGGGAAACCCTTAGCAGCACCAGCAAATTTAACCTTTTATCACATACTAGAAAAAGTTGATTATCCCAGAAATCAACATCAAGAAATCCAAGCTATGATTCATCCCCAGTTGCAGTTTCAAGACTACAAACCGCTACATCCTGGTAATCCGATGTTTATCACTTTTGATGGTAAAGACATTTTCTATGAAGGAGAATCTACAGTTTATCCGGTATTTATTAACGAGGTTGCCTATTATGAAAAGGGAATTGCCATGTATTTGACCCAGAAGAAAGAATACTGCTTTGAACTTCAGGAGGAGTGATTGGAGTTGTGTTCAGTAGATTTATGCTCCACAGAGTTAGGTGACGAAGAAGATAAGTCATTAGACAAAGTACGCATCCGATTCATTTGTCCTAAAGCATATTTAGCCGTTTCTTGTACTTCTGCATCGGGATCTTCTATAGCATGGTATAGCATTTGACTTACCTGAGCCATCATGTCATACACACGAGTTAAATCGCGGATGGCATTTTGCCGCACTTGGGGGCTTTCATCTTGTAAGGAGATTGCTAAAGCCCGATTCAGGGGTTTCAGGTTACGGGTACTAATTTCTGCCAAAGCAGCCAATATTAAACTACGCTGCTGAGAATCCGCATCAATCATCAAATCTACTAAGGGCTGGATTGCCCGTGAATCACCCTGTTGTCCTAAATTCCAGATTGCTTTGCATCTTTGATTTCCATCCTGACTGTTTAAGTCTGTGACTAATTCCTCAACAATATTGATTTTTGCCAATCGGGATGTGTTTTCAGGTGGTAGTAATTGTGTTTGAGGAAGAGATAATTCTGACTCTTTTTGGCTTGTAATTTGTGGGTGGTGGTGTTCTTCGAGAACATCTATCCCTGAATGTTGACTATGGGTACTATTAGTTGGGGAAATATCCGTATTTTGTAACTTTTTCTGATCAGAGAACCATTTGACACAGTACAGTAACGCGCCAATACTACCCAAAATACCTATTCCCATTAATGACCACCATACAAAACCCTTTCCTGATGATTGGGAAGTATGTTTGATTGATTGTGGAGTTGTACTAGCAATTAAACTAGTAGATTTATTTAGTTGTACTCGCAATTGCTTCCTAGTTTCATCACCCACATTCCCATCTGCTGCTAACTCTTGTTCTTGCTGAAATTTATATACAGCATTTCTCGTAGCAATACCGTATTTACCATCGATCGCACCACCATAATATCCCAACTTTTGCAATTGGATTTGTAATAGTTCTACCTCTTGACCCCTACTACCAATACGTAGAATCTCCGTATAAGTACTTTGAGCCAACAAACTATTATGGGTAACACCATAGAAGACTGCACTGGCTGGAATGGGGATGAACATCCAGCCAATTAGATAGATAAAGATCGGGATAGGGTTACGGCAAAGCCTCATATACAAAGTTTTCGCCAGTAAAGACATCAGTAAAAATAGATATACAGATAAATTTTAACTGGCTCAATGTTAACTTTTCATTGGACAAAAATAGTTACCTATGCACCCTAAGTGAGCCTTGTTAAAGAGCGTTAACCTATTTTACATATATCCCAGTTTAATTCCGTAGAGTTGAGGGTAAAACTTCTGATGCTGATTTTCTCACTGCTACATTTACAGGCTGTAAATCCCGTTCTGAAGCTGCCAATACTGCTGGCTGTGGTGTTGTATTTTGTTCTATTTCAGCCACTTGCTGATTAACACCTGCTAATTTATCTCGTTGGTTAATTAAATAAATACTGATTAAAGTTATACCTACCCCAATCCACTGCAAGGGACTGAGAACTTCATTGAGTAACCAATGACCAAATATTAAAGCAAATACGGGGGTAAGGAAAGTAAGAGAGCTGAGACTGGTAAGATTTCCAGAAGAAGCAAAATAGAAAAATAACCCATAAGCGATCGCACTTCCAAGTACTGTGGTATAAGCCAGTGCCATCCAATCAGCAGGAATCAGATTAACAAAAGGGTCACTTTCCGTCACCGCTGAAATCCCCCACAATGGCAAACCACCAATAATCATATGCCATCCCGTAGCAGTTACCGGATCGGCATGGCGACAGACAAACCTAATGAGTATGGTTCCTAAGGCCATACTTAATGCTGCTAGCAGCATCAACCATTCACCTGTTTCAAAAAAAGAAAGGGAAATACCAGAAGTGGAGGAGTGGGAGAGGAAGGGAATAAAACCCGAAATAGTATGAAAAATCCATTCATCGGGTAAACCAATCAAACTAATACCAGTTACCCCCAAAAACAAACCTAGCCATCCCCATAAACCAATCCTTTCCTGAAATAACCAGGAAGACATTAAAGCCACTGCTATGGGTTGGGAATCAATCATCACCGAACCCAAACCAGCACCAGTTTTTACGAGTCCTTCCCCTAAAAAGCCTTGAAATAGGGTTCCATCCACCAAAGCAAATAAAGTAATCCACAACCAAGCCATCCATCCTCGGGGCTGCGGTCTACCCAGAAATGCTGCTACTATCAAAATCAATACTCCCGCCGGCAACAAGCGTACTCCCGCTATAAATAGTGGCGTAGTGTGGGAAATCGCTCCCTTCATCGCTACCATCGCCGTACCCCACAAGAAAAAGGGCGCGATTAACAGTAGAGATGCGAATGGAAATCGGAATGCACGAAGCGGAAGTTGCATGAGTTAAGGAAACCCTTCGGATTACAAATACGAAAGTATGATTACCTAATTTTACTTCATTATGTAGTTTTGTGAAGGAAATCATACCTAAGTGCGATCGCCACTAACTCAATTCCACTCCAGAAAAAGAATTCAGATTTTTGGTTGTACTATTAACTTGTCCAATCTTTGCCCCCTGGGAGCCACCCAAGGGGAGAATCCCAATTTTCAAGTAACTTGCAACTGGGAACAGGGAAGTTTTTCCGCTAAAGTCATGTCATTTTTCTTACCTATATGGATTTCCAAGTCGGCTTCTGGTAAAGCTTCAAACAGTAACTGCTCTCCAGGGAATACCACTCGTTCAAAATACCAACCAGGAATGTTGGAAATGCGAGCAATGAGGATTTGATTGCTATGATTGGAGTAAATACATAAAATACGTTGGCTATACTCCAAGGGCAATGAATCAAGAGTTTGAGTCATCTTTAATTAAGGTGTTGCTAGTCTTGAACAAAGTTGAATCGTCAGAAAAGATTTAAACTCAAGCCATAGTCATGTCACTGAGAATGAAACACATTGCTGATGATTTATTTTTTACATAGCCATGATAGTACTTACCCAACTCATGGTTACTAACTACAGTTTTGAAGGGGAGTATTCACCAAAAATTCGGTAATTGGCGAGTATATGCAAAAACAAAATTCAGATACACTCTATTCGCACAATAATTATTTGTGAATAAAATCGGTTCTAGAACTTGTTGCCAATGTCAATACCCAAATTTTTTTCATTGAAATTAAAATGCAGATAACAAATGCTAGCTAATTTACAGATATCTATCTGAGGTAGCCAGCATTGGATTTCCGAGATTCACACTGTACTTATTGTCAATATATAGGGCATTACCATAGATTTACCGTAATTTCTGTGACTATTTCCATTCTCTAATTTGTAGCTATGCTGCAATCTCAACTATGATGGAATGTTAAATACAAATAAATAGTAAAAAAATAAAAATAAATAATTTATGAACAATTACATAAAGCTTTAAATTGTCATTCTAAGAAATAAAAAATATACAATATTCTCAACCATCAGATTAATATTATGACTTACGCAGTTGGCATATTTTTCTGTATGGGAGGCAAAATTCAGTGTAGATTTTCTGACCGCATTATTACCGTTCCGTGACGCTACGATCATATTTGAACTTAGAAATCAGACTTTTAACCTCACGCACCAATCACCAATTGTGATAATTGCGTAATTTCTGAATATTTTTACAGTGAGTTAATTCTGAAGTAAGCAAAATTAATCATTACTAGCATAATTCAAACTAAAGACCGTATAAAAATATAATTAATGGTGGGATTATCAGTGTCATCAATATACTTAAAGGAGCACCGATTCGGAAAAAATCAAAAAATTTATAGCTACCAGGACCATATACCATAGTATTTGTCTGATAACCGATGGGAGTCATAAAACTGTAAGAAGCGGCAAAAGTTACGGATAACATAAAAGCTAAGGGATTAAAATTGAGATTTTCTGCAACCTTTGCTGCAATAGGTAAAAGTAAAATTACCGCAGCATTATTGGACAATATTTCAGTCATCAAAGCAGTAATAACAAAGAAAAAAGTTAGCAACCAATAGCCAGACAAGTTACCGCCTAGTTTAACAATATTATCTGCCAGTAGTTGAGTAGCACCAGAATTATTCATTGCGATTCCTAAAGGGATCAAGCCAGCTAGCAGAAAAATAATATCCCAACGTACAGCTTCATAAATTTCCCTCGGCTTGAGACAGCCTGTAAGCACCATTAATATGACACCAATTAAAGAACTGACTAAAATTGGTAGCAACTTTAAAGCTGCTAGTAATGCTACCCCCATACCGATGGCAATAGCAATTCCTGCTTTAGAATGACGTAGGTTTTCTATATCTCGTTGCATAATTAGCAACACATCCCGGCTAGTTTGCAATCCCACAAGGCTTTGTTGAGGACCACCCACTAATAAAACATCACCAAAACGTAAGGGTATTTGACCTAAGCGGTTGCGAGTCAGTTCTTCACCCCGACGAATAGCTAAAACAGTAACATTATATCGTTGTCGGAAGCGTAATTCTTTGAGAGTAGAGCCAATTAAGCTAGACTCAGAAGGGATTAATACCTCTGCAATTCCTTCCTCTAGAGAATTAAGTTCTGATGTTAAGGAATGATGGCGAAATTTGACTTCTGGTAAAATTTCGATCCCTTGTTGATTTTTTATTTGCAGTAAATCTTCTCGTCCACCCCTAACCAAAAGAATACAACCTGCTTGCAGCTGTTTGTCCCCTAAAGGTTGAGAAAAATGTACACCGTTACAAATCATCTCTAACACGTCTACATCAAACTTGCGTTGTAGACGACTGCTATTCAAGGTTTGTCCTACTAATGGAGAACGGGGTGGAATGATAATCTCACTAATATAATCTTTAAGTTCATACTCTGTACTAACAATATCCCCCGTAGAAAATTTACGTTCTCTAAGTAAACGAGGAGCTGCGATTGCTAAGTAAGCTAAACCAATTGTAAATGTGATTAAACCCAATGGAGTGAACTGAAATAAACTGAACGCTCCATAACCTAGTTTTTCTGATAGACCACTGGCTAAGATACTAGTAGACGTACCAATTACCGTTGTCATTCCGCCAAGAATAGTAATATATGATAATGGTAATAATAATGTGGATACAGATATCTTTCGCTGGGAGCACCAATTCTCTACAATTGGTAAAAATACTGCAACAACAGCAGTGTTATTAACTAATGTTGTAATTGATCCAGCAATAATTCCCAAAGTGAGGATTTGTCTAGTAGGATGTTTACCTCCCCACTTAAATAGCAAATCATTAACTATTTGAATTGCTCCTGTACGGCTAATACCTGCGCTAAGAATAAACATTGCCATTACAGTAATAGTTGCAGAGTTACTAAAGCCAGATATGCTTTCCTCTGGGGTAACTAGACCCAATACAGTTAATAAAACAGAAACAATAATAGCAATTATATCTGATGGCAACCATTCGCCAATAAAGCAAACTAATGCCAAAAAAACAACGGCTAATGTCAGAAAAATAGACATATATTTGTATTTTGTTTTATACTAATTGCAAAAAAATAATGTTATGCAGAGAATATGATGTTATGTTAGGTTAAACAATTATCGTAAAAGCTCATGCATGAGTAAGATTGTGGCTTATTGTAGGGTAATTACAAATAACTCTGCCAAGTTTTTACCGTAAATAATTAGGCAAACCTGATATGAATCTGCTATGAGATTCAAGACGTATATATAAACGATGACGCAAAACAAAACTATTTTTCAAAAATCAATTGAAAAACTAGTATCCCATATATAATTTTTATTGATTAACGCCATGTGTGACTTTTCCAAAATCCTTATTTCACAAGCATTATAACAGATGAATACTTGAGATAAAGATAAAACACTCAACCACAGAATAGTTAATATGACTAGTAGCACATCGCGTTAATTAAGAAGATAGAAAAAGGGTAATGCATACATACTTTGCTCGTACAAGCAATCAATATATTTCTTATTTTGCATTACCCAACAGGATAAAAATTATATTTTGATTAGAAATTATACAGCAATATTACTGTGACTATTGTTGACTGATAAAAGTTGAGGTAAAACTATATATTTATTAAGAGCATCCATAACCTTGTTGACGCTTTCTTGTAAATTTTCTCTATCTGTTCTACATTCAACTTCTGGATTTACTGGTGGTTCGTAGGGATCGTCAATGCCAGTAAAGTTCTTTATTTCCCCAACCCGAGCTTTTTTATACAAACCTTTCACATCTCTTTTCTCACATATATTGAGAGGAGCATTAACATATACTTCAATAAAATCACCTATTTTATGTCTGACCTCATCTCTAATCTCAGAATATGGTGAGATTGCTGATACTAATACAATCACTCCATTTCTAGTTAATAAATCTGCTACAAAACCAATCCGTCGGATATTTTCATCCCTATCTGCTTTACTAAAACTTAATCCTTTTGTGAGGTTCTCCCTAACTACATCTCCATCAAGAACCTCTACTTGACATCCTTGAATGCGAAGTTCTTTTTCTACTGCTCTACAGATAGTAGTTTTCCCTGCACCGCTCAAACCTGTAAACCAAACTGTTACACCACTTTGTTTTATTTGCATATTTTCTTCCTAGATATATTTCCTTATAAACTCTACTTCTAAGTAAAACTATTTTCTAGAGACTTAAATTAAACAATTATCAATTTTTCGATCATATTTTTATTGGTTATTTACTGTACATTTTTGAGATAATACAAATTTTTTTTGTATTATCATATTTGTATTATGACTTATTTATACTGAAATGAGTATATATTTTTAATGAAGATTTCAGTAAAACTTATAAATAACTATAATGTAGTTAAAAAACAAACTAAGATTCACACAACAAAGCGACCCAAGTCTACTTAGGGCTTGCTGAAAAAGTCATGATTGTGGGGAGTAGGGAACTCAACAGTTTTACCTCTATCTTTTCCAATTTTTTGGAGTCCAAAAAATTGAATATGCAAGGTTTTTAAGCCTTATATCCTTATTATCTTGCACTTGTGTTCACAAAAATCGCCTGAGAAGCTTACAAGATAAGAGTTTTAAAGTTATTCAGCAGACCCTACTTAAAAACTTTATTGATTCAATAATTTTTACACTGACGCGCATCAAGTTCTTACTGTTGTGCTATTTTGTGATTTCTTAGCTCGACTTTATCAATTTTTTAGCAACGCGAATGCTAACGCTGAAACCTTTGTGGGAAGATTGTTTGAATTTTTGAATGTCATCATCAATCAGTGATATTGAAAAATGTTTTGCCAAAAAGCTAGGGCTTTTGCCCTGTAAGAATAAGCAAGTTCTTAATTTTGGACAAAGTCGAGCTTAGAGGATGTCTGAAAAGTTTTTGAGGAGTAACTTTTTCACACAAGTTGCTTGACCATCAAACGAATCATGGCAATATAAATAAAAGCTTCGGTGGTTTCAGGTAATATTTCATAATCTTTACTTAGTCGCTGACATCAATTAAACCAACCGAAAGTTCTTTTTACAAGCCAAAGTTTGGGTAAAACAACAAAACCTTTCTGTTCCTGATGGTGCCTAATAATGCTTCATAGCCAGCGATAAACATCAATTACCTAGGGTGTAAATCCTTACACGATATCCCCTGTCAATCCAGATCCGAATCAATCTAGCAACGCGGTAAGCGAAGCTATGCCGAAGGCCTATTACCTAATTGATTCAGCTTTGATAAAACTTGTTGAGTACCTGCCTGTTCGTTTACTCATATCTTGCACCTTCACCCCTAGAAGGGTGAACGGCAGTTTGCTTATGCCGGGGAACCCGTCCACCGCAACTGCCTCGGCTATACAAACAAAGCCTGCCGGGAGCAGGCTAAAAAACCTAATTCTTCGTGTTACTGATAAAAATATATGTTTATTAACAACAGAAAAAAACAGTATTAAATACGAGGCGTGCAAGATGTAAGTTTAGCGAAGCATCTGTAATGACTACAACTATACATAAGCCTAAGGTCTCACTAAGGTCTCAACCAGTATGTGGCGTTTACGCCCTTTTATTTTCTTACCTGAATCGAAACCAACGTCTTTGGACACCATATTTGCTGTTTCAACTGTTTTACTGCCTATAATTGCTTCTGATGGAGAAGGTTCGCGATATTGGCTTACGCGCACCCACAAACGTAATCGCTTATGGATTCGTTGCTATGTTCTATTTTTTCTACTAACAGGATAACATTACTTGAGCTTTATTAACTTCTCAGACATCCTCTTAGTCTCAAATCTAGTTGTGAATATCTGAGCTTTTATTTCAAAGCATAATTTCAGTTTTAACTAATAGTTTAGCCTACTATATACCGAAAAACTAATTTACTTGATTTGCAACTATACCTAAATTTGGTAAATTATTCTTTTGTAATTGTTCTATAGCTTGCATAAATACAGATTTTTTTGTTTTGCCAATTGTGGCAACCATCAAAGTACTATCTGTATGAGTAGCAACAAAAGTAGCTTCCATAGAACTGAGAATATCAGGAGTATTATAGATTACTAAATCAAAGGATTGCACAAATTTATCCATTAACTTTTTCATCTGTTCTGAAGTAAGTAGCCTTGCAGAATTTGATATATATTTCCCAGAAGTCAAGACAAAAAGATTATTACTCAAAAGTGGCTTTTGGATAATATCATCAGAGTCAGATTCACAAGAGAGTAAATCACTAAAACCTTTCAAATTTGGTAAGTTTAATTGAGAATGTATCTGAGGACAACGAAAGTTTGTATCTATTAACAGAACTCGTTCACCTGCCCCCGTTGCTGTTTGAGCTAATTGTAAAGCAATTGTAGTACTATCATTCCCTGGTTCTGCAGCACAAACTACTAATGAATGAATCGGTGAATTAGAAAAGCAAAAACGCAGGTTACTATATAGAGAATTATAAGCATCTATTACAGGGAAAAGGTTCTGATTGCTTTCTTTTAATTCTATAATTGGTTCTTTCATTGACTCTATGAGAGTGCCTGATTTTATTCTTGATTTGATTACTTTTTCAGAACTCTGATCAACTGGAATTTTACCTAACAAAGGAGATTGGATTACATCTTCTATATCTTCACTAGTATAAAATATGTTACGTGATTTCTCTATAAGTACAGCTGCTGCAATGCCAAAAAATAGACCGCCCACCAATCCCATTAATAATTTTTTATCAGATTCAGTAGCAACTGGTACAGGATTGCCAAAAGCATCAATGGGTATTTGAGGTTTAGAAATTATTTCCCAAGGTACTTGACTTTGTGCTGCTTCAATACCTAAAGTTTCTCGCTGAGTCAATAACTGATTGAGCGATCGCTGGGCAATTTCTAATTGTCTTTGTAATTCATTATATCGTCGTACTACATCAGGAAATCGCTTTGCTTGTGTTTCAAAATATTTTTGTTCCTTAGCTAATTCCCGAGAGCGAATTTCTAGTAACTGAATTTGATTTGTAGTATCAGTTAGTCTTTGAATCATTCCCACACGGATCGAATTCTGTAAAATTAGTACAGCAGCATTTTTAGCTTTAGCTTCTGTAAAATTTTGTCCAAGTATCTCTTGGGTTTCTTTGTTCAGTAAACTGATTAAGTTCTGACGTTGAGCTTCTAAAGATAAAATATTAGGGCTATCAGACTGAAAACGAGCTGTTTCTATGGCAATCTGACTTTCGATTTCCTTTAATTTTGCCAGTAACCTTTGATAATTAGGATCTTGACTTAAAGTAGATGCCACAATAGCTTCATCAGGCGTTAGTTTTAACTGTTTTTCTAAGTTTCCTTTAAGATTTCTTAGTTCTTGTAACTCTCTTTGGGTATTAATTTGTTGTGCTTCAATTTCCCTAACTTTGACAAATAATGATTCACCCTTTCCAGCCGTATTAATAGTTTTGTTCTGCTCTTGTATCTTCTGTAAGTTTTTTTGTAAAGTAGCTACTCGTTTATGCAAAGTGGGAAGTTGTTTTTCGATAAATTCAACACCTTGACCAATACGACTCTTGCGCTCTTCCAGAGAATAAGTTAGATATTTTTGTGCTGTTGTTGCCAAGACTAATTGGACAATTTTAGGATTTATTCCTTGGTAAGTAACATCAAGAATCTTAGTTTGATCTAAACGACTTTTCCCCCCAAGACGTTGAATTGTTAATCCTGTTTTTATTTGACCACTGCTAATACTATAGTTATTATTCTTAAGTTTTATTTCCTTGGCAATGTTAGACAACATCCCTGGACTAGTTAAAATTTGAATTACAGTCGGGTAGTCCAAGGTTAATAGTCCCTCATTAGGTACTCCTCCTGTACGAGCGAGTGTACTGGGATCGGATAATTTTTCTGCAGATGTTACAGGCTCAACTAAAAGCTGAAAATTACCTTGATATATGGGCAAAGATTTAGAATTTAAATACCAGGCAGTTCCAGTGGTTAAACTGGTAATGCCAATAATTAGCAGTGCCTTGCGCTTAACAGTCCTCCCAAGCCAGCGCAAATCCAAGCCTTTTTGAGGTGGAGAATCGTTGCTTTCTAGAGTCTCTAATGTTGCTTCTTCTAATTGTCTTGCTCTTGACTGACTCCAAGAAGTATTTTCAATTTCAATTTTCTTGCCATTCTCGGATTCTAGTGGATAATTTATATTATTTGAATTCATAAAATATAGATTATAATTTAATTTTTGTATTCAACCAATTGACGACGTTTACCGAGTAATCTATTGAGATGAAACTGAATTTGACCCTGAACTCCAGAGAATTTACCTAAGACACAAGATAGAGCATAAACTAGAGCATCCTGGCTATTGAAACCTTGTTGTAGAGTATGGCAATAGCTACGATAGATAATTAAAGGATAACCAATTAACAATAGTAGGCTCAAGCCACTACTCAACCAGGCTGTTCCCAAACTCAGCAATGGTAAAAGTAAACCCCATAACCAAATACTTCGACTTTCTTTAACCCAATGATGTTCTGCACTGTGACCATGCAACCAGGAACCTTCGGCATAGGCATGACCTGCTCGCAAAGAACGTTTCCACCACTGACTAAAACGGGTCATCTGTGCATCGTGTAAGGTCATGTCCTTATCAATACGCAAAATCTTCCACCCTTTTTGACGTAGCCTGACGCATAGTTCTGGCTCTTCACCAGCTATGAGACTAGGGTTAAAACCACTGACCTGTGTAAAAGCTTCTACATGCATCATGGAATCACCACCACACATTTTTGTCTCGCCAATTGGGGTATTCCATTCAATATCGCATAATTTATTGTAGATAGACCTTTGTGGAAAACGTTCCCGTCGGCGACCACAGACCACAGCTAGCTGGGGTTGAACATTTAGCTCTTGTTGAGCGCGATTTATCCATCCCTCAACAATTTCGCAATCACCATCTACAAATTGGACAAATTTAATTTGCTTATTTAATGCCAATAAATGGTAAAGTCCCTCGTTTCTAGCTCGAGCGGCTGTAAAGGGTATAGACAGGTCTAACTCAACTACATCTACCCCTAAAGATTGTGCCATTTCTACACTGCCATCGGTTGAACCAGAATCAACATAGACAATGTAAGAAACTTTTCCCAGCACAGAAAGTAAACACTGCTTCAGGCGTTGACCTTCATTGCGTCCAATGATGACTACTCCAACTTGCTGTAAACATTGCATCTTGATTACAAAAATTAAATAAAAATATAAGAATTATGGTTTCTCCATTATGTTACCCAGAATTTTTGCGATACTAACGCTACCTGAATGAGCGATCGCAAAACCATGCCTATTATGTCACATTACAATTTTGATAGCTTTGAAACAACTGAAATATCAGTT
>JAAUYD010123828.1_pt1 | contig 15756 bp, 18 predicted proteins | sample 7278101 | NCBI WGS metagenome assembly JAAUYD01 (sample SAMN14350128, study PRJNA611818) | marine sediment metagenome | isolation source: surface marine sediment (0.6m) | place: French Polynesia: Moorea | collected 2018-08 | reverse complement strand
TGCTGTCGCACGTTGATATACTGGTCAAAATTCATCCCCACCTAAAATGTGAATGTTCCTGATAGTATTTTTAGGTGGGGACTTCTTTTGACATTTTTGTTAAAATTTTTCACCACTGAGAATAAAAATCGGATCAACCGCGGCCAAGGTTTGAGAGATACCTATGGTTTCGAGACGGTTAACCCCCCCTTGAACTACCTCTATATTCCGCGCTTGTAGGGCTGATAAGCCCTCTGAAATGAGATAAAGGTTTTCTAAGTTAGAAGCAGTGGCTACTAGCCGTCCTTCGGGCTTTAATCGTTGCCAAACTTCTGTTAAGATGTCCTTGATCGGTCGTCCTCCTTCCAGACAAACGCGATCGGGTAACGGTTCGAGTTCGTTGAGACAGTTGGGAGCTTGCCCTTCAAAAATCTTTACATTTTGCACCCCAAAGCGATCGCAGTTCCGACGAATGAGATTGACCACTTCTTCATCTCGTTCAACAGCAATAATCTGACTCTCAGGACATAATAGGCCAACTTCTACGGGTATGGTTCCAGTTCCTGCACCAATATCCCACACCACTGAGTCTTGTTTCAATCTTAAGGCAGAAATGAGCAGTAAACGTACTTCTCGTTTACTGAGGGGAATACCTGGTAAACGGTCAAACAGATCGTCAGGAATACCAGGAGTTTTATAAGGCCAAAGCATAATTATACAACCTTTTGGTAGTTAAATAAAGTAACAATTTGTAGCCATATCTGGAATCTTTTTTTGGGCTATTTAATATTGTAGAACGTGGATTGTCATAAATTACATTGAGTATTAATAATGAACACTGAAGAACTATGTCATGAATTTAAAAATTTCAATAATATTAGTAAGAATTTGATGCACTGTCAGAGTATTGACGAAGTTGTTACGATGGCATTGGCTGAAGTTCGCAAACAGTTAAAAGTTTAAGTAGCTTCTTTGTTTTTGTTTTCTAAAGATGGCATAATTAAATGAATAGGAATTGATGGGATTGATAAAGATGGAAAGAAAATCGATAATGAATTGACAATTTAGAAATTTCTTAATAAAGAATGGATCAGAAACAATAAGCTTAAATCCTTTGTTTGTCTTCCTTTAATTGTCCAAGATAAATGTGTTAGAACTATAGCGTTTCTTGGACTCATGAGGTACACCTTACTCCTGCCTCCTGCCTCCTGCCTCCTGCCTCAAAAGGATAACCTATGTACTTCACAAGTATGAGAACTGCTATATATCTGTTTATACAAAATATAACCACATATTTTACTCTATGGTTTCCAACAACGAAGAAACAGAAGGCAATAACACCACTACATGGGGAACCGGACGGGGAATATAGCCTACCAAAGACTCCCCTTTATAAGCTAAAGAGGTACTCGCCCCCGAATCTAACATAACCGCATCTCTAAACCCTAATTGCTGTAGAATCTGTCCTAATTTTATGGAATCAACGGGGTTTTTTGATACGCCAATCATAGGTTGTCCTGAGCGGTGAATTCCCCAAAACGCACGATGTCGAGGCACATGAAAATCAAATAAATTACCAAAACTTTCATAAGGTTGGGCCAGAGAATCTTTCACTAACCAAGCTGCTCCCACAAAGGTATCTGTGATAAATTCACCGTCATGAGATTCCGCAGCAACCCCTTGCCAACTGTTATGAATTGCTGTATCAAAAGGGACAAACTTAACCCATTTATCGCTAATTAAAACTAACGGTCTACCATTCAATCTCGGATTTTCACTCTTATTCCCTGGAATAAATTCTCCCCCTTGACTCATCACGGGTCCAATCATCACATTAGAGTCTAGATATTTTAAGGAGAAAAATGCCCCATCAACTGCAGCAACCGCCTCAGTTTCTGCAATAATTTCTGGAATTTGATAACGACTATCCGCATGAATGGTACTGGGTTTACCACCGTTAATAATAATCACTTTTACTCCGTTAATCTTATGTTCTCTTTTGCTAATATTGGCTGTAAAATTAAAGCCATCGTCTAAATATTTTCCAGGATAACCGCCCCAAGCGTTCGGAGAAACCACTTGTAATTGTGATTGACCAAAGCGACCAATACTTAATAAATCAGGGGATTCTTTAACAAATATTTCTTCTTCATTATCCATCGATAACGCTATTTTATAACCAGCAGCCATCGCCCACTGTTTGACCCTCGCATCGTGTTTTCCTTCGGGATAGGTAAAATACTCAATAGGAATGCCTAATTTTTCTTCAAGAATTTCTTTGGAGATCATCACTTCTTGAAATAACTCATCGTCGGATAATTCTCTTAAATCTCTAGGATGACTAATCGTATGAGAAGCAATAGTAATTAAGGGGTCATTGGCTAGTTTTTGTAATTGTTCCCAGGTTAAACTAGAACGGGCTGTTTTTCCGTCCATTTTTTTCACATATACTGAGAAAACAGCAGGGTAATTATACTTTTTCAATAGGGGATAAACATAGTCGTAATGTCCTCCATAACCATCATCAAAACTCAATAAAATTGGTTTATCAGGTAGAGAAATTCCTTTTTGTAAATGTTCTAATAACAAGTCAAGACTAATGGGGGTTAAACCCTGTTCTTGAATGTATTTAAAATGATTTTCTAATTCTTCGGGGGTGACATCAAAAAAGACTTCTTTTTTGGGCAGAATATCATGATACATAAAAATAGGAACTTTAGCTGCTCTGGCACTTTCATGGATATAGGGAAAGGCTTTAGAAACAGCTTGGTTAGCATTTTTTGCTGCTTTCCATAACTCAGGAAATGTCGTTGGCGAGATAATTATTTGTTTTTTACTCTTAGAATTTCCAACAGAAATAACCCCACTCAAGCAGTCTTGTAAATTTAAAGAATTATCAGTAAAAAGCGTTCCAGTTGTTTGAGTAAAATGGTTAATGCTTCGTCCTAATTCTGAGGAATGATTAGAGGAGTCAAAAGCAGAAAATTGACAATTTTTTTCTTGCTCAAGTTTAGTGGATATGAGTCTATTATTTTTAGCTAAATTATCTTGGTAAATTAAGAGGTGCAAGATATGGGTTAGCAAGATTCTCCTCTTTTCTTTACATCAAAACACAAAACTTAATATAAATTAATATCAAGGTTAAATAACTTGATGGAATGTAGCAATATCGCCACACTGACATATCATTTAATTGCTGTTTGCCAAGTTTTTTAATAAAGATTTAAGATTTTGTGACATTATGCCCTGGACAAACAAAAAGAACTTATTGTAAAAGAATAGCAAGTATAACTAATCGGAGTCTCAGATTAGTTTAGCTGTATTAATTGGGAGATGGCCACTGTGTCTAATTTATTTCGTTCCCTACTGTTAAGCGTCTTACTCAGTTTCGTTACCCCTGTGTTATTTCTAGGGGGAATTTTAGGAGCATTACTCGCCGTCAGTTACATTCCAGGAATTGCTGTCTTAGGTGAAATTGGACAAGAACTGATTTTATCGTTTCTTTCGACGTTTGGGGAAGGATATCCCCTACAAGGAATGTTAACCATTGGGGTAACTTGTGGAATGGTTGGCGGTTTATTTGATATTTTCAATTTTTATTTGTATCAAGGTGTCCGTAGTCAATAGAACAAAAAAGAGGACAATCATAATTGTCCTCAGAAGATTGTAATAAGATTTTGTTAAAATTCCCTAACAACAGGCTTATTATCAATAATTTCACCTACTAACACTACATCTGTCACCCCAACGAATAAGCCATTTTCTAGTACCCCAGGAATATTATTAATGGTTTGTTCTAAGGTAGCCGGGTCATCGATGCTGTCAAATTTAACGTCAATGACCAAATTACCTTGATCTGTCACCACCGGACCGGCTTTTTTGACTCCCATCCGTAATTCTGGTTTCCCTCCCAATTGTGCCAACTTACGCATCACAGGAACAACGGCTTTGGGGATGACTTCAACCGGCAGAAGGAAAGTTGAACCCAACTTATCCACCAGTTTACCCCCATCAACCACCACAATAAACTTTTGGGCTAAACTATCCACAATTTTCTCTTGGGTATGGGCTGCACCACCCCCCTTAATTAAATTCTTTTGAGGATCAACCTCATCAGCCCCATCAATAGCGATGTCGATGCGCTCGACCACATCTAGAGTGCTTAAAGGGATATTATACTTTCTCGCCAAGACTTCTGCTTGAAACGATGTGGTAACACCGACAATATTCTTTAAGTCTCCCGATTGTAACCGTTCACCGATATATTGTATGGCATAGGCAGTGGTTGAGCCTGTCCCTAAACCCACAATAGAATCTGATTTGACACGGGCCGCAGCAGCTTTACCCACCTCTTGTTTCATCATCACAACCGGATCTGACATAGACGATCTCCTAAAATAGTTAATGGTTTGGTGTTATTTTATACAGTTTTGAGAATCAAGAATAGGGCTTAATACGGTTTAATAATGACTACCAGACTTACGATGATGAATAGCGGTTACGCCATCTTGTAAAACTTGTCCTTTGGTGACGATCGCATAAATGAGCCAATGATCTCCACATTCCATGCGATCGCCGACTTGACACTCTAAATAAGCCAACGCATCCTGCAAAAGAGGTGAACCATTATCAGCCACCTCGGTTTTCACCCCTTCAAACCGATCTTCCCCAGGAGAAAACGGCTTAACAAAATGCTTCATCAAAGCAATATGCTCTCCTTCTCTGAGAATATTCAACACAAAGGAACTACCCTTATGTAACAAAGATTCGATCGCCCGTTCTTTAGCCACCGCTACCGTAAATCCAGGAGGGTTAAACGTCGCTTGAGAGATCCAAGAGGCCAACATCGCCCCACTTAACTCTTCCTGTTGACAGGTAACAATGGACAATGACCCCACAATACGTCCTAACGCCTGTTGCAGCCGATCTGTTTGGGACTGATTCACCGAATTCTTCGGTTGACGGCGTTTTTGGGCTTTTTTCACCCGTTGGGCAAAGTCTGTTCCTGCTTCTTCACAGGTTTTTAACGTTGCCTGAGTGGGGGTAAATTTCACTCTGATAGGGTCGAAACCGAATTGATAACCTCCATCCCGAAATTTGCTTTCTAAGAGGTCTATGGCTTCTCCACTCCAGCCATAGGAGCCAAATACGCCCGCCAGTTTCGATTTATCTGCATTGGCTAAGGTGATCCCTAACGCGGTTTGAATCTGAGTGGGGGCGTGGCCGCCCAAAGTAGGGGACCCAAAAATAAACCCAGAACAGTTATTAATGGCTTCTTTGATGTCCTCCGGTTTGGCGACTTCTGCATTGATCGATTCAACCCTAACCGCGGCTTTCGTAATACCACTGGCGATCGCTTGGGCTAAGGTGGCGGTATTGCCGTAAGCAGAGGCGTAAATGAGGGCGACGCTTAAGGTTTTGTCTTTTTGCGCCTCTAACCACTGCTGATAGGAAGTGGTTAACTCTTTTAACCCATAACGCACTAAAGGCCCGTGGCCGGTTCCGTAAATTTTAGCGGGTTTACGGCTTAATTTTTCCAGGGCGGTGTTAATTTGTTTGGCATAAGGGGCGATTAAACAATCAAAATAATAGCGTCGATCTTCGGCGTAAACTTTCCACCCTTCATCAAAAATTTGATCACCACAAACATGGGCCCCAAATAATTTATCGCTGTAGAGGATTGCTGTTTTGGGGTCATAAGTACAGAGTTGTGCCGGATAACGGGGGTTCGGAGTAGGAATAAATTCGAGTTGATGTCCTTTGCCTAAGTCTAGGATATCTTCCCCTTTAACCACTTTTATTTGGGAGGGAAATTCAGGTAATAAAATATTAGGTAACAGTAAAGCCCCAGGATTAGAACAAACGATGGTCATTTGAGGGGCAATTTTCAGTAAAGCCTTGATGGTTTCCCCTCGGTTGGGGTTAATATGACCCAAAATCAAATAATCGATGGTGGTGGGATCAATGCGTTCTTTTAGGGATGTTAAAAAGATGTCCCTAAAGGATTCTCCAGGGGGATCAATTAAGGCAATTTTCTCCCCTTGAATAAGATAAGAATTAGCGGTGGTTCCCCGTTTTAATCCGTATTCGATTTCAAATTTTAATCGCTCCCATGTCCGCGATCGCATAGCAATGGTATCAGAAGCAATGGGATAAACTTGTACATCTCTGGGTTGATTCATAAGGTTTTTTTGGGGTAATTTAATTGAATTGGCTCAAGCTTTCAACGGTATAGGTTATTTCCTCATCTGCTAGGATTTTTTGATAGTCAATCGCCACACGAGTCGGATAACCAAAGTTAGCATCATAAGTAATTAAAATTTCATCGGCATTGCGGTTGATAGCATCTTCGATAATATTAAAAAGTTCCTCAATGGTTTTGGGAAATGTTAAATCGGTGATGAGTTGATTATTGTTTAAATGAACCACTTGAGCAATTTTATCATTTTTAACGAAAACTTTGAGAGGGGTATTACTCGGAGGAGGACAAAAACATTGTTGTTGATAGATATATTGGTAATTTTTTATCTGTTGCGATCGCCATAATTGATGATTTTCTTTTAATTCTTCTATTAAGGGAGAATTCCTCTCACCGTTAGCAGACATAGGCATAAGATTCACCAACATTACCATTAATAATCCTATTACTAAGAAAGTCAAAAATTGTAAAATTTTCATCTCTTTTAGCCTCAATTTTTTTGTCTCTTAAACAAATACAGACGCACTATAGCACGTCTGTTAATCAATGAATAATTTATGATTAAGAACTAATTAATCTCTTTTATTTCGAGTCTTTTTTCGGACTCATTAACATCATCATGTTACGGCCTTCTCGTTTTGGGGCTTGTTGAATTTCTGCTAATTCTTTTAAATCAGCGGCCATGCGACTGAGTAAATCTTGGGCTAAATTGGCGTGTTGTATTTCTCGCCCTCGAAAAGTAATCGTCGCTTTCACTTTATCCCCTGACTTGAGGAAGCGTCTTGCCTGATTGACTCGAACTTGATAATCATGCTCATCAATCTTATAGCGCATTTTTACTTCCTTAACATCAGCTGTATGTTGTTTTTTCTTAGCTTCTCTCGCTTTTTTCTCCTGTTCAAATTTATATTTACCGTAATCCATAATTCGGCAAACAGGAGGTTTAGCCGTTTCACTCACTAACACCAGGTCTAATTCTCGTTCCTGGGCAACAGTTAAGGCTTCTTCAGGGGTAATAATCCCTAATTGCGAACCATCACTATCGATGACTCGAATTTCGGGGAAGCGGATTCTTTCGTTGATTTTGGGGAGATCGCGTTGTGTGCGTCTTTTATCTATCACAGGCGTTTGTTAATGTTTTTCAATATGATTGATGAACTTTAGTAGTCAATTAAGGCTCTAATAGCAGCCTGTTTTATTGTAATCATTTTCTACTAAGTTCTGGTTGTATTTTTATTTACTTTATTGTTAGGTTTGGGTAGTCTATCGTTGAAGATAATTCTCACCCTATTTACTCCCTAGTCTAATCCTTCTGTGAGCTATCGTAAAATAAAAAGGTGTAAAGATTTATGACAGGATCATTAAGTGAGTCAGCAACCACCTTGGGAGAAGCGCATCGGACGGCAAAGACAATGGATTTGGCGAGGTTGGCCAATTCGTTACACTTTTTTACCTAGGGAAACCGAACAAGATAAGGAAACAAAACCCCCTTTAATGTTAGTACATGGGTTTGGGGCTGCGGTGGAACATTGGCGGCACAATATACCCACCCTACAGCAACAATATCGAGTCTATGCTTTAGATTTATTGGGGTTTGGTCAATCCTACAAAGCAGCAACCGATTACACCGTGTATCTTTGGGCTGAACAAGTTTATGATTTTTGGCGAACGTTTATTGGTAAACCTGTTATTTTGGTGGGCAATTCTATTGGGTCTTTAGTTTGTTTAACTGCAGCGTTTAAATATCCTGAAATGGTGGCAGGGTTAGTGATGTTAAGTTTACCGGATGTTTCTCTGAGACAGGAGACAATTCCCAAAGGATTACGACCTATTGTTAATACCATTGAGAGCTTTTTTTCTCCTCCTTGGTTATTAAAAACACTATTTCATATTATTCGTCGTCCTGCGGTTATTCGTCCTTGGGTTGGGATTGCTTATTATGATAAATCAGCTATTACTGATGAATTAGTAGATATGATTACCATTCCTCCTCAAGATAAGGGGGCTGCTAGAACATTTTGTTTATTATTTGAGGGATTAAGACAACCTAATTATTCCCCTCCTGTTAAGTCTATTTTACCAAAATTAACCATCCCCATATTGTTAGTTTGGGGTCGTCAAGATAGAATGATTCCTGTTACGTTAGCTTCGATATTTTCTAAGTTGAATCCCAAGATAATTTTAAAGGAATTAGATCATGCTGGTCATTGTCCTCATGATGAATGTCCTGAGCGGTTTAATCCTATTTTATTAGATTGGCTAAAAACAGTGAACAGTTAGCAGTGACCAGTTATCAGTTTACAGTTTTAACCAACTAAAAATATCACCGACGGTTAATTGTAGTTCAGCTAAAAAATTAGGGACAGGTAAATTATCTTCTAACTCTTCTAATAATAAGGGTTGTTGTTGAGGAAAAAAGACAAGAATTGATTGGGTTTCAGGATCAATTAACCAACCTAACTCAGTTCCATAATTGAGACAATGTAAAATATTGCCTGTTACTTTAACATAATTTTGATTAGGCGATAAAACTTCAATTGTCCAGTCAGGATGAGTTAAACAACTATTAGCAATATCGCCATTTTCCTCACGGGGAATTCTATTCCATTGTAAAACGACCAGGTCAGGAACCAGAGAACGACCGCCAAACGTACAACGAAGTTCAGGCAAAGCAATAGCAATAGAGGATTCAGTTCCTACTTGTTCAATAATACTAACTAATTTACCTTGAATACGACTATGTTTTCCTTGAGACATGGGTTTTTGTCTAATTTTACCGTTAATGTATTCCTGCGCTGGTTTGGTTTCAGGAAGTTGTAAAAATTTATCTAATGTTAAAGGTTTATGTTGGATTTTTACCATGATTTTTACTTAGTTCAAATGATTGTAATCGTTTTAATAGATTCTAGAAAAAAACCCGAATTAACGGGCTTTTTATTTCATTTATTTGAGTTATAATTCTGTAACTAATTCAGTTTAGAGGATACCCAGTTCTAAGATCATAAAACCTCAATTCTCGAATTCCTCGGCTATTCAAGACATATTGACTTGAAATATTTCTGAAGTCGTCTAGCGTGAAGTCTTCTGGTCTTCTTCTGATAAATGGTCGGGGGTTGTCTGAAGAATCAGCATTTAAAAAATTAATAAACTCTTGAGAACCAAGAACTCTGGGACTAATTTCTTGTCGGATTGCTGTTCTTCTTGGCATGGTACTAGGAAACTCTAAAAACCGATTATAATAGTCGACATCTTCCCAAACATTATCCACATTTCCCGCTTCTCTTTGCCGACGAACATAATTGCGAATATCAGCATAGGTTCTGATAGGTCTTTCAGTTCTTTGGGGAATTGGACTATCTTGGGGAGTTGGATTATTAACAGGAACTCGACGACTGAAAATGCGTTCTTCTTGTTCGGTTGTTTGGGGTTGAGTTCTAGGGGTGTTTTGATTACACATATAGGATAAATCGACCGTTTGACCCGCTTGATTTATCATATAACAGAGTGGAATTGCATGAACTATTCCAGAACCAATTAATAGGGTTATAAAGGTTGATAGTCCAGCAACTGAAACAAGTTTTTGCCTTAATGTCATCATACCTCTCACCTCCATTGCTTTCAGAGATTATTTGCGAGAGTTTCTTCTCTACTTTAATCCTACTGATGAAATTAAATTTTTCCTTAACTCTTCTCTCAAGCTGATAAGTAATTTAATATTTATTCTCTGTACTTAACATAATGGCAAAAGAGATAACGTCTCAGTGAAGCAATTGAATAATAAGCTTTGTGGTTATCAGGATAAAATCACACAAAATAAGTTATAGGGGCATAATAATATTATGCCCTGGTGGATAATGTTTAGATTCTTATTGATGTGGAAGTGTAGTAAGAAGATTCATAACGTATCCTGTTATAATTAAGCTAAGTTGCGCTAACTTCTATTTCTTCTGACTTAGATACTTTTGATTGTATCCAAGACGTAACAATATGACTCAGTAAACCAATCGGACCGGCTAATAAACATAAGATAAGAGAATGAACCGTAAAAATGCCTTTTTCTTGTCCTTCTAAATAAATATATCTACCTGTGAATAAATCTAATACAATGAAATGTATCCATCCTGTTAACATAACAGGTTCTTGACTAAAAAGTTGAGCCAAAACTGGTAAAGTAGGGTTAGAAAAGGCTTCAATAGAGTCAGGATCAAGACTACCAGAAAAAAGATAGATATATAACCCCGCTAAAGGAACAAAAGGAAGATAAGAAGACATAATTTTTTGAGTTACTCCCCATTTTGGTAAAATCACCATCAACAACCAGAAGGGTAAGGCATAAATGTTAGCAATGTTGAATAAGAGACTTAACTCAATCATTTTAAATTTTCCTTAAGAAAGTTAAATTTTCACTTTTTCAGTGTAACCCATCTTGGTTAATGGCGTTATCATAAGAGCAAATGAGAAATTTTGTGATCTTATCAATTGTCTTGGTACAGACTTAAATTTTAACCGTTCAATTTTGTTATGTCTTCTAGCTATGTTCCGATGGTAAGTCCAGCCTTACTTTGGTTAATTGCCGGTGCGATTCTCTGTTTTTCTGAAGCCATTTTTCCCGTTGCTTTTGTCGCTTTTATGATGGGAATTAGTGCTATGATAGTAGCAGCGATCGCCTTAGTGATTCCTTCTTTTCCCATACAAGTTATTTTGTGGCTCAGTTTTTCAACAATTTTAATTGTTGGTTCACGGCGTTTTGTTCCTAAGCAAAAAGCACTCAACTCTACAGTAGGTGACGCACAAGAAGGGGAAACCTTAACAGAAATTGCCCCAGGAAAAACAGGAAGAGTTCTATACGAAGGTAATTCCTGGCAAGCAATTTGCGGCGATGAGAAATTATCAATCCTACCTCATCAAAAGGTTTATATAGTAACTAGAAAAGGAAATACTTTAGTGGTATTACCGGAATTTCTAGATAAGGGATAAACTGTAGAATTAATGATGAATTTAACGGCAATGATTAGTTTTCAGGAGCGATTAAAATGAGTCAATTCTTCTTTTTTGTGATCCTCATTTTAGGAGGTTCAACTGTTTTTGGTTCAGTCAAAATTGTTAATGAAAAAAACGAATATTTAGTGGAGAGATTAGGGAGTTATAACAAAAAATTAAGTCCTGGATTAAACTTTATTGTTCCTTTCATTGATCGGGTCGTTTATAAAGAAACGATTCGGGAAAAAGTCATTGATATTCCGCCCCAATCTTGTATTACTAAAGACAATGTTTCTATTACCGTTGATGCCGTAGTTTACTGGCGAATTATGGACATGGAGAAAGCCTATTACAAGGTAGAAAGCCTGCAATCTGCTATGGTTAATCTGGTGTTAACGCAAATTCGCTCAGAAATTGGCAAACTAGAATTAGATCAAACTTTTACAGCCAGAACAGAAATCAACGAGATATTATTGCGAGAATTAGACATAGCAACCGATCCTTGGGGAGTGAAAGTAACGAGGGTAGAATTAAGGGATATTATGCCCTCAAAAGCAGTGCAAGATTCCATGGAATTACAGATGGCTGCGGAACGAAAAAAACGGGCTGCCATTTTAACCTCTGAAGGGCAAAGAGATTCAGCGATTAATTCAGCCCAAGGTAAAGCAGAATCAAAAATTTTAGAAGCAGAAGCTCAGAAAAAAGCCGAAATTTTACGAGCAGAAGCGGAACGTCAACAACAAATTTTAAAAGCAGAAGCGATCGCTAAAGCCATCGATATTTTAACGGAAAAATTGAAAACCGATCCCAACGCCCGCGAAGCCTTACAATTTTTATTAGCTCAAAACTATTTAGATATGGGGGTTAAAATCGGTAGTAGTGACAGCAGCAAAGTCATGTTTATGGATCCGAGAAATATCATGTCCACTTTAGAAGGAGTGCGCTCTGTGGTTGGTTTTCAATCAGATGAATATCAACAATTAACCCAGGAATTGGATAAAATTGATCGTCATTTATCTGAATAATTCAGTTTTAAATAATTCTAACACTTTCTGCCAAGCATCTTGAGCCGCTTCTGAATTATAACTACCCCGTTGATCACAGAAAAAGCCATGCTCTGCTCCTTCATAGCGAAATACTTGATGCGGAATATGATTATCTCGTAAAGTTGTTTCTATCATGTCAACTTGTTCTTGAGGAATACTAGCATCCTCTGTCCCAAAAAAAGCATATAATTTTCCTTTGATATCGGGGGTACATTCCACAGTTGCTTTACCTTCTTCCCCTGGTTTCCAATTAGCAATTCCTGCACCGTAAAATGAAGCCGTTGCTTTAATGTCTGGTAGGGTGGAAACTAAATAAACCACATGACCCCCGAAACAAAAACCAATGGTTCCTACCCCTGTTTTTTTCACTTGAGGTAAAGTATAAAGATAGTCAATGGTTGCTTGAATATCTGATAGTAATTCAGAGGCTTTGGTTTGATTTTTGTACTTTCTACCAATGTCAATTGATTCAGGAGTATAACCAGTTTCAAATCCAGGAGCAAGCCGTTGATAAATGGCAGGGGAAATAGCAACATATCCCTGTTGAGCAAAGCGTCTGCTGACATCTCGAATATGATCATTAACCCCAAAAATTTCTTGAATAACAATCACTGCAGGAAATACACCGTCTTCTTTTGGCATAGCTAAATAACTATCAATATTTAAGCCATTATTCTCGATAAGAACGGCTTCTGTAGTAATGTCTAACTGTGTCATTTTTAGTCTAATTTTTTTTGTTTAGCAACTTCTATTGTACCAAACTGTGATTGATATTGCTTTAGCAAATCGGCTAATTTTTGCTTTTCTTGACGTTCTTTTTCTAGTTCCTGATCTAAAATTTTAATACGTTCTTCAGGAATTTCATACCGTTTTCCTGTAGAGGCATACCAGTATAACCATTCTCGTTCAATCCCTTGGTAAATGCCAAATTCTTTACCTATTCCTAAGTCTAATTCTGGTAACCAAATGACTTCACCTTCCTGTAATTGATAGTCTTCATTATCTAGTTTATAGACTTCTAAACGAGGTTTTCTTTTGCGTAAGGGATTATAAATAACGTAGTATAAAATTCCCATGTCTGCATAAAATTCTTTTTTTTGGGTATATTCTCCTCGTCTTGTTTGTGAGACAATTTCTAAGACGAAGATAGGGATTTTTTTTTCTTCCCATAAGACATAAGATAAGCGTAAATCTTTATCAATAATACGAGGAACTCCAATACTTAAAAATCCATCAGGGACGATAGCCGGTTGATTAGGATCATAATAAATTCCCATATCAACCCCAAAATACCAATCTTGTCTTTCAGCCCAAATTAAAGCTAGAATATCTAGTAAAAGGTGAGGAATTAAGTCTTGTAATTGATTATCCACGGGGGTATCATCAGAGTCAGGTAAATCTTCAGCAGAAGGTAAACAAGCGAGAGGATCATATGGTTCTAACATAGGAAATTAGAAGATAGAAAATAGTCTTATTACTATTGTAATCAAAACCTCAAACAACTAATAATAAGATGGGTAAAATACCCACCTTACTCATGATTGAAGAATCAACCTTATAACAGTTGAGGGATAATTAATCCTAAAGCCAATAAAATTCCACTCAAAAAGTGGAATTTGACCGCAATAAATTTACAATTGCTAACTTGCTCAGGTTGATCATGATTTTTGTTAACATGACTCACCAATTGATAAGCAATAGGAACACTAAGGAACACAAAAGCAGTCCAAAAAGAAAAGATGCGAAATAAAAAGAATATGGTAGTGAAAGCAAAAAATAAAGCAGTTGTTACCGTTAAAACTTGAGAGCCTAATTCGGTTCCCAAACGAACGATAGGAGAACGTTTTCCGGCTGCTAAATCATCTTCTACTTGATGAAAATGGGAACAAAAAAGAATAATCGATGTACTCATTCCGATCAGGGTTCCTGATGCTAAAATCAACCAAGAAAAATGCTGAGTTTGGGAATAATAAGCAGCAGCGATCGCCATTGGACCAAAAGTAAAAAAGCAAATAATTTCTCCTAACCCTTGATAGCCAAAACGAAAGGGAGGACCTTGATAACTATAGCCTAAAGCGCAACAAAGCAGTATAATCATTAAAACTGTTACATTTTGTTGCCACCAAGCGATTAATAAAATCCCTGAAATTCCTAAACTTAAAAAAGCATTTGCCAACCAAAACATTAAGGATTTATTCCCTGTTAAATTGACAACAGAATGGGCTTTATTTTTATCAATTCCAGTCTCAGCGTCAAAGACATCATTGCTAATATTTAGCCAGGCGATGATCAAAATGGCTGAGGTTAGGAAAGTGGCAAAAATTTTGGGGTCAAATCTTCCTGTTTCCCCAAAAGCGGCCGCAGTTCCAACGGTAATTGGTATAATGGCAACACTATACATGGGGGGTTTGATGGCAGCAAGCCATAATTTTCCTTTTGATGGGGGTAAACCTGAGGTTGTGGTCATAAAATGTCTGGTTGGCAATAATCTCTATTAATGAGGATCTGTATGAAATTATATAGAGATTATGTTAAGTAAAATAAAATTTTAAAAATTTTTATCGCAGATTGAGTAGAATAGGCAACATAATAATTTACGTTTTATGGTCAAGCAGCCAGGAGTACATTTCATGACTATTCAAACTCTGGTTCCAAATACGAAGAAACGTTCAACAGTGAATCGCCAACCAGTAATTATCGATTCGGTTGAGCCTCTAGAAGGTCAAGAAGGCACAATTGTGACGATTAAAGGTTCAGGTTTTCCTACTTATGATCCCGAAAGAAATAATTGTGTCGTAATGGCAAGTATGGGAGCTTGTGCAAGGGCATTGCCTGAATCAACGGAAACAGAGCTTAAAGTCCGCATTGGTCCAGTTCCACTGCCGAAAGATGGAATAATTAGAATGTGGCCAGGAAATGGTGGACGGATCTCTGCCGAAAGAGTGTGTGATGGCAACACCACCTTATCGTTTACTGAGGCAGCAGTGTTTCGCAACGCCGCTCCAGAGACATCAACACAGATAAATTTCAGATTAATAAAAGCCTCTGCCAATGCTTATGCAGGATCGTTTCAAGCATATGGTGTGTCTCCGGGTGTTAGTAATATTAATCTAGGTGGCTATGAAAATAGTCCTGTGATTAAAGTAAGCTTTCCAGAAACATTGTCAGTTCCTAGTGGAGCCACTGTTGATGCCTGCATCGTACTCAAAGAACCAACTTTTGCCATCGATATTGCTGGTGAGATTGAATACGGTGAAAAAAATATGGAAGAATGCCTCCGAGCAGTGGCTAAAGGTATTGTCACCAATGCCAATTTTGTCGGTGAACAAGTATATGCAGACGTAGCCAGAAACCAAACAACAGGAGAATTGGAACTCTATGTTACTAAGCCATATCTTTCTGAGGCTATGTTAAATATACACTTTAACTATGAATCGGCTAGATAGCACCTACTTTTTTCCTGATAACCTGTAACAAAATCTACTAACAATTAGTAGGTTTCGAGAGCGGAAATGGCTCGGTGATTCCGCAGGTTTTTCTTCCCAACCAAGT
>JAAUYD010247585.1_pt1 | contig 15759 bp, 13 predicted proteins | sample 7278101 | NCBI WGS metagenome assembly JAAUYD01 (sample SAMN14350128, study PRJNA611818) | marine sediment metagenome | isolation source: surface marine sediment (0.6m) | place: French Polynesia: Moorea | collected 2018-08 | reverse complement strand
CGGGCACGCTCCGCGAACACAAGGTCTTTGGGATTGCTTCCCTACTCTGCGAGAACGCTTTCAGCGAACGGTCGCAATGACGGTTATTTAAACGGACATGATATAAGTCCTGTTAATAAGTAATAAGTAATATAACTTACGCAACTGGTATATTTTATAGGGTGTGTGATGCTGGGAAAATATTTGAACGTAGTAATCACAACTTGTAGAGTCATGCACCAACCATCTATTGTGCAGGTGTGAGCGATCCCCGACTTCTTGGAGAAGTCGGGGATCTATTAGCATGTTGTTTAGGGGTTAAAAAGACTTATGGTAAAAATAATCTTTGGCGATCGCATTGGGAAACTAGGACATGTAATCTTGGGCTGTTCTGCTGTAGTATTTGACCAATCCCGGCAAAAAATACTACTTACCCGGAGAACAGATAATGGTCGTTGGTGTTTGCCTGGTGGGAGAATGGACCCTGGGGAAAGTGTGACAGAAACTTGTGTGAGGGAAGCGTTGGAAGAAACTGGTTTACAAGTGGAAGTGAAGCACTTAATTGGGGTATATAGCAGTCCTGATTACTTACTTGAATATGCTGATGGGGAACGGTGTCATGTGGTGGCGCTCAATTTTGAAGTAGAAATTATTGGTGGAAATTTAACCACCAGTAATGAAACCACTGAATACGGTTATTTTTCCCGGGATGAAATTGAACATATGGATTTAATGGAGCATAATATACCCAGAATTAAAGATGCCTTTGAGATGCAACAGAGTACTTTTATTAAATAACCGTGGAAGTTTAGATCCCCGACTTCTTTGAGAAGTCGGGGATCTGTTACTCCTCTAAACTAATGCGATGGGGATCTGTTACCCCTCTAACTAATGGGATGGAGATCTGTTGCCCTTCATAACTAATGCGATGAAGTACCAGCAAATAAAATACCTACAAGCCATTCTTCCTTAATTCCGCAAATTTTATTTTCGTAACATCCCTCTATTCTCAGAACTAGTCAGTTCGGTTATTACCCCAGTGTTGAGCAACCTTAACTAAGAGTTTAACGTCAACATAAATATATAAGGTCTACTGACAAAAAGTTCATATTTTTTTTAATGGAATCCATTATGTACTATAATTGAAAGTTTTATCTAAAATGCTTTACTCTCACCTAAATTTATCGTAATATTAAATAAGTGGAACTCATACTGACTTCACATTGAGTCGTCACCGCCAAACATTGAGAAGAATTATCAAAAATTAGCGGGAAACTCAATAATTACTAGTATTTAGGGATGTGGGGGAACTGATCTCCAGAATTCACAGTCTTAACAAGTTCTATGGAAAGAGAGTGTCTTTGGGGGTTTTAAATTTTACGCAAGATTTATACTACCTTTCCCAATCCGTTCTAGTTGAAAGATTCATCATATTTACGGAGTAGAGGACAACGCACCAATGCCTACTGTTAAAACCCAAACTGAAAACCTAAACACCAAATTCACGGCTGATATGGTGCGAACCTATCTGCGGGAGATTGGTCGTGTACCCCTGCTAACCCGTGAGGAAGAAATTGTCTATGGGAAGCAGGTAAAACAAATGATGGCTTTGCTGGATGCCAAGGAAGCTCTGGCAAAGGAATTGCAACGCGAGCCCAGTTTACAAGAATGGGCTGACAATGTAAATCTGTGCGAGACGGAAGTCAAACAGGCCGTCAACCAAGGCAAGCGAGCAAAGCAAAAGATGATCGAAGCGAACTTACGCTTAGTGGTTGCCATTGCCAAGAAGTATCAAAAGCGTAACATGGAATTCCTCGATCTAATCCAGGAGGGGACTTTAGGATTAGAAAGGGGTGTAGAGAAATTCGATCCAATCCGGGGTTATAAATTCTCCACCTATGCTTACTGGTGGATTCGCCAAGCAATTACCCGAGCAATTGCCCAACAAGGACGTACTATCCGCTTGCCAATCCATATCACCGAGAAACTGAATAAAATCAAAAAGGTACAGCGAGAACTGGCTCAAAAAATAGGGCGTTCTCCTTCTCCAACTGAAATTGCTAAGGAATTGGAATTAGAGCCTTCTCAAATTCGAGAGTATCTAAATATGGCACGTCAGCCAGTATCTTTAGATGTGCGAGTTGGTGATAACCAAGATACTGAGTTGCAAGAAATGTTGGAGGATGATGGTCCATCTCCAGAGCATTACACAATTCAGGAGTTCTTACGCCAAGACTTAAACACAATGATGGCGGAGCTGACACCCCAGCAGCAAGAGGTTTTAGCCCTGCGTTTTGGGTTAAATGATGGAAATGAGATGTCTTTAGCGAAGGTTGGCGAACGGTTAAATCTCAGTCGTGAGCGCGTGCGTCAGTTGGAGCACCAAGCCCTGGCTCATATGCGTCGCCGTCGTGCTAATTTCAAAGAATATATTGCTAGCTAAAGTGAGATAAATTTTAAGATTGAGCCTCCTAATTCATGTTAGGGGGCTATTTTTTGTTCAAAGGATTTTATCATTATTTCAAGCCCCTGGCTAAGAGGTTTGTCATTACCAACATCTTGAACACCATCAAAATGACATTATCCGTTCCAATGAAGGCCCAAAGGTTTTGGAAATTAATTCTTCACCAGGGTTGGAAGGTATTGAAGATATTACGGGCAAAGATGTTGCTGGTATGATGATTGAATGTATTGAAAAATATATCAAAAAGGGAGCTGAAGTCACTTAAAAGCAAGGCTATTGATAAATGCACTATTGTTGCAATTAATCTTTATTTTTAACCTGGCGATCGATCGCTTATCTCCAACTCTTCACTACTGTTGGAACTCTCCTCAATGCATACTCGATGGGGGCGGACAATTTCTATGGGCGATTACTCCCCAGGACAAGCAAGTCAGTGTCGTCAACTGCAAACATATTTTTTAGTGATGTTCCCAACTCAAGCCGCCCAAAAAGCGATCGCATAATTGCACTGGTGCCACCTAGCCCCACTAAACTTAATTTTAGATGCGTTTGCACTAGTCCTATTAATTTTAATTAATAGTCACAAATTCTAATTGCTTTTTACTTATGATGCAGAAATAAGCTACGTATTTTATGGTATATGTCATAAGTGGTTTCACCCCCTTATTTTTATTTTTAATTATATAAAAATAAGTAGAAATAATCTCAGATAAAAAAATATATTTTTCCGAAATCAAACAATTAGATATGTATTTAGATAACGACAATTGATTATCCTAAAACCTAAATTAACATAGGAGAAAAAAATGGCTATTTTTCAAGAAAGTGCAGGTACTCGCGCAGGATACTCCAACTTAAAAAAAGGTGACATTGGAGTAGAAGTAGAAACTTTACAAAAATCACTCAATCTTTTTTTTGGTGGTTACCTTGATATTGATGGTCAATTTGGCAGCAGAACCGAAGAAGCCGTGAATAACTTCCAATCTGCTTGCAAAATAACAGCTGATGGAATTGTTGGACAAGAAACTTGGCTTTGTCTGGATCAAATTAAATATCACATTGGAAAATCCCACCCCACCCAACGAGGAGGCGATAGAGGAGATTATGTTAAATATCTTCAAGTCTGGCTCAATGGCTACTATAGTTCTCAACTGGCCGTTGATGGCTATTTTGGCTCACAAACTGAAAGCTTAACTAAAGAATTTCAACAACACCGCTCTATGAAGGCTGACGGCATTGTTGGTGAGCAAACTTGGAGTCAACTAGAACAACCTAACTATGATGTTTAGTGTTTGGGTTTTAGTTGGTTTATTCCAATTTTCTTGATATGAACCTAATTAAATCGGCTCGTGCTTTATCTAAATCTACCAGAGACAGTAAGTCGGCATCACAAATTCAAGGAATTTAAAGCCACACAACTGCCTCATGTACGAGCTGATTTGAGTAACTTTCATCAATGGGAGTAAGTTGTAACTCCAAAGTCATTCAATTTTGGATTTTGGATTTTGATAAACAGATAATCCGTTGTTGATTTTGGATTTTGGATTGATCCCATGCCTAAAGTCAGGGGCTTGAATAATGAATTATTGCGCCTTGTACTTATGCATCGCGGCACAACTATTTTTTATTTGTCCATAAATAAATTTAGGGGCTTGTATCCTTTTATTTTTCGGTCAAAATTATTAGAAGCTTGGTTAAAAATCCAGTTTCACTTTAGAAAACTTGAAAACTCGATACCCTGATAAACCTATGGATCCTATCTCTCTGATTCTTTCTGCATTAGTTGCTGGATTAGCTCAAGCAACTGGTGATGTGGCTGCTAAAGGAGTACAAGGAGTAACTAAAGTAGCTAGTGAAGAAATTCAAGGTGCTTACAATCACTTGAAAAAGTTGATTAAGGATAAGTTTGCTGGGGACCCAAAAGCAGAAATGGTTTTGGAAGAATACGAAATAGATCCGGAAACCTATGAAGCTCCATTAAAAAAGAAATTGGCATCAAATGGGGTGGATAAAGATTCCAAAATTATCAAAGCAGCCCAAGATGTACTAGACAAAACAAAAGAACAACCTGGTGGACAACAAATAATTAATCAAACCCAATCTAATACCATAAGTAACATAGGTAGTATTGGGGGAAATTTTGAATTTAAACCAACTCAAGTAGGTGGAAGTGGAAGTAAATAAGAAACAGTCACCGAGTTTTAGATTTTAAATTCATAATTTCAAATATAAAAGAGTTTCACTAGTAGTCTGTCCCATTAGTTTTGATTGCTAGTTGTATAGTCATATTTATATGACTTTTGCTATGAGACTGGGGTTTTCAACCCCAGGCGGATGTCATAGAAACACCATCATATTTTATGGGACAGACCACTAGCTACGAGTTTGTGTTGGACTAATTAAAGGAATTAGCTTAAATGAACCAACAAATTCTAAACGATATATCTCAGGGACAAGACAACCTGATTCAAAATACTAATGTTAGCGGCGACTTAACTTTCGCTCCCGTTCAAATTGGTACTAAAATTGAAACTCAAATTGTTCAAATTTCAGTAGCTAAGGTTACACAGCAACCACTGATTAAAGCTTCACCTTATCAAGGACTAAAAAGATTTAATCTCCAAGACAGGGAACGCTTTTTTGGTAGAGATAAACTCATCGCTAGATTGTTTACAGCTGTGAATCGCAGCAACCTAAGTTTAGTGTTAGGGGCTTCAGGAAGTGGTAAATCTTCTGTGGTTAGAGCTGGTTTAATTCCTGAGTTAAAAAAGTCTCTGGAATTGAACAAGTTCTATGATTTTATCTTTACTCCTAATCAAGACCCCTTTGAGTCCCTATATCGTTGCCTTCTTAGTGAAGAAAAGAATTACAGTTTTCAGTCATCACAGGCACAGATTGCTCTGAAAGCTGAAGCAGATACCCTGCCTCAAGTTATTAACAGTTTAAAGAAAGAAGACGAACGTTGGTTGATTTTTGTAGATCAATTTGAGGAATTATTTACTAGTTGTGATGATTTAGATAAACGCAATAATTTTATTGACAGTCTGGTTCGAGTTGCTAACTCTGGAGATAATACTGTAAAGATTATCCTGGCAATGCGGGCTGATTTTCTGGAGCAATTAAGTTCCTACCCTAACTTAGGTTTAATAGTCAATCAAAATAATTTGCATCTGGTGACAGATATGCACCCTTCGGAATTGCGAGAGGCTATTGAGCAACCAGCAGCTAAACACGGAGTTGTGTTTGAAGAGGGTCTAGTTGAACAAATTATCAAGGAAGTGGAAGGACAAAAAGGTTATCTTCCCTTATTACAATACACTCTTAATTTACTTTGGCAAAGTGAATCTAGGACTCTTGGTACTGATGGCCGTCCCGAAATTGAAGACCGGATTTTAAATAAGAGAACTTATATTCTTTTAGAAGGGGTAAGAGGGGCGCTGCAAAAGCAAGTTAATGATATTTATCATAATTTGAGTCAGCAGGAACAGTTTAGCACCAAGCAAATATTCGTCAAATTGGTGAATATTGTTAATACTGAGTCGGGGAGTAAAACTGTTAGCAGAAGAGCTAATCGTAGTGAATTTATCGGTGAATCAGTTAATAGTATCCTTGAAAGGTTTGTTGATGAAAATTTGCTGGTTAGTAGTTCTGAATCTTTAACCGCAGAAAAGTTACAAATTCGTGACAGTCAAAGCTCAAAACAATCAGCTACGATAGAAATTGCCCATGAAATTTTGTTGGCTTCTTGGGATAAGTTAAAAAGCTGGATTGAAGAGGAAAAGGAAGCAATTCTTCTCAAAAATTATTTGGCAGATGAAACCAGACGTTGGCTAAAATTAAAGTCAGCCCAAGGAGATTCCCAAGCACGGGATGAGTTACTTAAAGGTGCGAGATTAGAACAAATTGTGGTTTTAAGAGATGCCAATGCTTTCAATAAATTAGGTGGACTGAGTGCCAATGAAGATGAATTTGTGAATACAAGTATTACATGGCGGAACAAACAGGAGCGACAAAAAAAGAACCGACGGCGCAATACTGTTTTGTCCTTGAGTATGTTCTCTGTAATAGCTATTTTATTGTCTATTTGGGGTTTTAGTAGTAGTATCGCTGCTAGTAATAATTTAAAAGAAGCTGAAAAGCAAAGTCGAATAGCTCAGGAGAATGAAGCAGAAGCCAAAAGAGATGAACTAACAGCAAAATTTCATTTGCAAAAAGCTCAAAATGAGACTTCTATGCTATTAGAAATTATCAAAAAAAACACTCAAAATGATGAGTACTATATATTAAGTGATGCACTCAGTGGCGAAGGACTATTCAGGTCTAATTGGGATTTAACCAAGGTATATAAGTTTTTTGATAACAATCAAAAGCTGAATCAGGAATTGCACCAACAAATTACAAAAGACTGTCCCAATGTTCAAAATTTAGAGCAGTGTCAAATGTGGGGTGACAGGCTTTTCCCTGATAATTGATAAAGCCTCTTACGTATTGACATACTCCCACAGCTTGAAAGAAGTTGATCTATGGGAGTATATCAAACTAATTGAACCCTAAATTGCATCTAAAATTTGGAAAATTCAGTTAAAAACTGATAAAAAGTGCCAGCACAAGTGCTTCTAGGAAATATATTGCTAGCTAAAAGGTGAGATAAATTTTAATATTGAGCCTCCTAATTAATGTTAGGGGGCTATTTTTTGTTCAGATGTATGATGATTGAATGTATCGAAAAATATATCAAAAAGGGAGCCGAGTTGCCTTAAAGGAGAGACAAAAAATTTAAAAACAACAACACCCAACATTCTACTCACCTAAGAATTCCCTCTCTTTACTTCAGACTACATAGGGTTGAACTGAACCTAGATTACTCCACACTCGCAGTGCAGTATATCTTCAGTAACATAGCCCTCTTCTTACCACTTAGTTGGGGAAATATTGGTTTTCGAGTTGGGTGCCGTTGTTAGTTGACGAGACAGACAATGAAACAGCTTTTTTACCTCTTTTTTATACTATGTTGAACATCAAGGCTGTTGAATCTGCCAGGGAAGCTTAGTAGCTTCACTTACTAAGTTATCAAGGTTATTGATAAATGGGCTATTTTTGCAATTAATCTTTACGTTTAACCAGTTACTTACTTTGACTTTTTGTATATTTAATGCTGCTAATCCTCAAGGATATAAGAAAATAGATGTAGGAGAGTGTGGAGAAATATCTCCTGAAATTGCTTAGTAAAACTGACTCTGAAAAAAGGTATAAAAAACCAGAATCAAGAGCCAAACAGGTAAAAAAATCATTGGTGTTACGGACTAAAAAGCAAACACCCTCAACAGCAGTTTGGTGGTGAAAATTTAAGAACAATGAAAATTAATTTATTTAAAATCAGTCATATTTTCTGGGCTGGTTCATTAAGCCTTGCCATTTTTCTGTTTGCCCTTCCTACTTATGCTTTAACGGTAGAGGAAGTATCTAATCCCCGACAAGTTTATGGCGGTTGGGTAACTGATATGGGGAATATTCTCAGCGATAAAACAGAAAGCCAACTCAATCAGATGATTTCTCAGCTAGAAGCAGAAAATGGTGCAGAAATGGCAGTAGTTACTGTACCTGAAACAGCACCCTCGGCTTCTCCCAAAGAATTTACCACCAAACTATTTAATTATTGGAAAATTGGCAAGAAGGGTAAAGATAATGGCCTACTATTTTTGATTTCTGTAAAAGACAGACGAGTGGAAATTGAGACTGGTTATGGTATGGAAGGGATTTTGCCCGATGCCAAGGTGGGAAAAATTATTGATACGAAAATCATCCCTCGTTTTAAACAAAGAGATTTTGACGGTGGAACCCTGGCGGGAACAAAAGCCTTGATAGTTGTTTTAAATCCGTCCCGAGCTAAGAAGTTAGGACAGGATGTAAGTGTTCCTTCTGTGCAAGCAATTCCTAGAAAAGAATCTACAAAAGAATACAAACAACCAACTCAAGACAACACTGGTATGCTTTGGATGTCCCTATTTGGGGGTGGTGTATTGGCATTGGGGGCAGGAAGTGCCGCTTATTGGTATAGTCGATTTTTTTTGAAACCAGAAGGACGCTCGCGGCGCATCCGTGTTAATAATCCCCGTATCTACTGTTCTCAATGCAAACAACCAATGGAAAAAGTAGAGGATGTTGCCATAGAATCATACCTCAGCGAAGCAGAGAAGGTTGCCGCTAGTATAGGTAGCATAAATTTTGAAGCCTGGAGATGCCCCAAATGCAGTCTGAAATTAAATGATGGAGCCTTTCATTTAATTGGCTGGATATCTCCGTCTCCAGATTTTCAGCGGTGTCCTCACTGTCAAGAATTAACAGTTAAACGTACCCTAAAAACTCTGGTTGTACCTACGCAAAATTTCGATGGAACACGCCTAATTATCGATCAATGTCAGCTATGTGATTATCACAAAGAGAAGGAAAAAACGGTTCCCCCTCTACCTTCCCTTACTCCTGCTTCTCGCAGTAGTTATTCCAGCAGCGGTTGGAGTAGTGGTGGCGGTATTGGTGGGGGTGGCTTCGGTGGTGGCGGTAGTAGTGGTGGCAGTGGTGGCGGCAGTGGTGGTGGGGGCGGCGGCTTCGGCGGTGGCGGCAGTGGTGGAGGTGGTGCTGGTGGTGGTTTTTAATTACAGCACTACCCGCAAGTAATGAGTAATAAGTAATAAGTAATAAGTAAGTCGGTACAAATAAACCTTACTATATAACAGAATGTAAATAAGCACGAAACCCTTGTGATTGCTTCATTTCACTTCGTTTCATAAAGCCCTAGCCCTTTCAGGGCGGCTACGCCAACGGGCATGGCTTCGCTTAACGCAATGACATACCTTGAATTTTTTACACCGATTTACTTAAGTCAATGCTCATAGGTTTGGGGGTTCGGCAATGTCCGCGCCCTAATTACAGACTTAAAAGCAAACACCCTTTGAGGCATTTGGTGATGGAGATTTAAGAAAAATGAAAATTAATTTATTTAAAATCAGCCATATTTTCTGGGCTGGTTCATTAAGTCTTGCTGTTTTTCTGGTTGCCCTGCCTACTCATGCTTTAACTGTGGAGGAAGTACCTAATCCCCGCAAGGTTTATGGTGGTTGGGTAACTGATATGGGGAATATTCTCAGCGATAAAACAGAAAGCCAACTCAATCAGATGATTTCTCGCCTTGAAGCAAAAAATAGTGCAGAAATAGCGGTAGTTACTGTACCTGAAACAGCACCTGCGGCTTCTCCCAAAGAATTTACTACCAAACTATTTAATTATTGGAAAATTGGCAAGAAAGGTAAAGATAATGGTCTACTATTTTTGATTTCTGTAAAAGACAGGCGAGTGGAAATTGAAACTGGTTATGGTATGGAAGGGATTTTGCCCGATGCTAAGGTGGGTAAAATTATTGACACGAAAATTATCCCTCGCTTTAAAAAAAGAGACTTTGATGGTGGGACTCTAGCGGGAACAAAAGCCTTGATAGTTGTTGTGGAACCGTCTCTAGGGAAAGAATTAGAGCAGGACGTAAGTATTCCTCCTGTACAATCAATTCCTGCAACAGAATCAACAAAAGAATACGAACAAGCAGATGAAAGCTATGCCAATTTCATTCTGAATTTACTAATCATAAGTGGTGCATTTTTACTTCATAAATTAGGTTGCTGTAGTAATGGCAGTGGTGGAAGCGGTGGCTTTGGAGGCAATGGAGGCGGTGGTGGAGGCGGCGGTGGAGGCGGCGGTGGAGGCGGCGGTGGAGGCGGCGGTGGAGGCGGCGGCAGTGGTGGAGGTGGTGCTGGTGGTGGTTTTTAATTGTCTCGAATTTTTTGTGATGACTCAATCAAGGAAATGAATCGGCTTGAATCATGGAAAGTAAAAATAAAAATATTAGAATTCCCGAAGAAATTGCCCCGGAGGTTTTGGAATTAGCCTCCCGCTACTATGCCAACCAGATGCAGAGTTACTCACCATCGGAATTGGTGGTAGCAGGGAAAGAGGTGGACATTCCGGCTGAGTTTATTCAACAAGCAATTCAAGATGTCCAGGAACAAAGCCAGAAAAAACTAGAGCGACAGAAACAAGCACAAAAACAACGCCAAATCTTCTGGAAAGTTAGTGCAGGTATTCTGGTAGCCTTGAGTATCTGGAGTATCTGGACTTACAATTCCTTTGCTAATTCCACCTCCACAGTTGAAGCGGCTTGGGCACAGGTGGAAAATCAACTCCAGCGTCGTACTGATCTTATACCCAATTTGGTAAGTGTGACACAAGCATATGCCAAACACGAGAAGCAGATAGTTTCTCTACTATTGGAATCCCGCCAGGCTTATTTGCAAGCAAGAACACCAACGCAAAAGGCTGCTGCAATCTTACAAGTTAATCAAGCAATTGAACGTTTCCGAGATTATGCAGCTATCAATCCCCAGCTGCAATCTTCTCAAGTATTTATCAATCTCCAGTACGAATTAGCTGGGACTGAAAATCGCATTGCCGTGGAAAGGATGCGTTACAATCGGTCCGTACAAGTGTACAACCAAAAAATTCAAACATTTCCCAATTCCCTATTTGCCAAGACTTTTGGTTTAGAGAAAAAGCCTTTCTTCCAGGCAACCAAGACTGAAGTTCCTAAATTTGCAAATTAACATACAGCACTTTACAGGTAAATGAAGTACAAGGCTACATACAAAAGCTCTTGTGGGATGGGCATCTCTACCCATCTGAATGTACTTCATTAAGATGAAATATGCTGTAATTCAGGAATTCCTCATCATTCAGGAGCAGCATCAACATCAAACTGATTTGTGTAACAGGTAGTACCGCGAATATCTTCGGGCTTGAATTTGTCACACTGTCTGGGGATTTGACGCTGTAAGGACCATCCATAGGGTTTATCAGAGGTATCAGAACCACTAGGCATAATTGTCAGTCGGAAGTGTGCTCCCCGGAAATTGGTTAATTTTAAAGTTGCTCCTTTGAGGTTAGCTGCTTCTAAATTGGCACCCATAAAACCAGCAAAGGACAAATCGCTATTTTCTAAGGATGCGGATCTCAGGTTGGCTCCAGTAAAGGAAACTCTCTTGAGATTAGCACCATCTAGCTTGGCAGATTCTAGATTGGTTCCGGTGAAATCGGCATTTTCTAAATTACTCTTAGACAAAATGGCTGATCTTAAATTCGCATTCCGCAAATCTGCCCCAGATAGATTCAGTTCACTCAAGTCAGCACCGCTTAAGTCGCAACGAGGACATTCTTTAGTTTCCTTTAACTTTTGCAAGTCTCCTTGATTCACGGCCCAAGCTTGGGGTGCTATTCCTAAAAAAGTTAATAGGGTAATGAAAGCAAAAATTTTTAACCGCATATGTTTTAGAGATAATTGTTTGTTTGATAATTGACACAAGTATATATTGATATACTTACAATATACGACCTTATTTGGGACATCTCCGTATAAAGTACTAATAAAGCAACCATAAAACTATGGTAAATAGTTATTTTCATGGTGGTAGAAATCTCATTCTCTTCATAGAATAAGAATATCAAGGCTTATACAGAACGCTCTATAGTCAACGATTTATGAAGTCCCCCCTAGCTCAACCACAAGAGCAGTTAGGGGGGATTATTATTTGGCAAGGGGTAGAGCAGATGCAAGTATAATTACTTATGTAATAATTACTTGATGATTTGCCTAGTGCTTCATCGCATAAGTTCACTAGTGGTAGCAGTAGCAGATCCCCGACTTCTTTGAGAAGTCGGGGAGCTAAATTCTCACAGTGAAATACTAGAAGAAAGGATGGGATTTCAACGCCAACCTATAAGGCGTAATATTGGTACTACCAGATAGTAGCTTACGGCTAACCAGAAGCTCATAGATATTCCGGCTAAACCAAAAAAAATAAAACTGCTCCACACATCACCCCATTGGAGCGGATTGGATAAATCTAGTATGGGTAGGCCTAAACTAATGCTCAATGATAATCCGATGGCGGTTCCATAGGCGGCAATTATGGCATGAACGATGTAATGGCTACGCAGCCCTAAACCCAGTGTCACTAGGGCAACAGCAACTAAAACCCCTCCTAGTATTCCTGTACTACCATATTGTAGCTCCATCAATTGCCAAACAAAATATCCTAAACCATAACCAATAACTCCCATGAGGGATGCGATTAAGTAACGCCGCCGTTGGCCAAATACCCCCGCAGTTGTCAACCCCCATGCGGTCCCCAAACCAGCACCCATGAACAAAATCATTTCTGAACCAAGGAAGGTTTGAGTCCCAGTTGCTAATGTAGGTATTATTTGATGCACTATTTCAGTAATTTGTTGACCCCATAAAGTTCTTTGCAATACCAAAAATCCGGTAAATATACCAACCCCAGCCCCTATGGTGGTGAGAATCATCGCCCAAATGGTATAAAAACAAGCTTGGATGGTTCGCAAGCATATTTTGCCGCAATAAAAAATAGCTTTGGCGATCGCATGGATGATTTGAGCGATCGCGTTTTGCAAATTTAGTTTTATTGCTGGTAAAACCTGGGTTCCTGGGGATTGATTGGCTATTTTCGTTAAACGTTTATGGATTATCCCAGCATTGGCAGGACGCAATTTTGCATCCTGTTCTACCATCTCATTCAGTAAATTTACTAATTGGGGGTTGATATCAGTATTACTTGTTTTTTGTAGTTCCGGTAGCCAGTTGAATTCTCCATCCAGGGGATTTTCTAGTTCGGAAGGCTCTTTACCAGTCAGCAATACAATCATTGTCATTCCCAGGGCATAGAAATCCGCTTGGACTCCCACATGGGTGCCACCAATTTGTTCTGGGGGACTATAGCCAGAGGAAAATAGGCGGGTAGAGCTGGTTTGTCGCCTGAGTATTACTTCTCGAAATTGCTTGACCCCACCAAAATCAATCAGTACTAACTCACCACCAGTTCCAGATGGGGAAGAATTACGCAACATTAAGTTAGATGGCTTAATATCACGGTGAATGATATGACGATGGTGTAAATGTTGCAGAATATCGACTGCTTGAAGTGACCAATTTAGCACCATTTCTGGGGGACATCCGTGGGGATACTGGTTTTGAATTTCCTCTAAGGTCAAACCATTAATTTTTTCCATCACCAAACAAGGTAGATTTACTTGTCCTGAGGTGTCAGAAAAATGTACCTGAAAATAACCATCTGCATCAACTTGGGGTACTCCTGGATGGTTTAGATTGGCTAAAACCTTGGCTTCTTGTACAAACAATTCCAATGCTTTGGGGGAAGTTTGTAGTAAAACTTTGAGTACCTTTTCCGTTTGTGTATGGGAATCCCAAACAGTATAAATTTGAGCAAAGCCACCAGTTCCCAATTGCCTTAATGGAACATATCGGTCTAACAGTCGCAATGGTGAGCCACAGCTACTACAAAACCGATTTCCCCACGGTTGGGGATAAGGACGATGACAGTTGGGATTTATGCAGTGAATCTCACTCTGATTGACGTGGGACACAACCACTAACATACAAGGGCTTAGTTGATTGTACACAAATTAAGGACTTATTATTATCCCAATAAGTGCCCCGTCAGGAAGAGGCAGGGGGCAGGGAGCTCCGGAGCAGGGGAGATTCCACGAATAAATTCGGAGGCTTGAAACCTTGTTGTTTGGTAACAAATTAGGTATTTAGTTGTTTAAATAATTTGGTGTTTGTATTATGTCTTATGTTGGGTTCCACTTCGTTCCAACGCCACTTGCTATATGCCGGGGCTCGCGTAGCGTATCCGTAGGATTCACCCGGCCACTGCATTGGCTCCCCAACCTACGAGGAATTGCGATCGCACTGCAATTCACCCTCACCAACACCAACCCCAACCCATACCTTGGAGATATAAACGAGGGTATGCTTAAAGCTAAACTTTTTTGTAGGGGGATTACCTTGTGGAGGTTGAGATGGAAGTCAAAATCCAAAATCCAATGTCTAAAATTGAGATCCGTCCTGTAAAAGATCAAACAGAATTAGATGATATGTTGTATCAAAGGTGGCTTGTCCTGCGAGCACCTTTAGGTATGGCAAAAGGGACTGAAACAGATCGGTATGAAAATAGTGCTTTCCATTTAGTTGCTGTTTGCAACCATCAAGTCATTGGTTCAGCACGACTACATTTACTATCTCCTGAGTTAGGGCACATCAGTTATGTTTCGGTACTTGAGGAATTTCGCAACCAAGGTATCGGGACAAAGTTAATGGAAAAACTTATGGAAATCGCTGAGGAAAAGCAGTACAAAACTTTACAATTGAAGGCAAGAATTCAGTATTTAAATTTTTATCAGCGACTAAAATTTGTGGAAGAGGGGGAACCATTTGATTATCTTGGCATCCCTCATATGTTTATGCGTTACAGAGTTTAGCGCCAAGCCCACCAGATTCAAGTGACGTACCATGTAGGGCAAGACACTTTCTAAGTGATGTTAACAAAATGCCATAACGATAGTTAAAAAAGTTTACTTATTACTTCAGGACTTACGCAAGTGTCACAATCAGTGGTTGGTGCGTGACGCTATAAGTATGATTACTACGTTCAAATCTTTTCGCAACGTCACACACCCTACAAAAAAATATGCCAGTTGCGTAAGTCCTATACTTATTACTTATTACTTATTACTTATTACTTATTACTTATTACTTGCCCGTAGCACTATTCTTCGGGACAGTATTGGTAGCCCTCTATCAACGCCCTTGTATCCGGAACGCGTTTCACCTGTGTTAAGAGATAATTTTTCACCTTAGTCACCTTAGCAAAGACCTCTTGTGCCGAAAGCACAGCTCCCTCCTTCCATCCAGGAAGAAAGCTCACCTGATCCCCGATCACATGGAAATTTTGGTTTCCTAGTCGAACCTTATTCATAATCTGAGCCTGTTCTTCTGGAGTCTGGGCTACTCTCTTCCAATCGGACCAACCCCCCTTCTGAGTTGGGATATTTTGCCAAGCAATACTAATTCCATGCTTCAACTGGTTCCCAAACTCTTCCCCGTGCAACAGTTTGGCCCCCTCGCGAGCCTCTTCTATCCGCTCTTTGGGCAACATCTGACCCCACCGTTCAGCCTCATGCTCATAGTTGTAAGCACCTGTCAGTGCTCCTAGCTTGGCGTAGAAGCTATCTGATGGGTACCACATCTGAGTCATTGGGTGATCGATACGAGAAATACCACCATAAATCGGCACATTGTTTTCATCGGTAGGTTGTTGCCAAAGCTTACGCTCGGCTTGCCAGCCTACCTTACAAGTCGGGCGGAAAAAACCTTCCGTAGACATAACCTTGTT
>JAAUYD010206475.1_pt1 | contig 15760 bp, 9 predicted proteins | sample 7278101 | NCBI WGS metagenome assembly JAAUYD01 (sample SAMN14350128, study PRJNA611818) | marine sediment metagenome | isolation source: surface marine sediment (0.6m) | place: French Polynesia: Moorea | collected 2018-08 | reverse complement strand
TTTCAGGCGCTTACAAGACGAAGGAGCATACTAGCAGTATGTGACTGAGGAGTGGAAGTGATTGAAATTACTTATGGCAAGCTGGTGATGGGAGAATTTGAAGACAGGCCCTAGTCGACATTTCTGATTCCCCTTCTGCAATTTGTTACCGATTAGGTTTTAGAGATAGTGACAGAATAGTAGCTTCTTAGGAGCAGCGTCAAGGAGCGTGTGTCTTGTTGAAGACGTTGCCGTTAGGACGAAATCCCCTAAATCCCCTTTCAAAGGGGACTTATCAATGCTCCACCTTGATAAATGGGCTAATGCTGGGATATCCCCAGTTTGTTTCGCGAACTCATAAGAACTCGGTGTAGGGCCGGGGTTTATCCCCGGCAGTGTACCGAGCGTGATGCATGTTTGGCGGCATGGGATAAACCCACGCCCTACAACGGAATTAGCGAAATCGAAAAAAATTTGTGTGGATATCCCATGGGTTGGGGATATTATGACAGGTCTTTTGCAACACCCCCTGCATGGAAATGCCTATGTTGGATGGATTACGGGATACAATCTAAACGTCGATGAAGTCAATTTCATTGTACGTGGATTCACCTGTTGTGTCTTTCATTTCATAGGTACCTAGGCCGTGGTCGTCATCTGCAGCATATACCAAGAACCCCTTATTCACCCTGGTGGACCGTATTCCTTTGGCGTTGCGCTCAGTAATCTCATCGTCGAACATAACGCTGTCTAAAGCGACAATATCCCTGCTGAAATAGAGCACGCTCGACGGGTGTTTTCCCCCGTCTCCGCCCAGGGTTTGATACGGCGATGGACGCGCGTTCATGTCCGTCACGTTGCCGAACAGGCCTTCGCCAATGGAGAGCCGAAGCTTGTCTTTTATCGGCATCGTATAGTCAGCAAATCGCGCGCTATTGCTAAAGCCACCAGAAACGGAGTTGTGGTATTCGCCCATATTCGTGGTAATGCCCATCAGGTTCTTCAGTGCGCCAGTAATGGCATTGATGCTGTGCCAGCTGAGCACGGGCAGGCAAATGACGTGGTCAGCCTCATTGTAAAGTTTGTATAACCTGTGCGTCGCTCCAGTTGCGTGGCCGTCTGTAAATTGGATTTCTGTCGAAGACAGATCTTTTCCATATAAATCCCACTTTAGCTGTTCGGAGTGTCGGCAATTGTCGATCATCCGATCAGCCGAAGGGCCGGCATTACCCCCCTGGGTAATGAGATGGGAGGGATCTGAAATGGCGATTTTATCTGGTGGTATGCCCATCAGGTCGACCAATCCGTAGACGATGGCGCTTACAACGTGGTAAATGTTATTTTTTCGATCGTTATCGCCGGCCATTATCGTATTAGGCTTGATTGCGATCAGGTCTCCGGATTGGTATGGAATGAGAAACTCCCAGGCCTCTTTTAAGGAGCTCTTATTCGCCAGCTTCTTGATGCCCCGTTCAAACATGGCATCCACAACATCCTGTTTGGCATACTGGTAAAAGTTGTTCCAGGAGTCACCGGGTGTCCATGTTGTGGCGTTTGAGTCGATAACCCGAACCACGCGATTATATGGCGGTGGATCCGTTTCCGTGTCTGTATCTGTGTCAGTGTCTGTGTCGGTATCAGTATCAGTATCGGTATCAGTATCTGTGTCTGTATCGCTATCAGTATCAGTGTCGGTATCAGTATCGGAGTCAGTATCCGTGTCTGAGTCGGTGTCTGAATCAGAATCACTGTCAGCATCAGAATCACTGTCAGCATCAGAATCACTGTCAGCATCAGAATCACTGTCAGCATCAGAATCACTGTCAGCATCAGAATCACTGTCAGCATCAGAGTCCGAGTCACTGCTCGATTCACCATCTGGATTGTCGGTACTGCCACAGGCTTGGCCGATTATCGCCGTGACTGTACCCGCGGCCGTAGCCAGGAGAAATTGGCGCCTGCCTACTGAACCGGGTTCCTCTTCGGTCTCCTCGACATCCAGATCGATGTCTTTGAGCTTTGTTTTCTTGTCCTTGCCGTCCATTTTATATTACCTCCATTTGACAGCTGCATGCCTATCAAAGGCATTGCTGTCTGTTGGCTAAATCATGTCTTCGGGCCAGCCCTTCCAGAACGGATCGTGACAGGCATTGCATAGGGGATCTGGTGCCCCGTGAAACCCGTGGTTCTCGCGCGCATAGCCGCCATCAAAAACATCGTGGCAGGTTGCTTTTGTACAATTGTAAAATTCTTCAGTACCGCTGTGGTTGAACTGATTGTCCATGTTCGGCCCATGTCCATGGCACGCGCCACCTGGAAACCCCCGAGCGCAAGACCAGGCCCAGCAGTCCATGGCCGGGTCATGACCTGCAACTGAAAACGCCTGCCCCAAGCCATGGCATTCGTGGCATCGCGCCCTTTCCCACCCTGGCTTGTGGCCCTCTTGGCTCGTAATGCTCACCAGTTTGCCCGGGGCAAAGCTATCATCTCCAACTTCCCACGCCTCGTAGTTGCCCTGTTCTATCTTCTCACATGGATCACCGATTTCGCCTGTATCGCTATCGTCGTTTTCAGTGTCGTCATCTTCGCTGCAATCGTCAGCACTATCGCTCATCTCGTCTGTTTCACATCCAGCAGCGAGGATCGCGAGCAGCAGCATGATGATACCTACACGTGGCACTTCAATTCGGATCAACTGCGAGCTCCCATAAATAATCGTTTTTTCCAAATCAACTGAATAGCAATCGTTATCGGTGGCTATCCCAATTTTATTCATTTTCAATAATATATGTATATTTACTTTGAGTCCACACTTTAGGACTCACGCAGAAATAACTTCCCATTTTCGTATCCCATCTGCACGCCGTCTTCGGCGGTTGCTCAGTCGCAAAATCCTCGACCTGGAGTTGCTACGCCTGCGGTCTCGCTCAATCGCACCCACCAAATCCGACGCACATCTGGGCCTGAAAAACTGGGAAGTTATTTCTGCGCGAGCCCTTAGAATGCGCTTTGAGGCCATCGCGGTAGATATTTTCTTTGCGGTTTGCTATTTTTCAATAAAGTCTCTGCAATTGCGAGAGGCGCTGAGGACTTTATATATGCAAATTTCAAGGTATCTTAAAATCGCATTGATTTTAGGAGCATATTTGGCAACTACCGGGTGTCTTTTTGATGAATCGGAATATTTCACAGGGGACAGTGAGGATGACACAGAAGACATTGACACCGATACAACCACTGTAGATGACCCTCCCGAGGGATGTGAAGACGCAATTGAAATTCCAGACCCGAACTTAGAAGCGAACATCAGGAAGGCGATAGACAAACCCGAGGGGGATATCTCTTTTGAGGATGTAAAAGGGCTGACAATCCTCCAATCAGAGGATGACGGTATCGCAGATCTAACGGGGTTAGAGTGTTTTACCGGTCTGGTGCAGCTCTACCTATACGACAACGAGATCAGCGATTTAAGCCCCATTGGCGAGTTAACCAATCTGGCGACGCTCGGTCTGCGCACCAAGGAATTTAGTGAGGCGGCCATTAGCGATATCAGCCCACTCAGCGAGCTGACCAACCTGCGCTATCTCTTCCTGCGGGAAAACAAAATCAGCGACATCAGCCCGCTTAGCGGGCTTAATAGCCTGCAGGGGCTCTATCTAGCCAAAAACGAAATCAGCGACATCAGCCCACTCAGCGAGCTAACCAACCTGGCGGAACTCGAACTCACGGGCAACCAAATCAGCGATATCGAGCCCTTAAGTGGACTGACAAACCTCGTCCGGCTCGAGCTTTACCGCAACCAGGTGAGTGACGTAAGTCCGCTCCGGGACCTAACCGGTCTCACAGAGCTCTTATTGAGCTACAACGAGATTAGCGACATCGGCCCGCTCAGTGATTTGACGAACCTTATCCGGTTGGAACTGTACGGCAACAATCTAAATAACGTGGATGTCATTAGCGACTTAACGGCCTTAACCAGCCTCGATATCGGCCTCAACCAGATCAGCGAGTTAAGCGCAACGAGCGATCTTGAGAACCTGGTGTGGCTCGACGTGAGCGATAATCAGCTGACCGACTTGGACGAGATAAGTGAATTGACAGACCTGTTCTGGCTCCACGCTGACAGCAACGCGATAACAGACATCAGCGGACTCAGCGAACTGACAGATCTCAAGCACCTGTACCTAAGCGACAACCAGATTAGCGATGTCAGCGCGTTAAGCAAATTGACCCAACTGGAAGATCTTTACTTGGGAGAGCTTCTCGTAGGTGGGAACGAAATCGCAGACATCAGCGCGCTCAGCGAGCTGACAAATTTGAAATACCTCTTTTTAAGGAACAACCAAATCGTCGATATCAGTGCCGTCAGTAACATGACAAAGCTCAATCAATTGGATTTGGAACTCAACCAGGTGGTCGACATAGCGCCCCTGGTGATAAACACCGGTATCGATTTAGGGGACAAAGTCATTCTGACCTCGAATAACCTGGACTGCGAAGACCAAGAAACCCTGGACCACATCCAGACGCTATACGATCGGGAAGTGACCATTACGCACGATTGCTCTGGCGCGCCTCACTAATTATCCCCCGGCAAAGCCGGGGGGACTCCTGCTTACGCTAGGGCCACTGGTCCTCGATTAAAATCGATTGGTAAACACCAGGCCCACGCTCTTTGCGCCCAAATAGGGACGCAGGGCATATTTTGCCTGCTTATCTTTGTGGGAGAACAAATCGGGATTTTTATAGAATACCAGAGCAAAAACACCACCTGCCACTAGGGCTGCGCTGCTGGATATACCAATAATAAACGACCTATGCCTGGATTCGCCGATTTTCCGACGCTTTAGCTCCGTATTGCAAAAATATGTTTCCATGTCATTGTCCAAGCTAGAATTCGAACACGTGTCTTGCCACGTCATTCCAGCAAGGTTATTTGCAGAAAGTTTTTCTCCGTAATACTGTTCGAGCGAATTGTAATAGGCATATATTCCCCAACTAATGCTTCCGATAATCAGCCCAAGTACTGCAACGCCTGTGGCGATGATGATCGGCACGCGACCCGGATGAATATTGGCCGATGCAGATAGTTGGGATTGTCCTATTGAGACTCGGCCTTGTCGGTCCTTAGCAGTAGATGATCTATCAGGTGTCGATTGGGTAGTGGCTGGCATTGAAGGGGAATGTCGGGTTTGAGACACGTCTTTGGGAACCTGTCCCAAATAATCGGCTAAACTGCCCTTTGGCGCGGGGTTGCTATCTAGCAGTTGGCAGTCTGTTAAGTCCAAGGCTACGGAGTGATTTTCATCGAGGGTTACGAGGCAGCTGGAAACAGACCGATCGCTCCGCACCAGCACAGTGTACTTGCCCGGGGCAAGGGCCAAGCGAATGCTCGAACCGCCCACCTTGTGAACCTCAGCCACAATCGCTTGATTGTCCGTGCGATAAACCAGGATTTCCGATTCGAGCGGTTCGGGTAGGTCCAGCGCTGAGCTGCCTTTTTCTGGCCATGCCAGAACCAACTCCCCTTTTCCCACCAGGTTGGTTTCCAAGGTGACGTGTTGTCTACCCACGTATGTGCCAGCAGTGGCCACGAGTGTCTGGTTATAGGTATATCGATAAGCTTCGAACAAGGTGATCCGCCCATCGCTATCTGAATCAGCTGCACCTCGCAATCCAGCCACTAGGTGATGGGTAAACACTGATCCGCCGAGGTCATCTGATTCCTGGCTCAGCTCCGAACCAGTGCTCGACGCAATGACCGCCATGCCTTCTGTCTGCAACATATTCACGGAATTGTACGAAAAATCCTTGGCTGCTTGAAGTCCTTTGACTTGAGAGAACGCACCGGTTTGACATGCATCTAAAATGACAACTTTTAACTTGGCCGGTAGCTTTTCTAGGAAATAGCGCAACGCTTCGAGGCGAAATTCTTCTTGTCCCAAGTTTAGGGCATGGGCCCTGGCATGGCCGGAGTAATAAAATAGAAACGTCGTATTCTCATCTCGACGCTGATGGGTTTTAATCTGTTCTGAAATCTCATTAAGCGCGGTGTGCAAGTGTCTCAACTTAGGGTCGATCAGGGTTTTGAGGCGAAGATCCGGATAGATGCCGACTTCTGTCAGCACCTGCACCATTCGCCTGGCGTCATCGTGTGCGTAGCGCAAAGGCTGCTGATTTTTCCCTGGATTATTGGATCCGATGACCAGCGCATAAGCGCGGACGTTACTGTGCTTGAGATTCGCCTGCACTGGCAGCGCAACAAAGGTCATAGCCAACATCAGCCCCATAGAAAGGCATACTCTCAACATGTTCTGTTACCCCTCACTGCTAGTAAATACTGCACTCTTAACGATGACACCCCTGCACCCTGCCATGGGAACGACTCATTTAAATTATTGAAAAATAAATCGATCCCAGCTTGCCCAGTCACACGCCACCTCTTCTACCAAATAGCAACCGTGTAGCCAATCCCTGCAGGGTATTCCCATTACGAGTCTTTGGGGAGTTATCTGATATAAGGCGCCGGATGTTAAAAAATAGAATTGGCGCCACTAAAACTGGCTAGACAGATTGACCTGAGTCAACTCTGGCTAGGGGTGATCACGTGTATGGCATGAAGTTGTATCAGCGATGCAAAGGTATAAAATGTTACCAACGGTTGGGTGGTCCTCAAATTTGGACTGTCAGCACGGCAACGCTACTCGGCGTGGCCTTGGGTCTTGTTTTGTTGACACCCAAGCACAATGATTTGCGCTATCCCCCCCCATCTATAGCAATAAAAGGTGGAGATTTAGCATTGACCGTTGTTCGCGAAAGAGAGGGGCGGATAGTGGAGAACCCCATCCTGTTTGCCCAGGGAGATCGATTCAGTCTAAGGATCACCTGTCCTCCTCAGGGGTCTGTCCAGTGGGAGGCCGTGGTCTTTCAAAACGATCGGGTCTATTTTCCCCTTGAGGCAGGTAAGATCCTCAACTGTGGCAACCACCGACCCCTGCGAGGCGCGTTTCGCCTCACCGGCAACGCGCCAACTCAAATCTGCGTGTCGATTGGCGATAAGCTGCCTTCCAGGAAAGCAATCGTCCGCAACGGTATCGACGCACTGCCCCAAAACACGGTTTGCACCGAGCTCAGACCTTTCCAATAGCAGCTTAGGATCCCATGAGCGTTTCCTAGCGCACGTAGAAATAGCGGGTCGTGCCGCTGTACGAGCGGATGCGGCCGTTCCAGCCATTCTTCCAGTGACCGTCGTGGCGAATGCGGTAGTAGCCCGCTGGTGTATCCCTTGGGATCTTCCACTCGACGTGGTTCCACGAATGGGAAACCAAGCGGCGCTCCCAAATGAGCTTCGTGCTTTGATCGCGGTCGTACATGTAGTCTTCCCAGGTCCTGGTGCTTGAGTTCCATCGCTGGACGAACAGGTATGAGCCATTGACCTTTAGATTATTGTTCGGATGACCGCCCTGAAAGGTGACCCGAACGGTATTGCCGCGATAATAGCGATTATCTGGCTGTAGGACGACGTCTCCAAATTTGGCGAACAATGGCTTATCGTCGAACAGGATGTTTACGGTTTTATCGAGTGCAGGACGCGGCTTGGATAGCAGGCGCGGCTCCTGTGAGGACCAGGGATTGGACGAGGGGTTGGCGATCTTCAGCGCGAGCCGATGAAACTGCTGGGCATAAGCCGCACATGTCCAAGGTCCGTATAATGTGCTCGCCCCTTCGTAGTGTTGCAGCGCGTACTCCTCTCGCGTGGTGACGTAGCCGTTGTATGCATCTGCATAGCCCGCAAGGACGGTGGTGGTGATCCCATCGTTCGTAACCTCTTCAACCGCAGCGCGGGCACGCCGCCCTGCCATGATGGTGAACTCTGCCGGCGCAGCCAAGATGCCGAGGCGTCCGATTTTCAATAGGGTGGTCGAAACCACATGCGGCACCTCGGGGTTAGATGTATTCCGGCCAGGGAAGAAGAAGATCGGCTTTTCCGCATGACAGCGGTCGATCTCTAGACCTGCTTCTGGATTCTTTGTAATGCCCTCCCTGGAAATCCCACTGCGCCCGTCTTCAGCACCTGCTGCAAACGATGACCCCAGGGCCGCCGGACAGGTCTTGTGCCAACTGCCGTCCGTGTACTGGGGCGAAACCCACTCGTCGGACATATCGATATTGCGAGACACAAACCGCACAGATCCCTTGAGCTGCTCAGTAGCAGTATTGTAAAGCGACAGGGCTTTTTGAAATTGTCGCTCGCCGATGATCTCGAGGCTCTCCTCTGGCGTGCGACCCGGCCCGCTGGCGTCCGTATACCTATCCCCTGGAGCGGGTTGGTTGAGGTTGGGTGACATGTCACCCGCATTTGACTGGGCAAAGGCAGCCACAAAAGCGCCCACGTCGCTGTACGTCGACCCTTTCAGCCTCTCGAACTTGATTTGTCCCCATCCTTTGTTGTCAGTGCTGTTGAGCTTCCACGTCTGGGGTAAGTTGACCGGATGTACCGGAAACCAGGAAATCATACCGACCTCTTGGTATCTTCCCTGAACAAATTTGAGGACGGTCATTTCCGGGTCGATGTCGGGAAAACGATAATAGTCGTCGTTGTTTAGGTAGGCTTCGATAGATCGGTTGATGCTCGCGTTCGTCAGGGATCCGCGATTGTAGTAGATGCGACCCGGTGCGAGGTTGTTGTGCGCGTGAACAATGGACATATAGATGCCCTCGACCATGTTATCGAAGTTCGCTCGCCAATACCCACCAGTCGAAGTATCGTAGAGCTCGAAATGGGACACCCCACCGGCCGCAACGTGCGTATGGGTTGCACTGATAACGACATTGTCGTCCGTGTACAGTGACCCAAAGGTGGACCGAAGTCGACCCATCACGGCCTCGTTGACCGACTGAAACATGGCGCCCTTGTCAATGGACACGAAGACCACAGGTGTCTGACCTGGCTCTTGGACGATAAACGCCCTGGCATACTGCCGGTCGCGCAGCCCATTGTTGCGGTGGGTGAGCTTTGCATAACCAAAGAAATTGGTTTCCGCGATTTGGCCTGTAACATCGTAGATGCCGACACCAATGTCGTAGTTGTTGGTCTGCGCCTGCGCCTTACCGAGCCACATCATCGAGCACATGGCCCAGCTCAACGCGATCAACACCGCGGGGTTTGCAAGCAAATGCCAATAAGCGCGATCGGTTCTTTTAACGGTCCTAATGCATATCATCGAACAAAACTCCTATTCTCCCCAGTATGAATTATATTGAAAATCCTAATTTGGAACAACAAAGAAATTGAATATGCCATGAAAAATATGGATTGTTTTCTGGGGAGACTCGCTTGAACGTCGACACCACGCTCCGATTGGAAGGCGTCTATGGCTAGTGCTCATTCTGATGGGTGCAGATTCCGATTTCCCCCTTTGAAAAAGGGGGTTAGGGGGATTTTCAAGAGCTGCGGGGATAGTGATGAAATCCCCCCATCCCCCTTTTTCAAAGGGGGAGTTGATTACTTCACGAGGTACTAGGGGTTCTTTTTGCTCAGTGCTGAAACCCTTCCAGAAAAAAGCGCCTTCCAGGTCTCTCCCATGCGACTGAAGAAGCCTCTGATGTCCTCGATGATGATGTAGAGCGCGGGCACGAGCAGCAAGATGACGAAAGTCGCGAAAAGAACGCCAAACCCCAGACTCAGCGCCATGGGGATGAGGAACCTGGCCTGAAGTGAGGTCTCGCTGATCATGGGCATGAGGCCAAAGAACGTGGTTAGGGAGGTGAGCAGAATGGGGCGTAGGCGCCTTGCAGCTGCCCACTGAATCGCCTCCCAGTGTGACATGCCTCCTTTAAGCGCCCTGTTTGCAGCATCTACCAGCACCAGGGAGTCATTTACCACAACGCCAGCCAGGGCCACGATGCCGAACATGCTGATCACGCTGATGCTGTATCCCATCAAGAGATGCCCCAGGACTGCGCCTACAAAGCCAAAGGGGATCGCAAACATGATGATGACCGGCTGGATGTAGCTTTTGAAAGGAATAGCGATAAGTGCAAACATCACAAAAAGCGCGATGGCAAAATTAATGCCCAGGGATTGGAAGGATTCCTGTTGCTCCCGCGACTGGCCGGTCATATCCCACGATAACCCAGGGTATTGCCTGATCAGCTGGGGCAAGATATCCTTTTTGAGGGATGCGATGATTTCCCCTGGAGACGCCACGCCAGGCGCCAATTCGGCTTTGACATTGACGACGCGTTTGGCGTCTTCCCGATGAATTGCCGTGGGTGCCCGATCCCGCTTTACTGCAGCCACGTAGCTAAAGGGCACCTCTCCGCCCTGAGGCGTGCGGATGAGCAGGTTCTCAATATCGAACTCCGAACGCCGATACTTCTCAGGAAATCGCACCATGATCTTGATTTCATGTCTGCCCCGCTGTTCCCGAATGGCCTCTTCTCCGTAGAATGCGCTGCGTAGCTGCCTAGCGATATCCCTCGACGAGAGTCCCAGGGTTCGCGCTTCATCCAACAGTTGATAATTGAGCTGGGTTTTCCCATCGACAAAACTGTTTTCAATGCTGACCAAATCGTCGAACCTGTCGAGTTCCTTGACCAGCGCCCACGAGGCTTCTTTAAGCACGCGATTGTCAGCATGCGTGAGTTGAACATCCACAGGAGCACCGGCACTCGGGCCGGTCGAGTATTTAAACACCAGGGACTCGATTCCCGGGATCACCGGCATATTCGCTTCCCAGTCAGCAGCGATCTTGGCGGCGCTCACGGTCCGCTGGTCACCTGGCACCAGGTTCATCTCTATGGTTACTAGATGACTGCCCTCTTCCCCGCCCTCGCCAGCACGGGGTCCCCTTGGCACGGACGGCCCTTGCGCCAATTGGCTGTAAATGCCCCTGAGGACGTCGTCCGGTCCGTTTTGATCAAGCGCTTTGCGCGCTGCTGTCTCGAGCTCTTGTTGCACCTGCCGTGTAAACGCAACCGATGTGCCAAAGGGCATCTTGGCAGTGACTTGTATCAGGTCACCTTCGATCTTCGGAAGGAAGTTAAACGGAATCACACCACCCCTTACCATAGCGGCAGTGATACCCAGGACCCCAATGGAAATAGACAGTGAAATGTAGCGATATTTGAGGAGCCCCCTTAAAAACGGTGCATAGGCACGGCGGGTAAAGGCGTCGAGGCCAGCGGCAACGCGTGCTTGTAATCGCTCGATGGGCCAACTGAGGTACTTGAAAAAAGAGGTCGTACTGCCTGTCTTGGTGTGGGCCAAGTGGGCGGGCAGGATGAAAAACGACTCTATCAGCGAGAATGCCAGGACCACGACGACGATAAACGGCATTAGAGCAAAGACCTTGCCAATGACACCTGGTACAAAGAACATCGGCGCGAACGCCACCATGGTGGTCAAGACAGAAAAGGTCACGGGAACAGCCATTTCCCTGGTGCCTGCCACGGCGGCTTGAAGCTTGGGCAAGCCCTCTTGCATTTTTTTAAAGATGTTTTCTCCAATGACAATGGCGTCGTCCACCACCATGCCGAGGGTAACGATAAATGCGAACAGGCTGATCATGTTGATGGACATGTCTGCTAGGGGCATGAGAAAAAAGGCGCCCAAGAACGAAAAGGGAATACCGATCGCCACCCAGAACGCGAGTCTCAGGTTTAAAAACAGCGTCAGGAGGACGAAGACCAATATCAAGCCGTAGGTGGCGTTTTTTACGAGCAGGTCGATGCGTCCGGTGAGCAGTTCAGAATCGTCCTGCCACAGATCGAGGGCAATGCCCGGCGGCAGTCGCTGGGCAAGGGTGTCGCGATATTGCCTTACAAGGGATGACACTTGTTTGGGGGTCTCTCTACCGAGGCGCAGGGCAGTGAGTCGCACGGCGCGCTGGCCATTGAAATAGGACGCAGCATCGCTCTCGCGGAATGCATCGCGGATGATCGCAATCTCGCCCAGGCGGATCTTCGACCCGTCCTTTGTGCTCCTTAGGACAATGTTGCGAAATTCATGGCCCTGTTTCCTGCGATCCGTTACCCGCACCAACACTTCGCCAGCACTTGTTTTTACTGATCCACCCGGTATCTCAATAGATGCAGCGCGGACTTCTGCTGCCACTTGCTCGAGGCTGAGGCCATATGCCTCCAGGGTGGACTGGGGAATTTCAATGCTGACTTCCAACGGGGGAACGCCATCCACAGCCACCTGCGTGATCCCGTCCAGATCCAACAGCTCGTCCCTGGCCATTTCTGCAATGCGGTTGAGCTCCTCCAGATCCCGATCTCCTGAGATAATCAGGGAGATCACCCGGCTCTTTGGGGTCGCCAGGCTGACGATGGGCTTTTCCGCCTCCCTGGGGAAGGTGACGATGCGATCCACTGCATTTTTGATATCCATCAGCGCCTTGTCCCCATTGACGCCGAGCTGCAGCTCCACGTTGACAGTGCCGAGCCCCTCTTTTGCCGTGGATGTGACCCTCTTTACACCGTCTATCCCACGTACGGCCTCTTCGACGACGAGGACAATACCCTGTTCCGTATCTTCTGGACTGGCTCCGGGATAAGGCACCTGAACAGTGACCATATCGAGGGAAAACTCGGGAAAAACCTCTTGCTTGATCTTGAACGTGGTCGCCAATAGGCCGCCGATGATCACAATGGCAAGCAACAGGTTGGCTGCCACACTGTTTTGACTCATCCATGCGATGGGGCCGGTTAGTGGAAATTTACTCTTGGATTTATTCTTTTTACCTTGATCTTCCATGGCACTACAAGGCCTTGCTCGCGGCGTTGTCCAAGCGGTTTTTCTGGAATCCAAGGGCCGGGGCATTGTCTATTGGTGCCACTTTCATCCCATCTATGGGATTGGAAAGGGGACTGACCACGACGTTGGTATTGGGTGCTAACCCACCAATGGCGATCACCGTATCGCGGGAGCGCCAGCCAATGGTGATCCCTTGCTTGGCAATACGGTTGTCAGCTGTCAGGGTCCAGACATATGAGCCGTCATAAAGGGCCTGCCGTGGGAGCTCGATACCTGACACGGTGTTCTTGCTTTCGATCCGAACGGACACATAGGCGCTCGAAAGCAGGGGTAGGTCGCCATCCCCATCGGTCTTGTCCCCTGTTTGAAAGGGATCGTCGATGGCCACCAAGACACTGGCTGTCCGGTTTTTATCGTCCAGCTGTCCCTGCAGGCGAATCACGTGTCCCACCCGAGTAATGATAGCGTCCGGGCCGATGCGATGGGTTACTTCTACCCGAGATCCTTGCCCAGTGGTATTGATGCCCGGTACTTGGATATGCTGCAACCTCTCTACTGGCACGGACACATCTATCCACAAGGCGTCTGTGCCCATGAGCACGGCGATTGGCGTGCCAGGCCCTGTGAACTGCCCCACATCGCCTCTTTTTTCGAGCACGATCGCGTTGAACGGTGCCTTGATCACCGTGCGGTCCAGGTTGAGCTCGGCCTTGGCCAGCCGGCTTTTGGCAGACGAGACATTCTGCTCAGCAACGTTGAGGTGTGGTTTGCGGCGGGCGAGTTCTGAAACCGCATCTGCCCTATCTCCGGTGCGACCGAGCACTGTGAGTTCGCGCTCGGCGATTTCAACCCGACCTTGTTCCAGTTTGAGCTCCAGCTCAGCTTGCCGCAACCGGCCCTCTTCTTGGGTGATGGCCAGTCGATAATCCCTGGGATCCAAGCGGGCGATCACCGCCCCCTTGCGCAGCTTGGCGCCGGGCACGAGTGCCTTGGAGAGTTTAATAATACGGCCGCTGACCTCCGGGCTGACCGTAACTTGGCGAGCCGGGACAACCGTTCCGGTTGCGCTGATTTGTAGGGTCATTTCCCGGGGTTCGACCGCAATGAGGGATACGGGAGGGGCGAGTGCTTCTGCTGTGGTTCGCTCCGGGGGCGCAGCAGATTGGATGATCTTTCGAGCTGCAAAAACTGCCAGTGCAATGATCACAATCGGGATGATGACGTGTGCGATAATTCGTTTCATGCGTCAGTTACCTCGCTTTTTGAGCCAGGAGATGGCGCGTCCATCCACCCCCCAGGGCGGCGAGCAAGTGGACGCGGTGAATAATAAGGTCTCGGCGGGCTTGGACAACACTGAGTTGAACCTGTTGATAAGTGCCCAGGGTTACGAGGACGTTCAGATAGTCGGAAAGTCCCACCATGTACCGTTCCTTGGCTTCGGTGAACGCGGTCTGAGCAGCGTCCCGCTGGCTGCGAACGGCTTTGTAGAAGCGGTGCTGCTCGCCGAACCGAACCAACGCCGACTGAACTTGTTCAACAGCGCTCAAGGCTGCCTGTCGATATGTATTCTCAACTGCTGACTGTGCAGCTGATACCTGCTGTAATACCGCCCTGTTCCTGCCGCCTTCGAAGATGGGAATCGACAGCAGCAGCCCCACCCCCCATATCTCGCCGTCGTCCAGTTGATCGATATAGTTCATTTGATATCCCACCTGCCCGGTGAGGCCGAGGCTGGGCAAGAGGGTTCGGAATGCGCCTTTTTTCCGCTGCTCAGCTGCGGCGACCCGCGCGGATTGGGCCCTGAGGTCAGGACGGGCATCGATGAGATGGCCAGGGGTTCCCACAGCTGGATCAGCGGATAGATCCGGGAGAATCCTCGGGATCTGGGGCAAGTCGTCAACTGAAGTCGCACCGATCAACAACGCCAGCTGGTTCTGCCCGGTCTCGACCGCGGATTTGGCCAAGGGCAATTGGGATGTGGTCGCTGCCAATTGTTGTCGCTGCTGCAGTACGTCCAGAGCATTGGCCGATCCCGTATCGAGCCGCGCTTCCATGAGCTCGAGCAACGCTGCGTTGGTTTCGATCTGCTCTTCGATAACGGTGCGTCGCATCTTGGCAGCGACCACATCGAAGTAGGTCAAGGCGATAAGGGCTGCCAGATTGAGCGCTGCGGTCTCTGCATCGGCTTTGGCTGCTGCGGCATCCTGTAGCGCGGCCTGACGCTCGACATAGTTGCGACCCGTAATATCCAAGAGGTAGCTCGCCTTGAGCAGGGCTGAGACTGCGTGCCGAATTTGGGTGTCTCCGTCAGGTGTCATACCAGGTATGGGATCGATTTCCAGGCCCGTTCCAACGGCGTTGTATGGCGATATATTGTAGGCGGCTTCCACACTCACCGATGGCAGCAAGGCTGCCTTCTGCTGACGAGCGGCTGCCTCGGCCTGGGCAATGCGGTGGCGGGCAGAAGCGATGTCGAAGTTTCCAGCCAGCCCTGTGCGAATAAGATCGGCGAGCATGGGATCTCCGAGGCGATGCCAAAAGGGTGTATTATTATTATCCAGTGGTGAACCAGCTGGGGTGTTTGTAAATCGCTCTGGCAGCTCGATGTCGTCATTTGCATTCCCAGATTTCAAGCCGGTCAGTGAAAGGAGCACAAGCCAAAAGGCCATTGCCACCTTGGACGCATTACGCATCGCAACCCTCCGATTAAATTTTTTTCCACCATACATCTAACTGAGACTGAAGGTACATCGCATCCCTTTCAATACCAATTTTGCGCACGGTCGCGCCAAAGCGCCACAGAACCACGAATCTACGCCAGTGACAATGCAGTTTTGAAGGGATCTATCTCCTCCTCCCCCCTGTTTTCGAGCTGACTAGACACTGGGGTCTCATACCCGACGCAGCCTAGCACTACTTGATTAAGCTCAAAACTTGATTCGTGGGGCAGAGATAAGATCTTCAGAATGTATGTCGACATTTGCATCATTAAGGGACAGCCTTGACGCGTTTCTGACC
>JAAUYD010004060.1_pt1 | contig 15771 bp, 13 predicted proteins | sample 7278101 | NCBI WGS metagenome assembly JAAUYD01 (sample SAMN14350128, study PRJNA611818) | marine sediment metagenome | isolation source: surface marine sediment (0.6m) | place: French Polynesia: Moorea | collected 2018-08 | reverse complement strand
GCTGCCACGCAAGCCCCAACTGCCGACATAGCAAGCGCAACACCGCATAGCTGCTGCCAAGTGCTTTGAAGGCCTTCAGACCGAATCGCGTGGATTCATCCTTGACCAGCAACTGCCCAACCTGCCAGCGCCGGGCCAGTTGGGACAAACCCACCAGACGGGTCGGCCGATTACCCGGAAGGGTCTGGTGAAATCGCAGAACCTGTCGGGCAACGGATTCGTTGAATCCGGCCGGGTGCTCGCTCAATGCAGGGGTGGTCAACAGGTAACGGATACCACCAGCGGCAAGGTCATCAACCATCTCTTTGCCTTTTAACAGGGGATTTTAGAATCAGTATTTATTTCCAATAACTACGAACCTATCAGGTCGGCAGATCCGACCGCTCGGGATGATCCACGTCACCCATTGACTGTTGTCGGCGATCCGTGATCGAACCTGGTTGCCCATGATGCAACCTTTCTTATAATAGTACAAGATGAACCGATCAATCCATTCACTTCAGGAGCATGGCCATGGCGTATTATCCGATTTTGCACAAACGAGACCGACTTGAAGGGGCCATCGCTCAGCAAGCGATGCCGACCTTTTACATGCAGGATTACACTGTCCTTGGATTTCGGGTCGACGACTGCGACCGGGCATTGGAGATTCTGGATCGCCATGCCTTTACGGTAAGACGCGACTACGGGAACAAGGGTGTTGACATCGACTCGGCGGAGCGATTGCGTGCGGTGATGCAGCTGCTGGAAGACAATGGTCTACGTTGTGAGATCGCCGACATTGCCGAAGGGATCTACCAGGGGTGATAGGACTGCATGGATCCGCCGTGTGCGGACCCTGCCCGCCAACACTGACCGGCATCTAGCATCTTCACAACTGACATACCGGAAAACCATTTAATCTCAAATAGTTTGAAAAAACACCGCATTCTAGAACGATACAACAGACGGAACAAAAAAGTGTACCAGACCCAATGAGGGAGGTAAATGGTCGGGGCCACCTCGATGACGAAAGATGCTGCGAAATGCCACTAGCAGACTTGCTGCAGTACCATCCTAATTGAGCCAGTACAATCTAAACGGATAGGCGCTTCTAAATGCGGTCAATGTGTCCGCCTTCGCCAATATCGCCGAATCGTAAAGGGTCTTTCGCGCCAAATACAGGGCGCGGGTCGGACGGGCACCACTGTGCAGGGCACGGAAAAAACGAATCATGGTCTGAGCGGAGTCGGCACCCGCCTGCCGGCTGAAGATGGGGGCCACAAACATGGAAACGCCGGATTGAGAGAAGTGTTTAAGAAAGGTCAGGTTCAACCCGTAAAGGTTGCTGTCAACATACACCAGGTCAGGCTTTAGCCGTGAAAGGGACTGTGGCCGTAACAAAAGATGTGCCAGATTGAATCCGTCAACGCCGCCTTCTGCGCTGATCAGGATGAAATCGACGGATGATATGCGATTGATATCCGTGGACCGGACTCTGTTGGCGTCAAATCCAAATGCACCGGGAAAACTGGCGGCAACCGCATCGGCGCCTCGTTCGGGATCGGTCTGCTCATCTGCAATGATCAGCCCGCGCCAGCTGGCAGATGCCTTCAATACGCGCCTCGATTTCGTAGAGAATCCGTAGGATACCGGTTTTTTTAAAAACAGGGGGGTGCCGCCGACATGCAGGGCGTCGAACGGGTAAAAGAGGTATTCCTCCGTGACGATGATTTCGATGCGGTTGGCGATGGCAATCTGGGTTTCGATTGGATCGAAAAACAGGGCGCCGGCATCATCTAACAGGCGGTCTAGCGATTCGGTTTCCTGTTCCGCCGGTTTCAAATTGGCGTCGTCCTGATCATCCTTCCAGAAAGGAATCAACTGACGGACCGCCCGGTATTGTTTGCCCATGAAGTTACCGACCCGGTCCAATGCACCGGTTTCTTGGTGCCGCCGCTCGATCAGGTCGTAAATCCGCACCAATTTCTGAACGAATCCGTCCTGCGGGTCGATGGAAAATTCCGTCGTATCGAATGCCGACACCGCCCGAACATGAAGGACGGCGTCACGTTTTTCCACGAATAGCGTCAGTTGCGCCGCCATGGCAGAAACCGGTACCCCAGCCAAAGGCAGCATCAGCAACCAAAGAAGTAATGGATGAACAATCCTTGCAGTCATAGGACCACCTCCGTCAACACAGTTGTGCATTCAAGGCTGATTCAAGTTGCCGCCTTCACGGCGAACTGCGGGTAGCAAGCATCGCGGTCATCGGGTGGGACAAGCCGATACAGCAGCAAACGGTAGTTCAATCGGCCCTTCGCGTCATCATGACGTATGCGATTGTTCAGAGAGCCCGAATTAAAGAGGATAATTGAATCCCAAAGTAGATTGGTAAGTTGTTCAGACCGAAGCGTCAGGTAAAAAGCAGTGAATCAAATTCAATGATACTCCGCACAAGGGAGTCAAGGACCGATCTGTGCTTTTTTCTGGTTTAGCTTGGCGTCGAATTTGGATTTGTCGATAACGAACCGTTCGTGCCTGCCGCGGGCAATGGTGTCCACACCATCGTGGGCTTCGATCTCAAATACCAGGCGGCGCCGATCCACCTCCACCAGCTTCACCGTCGCCGTGACCTCAAACCCGGGAGGCGTCGCCGCCGTGTGGCTAACATCAATGTGTGTGCCGACAGTCTGTTCGTCCGGCCAATTCAGGTGGGGGTTCACGGCCTGGATGCAGGCCCATTCGAAAAACCCGACCATGAATCCGGTGGCAAACACCTCGGGCATGGCCTGAAACTCATTGGCTTCCGGATAGAGCGCAGGAACGGTTTTGGAAGCGGTGATTCGAAAGGTGAATTGATGTTCGATACCGGCAACCAGGGATGCTTTCATGTTGTTTCCTTTTCTGTAGGGATCCCGGTTCACGCTGCCATCAAACCCAAACGGGGGTGGCAAGCGGCAATGGTCAAGGATCATTACGGACGAAGCGATTCAGCCTGAAGATGGCTTTGTTTCGGTGGACAGGGAAACTTGATGATTGGGAGGGTTAACATTGGAGAGTTTAAGGAAGTTCCACTGAATCCAACGCCAGCACGTATTCGGTACCAGGAACCATTCTAAGACGAATATGTTGCTGACGGTCTCAACAATCCTGACCCACAAGACGCACGTAATCGTATTGATGCAGGCGAGAGGGAGACATAAGCGATTGGTCCCTCATCGAATACCCTCACAATGCGTTTCCGTCAGTTCAAGCCGATTCTACTGCTTTTATTTCCGGAATCTCTTGCTTCAGTACCCGCTCGATGCCGTTTTTGAGTGTCATCTGAGACATGGGGCAGCCGGCGCAGGCACCTTGGAGTCGAACCTTGACGATGCCATTTTCCACGCTGATCAGTTCAACGTCGCCGCCGTCGGCCTGGAGCATGGGCCGGATTTTGTTCATGGCTGCTTCGACTTTTTCTTTCATTTATAGTCTCCTTCCACAATTGGGATGCTTCTTTTTTTAGGTAAGTCGAACGACGGTAAATCGCGCCGACAAGCATTGACGCATCTTACAAATATCAGATGTTTAGTGAGGCAGTTACTGTCGTGTACTATAGAACGCCTTTTTGAATTGGTCAAACTGGTCAGCCAAAATGGCGTTGCGCATAGCGCTGACCAGATTGAGGTAGTAATGAACGTTGTGAATAGTGTTGAGCCGGTAGGCCAGGATCTCCCGGGCGGTGTACAGGTGCCGCAGGTAGGCCAGGCTGTAATGACGGCAGGTATAGCAACCGCAAGCCGGGTCCACTGGCCCGTCATCGTCGCGAAAGCGGGCATTACAGATGTTGATCGTGCCCCGTTCGGTAAACAGCTGTCCGTTGCGGGCATTGCGCGTGGGCATGACGCAGTCGAACATGTCGGCGCCCATCCCCACCAACGCGACCAAATCCTCAGGGGTGCCCACCCCCATGATGTAGCGCGGCCGGTCTGAAGGCAAAAGCGGCAGGGTGTGGGCTGCCATCTCCATCATCAAGGCCTTGGGCTCGCCCACACTGAGGCCTCCGATGGCATACCCGGGAAATCCGATGGCGGCGATCGCTTCCGCTGACCGGGTCCGTAGACCGGCGAACATGCCCCCCTGGATGATGCCGAACAGGCTGTTGCGGCAATCGGTCTGCTCCTGCCAGAAGGTCTTACAGCGCTGTGCCCAGCGGGTGGTCAATTCGAGGGCGGCCAGCGCCTGCTCATGGGTGGCCGGATGCTCCAGGCATTGATCCAGGCACATGATGATATCAGAATCGAGGCAGATTTGGACCTCCATCGCTTTTTCCGGGGTCAGCAGGTGCCGACTGCCATCCAGATGGGATTGGAACGCGTAGCCTTCCTCGGTCAGTTTGCGCAGCTTGGCCAGGGAGAAGACCTGGAATCCGCCGCTGTCGGTCAAAATGGGTCGATCCCAGTGCATGAAGCGATGCAACCCGTCAAAATGGCTGATGATCTCGCAGCCGGGACGCAGATAAAGGTGATAGGTGTTGCTCAGGATGATCTGCGCGCCGGCGGTCTTCAACTCTTCAGGACTCAGCGCCTTGACCGTGGCCTGGGTGCCCACGGGCATAAATACCGGTGTTTCGATTTGGCCGTGGGTTGTTGTTAAAAGACCTGCACGGGCAGAAGTATGCCTGTCTTTCTTTTGAAGTTCGAAAATTCCCATGGTGTTAACTCTCACTCAATCAACATCGCATCCCCATAGCTGAAGAAGCGATACCGCTGCCTGACGGCTTCGGCATAGATTCGCAGCACGGTCGTCCGGCCGGCAAAGGCGGAGACCAGCATGAGCAGGGTGCTGCGCGGCAGGTGAAAATTGGTAATCATGGCGTCCACCATTTTGAAGAAGTAACCGGGATAAATGAACAGATCGCAGCGACCGCTTCCAGGGGAGAGCCGACCGTGTTCTGCGGTGGCATATTCAAGGGTGCGCACGCTGGTCGTTCCCACAGCAACCACACGGCGGCCTTCGGCTTTGGCCCGGTTGATGATGTTGGCGGTCTCCGTGGTGATGGAAAACCACTCGTCGTGCATACGGTGCTCTCGAATGTCATCAACACGCACCGGCACGAAGGTGCCGTAGCCCACATGCAGGGTCACGGCGGTCACGATAATGCCGCGTGCTTCGATCGATCCCAGGATGTCGTCGGTAAAGTGCAGGCCGGCGGTGGGCGCGGCGATAGCGCCCTGCGCACGGGCATACACCGTCTGATAGCGCTGCCGGTCCTCTTCATCCGGGGTATCTGCATCCCTCTTTATATAGGGAGGCAACGGCATGTGTCCGATGCACTGAAGCAGGTCGTCAAAGGGCTCCGGCGCCGCGAATGCAACCCGATAGATCCCGTCGCAAAAACCCAGTACCTCGGCAACCAGCCCCTGATCGAAAAAAAGACGCGTACCGGCGGCGGCCGGCTTGGACGCCTTGATCAGGCAATGGTAAGTACGCCGGTTGTCCGCTTCCGGTACGCCGGCCGGTTGACCGTAGTCCAGAATCAGCAGTTCAACCTTCCCGCCGGTGGCCTTGCGGCCGTGCAGGCGTCCCGGGATGACCCGTGTATCGTTAACCACCAAGACATCCGATGGCCGCAATAATTCAGTAACATCCCGAAACTTTCTGTGAGCCACCCGATCCGCGGCACGATTCAGGTGCAGTAGCCTGGAGTCGTCCCGGTGCGGTGCTGGAATCTGGGCGATCAGATCTTCCGGCAATTCATAATCGTAATCGTCTAACAAGTACATAGTTGCGGCACTATACTTGCCTTGCGCGTGCGGTTCAAGACCAAGCCCCATCCCTGATATAAATGCCATTCATTAAAATATTAATAATCATTTTATTTTGCTTGACAGAGGATTGGCGCCCATTCTAAATTTCTAAAACATAACATTGTTACACTAAAACTTACCGATGATTCTCATAAAATTCATATTATCATATAAATTAAATAATTATAATATAATTAAATAAATAACATCATTATTTATACCTGTTAAAAGCAAGAATTCGAACGATCCGATCGCAAATCATATTAGTATATAATTTTAAATAGTTTTAGACTAATTAAATTTTTCGCTGTCAATCAGAATCGGAACAACCATAACAATGTTAACCTCCCTCAAACCCGAAGTATACCACCGGCTGGAACAGGCCGTACTGGATATTTTTTCCCATTCCGACTTTCACAAGGCCAACATCCGGGACGTGGCCAAGCGGGCGGGGGTCAGCTTTTCGACCATCTACAAGCATTACGGATCCAAAGAGCGTCTGGTCTTCGCCTTTGTCGATATCTGGCTGGGCAAACTGACCGACCGGATCTACGACCATCTGCAGGGTATTGAGGACCTCAAAGAGAAGATGCGCAAGGTGCTCTGGCTTCAGCTGGATTACTACGAGCGCAACCCCGGACTGGCGCGCATCATTTTTATGACGCTGCCCATGAAAACCTGGATGGCCGATGAAACCTTTAAACAAAAAAAGATGATCAACCTCTACCTGGAGGTCATGCGCAAAGGCCAGAAAGAGGGCCAACTAAACCCCCATGTCCGCGCCGGCGTGCTGCTGGACTTCATGCTGGGCAACGTGCAACGGGCTTTTACCATGTGGATATCCCGCGGCCAGCAGGGCCGCCTGACCGACCAGGCGGGTACGCTTTTTGAAATGATTTGGCGCGCCATTTCCAATCCTGATGGAAATGGCAGGTGATTCACATACAGAAGGCGTCAGGGCAACCTGGCTGCCGGAAGCGCAAGAACGCATAGGTGTTAAGATAATGAATCTGACAAGAATAGAGGAAGGAAGCCCTATTTGGATATACGGCGACGACCTACAACGCCATCCAGATTCAATATCTTAACGCCTATACCGACCAATCGTTTTTAGCAAAGGAGCACACCATGTCAGAACATCCCGATTTGCAGCAATGGAAAGCGTTGGCCACCAAGCAGCTCAGGGGCAAACCCCTGGAAGCGTTGGATTGGGACACACCGGAAGGCATCCGGGTCAAACCGCTGTATACGGCCCAGGACCTGGAGGAACTGGAACACGTCAACACCATGCCCGGCTTCGCTCCCTATGTGCGCGGTCCCATGGCCACCATGTATGCCGGACGTCCCTGGACTATTCGCCAGTATGCCGGCTTCTCAACGGCCAAGGAATCCAACGCATTTTACCGCCGCAACCTGGCCGCAGGCCAGAAAGGGCTCTCCGTGGCCTTTGACCTGGCCACCCACCGCGGCTACGATTCCGACCACTCCCGGGTGATGGGTGACGTGGGCAAGGCCGGCGTGGCCATCGACTCGGTGGAAGACATGAAGGTGCTCTTCGATCAGATCCCACTGGATAAGATGAGCGTCTCCATGACCATGAACGGTGCCGTGCTGCCCATCATGGCCGGTTACATCGTGGCCGCCGAGGAGCAGGGCGTCAAGCAGGAGCAGCTCACCGGCACCATCCAGAACGACATCCTCAAGGAGTACCTGACCCGCAACACCTATATCTATCCGCCCGAGCCGTCCATGCGCATCGTCTCGGACATCATCGCTTACTGCAGCCAGAACATGCCCAAGTTCAACACGGTGAGCATCAGCGGCTACCACATGATGGAAGCCGGGGCCAACAGCGTGCTGCAAACCGCCTTCACCCTGGCCGATGGGTTGGAATATGTGCGCGCGGCCATCGCCGCCGGCCTGGACATCGACGCCTTCGCCCCGCGACTGAGCTTCTTTTTCGGCGTGGGCATGAACTTTTTCATGGAAATCGCCATGCTGCGGGCGGCCCGCTTCCTGTGGCACGACTTGATCAAGCCGTTCAACCCCAAAAACCCTAAATCCACAATGCTGCGCACCCACGTGCAGACCTCGGGCTGGAGCCTGACCGAGCAGGATCCCTACAACAACATTATCCGCACGACGCTAGAAGCCCTGGCCGCGGTGCTGGGCGGCACCCAGAGCCTGCACACCAACTCCTTTGACGAGGCCGTCGGGTTGCCCACCGATTTCTCGGCGCGCATTGCCCGCAACACCCAGATCATCATCCAAGAGGAGTCCCAGGTCTGCCATACTGTCGATCCGTTGGGCGGCTCCTACTACATCGAGGCCCTGACCGGCGGTATCATCAATGAGGCTCGCAAAATCATCAACGAAGTGGAGGAACTGGGCGGCATGGCCAAGGCCATCGAAACCGGCATGCCCAAACTGCGCGTCGAAGAGTCGGCGGCCCGCAAACAGGCCCGCATCGACCAAGGCCTGGATGTGATCGTGGGGGTCAACAAATACAAGATTGAAGAGGACACCCCCATGGACGTCCTGGAGGTCTCCGAGCAGGTTCGCGACGAGCAGATCGCCCTGATCAACAGGCTCAAAGGCGACCGTGATGACGCGGCCGTGCGCAGCGCCCTGAACGGCGTCACCCAGGCGGCCGAATCCGGCGGCAACCTGCTGGCAGCCAGCATCGAGGCCATCCGCGCCCGCGCCACCGTGGGCGAAGTTTCCGACGCCATGGAGAAGGTCTTCGGCCGCTTCGTAGCGACGACCCAGTGTATTTCCGGGGTCTACGCCTCCGAATATGCGGAGAACGAGGTCATCGAATCGATCCGCAAACGCACCGACGATTTCAAGGAGAAAGAGGGCCGCCGGCCACGCATCCTGCTCACCAAGATGGGCCAGGACGGCCACGACCGCGGCATCAAGGTGGTGGCCACCGCCTTCGCCGATCTGGGATTCGACGTGGACATCAGCCCCATGTTCCAGACGCCCGAAGAGGCCGCCAAAATGGCCGTGGAAAATGACGTCCATCTGGTAGGTGCCTCCAGTCTGGCCGCCGGCCACAAGGCCCTGGTGCCCCAACTGGTCGACGCCCTCAAAAAAGAAGGTGGCGAGGATATCAAGGTCATCGTCGGCGGCGTCATTCCGCCGGGCGACTACGACTTTCTCTACCAATCCGGTGCTGTCGGCGTCTTCGGGCCCGGCACGGCCATTACCGAATCGGCCAACAAGGTGCTCAATGCCCTGGTTGGAGAGGCCGCATAAAGTTGTAGATCTCGGTCGGCTTTGGAAAAATACCCGAGATCATGGCTTGCGCGTCCCGAAGATGGAGCTAAGCATTCAGTGCGCACTACCGACGGGGAATCGTGCATAGCGCAGATATCGGGCGTTTTTCGAAGCCGTCGCACAGATCGAAAGCCTCCGCTTTTGCGTTGTCCCTTCGACCGGGGCAGCAGGTATTGTCACAACAAGCATTCGTTTAACAAATAGGCCGCCCCCATGGGTGAAAAAGATCCCGACTTCTATATTGACGGTGTGCGTTCCGGTAACCGTCGCATCTTGGCCAAAACCATCACCCTGATCGAAAGCGCACACCCCGCGCATCGACAACTGGGACGCACCGTCGTCGACCGGCTGCTGCCGTTTACGGGCACAGCCGCACGCCTCGGCATTACCGGCGTTCCCGGGGTCGGTAAAAGCACATTTATCGAAAGCTTTGGCATGATGCTGGTGGAAATGGGCCATCGGGTGGCGGTGCTGGCCGTGGATCCGTCCAGCACTCGCAGCGGCGGCAGCGTCATGGCAGACAAGACCCGCATGGAGCGTCTGTCAGTGGCCCCGGGGGCCTTCATCCGCCCGTCGCCCTCCGGCGGCACCCTGGGCGGTGTGGCCCGCATGACCCGCGAAACCCTGCTGATCTGCGAGGCGGCCGGCTTCGACGTGGTCATTGTCGAAACGGTGGGGGTGGGCCAATCCGAAACCACCGTGGCGTCGATGGTGGATTTTTTTCTGGTACTGATGCTGGCCGGGGCCGGAGATGAACTCCAGGGAATCAAAAAAGGGGTGCTGGAATTGGCCGATGCGGTCGCCATCAACAAAGCGGATGGCGACAACTTGGAGAAAGCCAAAAAAGCGCAAAGGTCCTATGAAATGGCCCTGCACCTGCTCAATCCGGCGACCCCGACCTGGTCACCGCCGGTATTGACCTGCAGTGCCTTAACAATGGCCGGTGTCGACACCATCTGGAAAACGATCCAGGATTACCACCGACGGCTGACAGGCACTGGTGAACTGGAGGAGAAGCGTCAGCGTCAGGCGCTGGCCTGGATGTGGTCGCGTATCGAGGATGGACTCAAGGATCGCTTTTTCAGCAATCCGGCAGTCAAGGACCGGTTAAAAGCCATCGAAACATCTGTGGAGCGGGGTGATCTGTCGCCAACCGTGGGTGCGGAGACGCTTCTTTTTTTGCTTGACAAGCACGGCTTGGTCTAGAAAATTGGAAGTTTGTTTTAAGATATTTGCCCTTCAGCTGAACTGTTATTCAACTTTTTGTTATTTAATATCATATTTAATTTACGGGCAGTCGGCAAATAACTTTCCGATCTCCCTTGCCGGCTAGTCAATAAGTTCTGCACATTTAGGTGAAAGGAATCTGACATGGGTATTGTGAAGCAAAAAATCGAGGATCTCAGGGCGCGCCAGGCGCGTATCCTTGAGATGGGCGGGGAAAAACTGGTCGCCAAGCACAAGGAAAAAGGCAAGCTGACCGCCCGGGAACGGCTGAACCAGCTGTTCGATGAGGGAACCTTTCGCGAGGTGGACATGTTCGTCAAGCACCGCTGTGTGAATTTCGGCATGGAGGATGTCGAGATTGCCTCTGACGGCGTCATCACCGGCCACGGCCTGGTGGACGGCCGTCCGGTATTCGCCTTTGCCCAGGACTTCACCTCCCGGGCAGGCAGCCTCGGCGAAATGCAGGCCAAGAAAATCTGCAAGGTCATGGACATGGCCCTGAAAGCCGGCGTTCCCTTCGTGGGCCTCAACGACTCGGGCGGGGCCCGTATCCAGGAGGGGGTTGACGCCCTGTCCGGCTACGGCCAGATCTTCTATCGCAATTCGCTGGCCTCGGGCGTGATTCCCCAGATCTCGGCCATCATGGGCCCCACCGCCGGCGGCGCGGTCTACTCACCGGCCATGACTGACTATATTTTCATGGTCAAGAACACCAGCTACATGTTCATCACCGGCCCCGAGGTGATCAAATCGGTCACCGGCGAAGAGATCAACTTCGAAGACCTGGGCGGCGCCATGGCCCACAACGAGAAGAGCGGCGTGGCCCAGTTCGCCTGCGAGAGCGACGAGGACGCCCTGGCCCAAATCAAGCGCCTGCTCTCCTATCTGCCGGCCAACAACATGGAGGAGCCGCCCATCGTGGATACGGGTGACGATCCCACCCGCACGGACGAATCCCTCAACGAGATCATCCCCGACAGCCCCAACCAGTCCTACGACATGAAGGCGGTGATCGCATCCATCGTGGACAACGGCGAGTTCTTCGAGCCCTTCCAGTACTTCGCCACCAACATCCTGACGGCCTTCGCCCGGCTCAACGGCCGCACCATCGGCATCATCGCCAACCAGCCCACGGTTATGGCCGGCTGCCTGGACATCAACGCCTCGGACAAGGCCACCCGTTTCATCCGCTTCTGCGACGCCTTCAACATCCCACTGCTGACCATCGCCGACGTGCCCGGCTACCTGCCCGGCAGCCAGCAGGAGTGGGGCGGCATCATCCGTCACGGTGCCAAACTGCTGTGGTGCTATAGCGAAGCCACGGTGCCGAAACTGCTGCTGGTCACCCGCAAGGACTATGGGGGGTCCTACCTGGCCATGTGCTCCAAGGATCTGGGTGCCGACTTTGCCTTTGCCTGGCCCACGGCCGAGATCGCTGTCATGGGTGCCGCCGGCGCCGCCAACATCATCCACCGCAAGGAGATCAAGGGCGCCGATGATCCCAAGGCCAAGCGCACCGAGAAGATCGCCGAGTACGAGGACCTATTTTCCAATCCTTACTGCGCCGCCCAACGGGGCTACATCGATGCGGTCATCGAACCGGCCGAAACCCGGCCGCGACTCATCGACGCCCTGGAAGTCATGTGCAGCAAGCGTGAACAGCGGCCGCCGAAGAAGCATGGCAACATCCCCATGTAGTGGTCTTTACAACCGATAACCGAATCCGAAAAGGGATGACTTATGGAAGCCAATCAGAAAAAACTGGCCGCTGCCCTGGCCGCGGTCTCTGCCTATATCCAGACCGAGGAGGAGGCGCTGGTGATGCCGCCGCCGGAGAAGCCGCAACCCCGTCGCTTTGACCAGGGCAACCTGTGGGCCATGGCCAGCCGGCAGGGTATGATGCAGATGCGCACCCTCATGCAGATGAAAACCTTCAACCGACTCCGCTAGTGCCGGTGAAGTCGACTTGAAACCCCAAGAGCCATTAACATCCATTTTTTAAGAGGAGACCCATACAATGAGTGATCACGATCAAGTCAAAATGACCAGCATGAACTACGATGTCGACCGGCCGAAGGCGGAGAATCCGATCAAGATTATGGATCTGAGCCTCCGCGACGGCCACCAGAGCCTGTTCGCCACCCGCGGCCGCACCGAAGACATGATCCCCGTGGCCGAGCTGATGGACCAGGTCGGTTTCTGGGCCGTGGAAACCTGGGGCGGCGCCACCTTCGACACCATGCACCGCTTCCTCAACGAGGATCCCTGGGAACGCATCCGCACCCTGAAGCGCTACTTCAAGAAGACCCCCTTCTCCATGCTGCTGCGTGCCCAGAACCTGGTGGGCTACCGCAACTACGCCGACGACGTGGCCAATGCCTTCATGGACCGTGCCTGTGAAAACGGCATGGACATCTTCCGCACCTTTGACGCCCTCAACGACTACCGCAATTTCGAGACTGTCGTGCCCAAGATCAAGGAGTACGGCCGGCATTTCCAAGGCTGCATCTGCTACACACTTACCCAACCGCGCCTGGGCGGCGAGGTTTACAACCTTGACTACTATGTGAATAAAGCCAAGGATTTGGAAGCCATGGGCGCCGACTCCATCTGCGTCAAAGACATGGCCGGCCTGATCGCCCCTTACGATGCCTATGACGTGGTCAAGGCGCTCAAGGCCGCCGTAAAAATCCCCATCCACCTGCACAGCCACTTCACATCAGGCATGTCACCGCTGAGCCACCTCAAGGCCATCGAAGCCGGCGTGGACATCATCGACACCGTCATGACGCCCTACGCCTACCGCACCTCGCATGCCGCCGTCGAGCCGCTGGTCATGGCCCTGCTGGGTACCAGCCGTGATACCGGCTTCGACATTCATCTGCTGGCCCAGATCAACGAAATCTTCGAAAAAGAGGTCATGCCCAAGTACAAACACCTGCTGGACGACTCCAAGATGTCCATCATCGATATCAACGTCCTGCTCCATCAGACCCCGGGCGGCATGCTCTCCAACCTGGTCAACCAGCTGCGCGACATGGATGCGCTGGACAAAATCGATGAAGTTTACAAAGAGCTGCCGCGAGTGCGCAAGGAACTGGGGCAGATACCCTTGGTCACCCCGACCAGTCAGATCGTAGGCGTACAGACGGTCAACAACGTGCTCCACGACACCCCGGACGAGCGCTACAAGATGATCACCGGACAGGTCAAGGACCTGTGCTACGGCCTCTACGGCAAGACCGCCGTGCCCATCGATCCCGAGGTACAGAAAAAGGCCCTCAAGGGCTACGATCGCGGTGAAGAGCCCATCACCTGCCGACCGGCCGAAGTGCTGGAGCCCGAACTGGAGAAGGCCAAGGCCGAGATCGGCGACCTGGCCGTGGACATGGACGACTTGGTGCTTTATGCCATTTACCCGGTCACCGGAAGGAAGTTTCTGCAGTGGAAGTACGGCAAAGAGGAAGCACCCGATTCCGTCAAACCCATCACCATGGAACAGGTCAAGGCCAAGGATGAGCTGATCAGGAAAGCCAAAGCCGGTGAACTGGTGGAGAAGAAGGCTGACGCGCCGGCCAAGGGTGAAAACACTCGTACCTTCAACGTCTTTGTAGACAACGAGTACTTCCAGGTGGGTGTGGATGAAGTTGGTGGCAGTCCGGTTCTGAAGTACGCCCAGCAGATTCAGCTGGCTGGCGGCGTTCCGGCGGCCGCGCCGGCCATGCCCGCAGCGCCAGCGGCTCCGGCGGCACCGGCAGCGCCGGCCGCGCCGGCAGCAGCGCCTGCAGCAGCTCCTGAAGAGAAAAAGGAAGCCGCGCCGGCTCCCGCAGCCGCGGCGGCCGACACCGACGGCACCCCGCTGCCCGCCCCCATGCCCGGCATGATCGTTAAATACCTAAAGAATGTGGGCGACAGCATCAACGAAGGTGAGACCATCGTGATTCTGGAAGCCATGAAGATGGAAAACGCCCTGGCCGCGCCGGCATCGGGCACTGTCAAGGCGATCAATTTCGGATCGGGCGATTCCGTTGGCAAGGGAGACGTGCTCTGCGTGATCGGATAGGACCGTTGTAAAACAATCGTCAAATGAGAAAAATAGCATCTTAAATAGTGTCTTAAATAGCATATCAATTATGGATGAGCACTAACCAGATGAGCATGGTCGTCCGTCCCGGCAGACGCCCATGCTCATTTTTTTGCAGTCGATGAACTTATAAATTTAAGGAGAAAAGAGGTCCATCCATGAAAATACATGAATATCAAGCCAAAGAACTGTTCCGCAAGAACGGCGTGGCCGTTCCCGACGGACAGGTCGCCTTTACGGTCGATGAGGCCAAGACGGCTGCCGAGAAACTGGGTGCCTATCCGGTGGTGGTCAAAGCCCAGATCCACGCCGGCGGCCGCGGCTTGGGCGGCGGGGTCAAGGTGGCCAAGACGGCGGAGGAATTTGACGAATACGCCAACAGCATATTGGGCATGAACCTGGTTACCAAACAGACCGGCCCCGGCGGCAAGCTTGTCAACAAACTGCTCATCGAGCAGGGACTCAACATCGCCAAGGAACTCTACCTCAGCATTCTGCCGGACCGCGCCACGGCCAAAATGATCATCATGGCCTCGGAGGCCGGCGGCATGGACATCGAAGATGTGGCTGAGAAGACACCTGAAAAGATCATCAAAGTATACGTGGATCCCAACGTGGGCATCCAAGGCTATCACTTGCGGGAAGCGGCCTTCGGGCTCAACATGACCAAAGCGACCATGAAACCTTTCACCGTGTTGCTGAAGAATCTGTACAACCTGGCCGTTACCTACGACTGCTCCCTGGTGGAGATCAACCCGCTGATCATCACCGCCGAAGACGACGTCATCGCCTTGGACGGCAAGATGGATTTCGACGACAACGCCCTTTACCGGCACACCGATGTCCAGGAGTACCGAGACCTGGATGAAGAGGACCCCACCGAGGTGGAGGCCGGCAGCCACGGTCTGAACTACATCCACCTGGGCGAGGGCGGCAATGTGGGCAACATGGTCAACGGTGCCGGACTGGCCATGGCCACCATGGACTGCATCAAGTACGCCGGCGGCAAACCGGTCAACTTCCTCGACGTGGGTGGTGGTGCCAGCGCCGAGCAGATCGAAAACGGTTTCCGCATCCTGCAAAGCGACGAGAACGTCAAGGCGATCCTGATCAACATCTTCGGCGGAATCCTGCGCTGCGACAGACTGGCCAACGGCGTGGTTCAGGCTGCCGAGAAGGTGGGTATGCGCGTACCGGTGATCATCCGTATGGAAGGCACCAACCTGTCAGAAGGGCGCAAGATTCTGGCGGAATCGGGGTTGGACCTGATCAACGCCAAGGACCTCAAGGATGCCGCCGAAAAGTTGAAGGAAGCCATCCAGTAATCCAAATACCCAAGGTTTCGTGAAGGGACCGAGATCAAGGCTTGCGAACCCTGAGGAACGAGGCGTATTCAACATACTC
>JAAUYD010199564.1_pt1 | contig 15778 bp, 10 predicted proteins | sample 7278101 | NCBI WGS metagenome assembly JAAUYD01 (sample SAMN14350128, study PRJNA611818) | marine sediment metagenome | isolation source: surface marine sediment (0.6m) | place: French Polynesia: Moorea | collected 2018-08 | reverse complement strand
TGCTCATTTACGCTATTATTTCTTGCTAGGGCTGTCTGGGTCATTTCTTCCTCCTGGGTTGTTGATGTTTCCAAGAGGATATCTCGACTCCGGCAGCCCTTCATAGTATCTAACCCCCTTTTTCAAGGGGGAATTTGCCAACAAGATTCGGTTGACATAGCGCTGGCCTTTCAAGACCCATGCTATGGCGGTATAACCCAAGTGGGATGGATCGAAAACAAAAGACCGCAAAAATTTTGGCGATTCTCGACAGGCTCTATCCAGACCCGGCGATTCCCCTTGGGCATCGGGATGCTTACTCCCTGCTCATCGCCACCATACTGTCAGCCCAATGTAAAGACGTGCGCGTGAATCAAATCACACCCCTGCTATTTGACCGGGCGTCCACGCCGTTTGAGATGATGCGCCTTACGATCGATGAAATTCGAGATATTATCCGCCCTTGCGGGCTGGCCCCGACAAAGGCAGCGGCGATTTTTAAGACCTCGAAAATCCTCGTCGACCAATACGGCGGTGTCGTGCCCGAAACCTTTCAAGCCCTCGAGGCCCTGCCAGGGGTTGGACACAAAACCGCGAGCGTGGTCATGTCCCAGGCCTTTGGAAAACCCGCTTTTCCAGTGGATACACACATTCATCGCCTAGCGGCCCGCTGGGGACTATCCACAGGAAAATCTGTCGCGCAAACCGAAAGGGATTTAAAATTGCTCATTCCACAGGCCAGTTGGCTAAAGGCGCACTTGCAGATTATCTATTTCGGTAGGGAGCACTGCCCGGCCCGGGGACACGATCCTGCTGCTTGCCCGATCTGCTCCTGGGCAGCGCGGAAAAAAAATTGAGGAGAACGCCATGGCCTTTGTGCACAACGACTATTTGCACTGGTATATTCCCAAGTTGCGGCGTGGGGACCACCCCATAAATCTCCATTCGAGCGGCATGCCCGCGCTCAGCCCAGCCGATATTGAAATGGCCGATGGTCCGCCTTTTGAGCTGGTGCCGCGATTCGAAGCCCAATTGGCCCATTGGCTCAACGTACCTGAGGACGAGGTGTGCTTTGTTCCCGGTGCCACTGGGGGGACCCTGCTCGCTCTGCTCTCTCTTGTCGCGCCTGGGAAAAAGATCGTTATGGAATCTCCGATTTACGAACCCATGCGCCGCCAAGCCCTGCGGCTGGCACCTGTCCATCGGTTTGAGCGCAGTATCGCAGATAACTGGCAGTTACCGCTGGACCGCATGGGGGACCTGATATCGGATAAGACCGGCCTCGTGATGATAACCGAACCATCTAACCCGAGCGGTACGTTTGGCCGCCGGCACGACATCCTCGATCTGGCTGACCTGGCCGCGAGATATGGCGCTACACTCCTCATCAACGAGGTATACCGTGGATTCACACGGGCGCCGTCTTTCCATGGAGAGCGGGAGAACATCGTCGTTGTATCGAGTTTCTCCAAGATCGTGGGCGCATATGGGTTTCGATTGGGCTGGCTTCAGGCAAGCCCGACCCTTATCCGGCAACTCCGCACAGGGCATATGAACATGGGCATGCCCACCCAACCGGCCGCTGCCTACGGTATCGGCTTGCTGGCTACGGTCGATGCACTGGTGGAGCGGGCAGTTCGGTGTGTGGCCGCGGGTGTGGATACTGTTGACACATGGGTCCGAGCGACAGACGAAATCTATTGGTCAAAACCCATGGGGCAGGGGTTTGGTTGTGTGGCACTGCCCCCATCCCAAAGCGACGATATTGGCTTTGTGGATTACCTTCATCAAAAGCATGGCGTGCTCGCCGTTCCAGGCAGTCACTTCAGCGCGCCAGGCACGATGCGCATCAGCTGGCTGCAAGCTGGCACGCACCTCGCAGAAGGCCTCGACCGTATTGGAGAGGCCCTCCGGTCGGGAACCCTGAAAAACAATTGATCTCGCATCGCACAGGCAGACATACATACATTCACAGGGATCCCGCACCCTGGTAAGCCATTTCCTCGGGAATCCGGAAAGAAGAGCGGTTTCCAGGACGGGCACTAGATAATTTTCATGGTAATAAAATAATGATGGGTTTGGGGCCGTTCCCTTAGGTGAACCCGGTACAGACCAGACCGATCCGGAGTGATGTGTGAGCGACTTCAATTTACCACCCCAAGCATACCGACTGATAGCCAGGGCCTTTACCCGGGATATGATTATCAGCGAGCTGGAGCAGGCAGGCCTGGCAGTTCCCGCTGGGGATCAGGCCGTCATCACCGCATGGGTCAGACACTTAACCCATCTGTTCGATCCCACGGACAACCCCTATTCCCTTGATTCACTCCTCATGGGACTCACCGCCGGCGGCATTGGGTTCCTCCAGGACAATGGCCTTTTGTCTGACGCTCTCAAGCGCGCACTGCTCCTCAATGTACTGGTGATCGACGACGATCCACTGATGCAGGCCCTGCTGGCCCGAGTGCTCAGGGAAACGCCCACCGTGGCCAATGTCATCGAGGGCAATGGGCTGACAAAGCTCAAGGAAATCATCGATAAGGAGCATATAAAGGTTGTCTTTGTCGATGCCTATCGCTTTGAGCTCAGCGCGATTGTAAGCATTATTGACGAGCTCACCTCGGCCAAGGACTATCTACAGTTCGTGGTATTTTCCGATGTCGATCGGCTCATCGAGAGCTGCCCCACCCTGCCACCGACCCTGGCCGATTGTGTGGTGCTCGACAAGAGCATTCCCCTCAAGGATTTCAAGCCAGCTGTGCGCGGCGCCATTGAGGCGGTTCGTGCCAGATTCCCGGGGCTGCTGCGCGATTCCAGACCAGATGCCAAAGACCTGGTGGGCCGGATTGTCGGCAACCGGCTGCGCATGATCGAAGTCATTGGTCGCGGGGGACAGGCCACTATCTACCGGGCGGATCACCTGCTCATGAATCGCCAATGCGCGGTAAAGGTGCCGTTCGACGAAGTGATGCGGGATTCAGATGCCGCGGCCCGGTTTTTGAGGGAGGCAAAACTCGCCTCTGCCGTGCAGCATCCGAACATCGTTTCAGTATTTGACTTTGGTACCGACGACAAAGGCACCACGTTCATGGCCATGGAGCTGGTTGACGGCGAACCCCTGGACCAGGTTTTGGAAGCGAGCGGGGGAACGTTGCCCCTCCAGGAGGTCGTTGGCTATGCCCGGGGCATTGCTTGCGGCCTCGCAGGTGTCCACGCCACCGGTCTGGTGCACCGGGATGTCAAGCCTGGCAATATCCTGCTCCACCACACGGCCGACGGCCGGATAATCCCCAAACTTTCGGATTTCGGGTTCGCCATCGGACCGGAAATGATAGGTGGCGCGAGGCTCACCCTGGACGGCATCGTGGTTGGAACGGTAAAATACCTCTCACCCGAGCAGGGCCAGGCAAAGCCCGTTGATCACCGCGCAGACATCTTTTCTTTTGGCTTGATGCTCTACCGTCTGCTTACCGGAAAGGTGCCTTTTGAGGACGAAAATGTGGCCACGGCGCTTTACAATCGCGTAAAGGAATCCGCGCCGCCCATTCGCCAGCTTAAGCCGGATCTGCCGATCAACGACGAAGCCGAGCGCTTGCTGCTCACCATGCTGGAAAAAAACCCAGATGACAGGCCTGATACAGCCCTTACCGTCATCGCAGCCATAGAAAAGGCCCTCGGACTCGAACAAAAATTTTAGCGCCCATCGATCCGGTGCTTAGAACGCAGCGACCCATGGGGTGAAACTTGGACAGGAGATGCAATCGTCGATTATGATGCAATCCGTGAAAGCCGACCCCCAACTGCTGATCATCACTCGAGATGAGGGATTGCTTCGCCAGGTCGAAACGACCCTCGGCAAGATGTCGATGCCCTATGCACATGTTGCCGACCCTCGCATGATTCGGGATTTTCTAACGTCAGAAACCACCGAGATCGCACTTGTCGATACGCGGATTGGCATGGAGCTGGTCGAGCAGGTGTGCATTGACATTCGCAAGGTGGCAGGACCGGATAGGCTGGCCATTCTAGTGGTCGTTGGTGAAGAGATGGGAGATGCCGCGCTCACATCCCTGCTCTTCGCAGGGGCAGACGGCCTCGTTGGGCACAGCCTCAAACCACTCAGTTTTAAAGCGCGGATAAGGGCGCATTTGAGTCGTATCGCCGCTGCTAAGAAGTTGGCACTTCGGGTGCACGATTCAGAGGTGCTGATCGATGTCACATCCCGCCTGGTGGGCTCGGCTGATATTCTCGATAACCTGTACGACGTGGCCGTGTTGATCGCAAAAGAGCTTGATGTGAACCGGTGTTCGGTGGTGCTCGTGCGACCCCAGGGCGATTTTGGTCTCGTGGTGGCTTCAAGTGACGACCCTGAACTCAGAAGCCTGGCCATCAACTTGAAGCGCTATCCAGAAATCGCAAGGGCCGTGGAACGCGGTCAACCCCTGATAATTGACGATATCCTCAACTCCGAGCTACTCGCTCAGGTGCTGCCCAGCATGAGACAAGTAGGTATTTCTTCTGTGGCGCTTTTTCCCATCGCTCGGCAAGGCGAGGTACTGGGCGTGATTTTTCTCAGGTTCTCTGACCGGCGCGCTGAGTTCGAAGAGCGGGAGATGGTATTTTGCCAAACCGTTGCCAACGCGGCGTCCATTGCACTGCGCAATGCGGAAATACTGGAGCTCCTCAAGGCCAAAACCCGCGAGATCGAAAAAGTTCAAACCGAGGCGCGGGACCAACTGCGCAGCTTAAAGCAATACGAGGAGTTCTTTTTGGGGGCCCTGGACGGCATGGTGGCCCTCGATCAATCGGGCAGAATCGTATTTTCCAATCCCAAAGCATCTGAGTTGATCGGCGTTGACGCGGCATTGATGAAAGGTACCCTCTTTGCCGACTTTCTCATTCCTGAGGAGAAAGGCGCGTTTGAGACCCTGCTTGATGAATTTGTTCGCGGAGAGGCCCGGCGCAGCATGGATTTCAGCGTCAGCGAGAACCGCAAACCAAGGCGCGTGATGGCCATCTCCGCGGGGTCCCTTTTCGGAGAAAAGGGCATGATGCTGCTGACCATGCGGGACGTGACCGAGGCGCGCCTCACCCAGCAGCAACTCGCAGAAGCACAGCGTCGGCTCGTCCAAAGTGAGAAGCGAGCGGCAATGGCCGAGCTCGCTGGCGCCACGGCCCACGAGTTAAACCAACCCCTCACGTCGGTCATGACAACGCTCGCCATGTTGCGCCGCCTGCTGGCCGGAATGGATCGGGAGCAACATATCCTCTCCACGATGGAGCAGGAGTCCGAACGAATGGCAGCGATCATTCGTCGGATGACCAAAATAACGAACTACTCGACAAAATCATACGTGGGTGAAGCAAAAATCATCGATTTGGAAAACGCGTGCCTTAGCGATCCCGAGGAGGACGAAAATTAATGATACGAGATAATGGCCGTCCTGAAAGACCCTACGTTTTCGGCTTGGAGCACGTTCCATTGCCCGCAGTGATTTGCGATGAATGCGGGCAGATCTTCTGGGCAAATGATCGATTTTTAGCAGCAAGCGGGAGCAGTGAGATATTAGAGGGTGCATGTCTTGGTAATTTTGTGACATTTGAGAGAGATGCATCCCCTTTATGGGAATCTGCTAAGCGCACATCAGGCGCTGAGATATCCGCCGACGCAGTGCTCGGATGTGCCCAGTATACCTTGCATATGGGACAGGCCGGTCACCTCTTTAGCTGCGTGTTTTCACCTAAGAGCCATGCAGACGTACGGTCTCCTGCCCCGGCCAAAGTCGAAGAATGCCGCAATTCTCAAACACCCCCAACAGGGGATAAGCTCCTCGAGGCATTGCTCTTCCTGTCCCATGAACTGCACCTCACCATGGGGGAAGAGGCGTTATTGCGACTCTTTGTGCGGACCTATGAGGAGCTCTTTCCAACCCGGTGGTTGTGCATTCGATTGTTCGCTCCCAATGGCACGGCGACTGCCCATGTTTACGCCAACGGGCGGTTGCGTCCGGAAATGCGCGAGATGGTGCAAGTGACACGGGCCGCCTGTACTGCACAGAGCCTCGACGACCCAGAGCGAATGGATCTGCTCAAGCAACAAAATATCACTGTACTCGATGCCTATGAGCCAATCTTTTCAGATAGTTGGGGGGGGTTTGATATTCTTCTCTGGGATGGTACGTCTTTATATGGCATCGTGAATTTTGAGTACAGTGCGGATGACGCGTTGATAACCGCGGATCAGCCGATCGCCATGCCACTGGCCCATCAGATGTGCGCGGCCTTGAGAAACGCCCGGCTTCTCACAGAGGCGACATTTCTTAAAGACTACCTCGCAAAACTCCTCGACTGTGCCAATGCTCCGGTGCTAGTGGTCGACAGAAATTGCCGGATAACGGTTATCAATCAGGCCTTTGAACGTCAGACCGGCTTTAAACGCACCCAACTGTTGAAATCAGACCTGATGAACCTGGTTCCCGAGGAAGAACGCGTTCGATTATTACCCACGGTGTTAGCAGCAATGCGGGGGGAATCAGCCTCCAACATCGAGGTGCGCATTCCACGGGCCGATGGGGAAGGGGAGGCGCATGTGGCCTTTAACACGGCCGTCATACAATCCAGATTCGGGGAGCCGGACGGCATTATTTTTGTCGGGCAAGATCTCACTGAAATCCGCGCCCTGCAGAAGCAGGTCATCCATTCAGAAAAGCTCGCCACCCTGGGACAGGTCGCTGCTGGGGTTGTGCACGAGCTCAACAACCCCCTAACATCGATTTCAGTCTACGCGAGTTACCTCAAAAAAAAGCTCGCCAGCGTGATAGACGAGAGCGATACCTCAAAGATAGGGCGTATTTCAGAAGCGGCAAATCGCATCCAGACCTTTACGCGGGACCTCGTGGCATATGCGCGGCCAGCGAGCGAAGAACCTAAATTGATAAATGTTTCTGATATGTTACGGCGGGCCTTCTCGTTTTGTGAGCATGTGGTGACAGAGAGCGAGGCAGACGTGGTCCTGGACATTGCCGAGGACTTGGCACCCATCTACGGTCTCCAGGGTCAAATAGAACAAGTTTTTGTAAATTTAATAACCAATGCCTGTCACGCGTTGCCCGAAATGGGCGGAGAAATCCATATCTCGGCGCAACCCATCGAAAAGGAGCGCATCCGGGTGAGCGTTCGAGACACGGGCCAGGGGATTCCCGAAGATCAACTAAAGGAGATCTTTACCCCGTTCTTTACGACAAAGCCAGAGGGGCTTGGGACCGGACTTGGGCTTTCCATTGTTCGCAACATCCTGGTCAATCACAACGCGGAAATTGCGGTCACAAGTGCCCTCGGACAGGGGTCGACCTTTGCCGTGACCCTGTATACTCGGTAGCCATTCAAACAAAACGGCCCCTTTTGCCAAAGGGGGAGGTCTGTTACCGATCATCTGGATGCGTGCCGTTCGATGACGCTTGGTCTGATTCTTGGTAGGACTTCCCAGTATTAATACTGATACTGTAGGTGGCCATTTGCCTTAGATTCTTGAAGGTGGGAAAGGCCATCCCGCTGATGGCGTTCCCTAGGCATTCGCGCAGTCCCGAGATATTGTTTGGCAGGATTCTAAGATCAGATGCCCGGCCTGTGCTGCCGGTGAGGAGGAAACGCATGCGGATGCTCTGCAGCGTGGGGACTTTGACCAGAGCCGCCTGAACACAAGGACGGAGCGCCTGTTGCTGGTCGGCGAGGACCTGGTTTATTTGATCTTTGGTGAGTGCCCTGGGGGGCTGCTTTGTCTTTTCCGCTTCAGCCTTGGCCAACGCTTCTTTTTGAGCCTTGGCCACAGCTGCTGCTTTTTCCCTGGCCACAGCTTCGGCCTTGGCTGCCGCTATGGGATCAATAATCCTGGCGAGCTGTGTCTTGAGCTCTGGCAGGGTCTGGCTGTCCTCCCTAATTTCCTGAATAAATTGTTCGGCCATCTGCCGGTTGTCAAATTTGAGGATAGCCTCAGACGCAATGGCCAGCGCATCTTCGTGGTCCATGAGTGAAGAATCCGCGTGATACCGCGTGACAAATTGCTTGAGCACACCCACGACAGACGGATCCCCCAAGTAATGGATGGCCGCAGCGATGTGGACCAGATTTTTAGGCGGTGTTTCGTGATCCATCAGGTGCGCCAAAAGCCCGGGAACAGCTGAGCGCTCTTTCATATTAACGAGCGCCGGCGCCACCACATTCATCGGCGGGGCGGTGGTATTTTCCAGGTAATCGTAGCGCGTTTTCAGCGAATCGATGAGGTATTTCGCACCCTTCTTACGTCGCTCTAGCGCTCGAACCGCAGCATCTCGAAGCCCCCTGGGCATAGATGCATCTCCATAGATCTGCAATAGATCGCGGGTCACTTCGGGCCGATCTATCGCAGCGATGAGAAATGCTACGTAGGCGCGAATCGGCAACATGCGGTTGTCTTTGTCCCAGATCATCTCCTTGAGTCCCACCAGGGGATCCGGCTTTTTGGTCGGCCTATTGCTGGGCTTAAAGGTGCCCGTATCGAAAACAGCTGTGAGCACCTTTTGGCCTGTCTCCTGATGCCAAGCCGGCGCACCGTTCTTGGCGAAGAGGAAGAACACGCGGCCGTTCGAATCGACACCAATCACACCGCCATCGAGGGCTTTCATGCTCTCAATGTCCTCAGTGGATCGATAGGTCCAGAGGACCTGATTTGTCGCGGCGTCAAAGGCGATAATATACCGCCAGTAATGCAAGTAGAACTGACCGTTGGCCATGGCGATCGACCCTGGTGCAGATCGGGCTGCCTGCCAGTGGAACCTAATTTTTTCATCTGCTGAGCGGCCGGCCTCGGCCTTTGCAAATGTATCCCTGCTGAAGCCGGGATCGCCGGGTACTGGGTCGAGGCCTGGGACCATCATGGTCGATCCCTCCCGGGTACCGGTCGCTGCATTTTCATCGAGGCGATAGAGGGCGCTCACGGTTTTTTCGGTCGCCAGGGATCCGTAGAAGACACCGTATGAATTCGCTTCTAGATGATTAATCGTAAAATCAACGGCACGCAGCCGGCAAATCTCTTCACCGTTAGATGCATCGATCGCGACAATTTTTTGCCTATCCCAAGGCACGAACACCACATCCCCCCGAATAACCGGACTGCCAAGCAGTCCCCCGCCAGATCCCAGCTCCCATAGGACCGATCCGGTCTTAGCCGAGAGCAGTATCAGGCGGCCGTTGGCATAGGTGCCGATATCTCGACCCCCAACGCCCACGGAGATGGCCACGTGGGCGTTGCCCACGTCTGCACCGTGATAATCCCATCCCTCTTCTATGGGGTAGGTAAACACCAGCTCGCCACTTGCAATATCGTGGGCTGCGACTGCATTGCCCGATTGAAAAATGACCAGGTCGCCCCCAAGGGTCACCTCTGAGCTAATCGGGGATGAAATCTTCCAAATTTCTCTGCGCTTTTTGAGATCCCAACCGACGAGCGCCCGGGGCGCCGCTTCGACCACCATCACTGCGATGGGTGTTTGCTCTGTGTTCTCCGGTTGTCCTGCCCTGGGGCGGGCACCCCGAACCCTCGATAAAACCGAGCGAATATCTTCAGGGTTGTTGTCGCGAAATTTAGAACCAAAGGCAGCTGGGGTTGTTTCAAAAAAACGACCGCAGATCTCCCCTGCAGCGCCAAAGGAAAAGATAACCAACAGGCCGACGCCGATGAGTCTCATCACCCGCCCTATCTTTTGTCCTGGCATCATCTATTCCTCCTGGATCTGGCGCACCATGCGAGACACCATTTTGTAAAGCTCATCGTTTTCTTCTTTTGTCCCCTCTGGGAAGGACGCTTTATAGGCCTTGGCAAACCGCTTTACGTCCGGCCCGGCGAGCTCGAAGAGCTGGGTCAGAATGTCGAGCTTGTCAGCCTTGGGGAAGTCCTCTCGCCTCAAAAACTCGTCAAATCCAGGCAGGAGTACCCCAATGTCGGCCTCGCCCAGATACCCGGCCAATCGGCGCGCGTGCTCGGGTGTACCGAGCTGGCCGATGGAAATCACCGCATCGGAAACCCCGCGTTCAAACGCCTTGAAAAGGATTGGCACAGAGTCGATCCGGCCCCGTTTTCCAAGGGCCAAGGCCGCTGTGCTGCGAACCTGGCTGTCCGAATCCCGCAGTGCGGTTTCAAAAGCTCGGACGATGCGGGGATCTTCAAAATCTTCGAGTGCGTAAATGGCCAACATGCGGGCATCTGGACGCCGATGGCTGAGATATTCGAGGAGCGTGTCAATGGCATTTGGGTCGCCGATGGCCCCCAGAGCCTGTATGATCGCGTTTGTAATATCGTTCCTCGGCCCTTTGCGCAGTAAGCTGATGAGTGGTTCGGTTGCCTCTTTTGATCCAGAGGCGGCAAGGGCTTGAATTGTCGCCATGACCGCTTCGGGATCTGGGCTGTTCAACTGCTCAAGGGTGTTTCGAATATTGGATTGCTTTGCCTTCTTTGGTGCTGCAGTCGCACAAATGGCGAGAAAAACAGCACCAAAAACCAAATAGATAGATAACGTACGCATCCTGGTCCCCTTGGATACTCCGGCCGGTCTCGCAGCTGTGCCTTTAAAGAGACCGCGTTTTTTGCTTTCCCATCCCAACAACTGACGTCGGCGTAAATACCGTAGTCAATGTACTTTTTTCCCTTGAGAAACCGCTTTCGCGTTTTTAGCAATAACAATGAAAATATTCAACTATAAAGACTTTTTCAAAGAATAGTGGGTCGCAGCCAATCTCGCCAAGATAGGTGGCTTGACATCAATAGCACTTGCGATTTTTGCTTTGATTTTCTAACATCCATATCTGTGCGCGGAAATATCAAAAGGCAAGTCGCGCTTCTGGCATTTATCTCAGTGGAAATGGAGGATAGATTCATGAAAACAAAACTGATGGGCATCGCAGTGGGACTCTTGGCCGGTGCAGTACTCTTAGGCTGTGCTAAGAAGCGACCCGAATCTAGAACAGCCCGGCTCCTCGAGGGGGAACAGGACGTGGATTTGTACGAACACCTCACTGGTATCGACGATTCGTCTAGCGTCGCAGTAGAAAAGGACCCAGATGCGGAACGACCTCAAGAAGCGGTGTCGGATTACGCAGAAGAAAACATCGACGGCGAGGCCATCGGTGGCGGGCGTGGCGCGTTTGTCGCGCGGCTCTTAGTCAACGGCAAGGAAGTCAAGGGAAGTTTCACGGTCACGCGATCCTCGGGCTCGGGGGAGGTGGTAAAGCAGGACATTCCAACCGGCAAGGAAATACGCCTCGATCCAGGGTACTACGACATTACCTTCACCACCGGCAAAATCGTTGGCAATCCTAAGCTCACCCAGCGGGATGTGGAAATACCGGCAGGTCAACGAATAAAGCGGGATGTGAAATTCCCGGTGGGAAAGATCACCCTGGTCACGGGTGGCAGGTGTGTGAAAAAACCCATCAGAATCAGAGAACAAGGCGCGACCGACTGGTACAAGGGCAAGTTCTACACGTGTGTTGAAATGTCCTTGATGGCCGGGCAATACGAGGCAGAAATGGGAACCGGCAAGCGGGGCACGCCGATTTCAGGCATTCAAGTCTACGACGGGGGGATTCGCGACGTTCTCATCCGGCCCAAATGATGTGCTGCCACAGCAGGCCTTTTTCCTGAACACCATGTTGAGCCTATTTCGGTCCATGAAATTAAGCATTCCCCCTTCAAAAAGGGGGGAAGGGGGATTTTCAAATGATGAGATATTATTGACGAAATCCCCCCGGCCCCCTTTGCCAAAGGGGGAGGTATCAGCCCCCTTTTCAAGGGGGAGTTTAGTTTAGAAACATCACGCCATGCTGAACGTCTACCGCAGCAACCGAATGGAGCGGCTGGTTGACGCATTTGTCCGCGTTCTCCATCCCCCACCTGGTGATCCATTTTTACTAGAATGGGTGGCTGTCCACAGCCGCGCCATGGAAACTTGGCTCCGAATGGCCCTTGCCAGCCGTCTGGGCATTTGGGCCGGCGCTTATTTCCCATTCCCGCGCGCCCTTATCGAGCACCTGCTCGGGACGGCTTATGGAAGCAGCACCACTGACTGGAGCGCATACACGAGGGAAAACCTAGCTTGGCGCGTATCAAAATACCTCCCTCTGCTCCGAAAGCACCCCGAATTTAGACCCCTCGACGCGTATCTCAACGACGACAAGACCGGGGTGATCTGCTATCAACTCAGCCATCAGATCGCCCGGGTATTCGACGAATATGCAGTGTATCGACCCGAGATGGTTCTCGAATGGGAGCACCAAAGGCCGAACCACTGGCAAGCAATACTTTGGAATGCGATCGCCGCTACTATCCCTCATGACCATATCGCCACAGGCGCGCGCCGATTTCTGCGTGCTGTCGAGACGGGCAGCATCGATCCGAAGGCGCTACCCGCTCGAATCTTCCTCTTTGGCATCTACCACCTCCCTCCCCTGTTTGTGCACCTACTGGCTGCGGCAAGCACCCTCACCGAGGTCCATCTTTTTCTGAGCAGTCCCTCTCGCGAATATTGGGGATATATCAGCAAGTGGGGCGGACAGTCTGGCGGCGTTCAAGCCAATGGCACCACGGCAGGTACCGCACTTTTTGAAGACGCAGGCCACCCATTGCTGGCTTCCCTAGGACAGCTGGGCAGGGATTTTCAAAGCATCTTCGAGGCAGCGGCCACCTACGCTGAACCACTGGGGAACCTCTACGAGGACCCGGTTACCCCCATGGGTCATCACCTGCTTCAGTCAGTGCAATCGGACTTGCTACATTTAAGGGATCGACGCGAAGGAGATACTGGATCTGCACCTGCTGCGCCGATACCTACAGAAGATAGATCTATTCAGATTCACTCGTGCCACAGCCCCATGCGGGAAGTCGAGGTGCTCTTTGATCAGCTCCTCGACCTGTTCGACGACCCGGACCTATGCCTCCGGCCCGAGGACGTGCTAGTCGCTGCGCCAGATATCTCGGTCTATGCGCCGTTTATCCACGCCGTGTTTCACAGTGATGATACGGACATCCCCACATTTCCCTACCGCATCATTGGACGCGTCAACGCCCCCAAGCCACAGGTGTCACGCGCTTTTTTATCAATTTTGGAATTGGCGGCCAGCCGGCTTACAGCACAGGAGGTTTTCGAGCTTTTGCGCATAGCACCTGTACGACAGCGCTTTGGGCTCAACGAGAGTGAGGTGGAGACCGCTTGCGATTGGATGGTTGACATTGGCGTTCGCTGGGGCATTGATAAGCATCATCGGACACACTTTGGCCAACCCGCGTACGAAGAAAACACGTGGCGCTTTGGCTTGCAGCGCTTGTTCCTGGGATACGCCATGCCCGGACGCGGCGAGACCCTTTTTCAGGGTGTGTTACCCTATGACGAGATTGAGGGAACAGAAGCTGCTATCGCAGGGCACCTGGCTGCTTTTCTCGATGCCCTGTTCCGCTGGGTAAGGTATCTGAGAAAGCCTCGGCCGGCCGCTGAGTGGCGGACCGGGCTGTGCGACTTGCTGGCCGAGATGCTGCTTGAGGATCGGCAGACCACTTCGGATCATCAGCGCATTCGAGAGGTACTCGCGACCCTGGAGCATCTGACAGCTGCTGCAGGTTACGATGGCGCCCTGGATCTGGAGGTCGTGCGGTCATTCGCACGCGACCGGCTGAGTGATACGGAAGCCATTTCTTTGGCCCGGCACATCGGGGTGACGTGCTGCTCTCTCCTCCCCATGGGCGATACACCCCACAAAGTCGTTTGCCTGATGGGCATGAACGAGGGCGATTTCCCTCGGATCGCATCTGTGCCGAGTTTCGATCTTATCGCAGAGGCTCCACGTCTCGGGGATCGACGCTTTCGCACCGATGATCAGTACCTTTTTCTACTCGCACTTCTCTCAGCAAGGGAGCGATTTATTATCACCTATGTGGGGCAGGACCCCCAAGACAACAGCCGCCGCCCCCCGGCCGTCGTGGTAGAGGAACTCATCGAGGCTATTGAAATTGGATACTATCTCAAAGACCTAGGAGAGAGCTGTCCTGGAGCAGCAGACCGAGGATCGCTGCGGCAACACCTGGTGGTTTACCATCCCCTACAGCCGTTCAGCCCTCGTTATTTTGACGGTGGAGATGACCCGCGGCTCTTCAGCTATCGAAACGCTTATTGCGATGGGGCCTTGGCCCATATGGAGCGGGAGCGCCGGGATAGACCATTCGTCCAGGGACCACTCCCGCTAGAAGTTCCACCGCGTGAAACAATCGCACTGACAGATCTCTCGCGCTTTTTGTTGTTACCGGCCCGCTATTTTTTGCGCGAGCGCCTCGGCCTTGCTGCAGGATCAGACCTGCCCCTTGTTGATACGCGGGAACCCATCGAACCCGATCCCTTGGACACCCATGCATTGGGAACGGCCCTACTCGAAATGGGGCGATCGGAAAGGGATTTGGAGCGCCTTTGGGATCTCTTTCGCGCCAAGGGCGTCCTGCCCCTGGGAGCTGTTGGACGCGTCCGGTTCCAAGCGGTGGCGCAACACATTGCCTCAATACTCGACGCTTGGAAATCAGCATCTCGTTCAGACCCTTTGGCGCCATTGGATGTGACCCTTTCCCTGCATGTGGGTCAGGCACCTGTTGTGCTGACAGGTCACCTGGATAATCTCTGGCCTAGCGTGAGATTGGGGGTTAGATACGGCGGGGTAACGCCAAATGCCCTGATCGATATGTGGATCCATCATTTGGCTTTATGCAGCATGGCACCAGAGGCCTATCCCAGGCGCAGCATGCTCATCGGCTTCACCGCTCGCACGGGCCTGGAAACAGCGGTGCTTAGCCCAGTCTCCACCGAGTCCAAGGCCATTTTGACCGATCTCGTGGCGATCTTTCTTTCAGGCCAGCAGGAACCCATTCGTTTCTTTCCAGCCGCGTCCATGGCATACGCCCTTGCGATGGACGATGCCAGTGACGCCGCAATTGACCCAAAAGCCATGGCAAAGGCCCGCGCAGCGTGGGTGGGGTCATACGAATATGAACGCGCTGATAATGCCATCCAGAGACTTTACACCACGTGGGACATGCTCGAAGAAAACAGCATCGCACCGGACTTCGGGTTTTGCCAGCTAGCGAGCCGGTTGTTTACCCCCCTGCTCCGGCACTTGGAACGGAGATAATACCAGTGCACTGGAACAGGGTTCCAAGGAACTTTTCACCCCACCGGTTGTCCCAACCAATATGGAATATAAAATCCCAAGAGAAAAACCGTCCGTACCCACCCTCATCACCCTCATCGCCATTGCCTGCGTCTATATTGCCTTCGTCGTTGCGATTCAGCTAACCCCAGTAACCCCCGTACACCAGAAGCAGCACGCCAACGCCTACGACTTCCTAGCCTCCGCTGTATGGAGCACCTTCGGCCCCATCGACACCATCCGACTCATTGATGTCAATTGGCGGCGCGAACCCGAACCCAACCAACACTTCTAATGGGTGACCCCTTTTCTGACCCCTTTCCCGATTCATCCTATCTTTCTATCTCATTTTATTTGCCTACATGAGTGGTCGAGAATTAACATGATGATTATATTTATACAGTAGAATTGAAAAAAGGCGGTGTCTTTGGAGGTCATAATGAGAGGTGTGGGTGTTTTAACCGGATGTCTCTTGTTATATGGCCGCGCATATTAAATACGACTAAGATCTCCGCAAGTCTTACATCATAAGGCTCATCCAAATAGCTAAATCAAACAAACCATCAATAAGGCAGGTCAAAATCCT
>JAAUYD010096579.1_pt1 | contig 15782 bp, 12 predicted proteins | sample 7278101 | NCBI WGS metagenome assembly JAAUYD01 (sample SAMN14350128, study PRJNA611818) | marine sediment metagenome | isolation source: surface marine sediment (0.6m) | place: French Polynesia: Moorea | collected 2018-08 | reverse complement strand
GTTACGTTACACGCCCCTTCGTTAAGTGCCGCTAAGATGCGCTCCGGGCGTTGCGCAAACTCGCATTCGCTCAAACAGTGCGCAACGCTGATCCTCCGCTTGCATCTAAGCGGCACTAAACTCGGTGCTAACGCATCAAACATCATACACCCAACCCGCCTCTAACAGAGCATAAATACAAACCCCAACCTGGTTAATTCAGTGCTAGTAAATTATCACTGCTGTGTCCATTAGCGGTCGAATTAGTCAATTAAGTATTTCTCAGTGGTGATTTTCGTATTTTTGTTTTTTGTGCAATATTTAATAATATAACCTTTAAAGTTTATTGGTAAAACTTAATTGTACACATTTTTCTGTGGGCGTTTGGAATACTGAAAGAGGCCCTCAGAGCGGTTGGTTTGCCCCACGTGAGCAACAAATTTTAGTGCCACTTAGGTGCAAGCGGAGGAACAGCATCCCGGACTGTTTGAGCGCAGCGAGTTTCCGGGATGCCCGCAGCGCACCTTAGTGGCACTTAAATGAAGTTGCGTGTGGGGCAAACCAACCGCTCTGAGGGTCGGCAAAGTGAAATCCTATGTGGATTGAATTGCTTTAATATTGTACAAAAGAAATTCTAAAAATATACGAGAACGGTAGTATTTAACCTCTTCCAAATCATTAGTAAATGTACCAAGAACCTCATTATTGAACCACCACTTTAAGGATTAAATCCCCCCGTTTCCCATCGGGCATGCTGGCGCCCTGGCCCTTGAGTCGCAGGAGTTTGCCGGGCTCCATGCCGGGCGGTACATCCACGCGGAACACGCGTCGTTTAAGTCCATATGGGACGCTGACCACCTTTCGGGTTCCTACCAGGGCCTCATATTCGGAGATGACGATGTTGGCATGCATATCCATGTTTTGGCCTTCGGCAGTGGGGCGGGCCACTTGGAAGCGGTAACTTTTTTTGCGGGCCGTGCTTTTGCGCAGTCCGTCGGTAAATCCGGTGGCCGGCAGTGCGCCGAATACCTTGAGCAGCAGCATTCCGCAAACGAATCCACCGACGTGCGCCCACCATGCAATGCCACTGGCGGCGCCAAAACTTCCGGAGGCATTGATGAGCTGAATGATAAACCAAATCCCTAAAAAGAAGAAGGCCGGTATTTCGATAAACCAGGGGATAATAATGATCGGAATCAATGTCAGGATTTTTGAGTTGGGGTGTAGGAGGAAATAAGCCCCCATGACACCCGCCACCGCACCGCTGGCCCCGATGGTGGGGACCGTCGATTGGGCATTCAGGGCCACGTGGGTCAAACCCGAGATTAGACCGCAGAGCAAGTAGAAGATGGCATAGCGCAGCGGTCCCAGTCGATCTTCTACATTGTCTCCGAAGATATAGAGGGACCACATGTTGCCCAGCAGATGCAAAAAACCGCCATGCAGAAACATGAAAGAAACCAGGGCAACAACTTGGTACATCCATGGGAGGCCGTCGGTCCATTGGGACATGGTGTACCTTGCCGGTACCAAACCGTAGATGTAGACAAAACGCTGAAAACCCAGTTCCGATCCCTGCATCAGTTGAACTGCAAACATCACCACGTTGATGCCGATCAACAGGTTATTGATGATGGGAACGTTTTGTGAACGAACCGTATCACGAATTGGGATCATAGGAGCACTTTTACCTGACGGAAAAGAGTGGAAGTTAAATCTCGGCCCCGGAATCCATTGCTAAAATGGCACCATGTATAGCTTTGTGCTATTGCGCGTTGATGCGCATGCTTAAATCTACCGCACGAGCAGAATGGGTGAGGGCACCGCAAGAGATATAGTCAATACCGGTGTTCGCCAGATCCGCCAGGTGCTTTAGGGTAATACCTCCGGAGACTTCCAACTTGCATTGGCCATTCACCAATTTAATAGCGGCCCGTATTTCGTCCAGGTCCATGTTGTCCAGCATAATGATATGGGCGCCTGCGTCCATGGCCTCCTGGACCTCTTCCAAGTTGGTGGTCTCGACTTCAATGGTCATGGTGTCGCTCACCGCGGCCCGAATGCGTGTGACAGCCTGTGAAATGCCGCCGGCGGCGGCAATATGATTATCCTTAATGAGCACCGCATCATAGAGGCCCATGCGGTGGTTCGTGCCACCACCGGTTTTCACGGCATATTTTTCCAATTCACGCAACCCGGGTGTGGTTTTACGGGTGTCCAGCAACGTCACGGGTTTGCCTTCCAAAGCCGCCGCGTAGGTTCCCACATGGGTCGCTATGCCGGAGAGTCGCTGGAGAAAGTTCAAGGCAGTGCGCTCGCAGGTCAGCAAAGCAGAGAGCCGACCTGATAAGGATACTACCTTTTGGCCTTTTTGGATTCGGTCTCCATCCTGAAACGGTGTTTGAAACTTTATGTCTGCGTCTACGCACTCAAACACGCGTCGGGCCACATCCAGTCCGGAAATGATGAGGTCTTCTTTGGCCACGATGGCCCCATTTCCCATGGTATCCGGGGAGACCAGGTGATCTGTGGTGACATCGCCGGTTCCGATATCCTCTTCAAGGGCCAGATCGATCAACTTGTTGATGTGAGGGGTCAGGCGCATCTGTCTATTGCCATTACGATTCAAAGGACTTGACCTTATTCAAAGTGGCGGTAAGCTTGTCTCGTTTTTCTGAGAGCAGGCCCTGTTTTTCGCGCACCTCGGTTACCACCTTTTCCGGGGCTTTATTTAGGAATCCCGGATTGCTCAATTTTTTATCGATACCGGCCAACTCTTTGGAGAGTTTGCCAATCTCTTTTTCCAGTCGCTGGGCCTCCTGGGCAAAATCGACCACCCCTTTGAGTTCCACCAATATGGTGGCGCCGGTGACAATGGACGTGGCCGCCGTCGAAGATTGGTTCTCATCATCGACCACTTGGAGTGAATTGAGCCGCGCCAGATGGGAGATGAGCCCCGAGTGAGCTTCCACTGTCCGACGCACCTCAGATTGGTCTGAAACCACCGCAGCATCCAACTTCGCCGAAGGCGCAATATTCATTTCACCGCGAATGTTACGGATGCCGGTGATGAATTCCATGGACAAGGACATTTCGGTTTTGGCCTTTGCAAGAAGATCCAGATCAGCCACATAAGTTTCGGGTTCCGGATAGGAGGCATTCATAATAGAACCTTGGGTTCCGGGAAGTTTATCCCAGATCTCTTCGGTGACAAATGGTGCAAAGGGATGCAGCAGAACTAGAATATCGCGGAGCACCGTCCACAAGACTTGTTGGGTGGCTTTCTGGGCCGGTCCCGGAGTCTCATCGTATAGGATGGGCTTAATCGCCTCCAAATACCAGTCGCAGAACTCATGCCACACAAATTGATAGGCGGCACCAGCGGCTTCGTTAAAGCGGTATTCATCCAGGGCGGTGGAGATCTGTTCTGTGACTTCCTTGAGCCGTGCCATAATCCATTGATCAGGCATGGAGATATTGTCCCCGTCAATTTTATCGTGACCGCTATCCAGGTGCATAAGGGCAAAACGGGCGGCGTTCCACAATTTGTTGATGAAGTGACGGTATCCCTCTACCCTGCGTTCGGACATCTTGATGTCCCGGCCTTGAGCGGCAAAAGCGGCCAGGGTGAAGCGGAAGGCGTCAGTGCCGTACTGGTCGATGACGTTGAGGGGATCGATGACGTTCCCTTTGGACTTGCTCATTTTCTTGCCTTCTTCATCTCTGACCAAGGCATGGACATAAACGTCTTTAAAAGGAACATCTCCCATAAAATGGATTCCCATCATCATCATGCGGGCAACCCAGAAAAAGAGGATGTCAAAACCTGTGACCAGGGTCGATGTGGGGTAAAAAGTTTTGAGCAGGTCGGTTTTTTCCGGCCATCCCATGGTTGAGAAGGGCCAAAGGGCGGAGCTAAACCATGTATCCAGCACGTCGCTCTCTTGTTCCATCTCATTATGGCCGCATTGGGGGCATTGGGATGGTGCGTCCATGGCCACGACCAGTTCCTCACAGCTTGTACAAGTCCAAGCCGGGATTTGGTGGCCCCACCAGATCTGGCGGGAGATGCACCAATCCTTAATGTTGTACATCCAATCGTAATAGGTCTTTGTCCAGATCTCGGGGATGATGCGTGTCTTGCCGCTTTCAACGGCTTCAATGGCCGGTTTGGCTAAGGTTTTCGCATCCACAAACCATTGCCGTGAGAGGTTCGGTTCGACCACACTTTTGCATCGATAGCAGTGGCCGACACCATGTTTGTGGTCATCCATCTGCAACAACAGGCCTTTGTCCTCGAGATCCGTGGTAACTTTTTTTCGGCATGCAAATCGGTCCAAGCCTTGATACCTGCCGGCATCCTCGGACATGGTACCGTCATCGCCAATGACCTTGATGCCGGGTAGGTTATGGCGTTGGGCAATCTCAAAATCATTAGGATCGTGGGCCGGTGTGACTTTCAGAGCTCCCGTGCCGAAGGTTGTATCGACATAACTATCTTTAATGATTGGAATTTTACGATCCATTAGCGGCAACATAATTTCGTTGCAACTCAGATCCGCATAGCGCTCATCATCAGGGTGAACCGCTACGGCCGTATCCCCCAGCATGGTCTCGGGGCGGGTTGTGGCCACCGTCACTGCACCTGAGCCGTCGGCTAAAGGGTAGCGGATGTGATAGAGGTGGCCGTCCAGCTCTTCGTGCTCCACTTCGAGATCACTTAAGGCCGTCTGGCATCGCGGGCACCAATTGGTGATGTACATGCCGCGATAAATCAAGCCTTGCTCATAAAGCTTGACGAATACGGTGCGTACCGCTTTGGAGAGGCCTTCATCCATGGTGAATCGTTCTCGATCCCAATCGCAGGATGCGCCTAAGCGTTTGAGCTGATTGATAATAGCGCTGCCATAAGCTTCGCGCCATTTCCAGATCTCTTTAATGAATTTTTCGCGCCCCAGTTCATGCCGGTCTCGACCTTGGGTCGCCAGGTCTCTTTCGACCACGTTTTGGGTTGCGATTCCGGCGTGGTCGGTACCGGGCATCCACAAAACGTTGTCGCCTTTGAGCCGGCGATAGCGACACAATATATCTTGCATGGTGTTGTTGAGCGCATGGCCCATATGCAACACACCAGTCACATTTGGAGGCGGTATGACAATGGAGTAGGGGGGACGGTCAGATGTGTCGGCAGCTGAAAACAATCCCTCTTTTTCCCAGAAAGAATACCAGCGCTGTTCCACCGCTTGAGCTTCATAGCCCTTATCCAGAGAATCCTTGCTCATGAAATCAAACTCCTTTGGCATCTATCCATGATCCGGCGGCATAGTCGTAATTTTGTGTGATCCATGCGCCATTAAAAACAAAAGGGGATTAATGAATAATCCCCGTAAAAAATCAAGTGATAAATGGAATTCCGATGATGGTGCAAACCATCATTTACGAAAAATTAGGGTTATGAAGGTGATTCATCATCGTCATCAGACAAAGTGCGCTTGAGATTCTCGATTTCCCGGGTTACCGCTTTTTCCACCTCATTTGCAATTAATTTTTCGATGGTGTCGGCATATTTGGTCTGAATAACGTGTTCAACGGCAGCCTCAATCTGTTTGTCTGTATATGCTGCCGCGTCAATTTCAGCGGCTTCATCCGAGTCTGGCTCACCGGAATCTTCCTGTGAATCCATGTCGGCTATCTGATGCAACGTCTCCGGGGTCTCATCCATTACCAGGGTTGGGTCCGATGAGGGCTGCTCACTGGAATTCCGAAGCACATCGGCCAATTGGATGACCTGCTCCTGATCGTCAGTATCTTCCTCCTGAGTAGAAGTGGTATCTTCATCAACCTCTTCAGTTTGATCTCCGAACGTGGTTTGTGGGTCGTCCAGCGATAGATCCTCATCAAACAGGCTGTCTATTTCGGCCGGATCAAAAGGATCCTCCTCTATGTCTGTCCCATTCTCTTCATCCATGGGAAAATCTACATCATCAGTCTCCGACAACGTGAAATCTTCCTCCAGATCGGTTTCAGGTAGCGTTAGCTCCTCTTCCATATCGATTTCAGGTAGCATTGCCTCTTCTTCCACAGGATACTCTGGAGATTCAGTATCAGCGGGAGTAGACGTGTCTGTTGGATCCATGGCATTGGTCGATTCCGGTAAATATTCGTCTTGAGGGATCTCCTCCTCTGGAATTTCGATGCCGAGACTTTCAGCCTCTGCGGGATCAACGATGTCGGTCAATTCGATAATATCGTCTTCATCAGTTGACAAATCGTCCGGATCAGCTAATTCATCAGTGTCGACGACATCAACCAGTTCAATAACATCATCTTCTTCCGTTGCCAAAACGGTATCGGCAAAGGTGTCGGATGATTCATCCTCTTCGTTTGCAGCGGTATCGGTTGACATACTGGTGTCATCTTCATACTCTCCTGCCATGGCCGCCTCAAGTTCCGCGGCAGCGTCTGCCACACTATCATTATCCAGCGCCGTGGGCTCGATGTCTGGCAACTGGCTTTCATCATTTGATGTGCCCGATTCAAGCTGGCTTACGGCATCGTCGACTTGTTGGGTGATATCACTAAGCTCATCGAATAATTCATCGTCGGCTTCCGTGGCAGTCAATTCTTGGGTTGGCTTTTGAACCTCTTCAAATGCTGCATTGACCTCATCTTCGATGCTTTCTGTGGGTTCATCTTCTATGCTCTCCGCCGGTTCATCTTCAATGCTCTCTGTCGGTTCATCTTCGATCTTCTCCGGAGATTCGGCAGCGACTGCGGGCGGGTCACCTGCTTCGGTGGATTCCGTTAACTCGTCTTGATATTCCTTGGTAGTCTCTTTTTCGGGCAGAGATTCGGCCTTGTCTTGGGAACTGTCCATCTCCAAAGTGAGATCAATGATTTTATGTTTGTCTTGATCTGGAGATTCCATGTCCGACGAGAGTTCAAGAATACTATCTTTATCTTTGTCTTCGGATTTGGATTTTTTCCAGGACTGGTTATGGTCTTCCATAAATCCTCCGGGTTTGATATAGAACCATCAGCCTTTCAAACCGATCGGCATAACTTGTCTTTTCAGGCTATTGCAACGGACTTTAGGGCTGATAATCATCATATTCGCTGATCGTTCGGTGCGGCTCTTGTGCTTCTTTTCTGCCATAAATTTTGATACCGATACATTATCGGCAGGTTGGAAACAAAAATTTAGTTTTAGTCAAGCGAAACGCGACTTTAGGCTACCATATGGGTTTGGGGGTGTCAAGAAATTGCTTCTTAAGCCATTTATTAAATTAGAGATTTGATAAGCCTTATGTTAACTAGGGGTAGACCATGCGGCGCTTTTATATTCCCGCAGATCAATTGGGAAAGAATGAAGTCATTATCACAGGCACCGACGCCCATCATCTGCGGGACGTTCTAAGATTTCAAATCGGTGACAAAATCATTCTATTTGACGGAACCGGATGGGAATATCCTGCGCAATTGGTTTCTGTCGAACGTGGGGAGATAAAGGCCGCCATACGGGAAAAGCTCAAGGTGGACGCCGAGCCGGGCCTTCGAATCACCCTAGCCCAAGGATATCTCAAAGATAAAAAAATGGATGCTGTGGTGCGGCAACTAACTGAGTTGGGTGTCAGCACTTGGCTACCTTTTTTTTCCAGGCGTTCTGTACCGTCACCAAATACCAAACGCTTATTGGACAGGTCCCGGCGCTGGCATAAAATTTCTCTTGAATCTCTCAAGCAGTGTGGTCGCAGCCGCGCTATGACAATTGAGCCGGCTGTTTCGTTGCAGGAAGCCATACAAAAGGCCGAAGGCCATGAATTGAAGATCATATTTTGGGAGGACGCCAAATCCACATCTTTAAAGAATCAGATTCAACCGCCTTACCCTGCCAGTGTATTCATCTTGATCGGCCCCGAAGGGGGATTTGAAGCTGACGAAATCTCATATGTAAAAGAGGCAGGATTCATAATAGTGGGGTTGGGTCCTCGCACCCTTAAGGCCGAAACCGCTGCCGTTACAGCTGCCTCGGTGATCCAAACACTGTTGGGGGATATGGGATAGCTCGCTCTCAGGTTTTTGTTGTCATTTTGATATTGGTCTTGATGCTGTTATCAAGCGATTAGCAATCAAGTTTTAGGTTTTAAGTGTTAAGTTTTAAGGACAGCAACTTGTCGTTCTCCAAAACGATGTGGAATGGACAAAATTTTCTTGACAACTTCGGGGGGGTTTTATAGGTAATGGCTTTCGTTTATAGAAAAATTCAATTTGGGCCGAGGTAGCTCAGTCGGTAGAGCAGGGGACTGAAAATCCTCGTGTCGGCAGTTCGATTCTGTCCCTCGGCACCATCAAATCAGGGGCTCACGGTTCATGCCGTGGCCCCTGTTTTATTTCTTTTGCTTGTCATAAAATTATGGCATTGAAGCCCTTCAATGGTGTACTGGTTTCAGCATCAAAATAATGTTCACCACCGGCTTAGTTAATAGTTGTTGCTGAATTTTTCAGCTGACTTGCCGGGTGCTTCAGTTATATTGCCTTGGACTTTTGAGCCTTTTTCAACCGCTTCGATCTTTTTTTTCAGAGCGTCGATTTGAGCCTGTTTCATACCATTGGGAAAGGTCGGGCTTACGGCGCGTTTCTTAATGGCTTCAATTTGAGCTTCCAGTTGTTTGCGTTGGGCACTGCGGTTGGCTTCCTTTTGCGCTTCCAATTCGCGTTTTTTCTCAGCCTCTTTTTGAGCCGCATCTTGTTTTCGTTTTTCTTCGGCCGCTTTGGATTCTCCCACCACGCGTTCGATCATTTGATCGTAACTGGAGCGGCGTTTATTGCCGGGGTTCGACTCGCTTGATGGGGCTGGGGCTGACTCAATGACTTTGAATGTTTTTATGTTTTCTGGTGGTGATTCGTTGCTAAAGCGCGTCACGCCATTTTCATCCGTCCAAGTGTATATGGTGTCTGCACCAATGGTCAATGGGAGCACCAGAATGAATAAGCCGATCCATATTATCGCTTTGGTCATCGTGCCTCCTTTAATAGGTCCTTTACGAATTATTTTAACCACCAATGTGGACATTGACAATGACATAATAAATTGATGCTGCACCGATGGAATGCCTAAGGATTAAGAAGTGTCTTATGGTTATTTGGGATTTACCGACATTGACGCTGCATATTATCGGCGGTGTGCATTGTAAGTATTCGATTATATATCGGTATTGAACTATTACAAGCTTGTCAATCAGTAGGGTGGGGGATTTTGGGGATGGTTTTATCTTTGGTGTTTTGTCCTGTGTTCGGTTTGTCGAATAATTGCTGGATAACCGCAAATAGGTCCTGGGCATTGTATGGTTTCGACAGAAATGCGTCCGCCCCCATCTTCAAGGCGGTATGTTCAATTTTCGGATTGCTGGTTGTGATGATGAACTTTTTTTTGGGGTATTTTTGTTTGACCTGATTTAGCAGCTCCAGGCCGTTCATATCCGGTATATTGGCATCTGCAATAATAATGTCAGCATCGTTGGGCTGATTTTGAAGGGCCTGCCATGCTTCGAAGCCGTTGTCGAAAGTCCGGACCTTTTGGTTAATACCGTATTCAATGGTGTGAACGGCAAAATTCCGAACCAGTTGATCGTCGTCTATGATAATGACTTGGGATTGGGATGCGTTATTTAAAAGGTCCACCTTAAGCAACTCTTAAAAATGGGGTGTCGGTTTTATGATCACATGAAATGGTCTGGCAGATCGCCTCAATATTCTCGTTCATGGCATTTTCCCGATGTTCACCCATGGGAAAACCTTTCCCCAGTGCCTTGATCATGACAGCCAGTAATTTTACGCGCTGGTAAAAGACATGGTCATAGGACATGACTCCGGCTGATGGTTTGAGCTGTGCCCGATCGATTGCCAGTCCACCGATATCAATGGATTCCGATTCAATGTGCCGTGCATTTTCAAGCATTGCTTTTCGTCGGTGTTCTCCTAGCGGAGATCCCTTAAGATATGATTTACCCATTATTATCAGAAGGTTAAGCCTTGCAAAGAAGATGTCGTCCAAATCCATCTCTCGGGTGTGGGCCGGCTCAGATCCAAGTCTCAGCATGAATTCCCTTCCTAATTTTTAGGCGCGGGTTTAGAACATTATGGTGTTTTGGTCTGTGTGGGGAGGTTTTTAGCCTTTTAAGGGCCACAAGTCAAGCATACTTCTAGGCCGGCCGATCAGATCATTGAATCATCCAACACGGATGCTTTAGTGCCAGCCGCATTACGCTTAAAGGCATTTAAAATCAATTGGTTTGGAATTTCTTAAAGGGAAGTTTTGGTAGCGATTATCGGCCCAGCAAGGCTTGAATAAAACAGCCTACGCCAAAAAAACCATCGCTGCTGCCACCACCTCCACCGCCGAGGCTGTCGCTGCCGCCGAGGGATGCTGACGTTGAATCCGTGGTTGTGGTAAAGTCACTCATCGGTGCTGGTTCGGATACGCCGCCATTTTCGCTATAGTGGGACGCGGTCCAATAATAAGCATTGTCCGGCTCTAATATCGCTTCAGGCACTTTCAGGGATGTGAGGTCGGAGTTGCTGACCACATCGTAAATGCATTCATCTTCCGCATCGCCGGTGCCCACTCGAAAAATTTGCCAGCGCGTTTGGGCGTGGTTGTCATCAGGTTCCGGATCATCAAAATCGCTGGTGGTCAGAACGGGCTCCAAACCGACAGATTGGGTGGTGTCAGCAGGAGAGACCAGAGCGGGCGTCGCAGGTGGATACTCATCGCTGCTTGCGGAGCCTTTTGTGCAGATATAGGTGGCTTCGTTGGAATTTTCGCTCTCACTATCACTGGTATAGGCTCGAACCACGAAGTGATAGGTCGCATTTTCTTCTAATCCATAGACTGTGCAAGCGTTTTCCGCACCGACATCATAGTAGTGATTTTCGTTATATCCTTCTGATGTTTCACGCTCGAAAAGGCGGTAACCTATGGGTTGGCCGCCGTTGTCGGTCCATTTGAGGGTGACTTTACATTCTGCGTGGGCCAAGAGAGGTAAGTTTAAAAGAATGAGTCCTAAGAATCCATAAAGGCACTTTTGGGCTTCTACGTAGAATCGAATCATATGTATTACCATCACCGCTGGAGGGGTCGAATGATTGACCGCCTAAGTTTCGAGTTCACCTGAATTAGGCCTGATTGGATATTGGCCATAACGTCCCGCACTAATTGAAATCTAGCTCAATCCGCTTTAACGTCCATTGGCTTGGTATACCTCAGCCGATGGTGCCTGCGTACCTATGCTAAGTTTTAGTTACTATCGTCTTTCGGAATTAACTGTGACCAACGAAATCGGCGTCGATTTTCTCAATAACGTCGTTCGTTGCCCAAGGGGGCTGGTTCCACCTTACCCCCTTTATCCCATAGCTCCTTCCAAGTAAAGCTTTTTGTATATTTTAAGTTGTTTCTGGGCTTCCGGGAGAAATACAGCAAATTATGTGCCGATTAGTCCACATTTCATAGGTTTCTGGTTGCATTGATAATTTTTCAACTTCAGGAATCCAATCGTTCCTTGCACTTACCAATTTTTTCTCTCCAGTTACAATATTTGCCCATAATTGAGATCCCATTTACTTGGTTTTCAATTTCTGTTAACTATACGCTATATTTCGAGGCATCTTCGAAGGCACTTTCAATAAACCTTTTTCGGCGCTTGCCACCCGATAGTAAAATGGATCCCAGTTACGGTATAACAGGAAAATTGTTGGTTTGGTTCTTTGCAATCGTCTCCATATTTTATGGGACCATCCTCGTCTTGTATTTAAATTTTCAACAGGTTGCCCAGATATCTGAACGTATTGTCAGTAAGAATTATGCCATATCAGATAATTCAAAGAAGATGTTTGAGCATTTGCTCAGTATGGAGGAAAATGAGAAAAAATATCGCCTGCTTAAAAAAGACGATTATCTAAACTTTTTTAGATCCGCCCAAAACGACTTTGAGAAGAGTCTACAAAAAATTTTAGTGTTGAAGCATCAAGACCATGAACTGTCTCCGCAATGGGAGCAGGTCCATTCAGCCTACCTGCAATACAGCAGCCCAAAGAAAATTGGAGCGGCCGGAAATGTCGAACAGAAAATCTGGATACCCGAAAACGTCATCAATCAGTGGATCGAGCTGATTTCACAAGCCCGTATCGAGAACCAATTGGAGGTTGAAGAGGCCACTCGAGAATTAAATCGACGCGGGCGTTCATCCATCCGCAATGCCTTAATCGGATTGGGGATTTCCAGCTTGGTGGGATTAATCGGAGTGGTCTACCTGGCCTATTCCATGATTCGTCCCCTCAAAGAGCTGATGAGGGGTATCCGGTCAGTGGCCAAAGACCGTTACAGTGAACCGGTGCGAATCCGTTCAAAAGATGAGCTGGGTGAGTTGGCTGCCGCTTTCAATGAGATGGCAGATCGTCTACGCCAAGAGGAACGATTGCGTTCGGATTTCATCTCGATGCTGAGTCATGAAATTCGAACCCCGTTGACCTCTATTCGTGAGTCCGTAAACATGGTAGGAGAGGAGGTGATGGGCCCCATCACCGATCGTCAGCGCCGGTTTTTGGAAATTGCAGGCAGTGAAATTGGACGCATTTGTGATTTGTTGAATCACCTGATGCAGGCCTCGCGCCTGGAACCCGGTGCCTTAAAAATTCAGTTCAAGCCAGTGGATTGCGTGGCGCTGGTATCGTCCTCCGTTGAGAGTTTAAGAGCCGCGGCAGAAGCTAAGGATATTCATATCCTTACGCAAATACCGCCTGAGACGCCGGAGATACTAGGGGATTCACAATATTTACAGCAAGTATTCTTAAATTTAATGGGAAATGCCATTAAATTTTCCGATGTGGGCTCCAAAGTTTGGGTTAAGGTGGGGCCTGGACCTGACCTCATTTCGCTGACTTTCAACATTATCGATAACGGTCCCGGTATTTTAGAAGAGGATCAGGCCAAATTGTTCAACAAATTCTATCGCGCCCCATCTGTCCGAGACCATTTGGATGGGGTCGGATTGGGTTTGAGCATTACCAAGAATATCGTAGAGGCACACAATGGTACGATATGGGTTGAGAGCGTTGTCGGCCAAGGCAGTACGTTTAGTTTTGCCTTGCCTTTGGCGCCTTCAGCAAATAGTCTCGTCAGCGTAGAGAAATAGGTCTTACCTTTATGATATTATGAACACGGTTTTGGTTTTGGCTGGTTTTGCATTATTTAGTTTTCCTTATGATTTTTATATGTGGTAAATGATAAGAAATCCAGGTACAGGTAATGACTATGTTGATAAACGGTACTGTTTATAAAAAAGTCTGTTGTGGTTTGGTTTGCTTAACTCTTTTGCTGGTGGGGGGATGCAGGGCCAATTGGCCATTTGCGCCGGCAAAGGTTGAGGCGCTGCCTTCACCCGCCGAGATGAAACAATACCGACATGCGGTTGCGGTATATCAACAAAAGAATTATGTTGAAGCCGCAAAATCTTTTGAAGCCATTCGAACTCAGACCCGCGATAAGCGGTTTGCGCTCACGGCACTATATGGATTGGCCCTATCAAAACTGATGGCCGCCAAAACTCCCAAAGAATACAATGATGCCATTTTGTTATGGCAACGCTGGGTTGACAATGTTCCGGATGGATTTAACTATGAAAACCCGGTCCTGGCCGGAGCCTTGATTAAAGAGAAAATGCTTTTCTCCAACATCCCTTTATCATCCGGACCGATTTCCGAACCCGTTAAGAAAATACAACCGGCCAAGGAAAAGGCACCGGAGCCCATGGTGTCGCGCTGGCTGTTGATTAAAAGCAAGCTGGAGCTAGACCGACTGCGGGGCGAACTTGAAGCATCAAAGAAAGCCTTGGAAAAACGACAAAAAACGATACAGGCGCGCGATAAAGAGATTACGGAACTGAAACGTCGCTTCGAGGCTTTAGAGACCATTGACCAGAAAATCCAGAAAAAAAAGAATGCCATTCCCTCAACGGATTCTGCCACACAACGGTGATTGAAAATGGTTACTCAAGAAAAAAACACCACCACTATTCTTATCGTTGATGACGATAAGAATGTTTTGGAAGTTCTTGAAGCGCGCTTAATATCAGCAGGTTTTAACATTCATCGAGCTGAGAACGGTCGAACAGCGCTTCGTATACTGAAAGAGCATCACGTCGATTTGATGATTTCAGACATGAAAATGCCCGGTATGAGCGGTATGGAAGTGCTCACTAAAGCACGCACCATCCATCCAGGACTCCCCATCATCTTTTTGACGGCTTATGGGACTATCCCGGATGCCGTCAAGGCGGTTAAGGCCGGGGCGGTGGATTACCTGGCCAAACCGTTTGACGGTCGTGAACTGGTATATAAGCTTCGCAAAGTGTTGGAAGAGAGCCCCGGGCTAAAGGAAGTGCCCAAAGACGGTGATTCCGTCCTTCGGGATATGGAAACCGCAAAAAGCCCCAAGATGAAGGAGCTCTATTCATTGGTGAAGCGTGTGGGGGAGAGCAATGTCAGCGTCTTGATCCTCGGAGAGAGCGGTGTGGGAAAGGAGCGCATCGCACGGCTGATTCACCAAATGAGTCCCCGGGCCAAACAGCCTTTTGTCGTTGTGGATTGCGGCAGTACGCCGGCAGGACTGTTGGAAAGCGAGCTTTTTGGTCATGTTAAGGGCTCTTTCACCCATGCCGTAAACGACAAAAAAGGGTTGATCGAAACGGCCGACAAGGGAACGCTTTTCCTGGATGAGATCGGTAATATCTCGGTGGACATGCAGGTCCGGCTATTGAGGTTTCTTGAAGATCGCAAGATCCGAAGGATAGGGGATCTAAAAGAAAATTCGGTTGATTGTCGAGTCGTCGCCGCTACAAATTCCGATTTGGTGGAAGATATCAAAGCCGGTACCTTCAGAGAGGATTTATACTACCGGCTTAGAGTGGTCTCCCTCAATGTGCCCCGATTGAGAGACCGTAAGGAAGACATTCCTGTCCTCGCTGATATTTTTACCCAATCATACGCCCATCAGCATCGCGAACGCTCGATAAAGCTGCCGGATGAGACGATTAAATACCTTTGTGATTACCCATGGCCCGGAAACGTTCGCGAGATGAAAAATGCCTTGGAAGCCGCTATTGTTTTATGTCGTGGCAACATGCTTAAACCAAAGGATTTACACCTGACCGGACTGCCTTCCGTCGATTCCTCCGTCGAGGTGGAGGAGGAGCCCAACTCATTTTCTTTGGAAGACACAGAGCGAAATGCCATTATTCGTGCTCTCAAACAAGCCGGTGGTGTTCAAAAGGAGGCGGCCAAACTACTTGGGATCAGCCGTCGGGCCATTCATTATAAAATCAAGAAGTATGATATTGATTCGTCAAGAATCAGGGCCCGCACCCTCTAGCCCAGGCACTGAAAGGGCCGGAGGACGCCATATCCCGCGTTGCCAAGGGATCGCAGTAGTTGGACTACGGCTTCACCCTTGGACGCCTTGGCCATGACGCCCTCCGGCCCTTTCAGTGCCTGGGCCTAATTTAATTATTTTATAATAGATTTTAGAGGATATATATTCTCATTGCCCTCAAGCCCCTCGAAAATCAATATCGCCCTTTACATGCCGGTTGTCTCAGCTATGTTTCCCGTAGCTTCTTTGATGCGGGAGCATTCGTTGTCGCTTTATCTAGCGGATTGGTTATGTAGGATGGGCAGAGCGCAGCGTGCCCATCTTTTTATAAACCTAAGTCAAAAGTTCAAATGTGGATTCGATCTGTGGGAGCGGCGTC
>JAAUYD010072820.1_pt1 | contig 15784 bp, 14 predicted proteins | sample 7278101 | NCBI WGS metagenome assembly JAAUYD01 (sample SAMN14350128, study PRJNA611818) | marine sediment metagenome | isolation source: surface marine sediment (0.6m) | place: French Polynesia: Moorea | collected 2018-08 | reverse complement strand
TCTTGACCATTGTAGGCGGTTAAGGCCGTTTCAGTTCCTAAATCAATAGATAAAATTGATTCATACTTAAGGTCACTATCCGACCCAAATTTTCTATTAGGAACCTCAACTTTTAAAGGGGGTAAATATGTTTTATTAAAAAGGGAATTAGACCTTAATGATGAATAAAAAGAAAAACTTTTATAGATGAAAAATGATCTCCAAAAATGAATTTATTAATCGATTAAGTTGGGAAAATAAACGACAAAACAATTTAATTATTTTCGGGTTAAAGAAAACAACTAGCCAAGGTTTTAAAAGATTTAAGTAATAAATCAGTGATCATAATCACAACTATTGAGGATTAGAATCACAACTTTTCAGGTATTAATCAAGTACACTAATCACAATAGATTCTCAAAACGATCACCAATTAATCAAAAAATTTGGGTTGAAGTTGAGAGATGATTCTGCTTATAGAACTTTTGTCTATCTAGTGATTAACATCCATACCGATCAAGAAATTTGGGGGATAATAGAAAGTAACAAGGAGAAAACTTATGATTACAGCTACCCACTTACAACAAGATTTTGAGAATTTAGCTAGAGAAGAAAGTTTATTTGAAGATTATTTCAAATACTTTAAAAATAAGCCTGATACTTATTTAGATAAACTAGAAGAATTACTCTTGCAAGATTCTAGTACCTTAATAAAAATTTGTCGTAATATTCCCGAAAATATTAGTTATTTTCTTAACCGAGTTTGTTGTTACTTTGTTAATAATCTGGGATTAGATCGACGGTTTAGAAATGATCTCTATGGTTCTTTAAGTCGGTTAATTGATATTTTAGAAAATACAGCAGATAAACCGACTATTTATCCTTCATTAGAACCATTTTTTAGTCAAAAAAAACAAATAGAAGGAGATCCAGAAACTCCAACAGCCTTTGAACGATTAAAAATAACTGTTGACAAATATAAGAAGTTAGAAGCCGAAGACGATGAACCAGCTTGGAAGCGAAAACAACGATTAGGAAAACGTTTAATTCGTTATCCTCATCTCTATAGTTTTTATTTAGGAGCGTCAGAAAACACCAGTTTTGGACAAACAACCCAGGTTAGACAAGATCAATATGTAAGTAACTATTCCGTTAATTTACATCGTTATCTTCGTCAAGAAACGATGAAAGATAATAATAAAGATTTAGAGGGAGCATTTTCCTCTAGAACGGTAGGAAAAGATTGGGAAAATCCGACTCAACTCTCTAAAGAATCTTTATATCACTCAATTTGTTATCATAAAGCCACAGAAAAGAAATTTAAAGAGCGATCTTTAATGGTATCTAGTTATTATGAAAAAGCATCTCTGTTAGAATGCAAAATGATGCTCTATAAAGTCATTAGTAGCTTATTTCCGAGTGACTATAAGCAAGCATTCGTTACTCAAAAACTGTTAGCTAATTTAGGAGGGGAAGAAGCAAGTTATAATGATACAAAAGCAGATTTAGCCTTAATCAAAATCGCCATTGATTACTGTTTTAAATTATTGATTATTGACGATGATAAAAATCATTTTTTCTTCATCGATATGTTGAGTAACATGGGAACCAAGAAAACCTTAAATGTTCTTTTACAACTTATTCATTGTTATCCCATCGACCCCAATACTCATGATAAGCGAGATAAAAAACAAAGAATGCTTCTAGCGTTAGAAAAAAGATTAGCAATTTTATTCAAAAATTATGAAGACTTTGATGAGAGTGAAATGCAATGGCTCATTAACTTTCTCGAAAATTTTCACGTTGCTACCGCCTTACAATTTGATGGTCTAGACTTATCGGGGATTAAAATTCCTAAAGATGTTATCAAGCCAAAAGCAGCATAAACGCATTAATATAGCTTTTCTGTCTTAGATAAGGTATAACTTATTTTTCTTGATGATCCCTGTTCCCTAACTCGTGATAACAATTTCTATCGTTATGATCGATTAATCATGACTGGGTTTATTGGTAATTGTGTCTTCCACCGATGACTTTCTCGGTTTAACAGAAGGGGATGAGTGAGATTGATTAATTCGAGCAAGTTGACGTTTAACAGATGACTCTTCTGGTGAAATATGAATTTGAATCGTCGGCCCAGAACTCGCTAAACGAATCATCATGCCATCTTTGGCCTGTTTTTGACTAATTAATTTTCCATCAATAAAAGTTCCATTGGTTCCCAAGTTCACGACTTCCCAGTGGTCTTTTTCGTAGCAAATTTCTAAATGATGACGAGAAACTACGGCACTGTAAAGAACGACCTCATTATCTGCAGAACGACCAATACGAATGGTCGCTGTGGTCTCAAATGTCCAACTTTGGATAGGTGTGGTTTTGGTCGGATGAAGTAAGGTTAGAGTAATCACCGCAATTCTAGCTTATAGAGGGTGTTTCGTAACTGAGTGTTAATTCCCTGCCTCAAAAAAAGCATGACACAGTGTTGAAACTTATTCCTATAATAAATCCTTGTTAAGACCATATAATCAATTCTTAGGAAAAAGTGTATCACAAAACCCCTGCCCTGGCGAGAAATCCCCGATTGAGCAAGGAAGCTCGCGGAGGTTTCCTCCGCAAGAGCAGGTCTTGCTTGAGGGACGAAAATCGAGGGATGAAAGCCAGGGGGGTTAACTCTGAGTGTTTACTGTTCACTGTTCACTCTCAAGATATGATTAGAGAAGACCGGCATTGGATAAGCCTAAGATGATTCCGGCTCCTAAGATGTGACCAAAACTAGCGGTTGCTAACAATTCTGGGAGTCCAAATTTTTTCTTGGAGGCTAACTGAGGTAAGGGAAGATCCGGACCTTGGCCTGTTTTTTGAATGGCAAAATAACCAAGAATAAAGCTAAAGAGATTGGCTGTAATCATAATCACGCCTACGGATAAATTCCATGAGGTTGTAATTACAGGGGTAGCGTCAGCCAGTATGATGATATTTGAGAGCATGGATTAAACTCCTGTTTGAAGGTATGAATCTAAACAAAAGGCACTAAAAAGGCATTATAAGCATCTCTCTGGGCAAAATTTAACTTTGTTTGAATACTTAACAATTATTAGGAGTTAAGCAAAATGCGTGTTAAAATTTGCGGTATTACTCAGGCCGAACAAGGACAAGCGATCGCTAACTTAGGAGCAACGGCTTTAGGGTTTATTTGTGTTGAGCGATCGCCCCGTTATATTAAGTCTCAACAAATTCAAGAGATTATTCAAGTTTTGCCCACAACCATAGACCGCATAGGTGTTTTTGCCAACGCTAGTTTAACAGATATTGAAGCGGTTTTAAAGATAGCTCAATTAACGGGTATACAACTTCATGGGGATGAAACGCCTCAATTTTGCGCTCAAATCAAACAACTATGGCCTCATTTGGAAATTATTAAGGCTTTTAGAATTAAAACGGCAGAGTCTTTATTAGACATTCCTCAATATAGGGAGGTGATTGATACTTTACTGTTAGATGCTTACCATCCTCAACAGTTAGGTGGAACAGGAAAAACTTTGAATTGGGACATTTTAGCCACTTTTGAGCCTGATCGACCTTGGTTTTTAGCAGGAGGATTAAACCCCAACAATATTGTACAAGCCCTTGACAATTTAACACCGGATGGCATTGATTTATCCAGTGGGGTTGAGCGATCGCCTGGGGATAAAGATATCAATAAAGTGACTCAATTATTTCAACACTTAAATAGAATAGAGTGAAAAATAACCTTTCCCTTTTCTACTTTATTTGAAGAAGGCAGGAGGCTCCGAGGCAGGGGGCAGAAGGCTGATAATAAATAATTGCTAAGTTGGGTTAACAATCTTCACTTTAATATCTTAAAATTTAATTAAGAAGGAAAATTATTTGGTAAAAATGGCTTGTCTGTCCCTTAAAAACTTGTCTCAAATCTAAGGAATAAAACAATTATGAATGGACTACTTGCTGATGCTAGTACAAGACTCGAAAAAGCTTTAAAATATACATCAATTTCTGATGATGCCAGCGAACGGTTAAAATATCCTAAAACCAGTTTAAGTGTTTCTATTCCTGTGAGAATGGATGATGGTTCTTTACGCATTTTTCAAGGGTATCGAGTGCGTTACGATGATACCAGAGGACCGGGAAAAGGTGGGGTTCGTTATCATCCCAATGTAACGATGGATGAGGTGCAATCTTTAGCCTTTTGGATGACGTTTAAATGTGCTTTATTAAACCTACCTTTTGGGGGTGCGAAAGGCGGAATAACCCTTAATCCCAAAGAACTTTCAAAACAGGAATTAGAACGGCTAAGTCGCGGTTATATTGAAGCGATCGCCGACTTTATTGGTCCTGATATTGATATCCTTGCTCCCGATGTCTATACTAATCAAATGATCATGGGTTGGATGATGGATCAATATAGTATTATCCAGCGAAAAATTAGCCCTGGTGTGGTTACCGGAAAACCCCAAACAATGGGAGGAAGTCAAGGAAGAGATACGGCAACCGGAACCGGTGCTTATTATGTTATTCAAACCATTCTTCCTAAGTTTGAACTGATACCAGAAAAGACAACTGTTGCGGTACAAGGGTTTGGAAAAGCTGGCGCAGTGGTAGCAGAATTATTAGCAAAAGTCGGCTATAAAGTCGTAGCAGTTAGTGATTCTAAAGGGGGAATTTATGCTGATAAAGGATTAGATATTCTCAGCATTCGTAACTATAAAAAAGAACATCAGGGGATTACAGCCATTTATTGTGAAGATACCGTTTGCAATATTGGTGAACATGAAAGTATTACGAATGAGGAGTTATTAGAGTTAGATGTTGACGTTTTGATTCCGGCTGCTTTGGAAAATCAAATAACAGCAGAAAATGCGAATAATGTGAGAGCAAAATTTATTTTTGAAGTTGCTAACGGTCCAACTACCTCTGCTGCTGATTCGATTTTAGATAATAAAGGAATCTATGTTTTTCCTGATATTTTGGTCAACGCCGGAGGGGTAACGGTTAGTTATTTTGAATGGGTACAAAATCGCAGTGGTTTGTATTGGACAAGGACAGAAGTTAATGAACGAATGAAAGATAAAATGATGACAGAAGCGGAAGCAGTTTGGTCAATCGCCCAACAAGATGGGGTTTCCATGCGAACGGCCGCTTATATTCATGCGTTAAACCGTTTAGGGGACGCATTAGATGCAAAAGGAACGAGAGATTATTATCTCAATGGTTCTCATCATTAACGTCTTGAGTTGAAGAAGGAGTCAGAATACAGGAGTCAGGAGTCAGGAGAGAAATAGAATGGGGATTCAAACCCTAATCCATTTCTGGCAACTTATAGAAGTTGGGGTATTAAACCAGATTGGGTAAGGAGGGAATCAGTAGAAAAAGGGGCTTAATATTATTAAGTCCCTACTAACTTGTTTAACAAGCTAAGCTTTCGCAGCGACCCCACTACTAAAGCGTATTTTTAGGTAATCTTCTTCCATTTTCGCCCCCGAAGGTTTCAGCGCAGCTAATGCTTGGGGTAGCACTAAATTACGACGATGATTACCGATTCTAATATTCAATTCATCCCCTGTTTTATTCAGTTGTACCTTTTCTTTCGGAATCCCTGGTAAATACAATTCTAAACTGTAATCTTGACCATTTTGTACAACCCGAATGGTATCTTCTTGATGATAAACTTGTGAGGGATCTTCATCTTTATAGAGGGTTTCTTTTAATCGTTCTAAAGCATCCATGCCACACATTTCTTCAGAAAATAATGGCACTTCTTTGACGGGTAAAGGATGGAAATTTTCATGAATTTCTTGCTTATAAACTTGTTGATTATTTTTCCATTTTTCAAAGAAGGGATCATTAACCGTATCGGGAATAATGCGGTTAGCGACCACTAAATCTGTAGAAACATTATACAAACTGAGATAAGCATGGGCCCGCAAAGATTCCTTAATGACCATTTTTTCAGGATTTGTCACTAAACGGACAGAAGTTTGCTTGTTATTGGTTAAAACTTTCTCTAATGCTTCGATTTGCTCATAAAATTCATAAGGTGCGTCCATTACCTCCTTATCCGGTAAAGAAAATCCTGCGATCGGTCTAAACAAAGGTTCTACTAAGGGACGCAAAGCTACCGACATCCCTTGTAACGGTTTATAAAATCTTCTCATATACCAGCCTCCCACTTCAGGAATACTCAGCAGACGCAACGCGGTTCCTGTGGGGGCCGAGTCAATAATTAAAACGTCGTATTCCCCCTCGTCGTGGTGACGTTTCATACGAACTAAGCCAAAAATCTCATCCATTCCTGGTAAAATCGCTAATTCTTCTGCTTGTACGCCGTCAAGTCCTCTGGCTTGCAATACCTGGGTAATATACCGTTTAACTGCCCCCCAGTTCCCTTCTAATTCCATCAATGCGTCTAGTTCGGCCCCCCAAAGGTTCGGACGCACAGAACGGGGTTCATGTCCCAATTCTAAATCAAAACTATCCGCCAAGGAATGGGCCGGGTCCGTACTTAAAACAAGGGTTTTGTATCCTAACTCAGCACATCTGAGGCCAGTGGCCGCAGCGACGGAAGTTTTGCCAACTCCCCCTTTACCAGTCATGAGGATTACACGCATGATTTTTTCAGAAAAATTTACATTACTTATCTTTATTATGAATGATTTAGGACAAAATGTTGTTTGAGTACATCCCAACGAGAACAGTTCCAGTAGTCAATATGGGAGACAATTAGGTTTTGGTCATTAACAGTCAGTTCGCTGCGTCCTGGGATAGAAATAGGGGGTTTCCAGGGTAAAGGAGTTGTCCAGTGTAGCGTCCATTCTGTGTGAATGATGTTATTGGTTTGATAGATATTGTGTAATTCTAAATCAATATTTTTGAACCAAGTTGACATGAATTGGATCATTTCTTGATAACGTTTAATTCCTGTAAACTCAGTCATCGGATCTTTAAAATACACATTATCCGCATAAACTGAATAGGTTTGATGATCGGGAAAGGTTTGATAGTCGTTTTTGATAGTTTCTAGAAGCGTCATGATTGAGAAAAATTTTATGTTAATAATCAAACGAGTAAAAACCCATATATTAAGGTAACATATTGCTGGTAACAACAACTCACTAAGTCAGTTAAATAAGCAAAATCTCTCAAACCAATAATAGTTGAGAGATTAACTTAAAATAATTCATTATTTATTTTCTATTGGGTTCAACTTCTCCTCATTAAAGTCTTATTCAAAACCCATTATAAAAATCGTGCAAAATGCTTAAACTCCTAAAATTCCTGCTAATTCTTTCAGCTTTTGGCTACTATTTTGAACCATTAAAAGTTTACTTTTCAACTTTTCCTGATTGTCAGCTTAATAAATAAGGAATATTATCGATTATACGCATCCAAAAATTATTGACGACTAATACCAGATTGAGTACAAAATAGTATAGTATATCTATTACGTTACTGGGTAGTGAATAACTATTTAAGTTTTTACATTTCTAATAAAATTGGTATAGAATAAAACTAGATAGGAAAATACTTCATTTTGAGGCTGATATGGAAGATCACGAAAAATTAGAAAATATAATTTACCAACTTCAACAACTTAACCGACAACGTGAACCACTTAATGATGATTTTCCTAGATTATCTGATCAGGAAAACAAACTATTAGAAAATTTAGCTGCAACAACCAATCAAACAAAAAAAGAAGTCCTACGCAAAGCACTAGCATTAATTAACATTGCTATTAGCTCAGAAGAACAAGGAGCTAATCTTGCTATTATTAAAGATGGAAAAATTATGACTGAAATTACAGGATTTTCAACCAGTGCAGAATGAACCACAAAAATATAAATCTCTTGATTTGTCTAACCCTGAAAATTTGGATAAGTTTCTAAACTCTCAAAGTCCTCTTGCTGAGAAGTTAGCTACAAATATTATACAAAGAGAAAACGAAGATGCAGCAGTTGAAAGAAGAATTAAAGAAACAGATGCACAAGTAAAGCGTTGGAAGGGATTAATTCAAACATCAGTGATGTATATTGTCGGAGGAATATTAATCCTTTTTATTGGAATTGCTAGTTATGTTATTTTAACCAATCCTAAAGCTGAAAATGATGAAAAAAGTTGGGCAAGAACTACCTTAACCTCTTTAGCAACGGGAGTGATTGGTTTTCTTTTTGGGAAACAGGGAAGCAAAGATACTTAAAATCATTTAAACTCATATATAATTAGATTATAATTAATAACAATAATATAAAAAGAAGGCAATTTATGACTGAATCAAATCATACCCTTTGGAATATTTCTCAAGAAATTATTGAACTGGAAAACTTAATTAATCAACTGCAAGACTCTGAAGAATTAAGCGAAGAAGAAAAAGAAGTTAAAATTAATCAACTGTTTTCTGAGTGGCTAAATGCTGATACGAATTTTGATGAAAAAGCGGAAAAAGTTGCCCATTATATTAAGTATTTAGAAGCGATAACAGAAGCGCGTAAAGCTGAAGCAAAACGTCTCAGAGTCTTAGCGAGTATGAGTGAAAAACAAGGAACTAAATTACGAGAATATCTGATTAGAGAAATGCAACGAGTCAATAAAACAAAAATTGAGGGAGTGACTTGTAAATTATCTATGCGAAAAAAACAACCTAGTATCTGTTTAAAAGTAGATCCCAAAGAACTTCCCGATGAATTTAAGCGGGTTAAAATTGAACCCAACTTAACAGAAATTAGAAAAGCTCTCAAATCTCAAAAAGACCTTGAATGGGCTTTTTTGAGCGATGATGAAGACTATAGTTTAACTATTAAATAAATAAACCAAAAATTATCTAAATATAATGTTTACGTTTGATTTATACATAGTAACCTAGTATTCTAACCTGTTACAATCAGAATGGTTGTGTTACAGTGTTCATGACTCAAATTTGACTATTTTTTTGATAAAATAATGAAAGAACAATCTGCATTAACCGGATTTTTCATTTTAGTTATTATCTTCTGTGGACTGATATTAACTTTCGGGTTGAACATAACGGGTATACCATTTCTGATTCGTCAAATTTCTAAAATCACCTTGATTTCTTCATTTCCTGACCAAAGTTATCAAACCCCATACTACCAAAAAAAAGTGAAAGAATTTCGTCAAAACCCTGGATCTCAACAAGATATATTTTTAGTGGGAGATAGTTTAACCGATCAAGGAAATTGGAAACAACTTTTAAACCAAACTAATCTTAAAAATAGAGGAATTAGTGGAGATACCACAGCAGGAGTTTTGAACCGCATTGATGAAATAAGTGACGCTCAACCGCAAAAAATATTTATTATGATTGGTGTGAATGATTTATGGAATGAAAATAGAACCGTTGATCAGATTATTGTTAACTATAAGGAAATTCTCACCACACTTCAAGCTCAAATCCCTGAAACGCAAATTTATATTCAAAGTCTTCTCCCCATCAATAACCGAGATTATCCCATCAAAATAGACAATCAAGATATTATCGAAGTTAATCAAAAATTACAAGCATTAGCCACTCAATTTAATGATGAATATCTCGATATTTATTCTCATTTTGTTGATGAGTCTAAGCAACTAAAAACTACTTATACGAATGATGGTGTTCACTTAACCACTGAAGGTTATCAACAATGGGCTAACGCGATCGCTGACTGGGTAAAATAAGGGTGGGAAGAGGGAAACTTAAGAATTAAGTAGGTAGAATTTTCATGTTTCTAAATTCTACATTCTTAATTCTACATTTGTCTCCATCTCCTCACACTCCTCTTTCCAATAATTAAATTTTTGCGCCACATTCAGGACAAAACTTATTAGTTACAGGGTTATCGGTACCACAATAATTACAACGGATTAACTCTGTCATCAACTGGGTTGACTTTAACTGAGGAAGTCCTATCATTTGAGCATTACTCTTTCCAGGAGCAACCATAGGATAACAATTTTCATCCCGTTTAACATGAACATCCATCAACACAGGACCATCATAGGCTAACATTTCAGCGATCGCACCAGCCAGTTGAGAATGCTCTCTAACCGTCATTCCTTTGATCCCGAAAGCTTTGGCCAACAGTTCAAAATCAGGCATTCCCGACTGCATATTAGAAGAAGAATACCGCTCACCGAAAAAGGTTTGTTGCCATTGACGCACCATTCCCTGCCAACCATTATTAATGATAACCGTTTTAGCCCCAATGCCATACTGGGATAAAGTAGCCAACTCTTGGAGATTCATCTGAAAACTAGCATCACCGCTAATACAAATTACCTCTTCCTCTGGCAGAGCCACTTTAACCCCCATAGCAGCCGGCATTCCATAACCCATTGTCCCTAACCCCGCGCTAGAAATCCAACGACGAGGACCATTATTTAAGAATTGAGCGGCCCACATTTGATGTTGTCCCACATCCGTTGTGTAGTAGGCGTGGGGAGCCTGACGACCAATTTCGACGATCACCTCTTGGGGGGAGATACTGTGGTCATAATGGGGGGCAATGAGGGGGTATTGTTCGCGCCAACGCTTAATACGATTTAACCAAGGTTGGGTTTTTTCAGCATCCAGGGGAACATCAATTTCCCGCGATCGCTGTAATAATTGTTCGAGTACCTGACGCACATCTCCCACAATGGGAACTTCAGGCATTCTGTTTTTACCGACTTCCGCCGGATCGATATCGATATGAATGACTCGCGCACGGGAGGCAAATTCATCTAATTTTCCTGTCACCCGATCATCAAATCTCGATCCCACTGCGATCAATAAATCACACTCACTCACGGCAAAATTAGCGTAAGCGGTGCCGTGCATTCCCAACATTCCCACCGATAAGGGATGATGTTCATCAAAAGAGCCAATTCCCATTAAGGTTGTGGTCACAGGAATTTGGAAGCGTTCAGCCAATTCTTGCACTTGAGCGTGGGCATTCGCTGCGATCGCTCCTCCCCCGACATACAGTAAAGGACGTTCTGAAGCTTCGATTAAGGATAAAGCTGCATTAATTTGACGGGGGTTGCCTTTCACCGTGGGACGATACCCTGGTAATTTAACTTGGCCGGGTTCAACCGGAATATAGTCACATTCTTCGAGGCCCACATCTTTGGGAACATCGATTAACACCGGGCCCGGTCGTCCGGTGCTGGCAATATGAAACGCCTCAGCCACAATGTTAGCCATATCTTCAGCATGACGCACCACATAGGAATGTTTGACAATGGGCAGAGTAATGCCAAAAATATCCGTTTCTTGGAAAGCGTCACTACCAATGGCTGCCCGTCCCACTTGTCCCGTTACCACTACCATAGGAATTGAATCGAGGTGGGCCGTGGCGATTCCTGTCACCAAATTGGTTGCCCCCGGTCCAGAGGTTCCAAAACAGACTCCCACTTTACCGGTGGCGCGGGCATAACCATCGGCCGCATGGGACGCTCCTTGTTCGTGGCGCACTAAGAAATGTTGTATTTCTCCCCTGGCTTCGGCTCGGTATAATTCATCATAAATGGGAAGAATCGCTCCTCCTGGATAGCCGAAAATATGCTTAACGCCATGACGTATTAGGCTATCGATTAAGGCATAAGCCCCTGTCTGGCGTTGAGGAGTTTCTGCTAAGGGTGAAGTTATTTTTGCTATTGAAGAAACCACAGGGCAAACTGTCTCACTTAATTTCTATGTATATCTTCTATTTTAGTTTTGTTGTCTCTCTTACAACATAAAAAATCCTAACATTATTCTCTGTTCTTATCTTCATCGAAGAGGCAGGAGGGAAGATTTTTACAGCAGTTTTCAAATCAATAAGTAGGTTATGGCGAGTCGTTGAACCAAGAATCCCCTCGCCGTGATAGCAGGGGAGAACGTCAACACACCCGAGAGAGTAATAGGTGGTTAAAAATTGGTAACGACTTCTACACTGTTGTTTGCCAGATTTGGATCATCATTTGGGCTGGTAACGACAGCGGTATCGACTAAAGTGGTTTCCAGTTGCTGCGTGGAACGAATACCAGCAGTCCAGAAGGCAACAGAGGAAACTTGCTGCGGCGCAATTGAGGGAATCTCTGCAGTAATTCTAATGATTCCAGTGGATGGCAATTGGCCAGGGAGTGCTGGGAAACTGGTAATGCTGTCGAGTTCCATTGTTGTACCATTTTCAAACAGGAAAAGCGATGGATCAGTAATAACAGCAACAGCATCATCCCAACTGAAAATATCTTTGATGACAATGTTAAATGCTTCAGCCTCACCCAAGTTTTCTACGGAGATCAGATAGCCTACATAGAATACTTCTGCTCCGCCTGGAATAGGAAGAAAAGCAAAGCCAGAGGTACGTATGGGGGGTATCTCAAAGGCCTGTTTGCGAATGAATAGATCTGCTGGCTGCAAGCGATCGCGCTCAGCAATTCGTTCAACATCAATGCTGGCATTCATCGGTGTCCCTTGATTTGTAGGTAACTCGCCACTGGTATAGACAGTATCTACATCTAGGGAATCAGTGCTTTGTAGAACGACAAAGCCTTCAAAATATCCATGCTCGTCTATGGCATCAGACTCTTCAGGATTATTAGCAGAAACTCGTTCCAGAATATCATCACAGTCAGTTGCCATTGCTTCATCGTAGCGCAGACTATCCACAGCTAGTGGGACAATCACTCCTGGTTGCTGGTTTCCGGGCGGCACGGATAGTGCCAGCTTTTTACGAAAGCTTGCCTGACCTTCACCAGGGTAATGGACATTCACGGTTGTGCCATATGCTCCAGTGATGAGCTGGCGTGAATCACCGCTTGGTTGATCACCACAAACTACCTTGGAGACATACTCGTAACGAAAATCGGCGAGAGTTTCGTCGATTTTGGTGACAAATGCATCTTGTTCACCAAGTAGCTCTGACTGCACTGGGTTTTCGGTCGGAAATTCTTCAGAACGAGTATTACCAGTAATATAAGCTGCACCTTCACTATCGAGTGCACCATCAAAGGCAAAATCAGCGCCATCAGCGCCAAGGTAAGTCGAAAACAAAAGCCCATCACCATTTGATGTAAAGCTTGCTAGAAAAGCGTCTCTGACATCACCGCCGTATTGCTCTTGAATTGGGTTCATAAGGGGCAGACCCTCACCATTAGTATTACCGAAGAGGGTTACACTACCAAAAGCATCAACCTCAATGGCTACCGTCTCCTCTATAGCCGCTCCCCCAAAGTAAGTCCCATAAAGCACTGACTGTCCATCAGGGGTTAACTTAATCAGATAGGCATCGCTTGCCCCACCAGAAACATCCTGGTAAGCATTCTCACTGGGTGGCGGATCGGTTGCATCAGCAGTGTCAAGCGCTACAAACAATTCTCCATTAAGGTTGCTAGCCACTGCCTTACCTTCATCAACACCAGGCCCTCCAAGCAAGGTGACAAACTCGGCTGTACCGCTATTATCGAACTTTGCCAGAAAAGCATCGTCTAACAAATTCTCATTGAGGGGACGGATGGCATTAGGAGTGGTTGGAAATTGTGCATTGTTGTCTCCTAGGGGATTTGTCGTACCGACCACAATGATATTGTTAGCACCATCAACAGCGATGTCGTTAGCTACATCCTCACCAAAGGTACCAAGATAAGTTGAAAATGTCAGCGATTGAAGATCGGCAGCGATTTTGGTAACAAACGCGTCATGATCCACAATACTATTTTCAGCTTCCGTTTCTTGATAAGCACCCTCTGTAACAGGGAAATCATCTGAGCCAGTTCTTCCAGCCACAATAATTGCGCCGTCCGAATCGACGGCTACCGCCAAGCCTTCCTCATCATCAATCCCCCCAAGATAGGTTGAAAATTCAAGCGTATCACCGAGGGAGTTTAGGCGTACAACGAAGGCATCGCTCTCTGGTGTGATACCCATCGAAAGCTGATCCTGATTAGGCAGCGGATCTGCCAACGGCCAATCTGGTGATGCGGTGATACCTGTTGCAACGACTGAACCATCTGGTGTTAAGGTTATTGCCCGAATCTCGTCCAAATCTGAGCCACCGAAGAAAGTGGAGAAAATTACCGACATGCCATCAGCAGCAAATTTAGTGATAAATCCATCAGTGAAAGTTTCAAAATCAACGCTTGCTAAATCAGCTTGAAATGGATTTTCAGTCGGGAAGTCAAGACTACAGGTATAGCCCCCAATATAGGGTTCATCTTCCCCATTGACTGCGATTGTGGTCGCAATATCTCTTTCTGTAAAAGATGGGCAAGCATCAATACTGAACTCACTACCGCCAAAAAAAGTTGAATAGATAATCTCTGGATCGATGATTAAATCGCTGTCTTGGTCGAATTCATCAATAACAATACCTACTTCTTGATCATAAATCTGATAGTGACCTTTGACCGTCACGCGTTTATTGTCGAGTTGTTGGTAAATGGATGGCGCTGCTTGTGTCACTTTCCCAGCAGCGGTCTCTATAACGAGATTACCAGCCTCATCTATCCGTAGTTTTTTTACACCATTAAACGCTAGCCTTATCGCAGTTGGGTCACCACCAGGATGGACTGTGAGACTATATTTGAGGTTTCCATTACTCTCCCCATAGACAATATCTATATTCTGATACAAGTTTTCATAGCGTACCTGTTCAAATGAGGCAACATTCGTCACTTGGCGCTTGCCTACAAAAAAGTTGCTTAGCCGTCCCGTCAGGTTTATGCCCTCATTCTTCAAGTGACTATTAGCACCACTAAAGGCAGTTCGAAGAAACTGAGCGCGCACCCTATTGGGATCGACCCCTGCACTTAATCCTAGGAGAGTAACATAAGAGCCATCTGCTAACAACATATGGCGGTTTTGACTACGAAAGCTGATGTAATCTGGCAACTGGCCAGCATTTTGCTCAAATTCGATATCTGTGGTTGATTCTGTTTGTCCCGATAAGAGGTTGGGAAACTCTGTATTATCAGCCAACTCTGTTAACAACTGCCGAGCTTGAACTGGGTCAATCTTTGCGTTTGCACCTTTTGATTGATTCGATTGAAAAGTAAAAAATAAGCCGAGAAGTAAAATAATCAAGACTAAGATGGCAAGAACCCACAAGCCAAAATTACCACTTCCTTCCTGTTTTTCTAACATTGTTAAAACTCCTTAGCTTAATGGCGTAACTTCGGCCATAGCTTGACCTAGTTTTTTGATGATTAGCCATCATTCCTGATACATTCAAGTCTTCTATATCTATCCCTACTACATCTATTTTCTTGTCAGTCCTTATGGACTCTACTTCTATTTTAAAGGAAATAAACCAACGGTCAGCTTCTCGACTAATGGTGACATTTTTGGGTTTATGGATAGTAGGTAATCCCTCATAAGTTTTCAGTTTTCCTATAACGGGAACTTGTATTGAATGAGAGGATAAGGTGTGAATAGTTCCATCTAGAGTAAAACTATCCTGTCGTCCCTTCTTTTTAAATTTCGGTCTTTTTTTCTTTTTGCTAAAGCAGTCACGCCAAGCAGAAGCTAAATGTCTCAGGGCAAATTGTGGAGCGCATTTTGATACCTCGTAATACCATAACAGAATCAAGCGCCTTAAACGAGAAGAAGACATTCGTTAATCTTCCTTATTTTATACTAACCCCTATAACACACTTTGGGGCTTTTTTTTTGCGATCGCGATTAAATCCGTAATATAAATTAACACAGTGCTGCTTATTTATCCTAATGTCGTCAGAATACCCCATCCGTCTACACGGTGGGGATGAATGACGACCAGAAAATCAACCGCGAAGCGTCCATTAAAAATCATCACGCTATATATCTTAC